>OIZV01000404.1_pt1 | contig 22585 bp, 25 predicted proteins | sample 1588681 | NCBI WGS metagenome assembly OIZV01 (sample SAMN03283281) | human gut metagenome | biome: human-associated habitat; material: feces | host: Homo sapiens | place: Peru | collected 2012 | reverse complement strand
GTATAACACAAAATAAAAGTGACATGGTGAACTCGGGAGTTTGACAGTTAAATATTAAAAAAAGTTATCGCAGGCCGCATAAAACCTGCTTTTTTTATGTCAAATTTTTCGTTTTTATATGTACTTGTTTGTAATAGTGTGTTATAATGAAAATAAAAAGGATTTGTGTTATGTATATTGCAATTACAGGTAGTAAAAATAATAAAGATGTTTATATTTATCAATCATTCAGAAAAAAGGATGGGAAATCTTCCTCTCGTATTTATAAAAAGCTTGGAAAATACAACACACTGTTGGAGCAGTTCAATGGTGATGATGAAAAACTCATGGCTTGGGCTAAAAGCGAAGCTGTCAAAGAAACCGAACTCTATAATGAGCGTACCGGAAAGATTACTGTTGAATTTTCTCAGGCTGCTTGCATTCCTATCAACGAGGTTCGTTCTTTTCATGCTGGTTATCTGTTTCTTCAGGAACTATGCTCTGAGCTTCGCTTTGATAACATCTGCCGAGTGATAAAAGGACGCCACAAATTTAAGTATGATTTTCACGCAATACTCACCGATCTGGTTTACGCAAGGATTCTGTCTCCTTCAAGCAAACTCAGCAGCTATAACTTTTGTAAAACTCTGCTCGAGCCACCAAAGTATGCGCTTCAGGATGTTTACAGGGCCTTGTCTGTAATCGCAGAAGAATCAGATTTTATCCAAAGTGAACTATATAAAAACTCGAACTTTATTCATCCGAGAAATCAGAAGATCCTTTACTATGACTGCACGAATTATTATTTTGAAATTGAGGAAGAAAGCGGTTTGAAGCGATATGGGAAAAGCAAAGAAAACCGTCCAAATCCGATTGTAACTATGGGCCTGTTTATGGATGCTGATGGCATTCCACTTGCATTTGATATTTTCTCAGGGAATCAAAACGAACAAACAACACTAAAACCTCTGGAGAAAAAAATCCTAAAAGATTTTAACTGTAGTGAGTTTATCTTCTGCTCGGATGCCGGACTTGGAAGTGCAAACAATCGGGCATTTAACAGTATCGGAAACAGGGCTTATGTCATCACTCATTCTTTAAAAAAGATGAAACAGGAAGACCGCGATATTGCCATGAATCCAACACAGTTTAGAAAACTTGGTTCGGAAGATTTTGTAGATATCAGTACTCTGGATGAAACCGATACAGAAGTTTTTAACACCATCTATTACAAAAAAGTTCCTGTTGTTACTGGGAATCTGGATGAAACGCTGATTGTTACATACTCACCAAAATATAAAGCTTATCAGCAAAAAATCAGGGCACGGCAAATCGAGCGTGCAGAGAGAATCATCAACTCTCCTTGCAAAAAACGAAAGGGAAAAAATCAAAATGATCCTATGCGTTTTGTGAAAAAAACTGCTCTGACAGACGATGGTGAAATTGCTGAAAAGAAAATGTATGAGCTTGACGAGGAGCAGGTCGCCAAAGAAGAACTTTACGATGGTTTTTATGCGGTTATGACAAATCTCGAAGGAAACAGCGAAGAAATCATAAAGATCAACAAGCAGCGTTGGGAAATTGAAGAGAATTTCAGAATCATGAAAACAGAATTCGAGGCAAGACCTGTTTATGTCAGAAGAGATGACAGGATCAAAGCTCATTTTATGACCTGCTATATCAGCCTTCTCCTCTACCGACTATTAGAGAAAAAAATGGGAAGCGGGTATACAACAGAGCAGATCATTGAGTCTTTGCGCTCTATGAAAATGACACTGTTAAATACAGCAAATGGTTATGTTCCATCCTACACACGAACCGAAGTAACCGACTCCCTGCACAACGCTTTCGGTTTTCGAACCGACTATGAATTTATCAAAAAATCTACGATGCGAAGCATCATCAAGCAAACAAAAGAAATAAATTTACCATAGTGTAGAAAATATAGCACAATAGCACCTATCGCTACGAAGAAAAAAACGGCTGCAAGCCTTGATTTTGGTATGCTACCCGTCAAGTAGACAAATTAAATAACGAAAATTTTTCTTTCCCGGTACTTTATGTACCGGGTTTCTTTATGCTACATTTTGAAGTTTCATTGTGTGATACTCCATTGGTGTCAGGATACCTAAGTTTCGCTGAACCCGTTTGTTAGCATAATAATCTAGATATTGTTCTATAGCTTTAACTAGTTCTTCTTTTGTTTTGTATTTTTTTCCATAATACATTTCTCTCTTCATTAAGCCCCAAAATCCTTCCATAGGGCCATTGTCAATGCATCTTCCAACACGCGACATACTTTGTGTCATGCCGGCATCCAAAATACGCTGTCTAAATGCCCTTGAAGTATATTGGTATCCTCTGTCACTATGAAATATCGGTGTGGCTTCAGGGTTCTCTACAACAGCTTTATCAAAAGTGTCAAATACAAGTGAATTATCATTATTACTACTGTATACAAATGCAACAGGCCTTCTGTCGCATAAATCTAAAATCACACTCAGATATATTTTGCCCTTTTTATCATCCTCGCCAGTTCCATACTTGAATTCAGACACATCGGTAACCCATTTTTCATTTATTGAATCTGCCTTAAATTCTCTGTTTAAAATATTTTCCGCAACATATGCTGGATCAGATGCTGGCTTAGTGCAACAGTTGTATCTATGTTTTACATAAGATTGTATCTTTTTCTTACGGCATACATGTAGAACCCGTTTGTCATTGACATCGATATGATAATCATGAGCTAAAGTATCTCTAATTCGACGATATCCCATATCTGGATGTTCATCATGTATTTGCGAAATAGTATCAGCTATCTTTTCGTTAAGATTATCATTATCACTATTTACATGATTAAGCCATTTATAATAGGCTGCTCTTGTAATACTGGCAAAATTACATAATGCTGATATTGAGTATACTGTATTTGCTTCGGATAATTCTTTAATTGCTACATAGTTTGTTATATTACGTGTTCGTGTGAATGTCACCTCCTCTCTATTTCGTCGAGTTTTTTTAGGAAATCAATCTCCATCTGTTGCTTTTTTGTTTGTGCCTTAAGCAACCGATTCTCAATCTTTAATTTTTCGATTTCAGATAATTCTTCAACAATCTTATTCTTGCCACGACGATCATATAATCCGTCAATACCTTTAGCTTGATATTTCTTAACCCAAGAATACACCTGCCCATATGAACATTCATACTTTATAGCGATAAAAGTGTAATCACAGCCAGTGCTTATACATTCCTCAACAATTCTAACTCGTTCTTCAAATGTTGTATTTTTTCGACTGTTATTCTTAACCATGTGGTGAACACCTTCTTTTCTTGAATTTGTCAACTCTTCATGGTTATTATACTGCTTAATCCATGTCCGTACAGTACTGGGTGCTAATATTTTGTGTTTATAAGCCAAATCCTGAATTGAAATTTTGCCTTCTAAATATTCTGTTACAACCATTTGTTTAAATTCCGCTGAATAATTACATTGGTCACTGTTGTGTTTTTCAAGACCTGCTTCACCAAATGTAGCATATGCATATCCCCATCTACGGATGATACTAGCCTCAATTTCGTACTCTTTGCCTAACTTCCAATATGAAATCCCATTTTCGTCATGTTCTTTTAATAATTTTAATTTGAATTCCTTGCTAAATTTTTTCCTAGACATAAATATGCTCCTCATATGATAGATTTTTGGATATTTCCATTGTCTACCATATGGGGAGCATACCATTTTACTGGCTTCACAACCGTTTTTTTTGCTTTCCAACTGTCAAAGATGGGATTGTACCATAAGTTGTTTGTTTCGGATATTATTTCCCATCAAAAGTAGGGAAAAAAAACTCCAAATCTTTGAAGACTTAGAGGTTTATTTCTAACCATTTATATTTACTTTTTCAATATATTTTGCCAATCAGCCTTGTTATATAAAATTCTGATTATGTACACTACAACATCTTCCCTATCATAGTGGTAAAAGATGTTGTAGTTATCAAAGCGCGTCATCCGCAAACCCACTCTTCTCAAAAGTTCATCGTCAACTAAGGAATGCCCCGTCGGATATTCTCCCAGCCTTTCAGCGGCATCGAGGATACCTTCTGTTATTCTCTCCGATGCTTGAGGATTGCAAAGATCAACAAAAATATAGTACTCGATATCCAGCAAATCATATTCTGCTGGTTCGGTAAATACTACATTAGCCACGCTCCTCTCTCCTTTTCTTCAGTTTTTCTCTCACTTCATCAATTGTACTGGTTCTGCCTTCCTGCATTGCTTTATAGCCTTCACCAATTAATCTATATAATTCCAATTTTGCAGTATCTGATGTTTCTACTACCTGCGGTTTCGTTGCCAACATGCAATCACACCCTTTCTTCTCACATCTAGTATAGCATATTCTAATGCTCACAACAATCGTTTTTTCTTGCTATATTATATGCTGCGGAACAACAAAACACTCATCCAACTGTTTATGTAAAAAGGAAATTGTTGTCAAAACATCAATTGCGTCCTGCTCATTAACAATCCACTTTATCTTCAGTTCATATGCCGTTACATTTCTAACCACATGTGTAGCTCTGTTTAACATCTCTTTTAACCCATTTTGTGCATTTCTTTCCAAAGGTGTCTGCAACGAATTTATTGCCAGTCTGGGATTATTAACTGCAAAAGCGTTATTAAATAAGTTGGAGCCGTCATCCTGCATCCCTGTCTTTTCTCTTACCTTCTCTGACAAACTCTTTGCAGCTTCAAAGATTGCATGAAAATAGTTCTCCTATAAGTATTCTTCTTTACAGCACTTTATTACATCCTGATGAATATGCCTCTTTTGCAGCTCGCTTACCAAATCTCTTGTCCGTCTTTCGACCTCCGATATTGTGGTTGCTGCCTCTATCTTTATCAGCTTTCCCTCATTTGTCATCTGTAACCCGATTAACATCAATGGTTTATTTATCTCCCGTCTATTTCTTGTCTCGCTAAAAAAGTGTAGTAGATTCTTTTCCATTTTGTACTTTCATTGCTTGTGTCTCTGACTTCGCATTCCCGAAAAATTTCATTCATTTGGCTTCCTGTCATGCATTCTGCAACTATGTGTAATATAAACTACTATTGAGGTGAATTACAATGCAGGATATAAAACAAAATCTTGCCAACGCAGTTCGTGAAGCCCGTACAGAACTCGGCCTTTCACAAGAAAAGCTGGTAGAAATTCCTGATCTGGATCAACGCACCATATTGAACATTGAAGCTGGGCGTGACAATCCCAAATTTGAAATACTGTATCCCTTGATTACATACTTGAAGATACCAGCCGATACAATCTTTTATCCGGACAGTGAAAGCGAACAGCCAAATCTTCAAAGACTTCTGACCACGCTGAAAGACTGCACAGATCCGGAAGCTGATGCTTTGTTGCCTATGGTTCGGTATATGCTTAGTTTATTACGCAAATAAAGCACATCAATATGTTAAGAAAACCAGTAGAATCTACAAAGAAACTACTGGCTTTCCTTTACTGTTCATAAGTTTCCTTCAATTTTCTAAAACTTTCATCCCTTATGTCATGTTCCATTTTAGAAGCATCGCTTTCAGTTACTTCTCTTGATACACTCGCATATATTAACAAATCTGTCAAAAATCTTCGCATTATGTTCCTCTATATCAGGCAGAAAGTTTCTGCTCCGCATTCCACATAGCAGCATATTTTCCATTCTTCGCTAAAAGTTCCTCATGTGTACCAGCTTCTGCAATCCTACCACCAGATACCACAAGAATTCTGTCAGCGTTTCTCACAATAGACAGCGTATGTGCAATCATTACAACTGTCTTTTTCTTTTTTAACAAGTTTACAATCGCCTGCTTTACCACCAACTCATTCTCAATATCAAGAGATGCCGTAGCCTCGTCAAGTAATAGTACCGGACTGTTTTTCAAAATAGCTCGTGCTATAGAAAGACGCTGACGTTCCCCACCAGAAAGCAGATTTCCGTTTTCTCCAATGGGAGTATCATATCCTTTTTCCATTTTACGGATAAAAGTATCACAGTTTGCTTCACAACAAGCCGCTTCAATTTCAACGTCAGTAGCATCCGGACGGGCGTGTCGGATATTCTCACGTATGGTATCATCAAAAAGAAATACGTCCTGATCAACCATAGAAATCTGCTCCAGTACACGTTCTGCCGCTACTGTCTGAATTTTCTTTCCACCGATTGAAATAACACCACTGTCTGCCTCATAGTATTTTGCAATCAAATTCAAAATCGTCGACTTTCCTGAACCGGAATCCCCAACAATCGCTGTCAGTTTCTGATCTTCTGCGCAAAAATCCACGCCCTGCAAGACAGATTCTCCTTTCACATAGGAAAATCGTACATTTTCAAAACAAATTTCATGGGTATCAGTTTCAAAAGCAGCTTCATTACCGGTTTCCTCCGGCTCATTTACAACATTTTCGATTTTCTGCTTTGAAATCATCATGTTTTTATAGCCGAACAAATCAATAGAAATCGCCATATACATTTTTGCAAGCAACATAGGCATCATGCACACCATTAGATAATCCACACTGCGAAGTGTTCCGTCAAGCCATGGCTGTGATGCAGCCAGCATAACAACTGGCAATGACAGCCAAGTCAAAATATTAAAGGTAAATGCAACCGGAATTCCCATTGCCTCGTATTTATAGCTCACATCGCTGTAATTTTTCAGTACGCTTGTAGTAGTCTGATTCTTTGCCCCACACATATTATAGGCACGAAGCGTCTGAATCCCTGTGATATATTCCACAATGCTGCTGACAGCCTCTGCGCAGATTGTATTCCTTGCTGTTCCGTACTTTTTTACAATGCGGAAAGACAGCCACATATTGGGAATAAATAATAAACTCACCGCAAGCAGAACTACTCCAGCCGGAAGATACATATAGCAGACAAACACAAGCAACATAGCAGAAAGTGAAATGTTTTTCACAAGATTTCCGGTCTTGTGTGTCAATATCTGCTCATATCCTGATACATCGCTGGTCATAACATTCACATACTGACCGACCTGCCCCTGCGTAAAACGTGACAAAGGAATCTTTTTGAACTTATCGCCCAAAAAAAGCCGGATCTGCCGGGAAACCGCCCCGCCGCCAATCTGCCCCTGCGTATAGCCAAAAGCATAGGCAACCAGACGGACAAGAAAAATAACAACGATTAGTCCTGTTAGTTTCATTAGGTTTTCCATTGTGACATCGTTATCCACAAGCAGCAAAATCAGCAGATACAACGTCATATAGACACTTGCGGATAAAAAACCTTCAAGCACTGTAAAAATGATACCCAAAATAAAGCGATAGTTTTTCTGAAACGGATTAGAAATTTTCATGCACGTTTCCCTCCTTCCAGCGAATAAGCAACCTTGCGTGCAGCATTATAATTATTCCATGCAGACTGATAATAAGCATTTGAAGCCAGTACCTCTGAGTGAGTGCCAAAAGCTGTTACCGTATGATTTTCAACAACTGCCACCTTATCACACATTTTGATTGCGCCAAGCCGATGAGCAACAATAATGACGGTTTTTCCTTTACACAAATTTTCAATTGCCTTATCAATCTCAACCTGATTTTCCGGATCAGCGGCGCTTGTGGCTTCATCAAGAATCAGGATAGGAGCATTTTTTAAGATAGCCCTTGCAATAGCGATACGTTGTCGTTCCCCTCCTGAAAAACGGGAGCCAAAGCTGCCAACTTTTGTATCATATCCCTCTGGCAGCGACATAATGAAATCATCAATCTGTGCCTCCTTTGCCGCATCCCGCACTTCGGCTAAAGAGGCATTATTCCCCATACGAATATTTTCAAGCACACTCTCACGAGTAAGGAATGTTTTTTGAAAAACGATTGAAATATGATTCAGCAGTTTCGTGTAATCTATCTCTTTCACATTTTTTCCGCCAATCAGGATTTCTCCTTCCCCGACATCATAAAACCGGGAAATCAATTCAATAATCGTACTTTTCCCTGCACCAGACGCACCGACAATAGCAACTTTTTCTCCCTGTGCAATATGCAGATTACAGTCTTTCAATACATCTGTTTTTCCATCATAAGAAAAATTTATGTTATTGAGTTCAATATCGTGGCAGGCTGGAAATGCCCCCGTACTTTCATAAACCGGCAAATCAAGAATCTGTTTTGTTTTCAAAACCCCGTTCAATGCCTGTGCCAGTTCCATAGAAAGCTGCTGCAAAGGCAAAAGCTCTGACAAATACAAGGAGCCAATGTACGCAAACAGCAAAAAGATACTGGCTGAAATAGCTCCATTCAAAAAGAACTTTCCACCAATGGGAACAATCAATGCCATCCCACATTCCAAGACTACGATAAACGCTGCATAAAATGGTCCCGTCTTTTTAGAAACCGTAGTCCAGATATGATTTTCTTCTTCAATCGCATCTGAGAATTTTTGAAAAGAGCTACTTCCCATGTTATATGCTTTTATCAGCTTCATCCCACCGATATATTCAATAATCACAGAATTGAAATTCGCCATTGCTGTTGTGACACGTGGCATGATGCCAGCCATAAAAGCAAAGCAGACACCCATGATTACGATAGTTATACCAAGTGGAATAAGGGAAATCAGCGCAAGCGGCACATTGATTGCCATTAAATAGATAAAAATAACAATCGGTCCCGTTGCAAACCCGACAAATTCCGGAATATTATGCGCCAGACACAGCTCCAGTTTTTCAATGTCCTCATTTAACACCGTTTTTATGTCGCCTGTCCTGCGTTCATCCAGTGCGCCCAGCGGCACTTTTGCCAAATGCTCCGTAATCATGCATCTTACACGGAACAATGCGCCATACGCCCCCTTATGCGAAAATACACCGGATATACCTTGAAAAATCTGCCGAATAATCACTGCTCCTGTAATTAGGACAGCATTATCTACAATTATCTGCTTTGTACAGCTATCTGACAGAAAAGCGTCCATCAGACGGTAAATGCCTATGTAGGGACCGATTGCAAACAATCCTCCCATAAAGGCGCACAGCACAGATGCAATCAGATATGTCCTGTCTTTTTTTGCCCATTGCAGCAAAAGAAGAATCGGATTTTCTTTTTTTGTATTTTTTTCAGGCATAGCTTTCTTCCTCCTTCAAGCCAAAAATAGTGTGGATTTTTTTCTCATTTTGCTCTGATAACAGCAAATCCTCCTCCAAAGTTCCATTATCAAAATGAAGCATCCTTGAACAGCTCCGGCAGACAAACTCATAATCATGTGTCACAACAAAAATAATTTTCCCATTGGACGCAAGACTGCGAATCAATCCCGCCACCTGTTCCATGCTGTCATAATCAAGACCGCTGGTTGGTTCATCGAATATCAGCAGTTCTTTTCCACAAATCATACTGACTGCAACAGCTACCCGCTGTTTCTGACCTCCGGAAAGAGTATTCGGGTGTCTGTTCTGATATGGCATAAGCCCCAGTAGGTCTATCGTATCATCTAAAAGTTTCGTAGACGGATTACGGATACCGAACGAACACTCCGCTCTGACGCTCTCCGCAAATAATTCATAGTTCACGTCTTGCATGACCATATAGGACAGTTTCAGACGTGCTTTATTGTTTAGAGGTATGCCATTCCAGTAAAAGCCGCCAGTATAATTCTTATGCAAACCACACAGAGAACGGGAAAAAGTAGTTTTTCCTGCTCCATTATGCCCGACAACAGCAATGACCTCTCCCGGTGCGGCTTTCATGCTGATTTGTTCAAGAATCATGCGTTTTTTGTAAAACAACGTCACGTTTCTTAACTCCAAAACAGGCTCTGAACGGGCAGACTTCCATTTCCACAGTTTTTCTTTCTTTAAGTCAACAGACCGAAGCCCCATTTCTTTTCGCTTGCTTTCAGGCAAAGTCCGAAAGACCGCAGGCACAAATTCGTCTGTAATATGCCCCTGCTCCAAATATATAATGCGGTCTGCTATATCCATCAAATAATACAGCCGATGTTCCGCAATCAGAATCGTTTTCCCTTGTGCTTTAATCAGCCGCAGATGCTCCCTTAAATCCTCAATAGCCGACATATCGAGATTAGAAGACGGTTCATCCAGAAGATAGATGTCCGGATTCATTGCATATACAGACGCAAAAGCAATTTTCTGTTTTTCCCCACCAGATAATTCAAAAATATTTCTTTCCCGCAAAGAATTGATATGTAAGACATCCGTTACATTTTCTAACTGCTGGTTCAGTTCTTCCGGCGGAACTGCCTCATTTTCAATTCCGAAAGCAATTTCACTGTCGGTATCGACATTAAAAAATTGTGTGCGGGGATTTTGGAAAACACTCCCCACATGGGAAGAAATCTTATACATAGGAACACCAAGAATACTCTCGTTGTTTATCGTTACATCTCCCTCTAATTCTCCTGAAAAGAATCCCGGAATCAAACCATTTATCAACCGGGTAATTGTTGTTTTCCCACATCCGGAGCGTCCGCAAAGCAGAATGCATTCTCCGCTTTTTACAGTTAAATCAATGTCTTTAAGACCTCCATCTGCCCCATCTGCATAGGTAAAACATATCTGCTTTAATTCAATCATACCAATGTCCTCCTATAAAACAAATCCGCCAATGCAAAGAGCCATAAACCAAGCTATGACCAAATAGTCCTGCACATTGAGCCGTATCTGAACAAGGCAAGTCCTCGGGCGTGGATTCTCAATCCCCCTTGTAACTGCCGCAATCGAAAGCTCATCAGCCGCCTTTGATGCCGCCATTAACAGCGGGACATAAAGACACTCAATTGTCATACCCGGATTTTTAATAAAACCTGTAAAAGACGGTGACACATCCCTTAACCGCATAGCGTCCTTGATGTAATGCCAATCCTCACGAATAGTGGGAATATAGCGAAGCATGATTGCAAAGGGAATGACAACTTTCTTTGAAATATGAGCTTTGTTCATTGCTGATAAAAACTCATTCACTTTTGTTGTGGATACTGTAATTCCGGCAAGCATACCACACGGATAGACCTTAAAGACAAGACTGAGCCATGCAATGAACATGGTATGTACTGTTCCAGTGCCATTTTGCAGATAAAGGACTGTAAAAAGGTACAAAGCCATATAAATGCCAGCGCCAATCAAGGAGTATCTGAATTTGCCGCTTAAAAAGCCAAAAATGGCAGTGAACAGAATCAAAATGCACTCATATCGCAGGTCAGGCGCCGTTGTTGCCACAATCATGCTGAAAACCAGCAATAAAATTTTGGTACGAGGATCAAAGTGGATTGCTTTCTTTTGTTCTATTGCCGTCATGCTGTGATACCTGCTTTTTCAAACTGCTTTTTTAACAATTTACTTCCAACCAGACCACTAAGCCCTGCAACAAAGATTGTTCCGACAATCATAATGATTAGAACCGTCACAGACGCAGTGTCATTCATCGTATTGATATATTCCTGTGTTGTTCCGTTCTTCAGCATCGTTTCTGCCCATGCTTCCGGATTTACGAAATATGCCAAATATGTTCCAGTTGGTCCGAAAGAATAAATTATATAAGCCAAAATATTCATGACTTTGCTGCGATACTTTTTAGTTCCTGCAGCAATATCAGCAAGAACAGACGCAACAAAACCACCAAGACACATTCCCCAGTGCATCCCTAACACAAGGCTCAAAAGAGAAATGATTGTTCCAATAATGGAAAGTGCGCCCTTTTTCGGTACTTTTGCCAACAACAGCAGAAACACCGGTCCCGATAACAGGGCGGCTCCAATTGAAAAGTAAAAAGTAAGTGTAGGAGTAATCGCAAAGAACACGCCTCCAATCATAGAGCAAACGGTCAATAGAGCAGCAAACACTCCCATGACAATCAGGTCTTTTACAGTCAGACCTTTTTGGTTTTGTAGTTGACTTGACATAAGTATCATCCTCCATTTTCTTAACATTTACACACCTTCATTGACTTTATAGCAGCAAGGTGATACAATTTGGTTAGTTTTCCCTAACTACCATAGACATTCTATTGCATTTAATCGGATTATCCAATAGCTTTGGCGGATTATCGACCAATCTGTATGATTAAACGCCCAAAGTGTCTGAAAGGACGGTGTATTATGGCAGACATTGAAAATTATTATCAAAACAAACTGCTTGAAAACGGATTCCATGAAGAATCCTCCAATAACTCTTTTAACCCCATTGGGAAACTATACTCTATCCCCTCTGAAATCGGAAAAGGTGTATATTGGGTCTATGGTCAAAAGGATTTATACGATATAAAAATCCATGACTTTTATTTTTACGAAGATTCCTTTTTTGATTTACAATCAAGAGAATGCTTAGGAATCTGCTACTATGAATCTATATCAGGAGAAGAAATATCCCCATACCGCCGACTTACGGCAGGGTGCGTAAAATGTTTTATCGGCGGTCTTGCCCCATGCAAAACACTTGTCCACAAAAACATTCCTATTCGCACGATTGACATTGAAATCATGCCTGCATATTACGAGCAATATCTGAAAGAAACATTTCCAAGCGTATATACTGATCCGCATGAAGCTTTTCATAATATTTCATGGTCAGATAATTTTCCGGAAATGATTAGCTTACTACGTCAGATATGGAATTATCACGGTGACGGCATTGCCGCAAAACTTTTTTATGAAGGAAAAGTTGCAGAGGCTCTTTCGCTTATCCTTGAATATAATCGCAGACAGAAAAATATAGACGAAGTGCAGATTTCCATTCAGGATATGAAATCTCTTGAAAACGTTACCGCCTATCTTAACGATCATTTTAACTGTAACATTTCCGTAGAGCATCTTTGCCATATTGCCTGCATGGGCAGAACGAAATTCAAAACTCTTTTTAAGCAAGTTTACAGTTGTACCGTTACAGAATATATTGAACAGCGGCGTTTAAGCCATGCAGAAAATCTACTGACTACCACTGATTTTACGGTTGAACAGATTGCCGCCGCTATCGGGTATAGTAATGCTGGAAGATTTGCAAATTCGTTCAAAAAAAGTACCGGACTGTTTCCTGCTGAATACCGGAAAATGGCACATAGAAATAATTAGCACAGAACTATCTATGATTAAAACAGGAACAGCCACCAAAAACAGGCTTTTCTTCTGGTATCATCATTGATGCCCAGGCAATAGCAAAGTGCCTTGTGGTACACATCCTGATACCTTACTTCTTTCAATTTCTCGTAGTAGAATTTCTCATGTGCTTCACTAATAAAAATAATTTTCTGGGCTTTTTCAGCTCCTGCTCCTAACGCTGTGTTTGTCATTGTATGACCTCCTTCTAAAGTGAATTGAAAAAGGCACTCCTTTTGGAATGCCCTAATATAAAAAATAGGGACACTCTTTTGAAGTATCCCTACGTTCTATCAATATATCTGATAGCTCTCTATACACTTTCATATTCAGAATTCTTTGTGTTCCCACAACCGAGGTCTAGTGCTACAACAACAGTTTCTTTCCTCACAAGCTCTTTTTCCCTGTGATTTTCACCAATTTTGTTGAAACTGGAAAACTCCACAAAGTGCATAAATTGGTATGCTACCCGTCAAGTAGACAAATTAAATAACGAAAATTTTTCTTTCCCGGTACTTTATGTACCGGGTTTCTTTATGCTACATTTTGAAGTTTCATTGTGTGATACTCCATTGGTGTCAGGATACCTAAGTTTCGCTGAACCCGTTTGTTAGCATAATAATCTAGATATTGTTCTATAGCTTTAACTAGTTCTTCTTTTGTTTTGTATTTTTTTCCATAATACATTTCTCTCTTCATTAAGCCCCAAAATCCTTCCATAGGGCCATTGTCAATGCATCTTCCAACACGCGACATACTTTGTGTCATGCCGGCATCCAAAATACGCTGTCTAAATGCCCTTGAAGTATATTGGTATCCTCTGTCACTATGAAATATCGGTGTGGCTTCAGGGTTCTCTACAACAGCTTTATCAAAAGTGTCAAATACAAGTGAATTATCATTATTACTACTGTATACAAATGCAACAGGCCTTCTGTCGCATAAATCTAAAATCACACTCAGATATATTTTGCCCTTTTTATCATCCTCGCCAGTTCCATACTTGAATTCAGACACATCGGTAACCCATTTTTCATTTATTGAATCTGCCTTAAATTCTCTGTTTAAAATATTTTCCGCAACATATGCTGGATCAGATGCTGGCTTAGTGCAACAGTTGTATCTATGTTTTACATAAGATTGTATCTTTTTCTTACGGCATACATGTAGAACCCGTTTGTCATTGACATCGATATGATAATCATGAGCTAAAGTATCTCTAATTCGACGATATCCCATATCTGGATGTTCATCATGTATTTGCGAAATAGTATCAGCTATCTTTTCGTTAAGATTATCATTATCACTATTTACATGATTAAGCCATTTATAATAGGCTGCTCTTGTAATACTGGCAAAATTACATAATGCTGATATTGAGTATACTGTATTTGCTTCGGATAATTCTTTAATTGCTACATAGTTTGTTATATTACGTGTTCGTGTGAATGTCACCTCCTCTCTATTTCGTCGAGTTTTTTTAGGAAATCAATCTCCATCTGTTGCTTTTTTGTTTGTGCCTTAAGCAACCGATTCTCAATCTTTAATTTTTCGATTTCAGATAATTCTTCAACAATCTTATTCTTGCCACGACGATCATATAATCCGTCAATACCTTTAGCTTGATATTTCTTAACCCAAGAATACACCTGCCCATATGAACATTCATACTTTATAGCGATAAAAGTGTAATCACAGCCAGTGCTTATACATTCCTCAACAATTCTAACTCGTTCTTCAAATGTTGTATTTTTTCGACTGTTATTCTTAACCATGTGGTGAACACCTTCTTTTCTTGAATTTGTCAACTCTTCATGGTTATTATACTGCTTAATCCATGTCCGTACAGTACTGGGTGCTAATATTTTGTGTTTATAAGCCAAATCCTGAATTGAAATTTTGCCTTCTAAATATTCTGTTACAACCATTTGTTTAAATTCCGCTGAATAATTACATTGGTCACTGTTGTGTTTTTCAAGACCTGCTTCACCAAATGTAGCATATGCATATCCCCATCTACGGATGATACTAGCCTCAATTTCGTACTCTTTGCCTAACTTCCAATATGAAATCCCATTTTCGTCATGTTCTTTTAATAATTTTAATTTGAATTCCTTGCTAAATTTTTTCCTAGACATAAATATGCTCCTCATATGATAGATTTTTGGATATTTCCATTGTCTACCATATGGGGAGCATACCATTTTACTGGCTTCACAACCGTTTTTTTTGCTTTCCAACTGTCAAAGATGGGATTATAAAATATTATTTATGTTTTTCAAACTCTTTTTTCCGCTGCATGTATATAAAAGATGATATACAAATACGCCAGAACCGGTATCTCTCCAGTTCTGGCGTGTTATTCTCATTTAAAGCTTTGCAATTTTTACTTTCTTATTCAACCCTTTTGAAGTAAACAGTTTCTGGTACGCTTTTACCTTACTCTTTGGCACTTTTACTTTTGCCTGAGATGCGCCATCTGTTACAACAGAGCCTTTTACCGGTACCGGTGCTTCCGGTGTGGTCGTATCTCCTGCGTTTGTGTTGTCTGTGGTATTTCCATTGTTTCCATCGTAGGTATAGTCTAAATACCAATCATTTGTTTTCGGTATCTCATCCAGCAGGAAGCCCTTTTCATTTAAAGCAATTTTTCATTTTCATTCTACCCTCCCCGAGAAAATTGTCAACTAATTCTATTGTACCATTTTGACAGATTATTCGGACTTATAAACCAAATATATTTTATTCTTATATTGGAAGATGGCACAGAAAAAAGACACTCGCTGGGGATGGGGTGTCCTTGAGAAAGATCTAACCTGACTCTGTTTTTATTTATTATGATTTTCTTTGTATATGTTTTTCAACTCCTTAATTGCATCTTCAAACGATAAAACATGCAGCCCCTGGTATGCAAGTATCAAAACTTCTACCGGTGCCTGTCTTATCATATCCTTTGGTGTATCATAATCATATGTGAAATTCCAACAGGCAAAGAGATATCCAATCCATGACATCAAATCTTCCGGATATGTTTTTCCTTTATTAATCTGTACCTCTTGTTCTAAGGTTTCCATTATATAACGTGAGCCTAGCCACATCTGTGTATCCATCTTATTATACAAATGTGTTGCTGTCTCTGATTTCATTAATTTTTCTATAAACTCTTTTGAGTCGTAACCTCTTTTAACAGACAGTACAAATAAATCTGCTGACATTTCGCATATCCCAATGGTAAAAGTTGTTGAATCCATTATTTATCCCACTCCTCTATTATTTCATCAAAGAATTTCACATCTTGTGCACGTCTGTATTTGGTCTGAATTTGGTTTACCATACTACTTAACTGGTTCGCTCTATTCATATTCTGTGACACGATTATTTTTTTATCTGCATCTGTAAGTTTATACTCATTTATTATATTAAAACGTGTTTTTTTGCATGCTTCATCTGTTTTTAGCACATACTGTCTGCCTAATTTTACATACTTCATTGCCCCAATAAAAGCCCTGTCACACATCTGTCCATTAAAGAACAACTGCATTACCTGAGTCATTTTATCATCTGCAATTATGCCAACAATCATGTCATATAACTCATTATATATCTTGTATCTTGCGCATAGTTGGTTATATTCTGTTAATTTTTCCGGTTTTCTGTTATATGCAATGAATAGTGCCCAATCAATCTGATCAATATAATTATCTTCAAATGTTTTTATTTTCAATCCTTCTGTATTGTACTCTATTTCATAAAATTTATTTTTTTCATATGATGCAATCAAACCTTTTGGCTGGTCTGGTTTATCCCCCATATAAAATCCGCAACCAAAGTCACATGATACCCTGCTTTTAGGTTTTATATCTCCTTGTATTCCACTTTTTGAGCCATGATACAATAACATATTTTTCACTTCCTCTCTTTTGATGTATTATACCGCTGAATTAGGCGAATTACAAATTAATGCTTTTTTGAAATTAAAATTTCGTAATATACAAAAAAGACCAACTACCCTTTCAGATAATTGGTCAATTCTTTAAAAATCTTGTGTCAAATCACAACCCACACACTCGCAAACCCTTGATTTTCCTGAGGTTTATTCGCAAACGTATGGCATTAATGCAACGTGACGTGCTCTCTTAATAGCCACGGTAAGTGCTCTCTGATGTTTTGCACAGTTTCCTGTGATACGACGAGGAAGGATCTTTCCTCTCTCAGAGATGTATCTCTTTAATTTGTTTGTATCTTTGTAATCGATTACGTTATCTTTGCCACAGAAAACACAAACTTTTTTTCTTCTATGCATTGGGCGTCTCTTCATTGGAGCGCCATCTTTGTCTGCTGCTTTATTGAAAGCCATGATTGATTACCTCCTGTTAAATAATAAAATGTATCCTTCACGAACATTCTATTATCATGAATTAATTGAATGGTAACTCTTCATCTATTCCATCCGGAATATTCATGAAGCCATCTCCGGCTGCACTGCTCGGTGATGGTCTGTCCGCAGGTGTGAAGCCGGAGTTCTCGCTGCTTGCGTTCTTACTCTCTGCAAATTCACACTCTTCCACAACGATATCTGTTGTGTATACCCGCTGTCCGTCCTTGTTGGTGTAGCTGCCGGTCTGGATACGTCCGGTTACGACTACCTTTGTTCCTTTGCGGAGATATTTCTCTGCAAACTCACCAAGACGTCCGAATGCAACGCATGGGATAAAATCAGCAGTCTGCTGGTCATTGTCCCTGCGAAATCTACGGTCAACTGCGATGGTATATCTTGCGATTGCGGTTGCCTGCTCTCCCTGAGAGTAACGTACCTCAGGATCTCTGGTCAGGCGTCCCATAAGAATTACTTTATTCATGTGGTTTCCCTCTATTTCTCGTCTTTTCTAACGCATAAGAAACGAAGAACATTGTCCATGATACGAACGTCACGCTCAACTTCTGCCGGAACAGTAGAAGCTGCATCGAACTGAATGAAGTAGTAGTATGCTTCTGACATCTTCTGGATCTCGTAAGCTAATCTCTTCTTTCCAGCCTCTTCTACCTCTGTTACAGTACCGCCGGCACGAGTGATGTACTCTTTTGCCTTCTCTACTGTAGCGGTTCTCGCATCGTCTTCGATCTTTGCACTAACAACGAGTGCTAATTCATACTTATTCATGCGAATTTCCTCCTTTTGGTCTCTGGCCCGCCCATTCAAAGGGGTGAGCAAGGAATTTTAATATATCACGAATATTTACTTTACCATACAATTCCTGCGATTTCAAGAGTTTTCTTCAATTTCTTTAGTGGCTTTCAGAAGTTTCTTTTTTCTACTGCCCGCTTCCGCTCTCTTTCCAGATATAAACTCCGTCTGGTACTTCCACTTCCTTACCATCGAAATTTACAAGGACTGTTTTTATGCTTTTGGAATAGACCGGCTTACTCTCCTGGATCACAGTTACCTTTTTCGGTCCCCTGTTGACATAATATTTCTGTACTTCGCCTTTTACATAATGATATCTCGGTTGAAATTCCAGCCAGACACAATGTTTTGCCGGAACATCCAGCGTTAATTCAGTCGAAAACGCACTCGTATTCTGCCACTCTTCCCCTACGGCTGCAAAAAATGCCTCTTTGTATCTTCCTGTCAGCTCAGTATCAATCGACCAGCTTTCTTCTATATAAGGAGCGATCTTCATTGGCTGGTTCACACTGGTCTGGTTATCCAGATAATTTGTAAGCCGCTCCGCTGTTCCATACACCGTGCCGCTGCTATCTGTTACAAAACGATATTTATACCGGAACATGCCGGCTGATACTGCTGCATTTTCTTTTTCCTGATCTGTTTCCATCCCGGACACAGCATCCATTTTTTCCAACAGTTTATCCTCTGTCTGTTCCTGTATTTCATCATATAATTTCTGTGCTTCTTCTCTCGTATAATACTGCAATCCCCCATTTTCATCAGGAATCGCAATCTGATATACTTTTCCCTCGTCGACATCTGCCGTAATTTCTCCGGCAAAAACCGGTGTCGCCGTGAAAAATAACATTCCCGCTAACAAAGCTGTAGTCAGCACAGTACCTTTTGTCACGCGTTGTAATTTCATAACCCCTCTACTCCTCCTTTTTCCTTATCTGCTTCGTATTCTTCTCGACCAGTTTCCGTGCCAGCATCACCTGATGACCGCATCCCAGACACTTTAACCGGAAATCTGCTCCCACCCGGAGCACTTCCCATTCATTGCTGCCACAGGGATGTTGTTTTTTTAATTTTACAATATCGCCCACTTCGTATTGAATCATCGTTTCCTCCTCAATCTATACTTCGATCTGTCCAAACACTTCCCCAAGTCCTGCCTGGATCAGCAGATCAGCTCTGCCATCCATCGGCGTGGTGGACTTATTGATCAGCACCAGCTTATTTCCTCTGTAATAGTCGATCAGCCCTGCTGCCGGATATACCGCAAGGGATGTTCCACCGATGATCAGCACATCCGCATGACTGATATAATAGACAGCATCTTCTAACGTCTGCTGATTTAACCCTTCTTCATACAATACCACATCCGGCTTGATCCTGCCACCGCACACATCACACAGAGGAACCTTTGTCTCCGTATGCAGGATATATTCTGCATCAAACTGCTTTCCACATTTCTGGCAGAAATTACGATGAACGCTTCCGTGAAGTTCTAACACTTTTTTGCTCCCTGCCATCTGGTGCAGCCCATCGATATTCTGTGTAATGACAGCCTTTACCTTTCCTGCTGCCTCAAGCTGCTCCAGCTTTTCATGCGTAATATTGGGCTTTGCGGTCAGGCACAGCATCTTGTCCCGGTAAAAACGATAAAACTCCTCTGTATGCCTGATATAGAAAGAGTGGCTTAGGATTGTCTCCGGCGGATAATCATATTTCTGATTGTATAATCCATCCACGCTACGGAAATCCGGTATTCCGCTCTCTGTCGAAACGCCCGCTCCGCCAAAAAATACGATATTGTCACTTTCCTTTACCATCTGTAAAAATTTTTGTATTTTTTCCTCCATGGCTGCTGCTCCTTTCCTTTTTCTATGCCCTGCGGTTATAAATCTTTTTCACGTGTGCACGGTTTCCGCCCATGATCACGACCGCTCCGATAAAATTAAGTGCCATAAATGCACTGATCACGGCTCTCTCCGGCAAAAACAGAGTAAATACCCCTGACAAAAACTGCCCAAGCAGCATCCCGCCCGTGATCGCCATCTGGAAAATGCCGTTGAACCGTCCCTTTTTCTCGTCCGGCACATAGCTCTGTGTCGCTGATATGCGGATATTATAGGAAGTAACCCCTAAAATTCCCTCGATGAAGCAGACGGCCATGATCGCGTAATATGGTAAATAAAGTACGGTTCCATCAATGAGGGCACTGCACAGATACACGGTCAATGCAATGGTAAACTTTTTGGCGACCGGAAGGTTTAACCGGTAATGCACACCTCCGCCTAACAGACGTCCTACCATCATCCAGCCCATCGTAAACATATAGACATACTCGCCGCTGTTATAGTTTAACTTAAAATAAGGGAGAACCAGTGTCTGGAACGCTCCCTGTCCAAGCGCATTTACCATAAAGTACAACGTGATCGCGCGCAGTCCGCGCTCCTGCTTTAAATAATCCACACCTTCCAAAAAGGTCTTTTTGTATTGTGCAACGCCAAAGTTCTCGCTTTCCCGTTTGACATAGGTTTCCTCTTTTTTGATCTGTGTCTCCATCACAGCCGCAATAAAGAAAGTTACCATATTAATAAGAAATAACGGCGCAATCCCGATCAGATTATATAAAAATGCTGACAACGGCACGATAAATGTTGCAAGACTCTCCAAGGTACTCTGAATGGAGTATGCCTTAGAATAATTGCCCTCTGAGATCAACATTGGATAAAAACTATCGTATGCCACCTGATACACGCTGTCGATCGTGCCAAGAAGCAGACAGCCCAGGATCAGAAATCCATAATTGAAATATCCGCTGATCATCAGCCATGCGAAAATACCATACAGTGCTGCACTGCAAAAATCCAGTGTGTAGATCGTTCTTCTTCTGGAGAACTTATCCAGAAACGGGCCTGCCAGTGTCGGTGCCACGACCTTTGGCAGATTATACATCACCGCATAAAGCGCATATAAAAACGTCGACCCGGTGTAATCAAGTACCAGCAGTCCTAACGCAAATCCCGCCAGTGAATTTCCCAGGATGGATATCACCGTACCCAGCGTGATCAGCGTAAAATTCTTTGTCCAAAGTACATTTTCTTTCCTCTTCTCCCCAGCCATAACATCTCCCTGTCTTTACATCGAATCCAGATTCATAAAACGATCCCACTCTTCACTGTCGCCTGTTCCTGCAAGCTGGATGAGATAGGTGTGATCCTCTGTATCAATAGAAATCTCATAGCCATTTTCTTTTCGTTCTATGTAATAGATCACGCAGCCTTCCAGTTCTTTGCATGCCGCACTGTAATCTTCCGGCGCGATCGTGCGGTTCTCTTCCTGCCGGATCAGTGCCCCGTTTGCATCATAGACTTTATATCCCTCCTCCACAAATAACTGGATGGTCGGCTCTGTAATATGAAAGACCAGCCCATTGGTACGCATCCTGCGGATATCCCGGTTGCAGCTGTTTTCCGACATCTTCTGTATATTTTTCAACTTGATGGAGCAAAGTTGAAATCTCATCAGGGTACACATGATTACTTATACTGTCTCTCCATCCGGATGAAAGTGGGCAAATTGTGCATCCAACACGATTAAACCCTATACGGTAAGCGTCGTTAAGCAAGATGCTATAATGCAGTAAGTACAGGAATAGTTCTGCTGAATTCCATTTCAGTATTGGGCTGCAATTAATCTGATTTATGTTCTTGCCGCCAATGCTGATCTCATCTCTATCTGCCCGTGCAGCGCTTTCCTCGGCACGCACTCCATCAAACACAACTGCCTTAACATTATAATTCCCGGTGATTTCTCGTAGCAGTAGTATTGTTGGCACGGACTTGTGGACCGCACAGCACCATCTCATTCTTCGACCGGGAGGGCCAAATTCCTCCCAGCTATCTGCCGGGTTAAGGTGGCTCTTTGCCTCATAGAACTTAAGCGATGACCAGTGTTCCTTCGCTTTTTCAACAGACTGGATCGTTGTGGAGAGTTCCATGCCAGTGTTGCTGAACACAACAGAGAACTTATCCGGAGAAAGCGTACGAGCAACAAGATCGAGGAGCACCAGTGAGTCTTTACCTCCGCTGAAGGCTACGGTAAACGCCATGCCTTTCTTACTGTACTTGGCATAGGTCTTGCGAATAAAATCCATTGCTGTCTTCTCAAGACCCAGCATCAGCCGCTCGTTCTCTTTCCACAGTGCATCAATATCAATGGGCTCCAGCTTCAGACCCTCGCTGTATATTTTAATAGTTGGCTTTGTATAGAATCCACCGCCCGTGGCTTCCGCGACACA
>OIZV01000395.1_pt1 | contig 23001 bp, 21 predicted proteins | sample 1588681 | NCBI WGS metagenome assembly OIZV01 (sample SAMN03283281) | human gut metagenome | biome: human-associated habitat; material: feces | host: Homo sapiens | place: Peru | collected 2012 | reverse complement strand
GAATTCTGGATCTTTATCTTTAAAGTTTTCCATAAATGTATATTTCATAATCTTCACCTCTACAAGTATTCTATAAATAATAAGTAGAAAAGTACAATGCCAGTTTTGTATTATGCTATAATGTGGGTGCATAGTGAGGAGGAATATTAAATGATTGAAATTGGACAAGTTGAACAATTATTAGCTGTTTCTAAATATGGAACATTATCTAAAGCGGCTGAAGCATTACATATCTCTCAGCCAGCTCTTTCTCGTGCCATGCAGAAGCTTGAAGAAGAACTGCAGGTTCCTATTTTTGACCGTGAAAAGAATCGTATTACTTTAAATGCAACTGGTAAAGTGGCTGTTGATTATGCACAGAAGGTATTATTTTCTGCAAATGATATGATTGCTCGTGTACGTGAATATGATCGTATGACTCATACAATTAGTATTGGATCATGCGCACCTGCGCCTTTATGGGATTTAGTACCTTATGCTGGTAAGATATATGAAGATATGGCTATTTCTTCAGAAATTAAAATGCCAGATATCTTATTATCTGGTTTGGAAAATGATTTATATACAGCTGTTGTATTAAATGAAATTCCTGATAGTAAAGAATTATATTATGAGTTATATGATACAGAAACATTGTATTTCTCATTAGCACCTGATCATCCTCTTGCAGATAGTAAAGCATTATTCTTTAAGAATCTAGATGGTCAGACAATGCTGTTATATTCTAGAATTGGTGTATGGTATCCAATGCATTTAGAAACACAGCCTCATACTCATTTTATTCTTCAGGATAATAGAGAAGTATTTATGGATCTGACTCAGAATTCTACTCTTCCTACATTTATTTCTGATTTATCTATAGAAAGAGATGGCAAGCCAGATAATAGAAAGATTATTCCAATCATAGATAAAGAAGCGACTAATAGTTTCTATCTTGTATGTAAGAAAAAGAATAAGAAACTATTAGAACCACTTTATCGTGCTGTAGAAAAAAGATTAGAAAAGAAAAAGAAGTAATATATCTTGATAGAACTATCAAAAACTTTATAATGGTTTTGACAGAACCCACCACGCCACTGATTTTCATGCGCAACCCGGTGGGACTTTTTATTTCTTGCATAGAAAAAGAAGTAGTTATTAAAAACTACTTCTTTTTAAAATCCTAGATAACCTAGAATAGCACTGACATAGAATAAGATACCTGCAACGATTAATAAATAGTTAGACCAAGTGCTTTTCTTCTTTAAATAGAATGTATTCGCCTGTTCCCCTAAATAAATAGGATATTCCTGTCCTTTTACATAATCTTTTTCAATCTTTTCTACTTTAAATTCCTGGATAGATGCCTGGTTATACTTCTTTGTACCATAAGAATACTGGAAGATAGGACGACAATATAAGTTATTGACTTTCTTATAACCATGGTAAATTCCTTTAATTTCTCTTTTATCTTTCTTAAAGAAGATTTCATAGATTCCATAAGCCATGAGTAGTGTTCCTAAAATAATAGATAGGATAATCATGAATGGAGATCCTGACTTAAAAGAGAAGAATGAAGTGTTCATATTCATATATTCTACCTCCATAGAGTATTCTACCAATATTTCGTGAGTAAACAATATTTTTTTTGATTTTTCGTGTATAATATAGAATGTAATTAAAGGGGGTTCTCATGGATATTATTAAAAACTTAAAGTCACGTTTTGATTCTGTGCAATGTGATTTTCTTATTGCGATTGCCGCAATATTCCTTCCTTTCTATATTACTGTAGTGATTCATGCAATTATATTCTTTAAATGGATCAAACAGGGTGAAGTAAAGAAAGGTTATGAAGAAACAAAACGAAGCAAATATATTATTTTCTTTTCAGCACTTATTTTCTTAACAAGTGTCTTTTATCAGAACTGGCCAGGAGCTGGTGTATCATTAGGTTATTTGATGTTATATAGTATGACACTTGTATATAGACGTCATGCAAGTGAAGAACTATTTGATACAATGTTGAATATAGTGATTGGTTTAAGTGTATTTGCAAGTGTATGGGCTATTATTGAATATATCTTCATCTTAAGACAGTTTGATCTTGAGGGATGGTATTTGGTTGTGTTTAATGCACCACAGTATCGTACGAATGCGATGTTCTTTAATGCGAACTACTATGCAATGATGATTGAGTTCTTTGTGGCTATTTGCTTCTATAAGTTCTTGAAATATACTCATAATCATGGATTCATGAATCATATTAAAGAAATAGTGATTATTGGTTTAGTTACATTACTTAACTTATTCTGTCTATATTTAACAGGATGTCGTACTGCATGGCCTGCACTTGCTGGTGGCCTTGCGATTATGTTGTTGTTTAATCGTAATTATAAGAGTTTTGGTGGTATTTGTGCTGTAGGTGCAGCGGGTGTTGGTTTCTTTATTGCGAAACCTCAATATATTCCACGTATGAGCAATATTGTGAAATACTTAGGGGTAAGAAGACATATCTGGGAAGTTGCTATTCAGAACATTAAGACACATTTCTTATTTGGTGAAGGACCTATGACATACTGGCATATTTATGCACAATATAGTGGGCATCCTACACAGCATTCACATAATATCTTTATTGATCCTGTTTTATGTTTTGGGATTATAGGATTATTAGTGATTGCACCGTTCTTCATTGAAAATATTAAACGTTTATATCGCTTATTAAGAACTAAGTGTAACCCTACTCTTGTTGCTTTAATTGTAGGCTATATTGTGATGATCTATATTCATGGATTACTCGATTATACAATCTTCTTTGTATCAACTGGATTCTTATTTGCGATGATAGTAAGCAGCTTTGACATTTATAGAAAAGAAATTGATCAATAAGGCAATGATTCATTGCCTTTTTATAAAGGAGAAAAAAATGGATAAAGAACTTTATGAGACTTATGTAAGAATCTTAAATAAGGAACTCGTAACTGCCATGGGATGTACAGAACCTATCGCAATTGCGTATGCAGGAAGTCTCGCAAGAAAGACATTAGGTGGTATGCCAAATAAGATCTTGATTGAAGTCAGTGGTAATATCATCAAGAATGTTAAGAGTGTTATTGTGCCTCATACTCATGGAAACAAAGGTATTGAAACAGCCGCCTGTATTGGGATTACAGGCGGAGATGCAGAAGCAGAATTAGAGGTTATTAGTCATGTGAAGGAAGAAGATATTATTGCGATGACTGAACTTATGAAGAGTGCCTCTATTAAGGTACAGCCTTTAGAATCCCCTTATTCTTTAGATATTCGTTTAACTGTATCTAATGATGAACATGAAGCAATGGTACATATTGCGGGAACACATACACATATTGTAGAAATGACAAAAGATAATGAAACTATTGTATGTAGAGAAGCATTGAAACAGACTATTGATGAAGATTATCTCACTCTTACTATGCATGATATTTATACTTTTGCGAAGGAAGTAGAGATTGATGATGTAAAAGAGTTATTAGATCAGATGATTGAATGTAATACTGCCATTGCGCAAGAAGGAATGCATGGTGATTATGGGGCTAATATTGGTAAGGTGATAGCGATTCGAAAAGATTTACCAAGTCTATTAAAGGCCTATGCAGCAGCTGGTAGTGATGCAAGAATGAATGGTTGTGAACTACCTGTAGTGATTAATTCTGGTAGTGGTAACCAGGGATTAACTGTATCTGTACCTCTTATTGTTTATGCAGAAAGAGAACATCTAGATAAAGAGAAGTTATATCGTGCTCTTGTGATTTCTAACTTAACAGCCATTCATTTAAAGACTGAGATTGGTCGTTTATCTGCTTTCTGTGGGGCAGTGAGTGCAGGTGCTGCATGTGGTGCAGGACTTGCTTATTTAAAGGATGCAAGTGAAGAAGTGATGAATCATACAATCGTGAATGCCTTAGCTATTACTTCTGGTATTATCTGTGATGGTGCTAAAGCAAGCTGTGCTGCAAAGATTGCGGTAAGTGTAGAAGCTGGTATTCTAGGTTATGATATGTATATGAATGGTCAGCAGTTCTATGGCGGAGATGGTATTATTTCTAAGGGTATAGAAAATACAATCCATAACATCGGTGTATTAGGAAGTCAAGGTATGGCTTCTACTGACCAGGAAATCATTAAAATTATGTGTGAATAGTAAAAGCTGCCAATCGGCAGCTTTTAGTGTTCTATTTCATCATATGTATACAAGTGTATATCATGTTCTTTAAGATAGTCTTTGAGTTCTTCTGAGCATAACATCTCTGCTTCTTTTGTACGATCAAGAGTGAGAGAAGAAGTACGTAGTATTTGTGCATCTAGATATCCTGGATGACAAACTAATAAATCACAACCATCATCATGTGCATGTTCTACCATCTCTTTAAATGATTTAAAAGGATCATACCCTTCCTTCATACTCTCCATATGCATATAGAGTTTTTCTCCTGCCAGATCAACAGGTGTCCCATCAAAAGAAATATCATTGAACTTTAAATTGTGTCTTTTCGCAACAATTTCAATACCTTTTAATAGATTATCACTGGCTACTGCATGAGCTTCAAAATAAGAAGGCTCAAGATGAGTTATCTCTTTAAATCTTTCATATTGTGCTTCTATTTCTATAATTGCTTCTTCTAGTACTACAAAGTCTTCTTTACTTTGTCTATATGTTCTACTTGATTTAAATTGTCCATTCTCATCTACAAGACTTGGAATAAGTTTTGGATCACTGATGGGAGTACCAATACATACATTGGTATGCTGTCCTAAACAGATATCTAAATCCTTTACAAGTTCATAGCCTGCTACAGATTCAGGCATATTCACCATAAAACCAATATTCTTAATCACACCATTTTTTACTGTATCATATATACCATAATTCACACCTCGGCTGTAACCTAAATCATCAGCACGTACCATAATCTTCATAAAAAATCCTCCTAAATAAAAATGATCCTGATTATCATACTTATTATATATATACAATACATAATAAGATCATACTGCCAGGATCACTTCTTTCTATATATAGTTTACCCTATAGTGTAAGCGTTGTCAATCGAGACAAATAAAAAACCAAGTGCACTGCCACCTGGTCTAAACGCAATATATTTCCGCGACTAGACGAATATTATTGCGTGTTAATTATACGTGAACATATTATTTAATGCAAGGGCTAAAGTGAAATAAAATAAATGGTGCCGACTGCAGGAATCGAACCTGTGACCTACGCGTTACGAGTGCGTTGCTCTACCTACTGAGCTAAGTCGGCATCTAAGTATAGTATAGTCTTCTTCTATTTAAAAACAAGTAAAAACCACTGGAGGAGAGCCAGTGGTTCTAAAAAAAACAATTTAATACAATTAGAAGGGAGTTTTATTTATGAATCGTAAACAGGACGCTTTTATTATTAGGGAGTGGCCCTCTTTACAGTTATTACTATAATCTTAGTATATGAACTAATTATGAACATAAATAAAAAAAGATCTGACTCCCTATTTCAGACCTTTCCAAGAGCTATTCTAATCGTAATACGACTCCCACAGTCATATTAGCATACTTTTTCTAGAACAACAATATTTTTGTTACGCTTTGTTTTCCATATCCTTTATTTTTTCAATAAAAGCAGGATCATATTTCTTTCTTAGGCTCTTTCCAGCAATAAAGCTTGGTGAAGTAATAAGAGGACCATACTTCAACTGGATACAGGCATCTAGATATAAGCCAAATACAGATGAAATATAACTATATGACTTGTTTAATGCATAAATATGGTAGAGGTTTAAATCATTGAAAATGGATTTATCTGCCATAATGCAGGCTACTAGTTTAGAACCTTCATAGATAGGATATGCGTAACCTGTTTCTAATCCAACTCTATACATCTTATATTTAACACCGTCATACTTTAATACAAAGTAACCTGATTGAGATGTAAAGCCTGTTTTCTGATAAAGAATACCTGTTTTTTCTTCCTTAAACAACATTGCATACTTCTTATGTCCTACTTGATTCCATTCAGGCTTAGTTTTATCAGGATCATAAATTAATGAAAATTTACGTGAGAGAAAATTACCTTGAATTTCTCCTCCTTGATTAAACTGTTTAGGTAAAGAGGCTCCACCAAGTTTATTATTTCCTTTTACAATTTCATAATCTATATTAAAAATAGATAAAATCTGGTTTAAGTCTATTATCATAACAAACACGCTCCTTTCCCATATTTTAACATTATTATTCGCTTTTAAAAAGAGTTCATTATGTATATAATTAATTCGAAAGAGGTGAAGTGTATGGCTATTAAAGTAAAAGCAAAGGATGCAGATACTCTAGAGGAAGAACTAGAAGAATGGTCATTAGGTGTCAATCTTGTAAATACAGCACCTACTCAAACAAAAGAAACCGTCACTTTTAGTACAGACCAAATAAAAAAAGATAAGTCTAAGAGAACGACTTATCTTAATGATGATCTAGAAGATCCTACATTATAAGCACTTAGGTGCTTATTTTTTTTCTTTTAAAAGATCTCTGATTTCTTCTAGTAATGCAATATCTTCTGGTTTTGGTGCAGGGACTGCTTCTTCTTCCTTCTTACGGAAGCTCATTACCTTATTAATCGCTTTAATGCAGATAAAGATACAGAAAGCCATTAATAAGAAGTTAATAAGGTTAGAAAGGAATGATCCATACTTGATATTAATATTATTTACTTTAAGTGTAAGTTCTGTAATATCAGATGGAATCTTAATGATTGCAGATAATACAGGCATGATAATATCCTGTACAAGAGATGTAACAACAGCAGTGATGGCAGTACCTAAAATAACACCGACAGCCATATCAATGACATTGCCTTTAAATGCGAATTCTTTGAATTCATTCCATAGTTTTTTCATCTTGTTTTCTCCCCTTATGCTAAGTTATGCAGCAGGTGTTTCGTCTTCTTCCTGATGACCGCTTATAGCCTTGATGAATTCCTTGCTGATAATAAATGCCTGATCAAAAGGGTTAACTAATAAAGCATCGTATTCTCCAGCGCCTAAGAATGTAGCAATATGCTGATCAAATGGACGACATTCGCTGATTAATACCTGACCTTCCTTTAATTCAACATTATCTTTGATACCCCATTTATCAATCTGTTCATTAGATGTAAAGAGTGGTAAATAGCTTAATTCATTACCTTCATCATCTTCTGCAGATAATGAAGGAATAATCATAGGTGCATCCTTTTTTAATTCATATGTACCATCTGGCAAAGTAACTAAATCTGATTTATTCACAATCGTCATTAAAGCAAGACATGAACGTGATACTAAATCATCCATAACTAAAGAGAACTTTTCTTTTTCTTCTTCACCTTGTGCTTCCATATATTCATCATATAACCAAGAAAACTCCATATTACCTGGTACTCTATGCCCGATTGTTTCATGATGGTCTACACCATCATTTTCTTCAATACCCATATGGCTTAATGTGTTTCTATCTAGAGTAAATGCATCTGTTTCTGGATCAATGACCATACCATAGATTTCATCATCACCTGTATTGAATAATTCATTTAATAAGAATTCATAGTCTACTTCTACTAATACATTATGGCGATCTGGGAAATCAGAATCTTCTAGAATAGAAGAGTTCTGTGCATTTTCTACAGTCGTATAAATCGCATACCATTCATCTCCGTCATCATCACATACTGTCTGTAAGAAGTATGAATCTTCATCATCATCGTCTACAGAAATATATGTAAGGAATGTAGAAGCCTTTAATGTATGCATTAAATCATCTTCTAATTTAGTGGCAGTAAAAGAAGCTTCTCCATATTTACCACAGCTTTCTTTCCAATCTTTATCAGTTGTTTCTACTGGTGTTGTGCTTAATAATGGTTTACTCATTCTTTTACTCCTCCCCTTCGATTAATCCCATTGTAGTTAGGATTTCTTTTGTAAGTACAATATTATCTGTGAATGGATTAATAACAAGTGCATCAAAGGCTTCACCATTATTAAGTCCTCCTAGATGAGTATCAAGATCAGCAGTCATTAATATAGATTTTCTTTCTTCATCTTCAGCATTCCAGCCATCTAATGTTTCAATATCTTCCTGTGATGTAAAGAGTGGAACAATATTAGCCTGATCACCATTATCTTCACTTGATAACATTCTAATCGCAAGATCTGCATCTGATCTAGCAATATATGTATTACCATCTTCTACTACTAAATCTTCTTTTCTTACCATAATAGGTAATGCGAATAAAGCATCATCAAATGCTTCCATCATATGACTAAAGATTTCTGCTTTCTTATCATCATCTTCAGTATTCTGGAAAATATTCCAAATTTCTTTAATAAAGATATTTGCAGGAGTAAAGTTACCTAAATCTTCTGTATGATTTAAACCATTACATAAACGTTTAGAAATCTGTACTAATTCTTCTCTTGTAAGAATATAGTCATCACTAAATGGGTTAATCACAATACCATCAATTTGTTGACTATCAGCAAGTGTAAGTTCTCTTGTTAGGAAAGCATAGTTGACCTCTACTGCTTCTACTTTTCTTCCTGGCATTGATGTTTCAGGTTTTGCAAGACTACTTTCTAATTCTTTAATTGTAGTATAGACAGAAATAAAGTTACTGCTGCCATCTTGTGGTGAAATAGTAAAGAATGAATGATCATAATCAATATTTTCACCATTTTCTGGTAGGTTCATATAACCATAATAGTGTGATTCTGTAAGATTCTTAATGAATGCTCTATAAGCGACTTCTTTGTCAGCCTGAGCCTTTTTCCAGGTATCAAGGGATTCAGTCCATCTTGATGCATTAAATACCTGTGAATTGTTAAAAGGTTTGTAATTCAACTTGTTTTCCTCCTCTAGTTGATTGTTTCTTTATTATAAAACATTTCATCTATCATGTCTTTAGAAAAGCCTAGATGATCTGTAAAAGGATTAATGAGAATACCACAAAATGCATTACTAGAAAAGAGTATATCTTTGTATGATTCAAAGGATTGACATGTAATAATCATTTCCATGTCTGGTTCATTATGTGTCATATCTACTCTTTTTACATCTTCTAATCCTGTAAATAAACTAATATAGAGTTTATTAGGATCAGCATGAGAACACATGAGTGGTTTGATATAAATTTCAGCACCTGTATATATTTCAAGTTCTCCTGTCTTATTTGTATATAAATCTTTCTTATTTACAAGTACTGGACAAGCAAAGACCCCATCCTCCATAAGGGCTTCTACACTTTCTTTTAGGAATTCTTTAACATGTGGATTTCTACCATTAGAGTAATAAATCTTCATGTTCTTTTTAAACTTTAAATTAGCTGGTACAAGACTTGGTAAATCTTCTTGATGATTAATACCTGTTGTTGTATTGTGTCCTATACTATTTAATAGTTTTTCATCAGCTATCAGCTTTTGTGAGAAAGGATTAATGACTAGACCACTTAAGCCTTCTGTACGCATATATATCTCTTCTAAGAGACGTTTATAGGATGCTACCATTATTTCTACCTGGTAGCCTTCTTGTGGTTCTGGAAGGTCTATATAGTCTGTTATTTCCTTTATATTTGTGAAAGCAGGTAAATAGGATTGTTGATCTTCACCAGATACAGAAATGATTTCATAATCGGAATCATCATTGTTTAATGGTCTTTGAACCATTACAAGATAATCTGAATGAGATATTAAATAATGAAAATGTTCTGTAATATCTGTATTTAAATTATAGTCCTGATACCAAAGGCTAAAGAAATCATTCCATTCTTCATCATCAGGATAATATTGTGGTGATACAATACTTAAACCATTGTAATCCATTAAAAAACCTCCTTTCTACTCTATTGTAACATGATAGAGGTGATAAGAGGTTTTTAATCTTTAATTATTTTATTAAATCGAGCACTTTCAGAAGATTTTCTTTGATACAAAGTAAATGAGGTTGTGTCATATCACTAATATCTACTAAATCAGGTACTCCAATAACATCTATACCTGCAGCATCCGCTGCAATAATACCATTTCTAGAATCTTCTAGAATGAATGTTTCTTCCTTGTTTAGACCATAGATTTCAATAGCTTTATTAAATATTTCAGGATTTGGTTTAGCACGAGTGACATGATCACCACATACAAACTTATCAAAGTACTTGTCTAAACCAGCAGACTTGAGAGAGAATAGTACATCTGGTTCAAATGTAGAACTAGTAAGAACCAATGTATAACCATTATCTTTTAGATAAGTTAATAGTTCATGAGCACCCTTTTTTACTGGCATAGGGTTTGTTTCTAAGTATTTTCTTGTTTCTCTGATTTTATCTTCTCTGAAACGAGTAAAGTAGTATCTATTCCCGGTGATCTTCTCCAGCATTTCTTGTGATGCGAGACCGTTTGAACCTATTGTTTTATAGGCAGCTTCTGGGTTAAATGGTTCATTATGTTGTGCGAATACTTTTTCCCACATCTTGATTCCTAAAGCTTCACTGTCTATAAGCAAGCCATCCATATCGAATAATACATTCTTCTTATTTTCTAACATATGATTAATCCTCCATATCAATACTGTATCATTATATAGTGTGATTGGGTATATGTAAAATAATTGTTGATAGCGATTACAGTTTATGCTATAATAAGAGTCGAAAAGAAAAGCAGAAAAAAGACTTGAATATTCCCCCATTCAAGTCTTTTTTTATGTTTAATTTACTTTTTTTGATGCCTGCATGTATTCTTCTTGGCAGTGTTCAACGAATTGAGCAGCCATTGTAGTTGTATAGTGCTCTGTTTCAGCAATATACTCATCAACATACACATCTGTATGATGACCAAATGAATGTAGGAAATTACTTAATAGCCTAGTTAGCTCATTGTAGTAGTTAATACCTTCTTGTTCAGATATCATACCTGTCATAAGTGAGTAATATAAGCAGAAGTTAACAGAACCAGAACGATTAGATGTCATAGCATCTATACCATACCAAATAGGATTCTCATCTATTGTATATGGTCCGTTTTCCATCATGACATATACTTCAGACGGATCAAAGGGTATGTGTGCTCCTTCATAAAATTCATCCAATAACTTTATTTGATGTTCTCTAGATAGAGTGCTATGAGAAACGATTTGATAACTTATACCTAGACAATAGGTTTCCAAGCAGTCTAACGCCTTGATACTGTTGAAGAGTTGTTTGTACATACTACTGTCTTTTACATTAACATATAGTTCATTAAGTTTGCGTTTAAATGCATGAAAGTCTGATAGTTTCATTTTGTTTTACCCCTTTCCAATAATTATTATACTGATTGATTTATGTATTTCAAGAAATCAAAAAGTGTATAGATATGGGTAAAGAATACTGATTAAATGTGAGAAAATAGTTTAGAATACAATTGTCTTATCATCCTTGATCAGTGCGAGCCTTTTATTATTTTAACTTAATCCTGATAATGAACGCATTACTAAATCAACATCCTGACTTTCTAACTCCTGAATAATATGTAAATATGTTTTTTGAGTTGTATTCATACTTGAATGACCTAGTCGTCTTGCCACACTTGCAATAGATACACCAGCAAATAATAATAGTGATGCATGTGTATGTCTTAAACCATGGACTGATATAACAGGTACATTCGCTTTTTTACAATATCTAGCAAGTATATCATTTACAGTAGAATTATAAACTTTACCATTTACAAATATTGGTTTGTCTTCTGGCAAACCTTTTATTAATTCAGAAAATTGAATTACTGTCTGCCAGTCTATTTGTACTTTACGGACTGATGATTTATTTTTGGTTGGTAAAAAACCTCCATCACCTTTATAATCCCATGTTTTACTTACAGAAATAGATTGTCTACTAAAATCAAAGTCTTTTGGAGTTAAAGCAAGTGCTTCTGAAAATCTTAACCCCGTTTTAGCAACTATTAAGATAAACCAATCCCAACTTATTTCTGACTTTAGATTTAAATTATTAAGTAATGTATGTAATTCAAACTGATTGATATACTTAATCTTTTTAGCTGCAGGTGTTTTCCCTTTGATAATTGCTTTACGTGTAGGATCCCTATCCAATAATCCTTCATCCACAGCATCTAGTATTGCACCTTTTAACTGATGATGAAAATCCATAGTTGTTTGTCTTTCATGATATAAAGCATAGTCATTCAGTAACTGCTGATAGTTGATACGAGTCATTTCACATATTTTTAATTCAGGTATTAACTTCTTTAACCAACGATATGTCATATAGTATTTTTCTAGTGTAACTTTTCTTATTGCGCCTTCTTTGTATACTTTTATCCATTTTTCATAGTAATCACAGAATAAGATTTGGTTATTTATATTATCTAACATTTTATTGTCCTCCATCTTGTTTTTTTGGCTCACACTGATGAAGGGTGATAAGGTGATCTAAATCCATCAATACTTCAGCTATTTTTTGTTGTTCTTGTACATTAGGTATTTTGATTTTGTATTCTAACATTTCATCAAGTTTGAGAACTCTATTACGTCCTGCACCTCCAGGAGATGACAGCCATAAGTGGTGCTTAAATTTATAGTCCAAAATAATATATTTAAAGAACTTTGAATAAAGATCCTCAGATAAAGAATATTGAGGAAATCTGTGAGAAACTAGCTTTCCAGCATCATTTTTATCTGTTACAGCCACTGCATGTTCCCAGCCAAATGTAATATTTACAATAAACTTATCTGCAGCAACTTTGTGCATTTTACCAGTTTGCAATTCATGTCCTTCAGAAACATAACTATGAAATGTTCCTTTGGCATGACTTCTTATTCCCAAACGCTCATAACCATTATGAGGAACATTCACTTCGTCTGTATATCTTGTTAATAATTCCCCCAACTTTCGCTGTTCCCAAGTAATTGCTTATATGATTAATAAAAAAATACCAAGAATATGGCTAAAATCCTTGGTATATAAACATCAAAATACTATTCAATTGTAATCAGAAGCTAAGATATTGTTTCTTAATTCCTGAGCAACAAATTATCGAATCAAATTTATAACACTAGAAGTTCCAATCAAATTGAACAATTCAATCCATAGGCCTCCTACATACACAGGTCGATTCCAAAGAATTGTCAAATTCCTAAATATGATGCATTTAAACGCTGATGAAGGGTGATAAGATTGTCGAGCTGTGACAAATACTCGCCGATTCGATACTGTTCTTGCAAACAAGGTAGCCTAAACTCAATGCTCATTAGGGTTTCTGCGTTTAACTTTGCACGACCACCACCAACCAAAAGTGATTCAATATCTGATTGACTTATGGCAAAGGCAAGAAAACTATTATCAGCTATTCTCGCCTTTCCTTGAAGGACATGAGCGTGATTATTGACCCAAACACGCCCATTTACACATTTTACAGGGTAGTTTTTTAAGTCATTCGCCCCATCTTCTGCAACGAGGACAAATTCTCCATCGTGCGTAAATCCGTCCACATAATCCTGAATTCCGTTGGCACCATAATACGGTGTTGTTCCGTGAACTCGGAGATTTGCTGCAACAGGGATACGCAGATTATCAAAGCGATCAGCAACATTTTGAACCTTACGCTGTTCCCAAGTTAAATCCTATTTTTATACAAACAACTCATTTTTAAATATTTTTCGCATTGATTTTATATAATTCCTGGTTATATTTACGTACCAACATCTCCCATAATAATAACAAACTAAATTTTGATACAAACACAGCAATAGTAACATTAAACATTTACATTTCAAAAATTTTCTTATTGTCCAGCATCACTTTAATTGCTTGTTTCACTGATATAAATAGGCATTTTATGCATAAACTATATATTTATGAAAATAATTTACTCTATACAAACATTTTTTCAAGCATAGATTTCTTTATGTTTTTCAACTTTTCTAGCTTTCGTTGATGAAGGGTGATAAGTTCGTCTAACTGTATAAAGTAGTTTGCTATAAGTTGTTGCTCTTTAGTAGATTCAGGAAATTTGAGTGCTGTTTTCTTAACGTTAGCACGACTCAAAGATAGAACTTTTATACCTTGCATCATAGGCAAAAGCTGGCAATGATAAGCATTTGAATTCAAGTAATATCCAAGGTAGCCAGAAGCCATTTCAATATTAGGACGTGCAACCATTGTATGAAGTCCAGCCACAATACTATTTCCAAATAAACTGCCTATTTCACAAGCTTTTCCAGTCGTTTCATCCTCCGCAGTATCTGCTATAACAATATCACCAGGTTGCAACAAACTGCCTCTAAAATCTTCTGTTTTTTCATTGGGAATTCGTGGAATTTTATACTTATGAATATCTAATATAGAACCATATTTAATCAAAATATCACCATAATGAATATTTAATATTGATCCCTCTTCATAACTCAATTCAGATCGAGATAATGTATTGTTAGATATAGTACAATCAAACATTTCGCTAAACTCACGCTGTTCCCAAGCTTGAGTAAATCCATTAAAACGAATTTCCGGTACTGTACTACCTTGTTTAGGAAACATTTTTTCAAGCATAGATTTCTTGACGTTTATTAGCTTATCTAACTTTCGCTGATGAAGGGTGATAAGTTCATCTATCTTTCGAAAATATTCTCCAATAGCACTTTGCTCATTAATACTTGGAATATTTATACAGTAATTTTTAAAATCCACGGTTGTAAAACTTGCTTGATTGACGGCTATTTTACTTATGCCCTTAATATACTCTTTATAATCTTTGGTATGTGTATAAGCTAAAAAATAATAATTATAGCATTTATCATTTAATTTCATTTTTAATATGTTAGTAGTATAAATAGTTGGTCTATTCGGCATTTTTTCAACAATAGCAGCGGTCCCCATTTTGTTTTCACTATTAATGAAATTGATTAAAACATCGTTTTTTGAAATAGTGTAATTTAAAGTGTCTGCTCCTTGTGGATCATTAACATACCAATATTTGACATTATTACTCATGTCTAATTTATCATTTTCAATATTGTTAGCTCTAACAACAGGCATTCCTATATCTTCTTCAGACAACATTCTAGATAAACCACTTTTTAATTCAAAGATACAATCGCCAAGCTTACGCTGTTCCCAAGTTTTACAAGAATCTCATTATCTATGACTCAATCAATTACAGTATTTTATGATTTTCCTAACTCAAATCCTCCAGATAGAATGAACTTTCTCAATAAACTATCCACTCTAATATTAACTTTATATGGCAACACTTTTGTACCTTCTACAGATTCAAAATAAGCTCTAGCCTTCTGTTTATCAACAGATTTCTTTAAATCATCTAGTCTTCCAAACTCATTAATATTCAACTCATTCAAGTTTAATTCCATCATAGCTCTAAGTTTATTTTCATCAAGGCCAAATACTTCTGCAAATTTATGAGTCTGATCATTCTTTGCGTTATATTTGTATTCGTTGATATAGTCTCTTAAAGTTTTGTCTTCTTGAACATCAATTTCTCCACTCTGCACATCATGCAAGAATATATTTGCATATTTCTGATCTTCTTGACTCAAACTTGCAAAAGACTGATGTAAATCAGATAGTGCTTTTTCCACAACTTCAGGTGAAGAACCTTTATTCAATTCTTTCAGATACTTTTTAAATCTACTGTTCATATAATCAGAATCAATTTTTTCTGAATCAATTTCTACAATATAACTCTTAAGTTCATAAGGAATATCCTCACCCGTAGGCGGTGTACCAGGTTTTGATAATTCTTTATATCTCTGTAACAACGCATCATATTCATGCTTACTTACATATACATGATATTCTTTATGTTCTTCAGTCTCAGGATCATCATATATATATATTTCTTTGTCCCATTTAAATCCTTGAACCTTAGCTGCATCTAGATACTCATTAAAATTATTAAACAATGAAACAAATTTTGCAGATACTGCATTATCATCAGGCACCTTTTCAAAATCTTGAATACCTTCTGAAGTAAATAGTTCTTTTATCTCTTTGTAAGTTGTATTTATACCGTCTAGATTCTTAGGTAGTTTATCTACAAATAATTCTAGAGGTTTATCGCCTGAATATAGTTTAACTGCATCTTTTATGTTTCTAGCCATTGTATTGGTTTTTCTGTAATATCTAATAACACCAAAAGGTTTATCATTTCCAAATAGTCTATTAGTTCTAGAAAAAGCTTGAATAATACCTTCATACTCGATTACCTTATCTAAATACAATGTATTAACCCATTTAGAATCAAAGCCAGTTAACATCTGATCAACTACGATCAATAAATCTAATTGTTTTTCTGGAGTTCTTTCAATACCTTTATGATTTTCTTTATGTGCTAGTCTAAAAGCTACATCCTTTTTAAATTCTGCATGTTTAGCCATATCATACCCTGAGCCATAAAGCTTATTATAATCATCTAGGATTTCTTTTAATCCTTCTTCTTTATATTCAAAACCACCTCTATTATCAATGTTAGGATCAAATAAACAAGTTACACGCAATGATGGTTTCATCTCTTTAAACAACTGATAATACTTAATTGCTTCTGTAATACTTGATGTAGCAAAAATAGCATGAAACTTTGAATTATGACTGTATGTGTTCCAATGTTCTATAATATCTGAGACAACTGCTCTTTGATGTTCTTCAGTAGTATATTGTGAAGTAGAAACATAGTCTTCTATTCCCTTTTTATACTTTCCCGATTCTTCATGTCCAGCCATCGGTATTTTTGATGAATCCATATATTCATAGTACTTTTTTTCTTTCTTTGGATCAGTAAATACTTCTTCTTCTGACTTAGCCTTTGCCTGTTCTAAAGCAACTGCTTGTCTGATATCACCATCTTTATATGTTTTAACCATATATGGATCAAAGCCTAGCACATTCTTATCTCTTATACCATCTGCAATACTATATCTATGTAATTCATTACCAAATACCATAGCTGTAGTATTGTTCTTCTTTTGATTCTCTTTTTGGATAGGTGTTCCTGTAAACCCAAAGAACAATGCATTAGGGAACGTACCTTTAATAGTAAATAACATTTCACCAAAAGTAGAACGATGTGCTTCATCTACAATAAAAACTAATCGTTTTGAACTGATCTTTTGAATATCTCTTTCATTCAAACCATCTTCTTCATATTTAATGTTACTCATCTTTTGAATAGAAGTAACTATAAGTGTATCTTTAGGGTCTTCACTAGTTAATTTAGAGATAAGTACTCTTGTATTTTCAGTAGCCTGTACATAGTCTTCACAATCAGCAAAGCCTCTATATTCCTTTAAGGATTGAGTACCTAGTTCTAATCTATCTGTTAAAAATATAACTTTATCTGCATCTTTTGAGTTTGCAATGAGTTCTGCAGATTTAAAACTAGTCATAGTTTTACCTGACCCTGTAGTATGCCAGATAAAGCCTCCTCTTTGATTTCCTTCGTTCCATTTTGTTTTTGAAACCTTATCAGAAATCGCACTAGCTGCATAATACTGATAACTTCTCATTACTTTTAAAACACCATCTGAACTATCAGCAACAGTATAAAAACCAATTAACTGATGAGCCATAGGAATAGATAATAATGTAGAAGCTACATCCTTCCAATTATTTATAGGTTCATTATTAAAGTCTGCCCAATGGAAATAATAGTTTTCATTGAATTTCCCATCTGGTCCAGGATTGGCATAATATACAGATTCTTCAGGATTCATAGCTACGAATATCTGAACCAAAGAATAGATTCCTGTATAGACACCTTCATAGGCATATTTACATATTTGTTTTTCAGCTTCACTAATTGGTATTCCACTCTTTTTTAATTCAATGTGGATGACTGGCATACCATTAATGAGAAGCATTAAATCGCCTCTTCGATCATTTACTAGTTTAGACTTAGTTTTTAATATAGGTTGTTCCACTATTTGGTATCTACTTTGACCAGCAGCAATTTCATCACGATCATAGATTTTAAGACTTACTTCCTTACCATAATGATTTTTATCATCTGGATTATCTCTTTTAATTGCAACAGTTTTACCATTAATAAAACTGTTTAACTGTAAAGGAGTTCTTAAGTTAATGATTTGATCTATAATCTGATTCATTTCAGTTCTAGTCAAAGGATAGTCTCCCAATCTATTAATATTTCTATTGTTTTCAAATAGTATATTAGCCCAATTCTTTATTAAATCTTCTTCTGTAGGATTCTTTATAATTTCTTTTTCCCATCCTTTTGTACATAAGACTTTGATTAATGCTTCTTCAAAGTCTAATTCTTTATTAAATACCATTATTTAACACTCCTTTCTTAGTTATAATGTCTATTTTTAGTGATTTTACACGCTGATGAAGGGTGATAAGTTCATCTATATCTTCAAAAAGCGTACCTATTTTCTGTTTCTCTCTCAGTTCTATTGGCATTAATAAACTTATCTGTTTAAGTGTAGAATATTTAACTCTTCTCTTTTCAATTAAAGACCCCGTTGCCGCATTATCAAAAACAGTCATAACAGACACGGTTTTAAAATACGAATTCCAAAATGCACTGCATTTATCGTTATCAATTGAAAAAACATCGTAATAGCCAGAAACACTGATATAATGCGGATTTTTATTGTACCCAAGTGCACCAAATCTTAGATTCATAGGATTAGTTACAAATTCGTTTTGATTTACAATCTTAAAAAGATCCTCTGTTTTAGTTACAAGAGAGCTTCTTTCGTAGCGATCGGTTTTAGGAGTAATTCCATTTTCAATTGTTAAACTATACAATGGAAAACTATTAAAATCTGATGTTCTTTCATTTTTTCCACAAAGTATTCCTGACAACTTACGCTGTTCCCAATCGTCTGTAAATCCCTTAAATCTGATCTTAGGTTTTCTTCTCTTTTCCATACTATTCACCTGAAAGTAGTGATTTTAACTCACTAAGTCCTTTCATATCATATTCATCACCTACTAGATCATCAATCATACTACATAAACTAGCTTCAGTTTCCTTAATTTCTTTCTCTATATCAAAATAAGTAGTCTCATACTTCTTCTGTAATGCTTCAACACTCTTAATAAGTTCATCAACTATTTCTACAGGTAACTTAAATAGATTATCAATAAGACTATCTATCCATTTCTTTGTTAGAAGGTAATCTACCTGTTCTTTAGAAAGTCCTTCAATAGTTTTCTTTGTTTTCTTTTCTAATGCTTCAGCATCTTTCTTTACCTGAGACTTTAATGACTTCTGTTTTTCTAGAATACTACTTGCTTTACATAAGATATATTCATAACTATCTTCATCAAATGAATGTTCTTCTCTTAAAGTCTTAATATAGTTATTCACTACACTCTTGCTATAAGAGCCATTGTTTCCATCCATCTTATTCCAATTTACTTGTAGATTGTTGTAAACAAAGGATTCTTTATCAGCTTTTTTAGATAGTTCTAGGTAATGCTGTAATGCTTCAATTTCTGGTGAAGTAATCTGTTCCTGAATCTCTTTTACTTTTTTATCTAATTCTTTAGGTACAAAAGCATCTCCTGCTTCATTGAATATTCCTTCTTCCTTATCATCTTCAGAAATACCTTCAACTAAATCACTTAACTGTGAATCATATTCAGATATCAAATTATTAGTATGAGTTAAAGCATCTTTGTCTTCTTTTAACAAAGTATTTTGAACAAGATCAAAAGGAATAATATGACCTAACCATCCTTCTTGTACTTCTTTCTTATTTTTTACAACCATATTAGGATCTACCTTTGTAATACAAGAAACGCCTTCTGTCTGAATCATTTCTAAATCTGTAGATACTTCATGCCATTCTTCATCAATTAACTGATAAGCCTTATATTTATCAATAAGAGGTACATTAACTAGTCTATTAAACACATCTTCAGTAATAACTTCTTCTTCCTTAGTTATCTGAACATTATTAATATCCACAATTAAGTTCTGTTTTAAGAAACCACCAAAAGAATCAAATGCATTCTTAAACTGTTCTTCAAATTCTTTTACATCACTATTCTGTTTAACTGATTCTTTAATATCTTCTACTTTTAGTTCAACATACTTACTATTAGTTTCTTTGAATAAAGCTTTTTTAAGATTAGGGAAAACATCCCAATACTCTTTTAAAGCATTTAATTCAGCATTAGGAATTCCTCCATACATAGAAGCATAAATATCCCAATGTTCTGCTTCTTCAGAAGAATCTACATATCTAGGAATATTTAAGTTATAGTCATTGTTTCTAATTTCTTCTCTAGAAACAACTTTTGAATATTTATGAATGCTTCTTCTTTCTCTGACTGTATCTACAATCTTTTTAATATCACAAGCACGTAACTTATTATTCTTGCCTTCCTTCATGAACCCTTTAGAAGCATCAATAATAAGTACATCATCATTATCTTTTTTCTGCTTAAGAACCATTACAATAGTAGGAATACCAGTGCCATAAAAGATATTTGCTGGTAAACCAATGATTGTATCAATATTATTATATTCAATAAGGTTCTTTCTGATTTCACCTTCTTCACCACCACGGAATAAAACACCATGAGGTAATACAATGCTCATAATACCATCAGGTTTAACGTGGAATAAATCATGAAGTAAGAATGCGTAATCTGCTTTTCCTTTAGGAGCTACTCCATAACGATTATAACGTGCATCATTCGCTTTATCAGTAGGGTTCCAGTTCTGGCTATAAGGTGGATTAGATACAACCGCATCTACATATAAAGGATCATATGTTGCTTCAGGATTAGTATCATCAAAATAAGGCCAATCTTCTTCTAAAGTATCTGCATTTCTAGTCACAATATTATCTGGCTTAATACCTCTCATAACTAAATTCATACGAGTTAAGTTATAAGTATTTTCTTTAAGTTCCTGAGCATAATACTTAATATTGTCACTATTGTTCATTCTCTTAGCTACACTGTGACCAATATTAATCAACAATGATCCAGAACCACTTGTAGGGTCATAAATCTTAATACCTTCTCTATCACCTAAATAGTCTGCAATGATTTCAGACATCAATAGAGAAACTTCATGTGGAGTATAGAACTCTCCTGCTTTTTTACCGGCATTAGATGCAAACTTTTCAATAAGATATTCATAAATAAAGCCTAAAACATCATAATCCTGTTTTTCATCCATTGGGATTTCATTGATAGTTTGAATCAAGCTACTTGCAGTACTTGTCTGGCTTTTAGAATCTTTTCCTAGTTTACTTAAACCTTCCTGCAATGTTTTAAAAATATTATCAAATACTTTCTTATGAGATTTAAAAATCAATCTGTCAAATGCATTCAAAGCATCTCTTACATCTGATATATCAAAGTCTTTCTTCTTTTCAATCCATGTAGAAAACAAGTTATTATAATCAATGAAATAACCAATGTTTTTCTGAATAAATTCAACTGTTTCGGCATCTTCTTCTGTTAGTTCTTTAATATCTTCATCAGTAAAATCATTATCCTTTAAAAACTTTACTTCCTGATGAGACAAATACTTATAAAAGATAAAACCTAAAATAAAGTCTTTATATTCATTTGCCTCAATTGTTGAACGCATATCATTTGCGGTTTTCCATATTTTATTCGCTAACTCCTGTTTATTCATTTCTGACAACCTTCCTTTTCTTATAACATTACTATCATATCATAATTACATTCTAGTTTATTCACCTTTATATTTTTTATTATACACTTTATTTATAAACACATACTTTTTTAACCCGTTGACAACACCTATTTTTATACGTCATAGAATATATTTTCATATTTATATTCAACTTCTTGTTTCAAGACATAAAAAAAGATCACCTACGGTGATCATGGTAAGGAAATCGGATTTTGGTATGAGCTATTCCCTTACCAATTCATTACTATACACTACTTTCTTATTTTATGCACCTTTTTGCAGTTTTAGAAAAAACTATTAAAAAAAGAGATTTAGTGGTAGTACCACTAAATCCCCTTTCTGTATAAGCTATAACTATATCCAAAACATAGTAAACTAGATATAAGTATAATACCTAAACCAATAAACATATAACCTAACATACTAAAGATAATATACAACATTCCACTCAATACAAACACATAACCAGAAAATCTATGTGTACGTGACCAGTTCTCATCACTATTTAATGCCCATGAAGTACGAATACCTATAGTATAGTTTCTTTTTATTTTAGGTAAGTAATTACCTAAAATAATAAAGATGAGCCCTATTACGATATTCACAATAAATGAGATATTAAAACGATAACCTAGACTATATGTAATAATAAGTAGAGTCACCATCAAACATATGATTGGGCAAATCATTAATATGATTCTTAATCCTACTTCTGGTATATTACTCTTTTTAGGATCCTTAAATGTCATGAAGGTACAGAATATATGAAGCAATAACATAAAGCCCCACACACCATATAACCCTAAGAACTTATTCATATACCCATCAGGTGTACCATGGAAATCAAAGTGTGTTGCGACTTGTGCAGGTAACTTATTATAAGTCACTAATATACATACAAGTGGCAACAGAAATAATACCAAACTAAACTTAAACCATTTATTCTTCAACATCATTTTTTCCTCCTAAGAAAGACTTAAAATACAACAACATTTCTTCAAACACAGTCGCATTAATTTCATAATAAATATAATTCTTATCTTTTTCTTCTCTTATTAAGTCTGCAGATTTTAATATCGATAAGTGATATGAGACAGTTGCCTGGGTCATATCAAATTGTGCAGCTATATCTCCCGCAGACATCCTTCCTTTCTTTAATAAGTTAAGAATATCTTTTCTTACTGGTGCACTGAGTGCTTTAAATGTTTTCTCAAACATATGTTCACCGCCTATTTAGATAACTTTCTAAATAGATTATACAATAAGCAGCAAGAAATACAATACCTATTTAGAAATATTTCTAAATAGGTATTA
>OIZV01000393.1_pt1 | contig 23034 bp, 17 predicted proteins | sample 1588681 | NCBI WGS metagenome assembly OIZV01 (sample SAMN03283281) | human gut metagenome | biome: human-associated habitat; material: feces | host: Homo sapiens | place: Peru | collected 2012 | reverse complement strand
AGAAATCCGGGGCGCTGAAAATTGCCGCCGCTGTAACCGTCGTCGCGGTAGGACTTGACCTCCGTCCAGCCGTTGAGCATCACGAATTTGGAAAGCAGTTCATATTGAGAGAAGATTTGTCAAGGGTATTTTCTGCGCAGAAAACGGAACAGGGATACGACTATGCTGCATAGTCGTATCCCTGTGTTCATTTTTCGCCGCATAGATATTTCTGAACGGCGGTAAGGCTTGCGAGTCCGTCTTTCACGCCAAGGTCGTAAACGGACTGGAGTATATCGGGATTTTTCTCCATCCGCCCAATTTGTATGGGACTTGAGGGACGGATGACAAGGGCTTTCCCCGCGGCTTCCAATTCCTTGAGTTCTTCGATTGTGTGATGATACAGCGCATGGCGATGCAGCAACTTTTCAGCCATCGGGCTCTTTCCAAACCACAGTCGAATCAGAGCAGGCGACATGGGCTTTTTGCGGTATTCCATATCCCGCGTGAGAATGACAATCCGTTTTTCGCAGCCGAGGCTTTCGGCAAAGCGGAATGGAATGCTGTCGGAAATGCCGCCGTCAAGATAGGGTTTTCCGTCAATTATCACCGGTCTTGACACAAACGGCATGGAACCGGATGCACGAAGCGCATCCATCCGGGCAAAGACGCTGTCGATCTTTATGTACTCCGGCAGCCCGGTTTCCAGATTCGTCACAACGGCGTAGAACGGGACTCCGGATTTTTTGTATGCCGCATCGTCAAAGGGGTCAAGCCTGCGGGGGACATCCTCATAGGCGTATTTTGTGCTGACGATGTTTCCCTCCCGCAGAAGCGGACGGAGACCCATATAATTCTTATCCGAATTGAACCGCTTATTATAGCGAATCACACGCCCCTTTTGCCTGGACAGGAAATTCACGCCAAACAACGCTCCGGCAGATACGCCCACAATACAGTCTGCCCTGATTCCGTGCTCCAGAAAAACATCCAGCACGCCGGCGGTATACATCCCCCGCATGGCGCCGCCTTCCAAAACCAAACCGACACGCATCATGACCGGTCACCTGCAAACCGGGCAAAAACCAGCTCCTCAACTTTTGCGCTGATGTAGGAGCCGGAGCCGCCAAGATCGGTGCGGTTTGTGACCCAGACGCAGGAGAGCTTATCGGCGGGGCTGATAAAAAAGTGGGTGCCAAATGCGCCGCTCCAGCCGTAGGTTCCGGCAGTAACAGGCAACTTTCCCTTTTCCGGGTTCTGACGGATTTTTACCCCCAGTCCCCATACCTGTCCGGGATCGGGCTCCAGGTGCATGGCAGGCGCTTCCGTGTGCATCCGTTCCACGGTTTCCGGTTTCAGAATGACTTTTCCCCTGTATGTGCCGCCGTTAGCCAGCATCTGGACGAAGCGGTCGTAATCCGTAATGGTGGAAAACAGGCCACCGCATCCGGCAATATAGCCGGGACCCCGGTGGAGCATCCCGTCCACATCATCCTTTGTCCCGGTTACATCCGCAAGCGCATGTTTTTTGCGCTTGTAGACATGGACAATACGGGCTTTCTGGGCTTCCGTCGGCCAGAAGGTGGAATCCGTCATTTCCAGCGGCGCAAAAATCTTCCTTTGGAAAAACGAAGCCGCATCCATGCCGGAAACTACCTCGATGACCCGGGTCAGCATATCAAAGCCGGCAAGCGGGGAATACCCCGTGCCGGTCCCCGGCTGAAAATCCAGTACATAATTGCCAAAAACATCTGCCTGCTGGGAGAGGCTCTCTCTTACGGACTTGTCCTTCATCATGGCAATGAGCCCAACTACGCCCTGGGCAAGGCCGGAGGAATGGCTCAGCAAATCCCGAATCGTGATTTCCCGGTCAGCAGGGACTGTTTTCACCCGGTCCATTCGGAAGAAAAGCAGCTTTTGCAGCAGGGAAAGCATACTCATTCCCGGCTTGAACTCATATCGCTTATCGGCGCAAACTTGCATATCTTTGAATTGCGGAAGGAATTTGGACAACGGGTCATCCAGGGTAATCAGCCCCCGATCCATCAATTTCAGGATACCCACCGCTGTTACAGGCTTGGTCATGGACATCATGCGGTAGATGGAGTCGTATTCGACAGGTGCACCTGCCGCCACATCGGCATAGCCCCACTTGTTTTGATAGACAACCTCTCCCGCCTTGCGCACCAGCAATGCTCCGCCGGAGATTTCATTGTTTTTGACATACCCGCTGATTGTTTGATCAATCTGATCCATATCTACTACAACTCCTTTTTGGTTAAAGCTTCCTGCCTGGGCATCAAATTGATAATTTTTCGGATGCTGAAATTCTCCGGCAGGCTGCCCATTCCCCGCTTGATCCATTCATCCACCATGCCGTACAGCGCACCCGCCAGCGCTGCTCGGGCATAAGACTCTTCCTCATCGACCTCAAATGTGGTGCGGCAGCAGGCAAAAATGTGATCTTTGATGAGGTGAGACGCATTGTTTTCATACAGTAGGCGAACCAGATGTCCGTTTGCGCGGTACTGCTCCAGAAGCTCCGGCCAGAAGTCCGTATAAAAGCTTTCAACCTCTTTCTGGCTGAAGTCCCGCCACCATTCGTCAGTACATTTTTTCAGGTGCTGGACAAGAATATCGTCCATGGAATCAAAATTCCTGTAAAACGACACGCGCCCCACACCGGCGCGGGTACACAGCTCGGACACATTGATTTTGCTCAACGGCTTTTTCTCCATGAGCTGCAGCAGCGCCTGGGTCAGGCTTTCCATCACCATATCATGAGCTTCGTTTTTTCGTTCCGTCATCTGTTACACTCCCTGCAGCTTTGTTTCACTTGCTGAAAAGAGCTGCTTTTTTTCTTGCATTTTTCCAGCAAAGTGTTACACTTGTTTCATAGCAATACTACACAGTTATTCATCACATGTCAAGTATATTTTTGACATTTTGACTGGGAGGCAAAATTGTGGTTTTTACAGAAAACACCCGGCTGCAGGAGATCTTCCAGGCGGAGCATCTGCTGCCAATTCGGGACTGCCTGATCTCCGGTGGGCGCTTTTTTGAAGAAAACGGCACACTGAAGCTGGCGCAGCTGCAGGAACGAAGCCCCACCTGGAACGCCCAAGATCTTCTCTACGGCCTGCGGCGGCTGGAAGATCCATACAAGGTCTGCTCCGTATATGGCGGTGAAGACCCCCGCATGGCCGCCGTGAAGCTGACCTGGCTGCCCGCACGGGAGAAAAAGCACGAGACCTTTGTTATCCTGCTGGCGGGCGGGGCATACGGGGCGGTCTGCACCATGGCAGAGTCGCTCCCGGTGGCGGCAAGGCTCAATGAGCTTGGGTATTCCTGCTTCTGCCTGAACTACCGCACCGCGGTGCAGGAGAGTTTTGTTCACGGCTTAATGCCGCAGCCTTTGGAGGACCTGGCGGCGGCATGGCGGTATATCCGCGGCCATGCCGATGAATTTGGCGTTGACCCGCAGGACTACGCAGTGTCCGGCTTTTCCGCAGGGGGCCATACCGCGGCCCTCTGGGGGACGGAAAACCTGGGTGCAAGAAAATACGGGCTGCCCCAGCCAAAATGCCTGATTCTGGGATATCCGCTCATTACCATGGCCAATGTGCCGGAAGGGCCTGTGAAAAAATATATGTGTACGGGAATGTTTGGCGCCGGTTTTACAGAGAGGGATATTCAAACATATGACGCCAGCCGCAATACGGATGAGGGTTACCCATCCTGCTTCCTTGCCCGTGCGTTGGATGACCCCACGGTTTCAAAAAAGGACGGGGACGGCATGAAAATGGCACTGGGCGAAAAATGCCGCATTTTTGAGGCAAAAACCGGCGGACATGGATTCGGCCTGGGCAGCGCCACACCACTATGCGGCTGGGTGGAAGCCGCAGCACACTGGATGGAGGAATTGTGATGCTGGAAAAAGACAATGTTCATTTTTTTGATACCTCCGGACTGTCGGAAACCCCGGGTATCCGCGGGCGCTGCAATGCGGACTATCTGACCAAAGCGCTGAAGGCCCGATTTCCCGGCGAAGAGTTCACAGTCACCCGGGCGGAGATCAACGACACAGGTAAATACAAAAGCAATGTTAATATTCTGGTAAAGCTTCTGTGGGCAAAAACCGACTTGGAGGGCCTGCCGCCCTTCTGTCATGTAGTTATCAATCACAAAACCGGGACGGCAGAGGAAAACATCATCATCTGGAGCCCCCTTGCCTGGAATGACCGCTTTGCCGGGACGGCGGGGGGCGGCAGCAGCACCGGCAGCTACAGCCACATTACCGTGCCCAATAATGTGAGCCGGGGCTGGACGATTCCCTACGCTCTCATCAACGGCTTCACCGCAGCCATCACCGACGCCGGCAACGAGGCTTACGGTAATAACTGGGGGCAAAATCAGCAAACCGGCGAAATCTACTGGGACAGAATTGAAAACTGGCGTGCCAGAAGTACCCACAATATGACGGTATTCGGCAAGGCTGTGGCTCAAATTCTCCATGACCGTCCCGTAAAGTACGCCTACATGAACGGCGGAAGCGGCGGCGGGCGGCAGAGCATGGCGGAAGCGCAGGAGTTCCCGGAGGACTATGACGGAATTTGGGCCTGCTGCCCAGCCATTAACTGGGCAAAATTCATCATCTGCGGCTTCTGGCCACAGGCGGTGATGCGTTCCTACGGGTATCCGCTGCACCCCAAAAAGCTGGAATACTTTGCCGATGCCCTGCAAGCTTCCGTAGGCGGCCCGGACGCCTATTATCGTCTGGAGCAGCATCCGGTGAAATTTGACCCCTTTACTCTGGTCGGTCAGAAAAGCAAAGCGGGCGTCATTACCCAGACCGATGCCGAAATCATGCAGAAAATCTGGGAGGGCCCACGGCGGAAAGACGGCACGCCCTATTGGTTCGGTTTTCAGCCGGGGCAGAAAAACTGGAACAAAATCATCCCCATCGGCTGGTTTTACTATCCTCTGTTCAAAAAATGGCCCAAGCCTTTCCCTCTTGCAGATATCTGGGCCCGGTGGGTCACGGGTGACCCGAAGCAGAACTTTGACAAAATTACCATGGAAGAGCTGGAGCCGCTTTTTGACGCCAGCAGCGAAAAATTTCCCACCTGCAACATTGATAATGCAGATCTGCGGCCCTTTGCCGCCCACGGCGGCAAACTGATGATCGACCACGGCTGGGACGACCCCTTGATCCCCACCATGGGAACCATCGACTATTATCAACGGATGGTTCAGATTGTCGGAGGACGTGAACAGGCGGACAAATTCTGCCGCCTGTATATCACCCCCGGAGATAATCACGGCAACTGTTTCGGCAACGGCCCGGGTATCACCCAGACCGACGGCATCAAGGCGCTTATAAACTGGGTGGAACATGGCGTTGCGCCGGAAGCCATCCGGGTGGTACAGGTAGATAAAAAGACCGGAAAAACCATCTGCGAACGGACGCAGATGCCATATTAAAAACGGAGGGAAACATCATGGCAAAAAATCAGAAGCCCCAGCCCGAAGGCTGGCGAACCACAAGGACAGAGCGTATCAACTACTATATTGGCGACATCGGCCGCAGCCTGGAAGGATACATCGTTACAGCGATGATGACGCTGTTCCTGCTGTTTCAGGGAATTGACCTGATTAAGGTTTCTGCCGCGATTCTGGCAGTAAAGATCATTGATGCCCTTGACGATATTATTTTTGGATTTTTCATCGACAAGCTGGATATCAAGAAAAGCAAACTTCTTGGGAAGCTGGCAGGAGAGGGCAAATATCTGCCCTGGTATCGGGCGACCTTCTTTCTGTTCCCGATTTTTACCGTTATCTTCTTCCTGATGCCCCAGAATGCGCCGGAAGCAGTAAAGCTGATCTGGTTCACTGTCACCTACCTGCTGTATGATTTGACCTACACGCTGGTGGAGGTGCCCATGAACTCCATGATTGTTTCACTGACCGATAATATGGAAGAAAGAGATACCATCCTCAAGAACAAGGGCATTCTTGCCGGCATATTTACCATGCTGGCAGGTGTTATCTGGACGGTGCTCATCAGCGAGCATGTCGGCCTGCCCATTCAGGCAGTGGCATTGGTTTCCTCGGTGCTGTTCTTCTTTATGATGCTTCCCCTTGCAACCAAGGTCAAAGAACACAACGCCGAACTGAAGAATACGGAGGAAGCACAGTCCGCAGAGCACTATTCCTTTAAGGATATGCTGGGCTGCATCAAGACTAACAAGTATGTGTTTATTATTTTGGTCAGTGCTCTGCTGTATACCGGCCTGCAAACCGGCGGTTCTCTTGGCACCTACGCATCCTTTTACCTTTACGGCAATTCCCTTATTCTGATTATACCGATTGCCATTGCATTTATTCCGCAAACCATCGCTCAGTTGAATACAGACCGGCTGTGCCGTAAATTCGGCAAGAAAAAAGTCTTCCTGGTATGCGGCTTGCTGGGGGCAGGAATCTATTCCTTAATCTACTTCAGCGGCTATCACAATTTTGCGATGATCACCGTGCTTCTGGTGCTTCAGGCTATGCCAGGCAATATTTCCCAGATTGCAAAGACATTTTTCACTCCGGACACCATAGAGTACACCCGCTACAAAACCGGCAAGGATTGTTCCGGCATCTTCTTCTCGCTGAACGCCTTTGTCAATAAGCTCAGTAGCAGCATCTCGGCCTCTTTGGGCCTGTTCCTGCTGGGTCTTTCCGAGTGGGTGCCTGTAAAAGCAGAAAGCTTTGAGGAACTGGCCGCACTCAATGTAACCCAGACGCAGGGCGCGCTGGATTCTCTGTGGATCATTTATATGCTGATTCCGGCAATCGGTACAATCCTCAGCGTTCTGGTCATGGTTTTCTATAAACTGAAGGACAAGGATGTTGCCCTGATGGCAAAATGCAATGCGGGCGAAATTACCCGTGAGGAATGCGAGGCACAGCTTTCCAGAAAATATTAAATGCACTGCAAACGCGCCTGTGGGCTTTCACGGGCGCGTTTTGAAAAGGCGGAGAAACTATGCTGAAAATACTCGATTTAAAAACCAATCACCGCAGCGAACCTTTGGGGATTGACGGCGTCCCTTACTTTGGCTGGAAGCTTTGCAGCAGCGAAAAAAATGTGACCCAGCAGGCCTACCAGCTGACCGTGGAGGATGTGCAGACGAAAGAAGTCGTTTGGGACAGCGGGGCGGTGTCCTCTTCCCAAAGCAGCTTTGCAGACTATGCGGGCGCACCCTTGCATTCCTGCACGGAATACCGCTGGACGGTTCGCGTTTGGGATAATCACGGGGAATGTGCGGCGGCGAGCGCAGACTTTGAAACGGCGTTCCTTTGTACGGAGGACTGGAAGGCCCGGTGGGCGGAAAGCACGCTGGAGCGGGTTCCCGACCCGGATTATCCCATCGGCGCTTCCTGCGCACCGGTGCTGTTCCGGAAGAATTTTCGGCTGCCGCAGCAGCCCGTCCGCGCCAGACTGTATTCCACAGCATACGGCGTGTATCAGATTAAAATCAATGATCGCCGACCGGATGACCGGGAGTTTGCACCGGAGTTTACCTCCTACGCCCATCGGCTCTACTACCAGACCTACGATGTGACAGCGCTGCTTCGCAGCGGGGACAACATGATGGAAATGTATGTAGGCGACGGCTGGTACTTCAGTGCCTTTGCCAGCCCTGTTGCAAAACACCCCCACGCAGCCCCCGGTGTTCTTTTTCAGCTGGAACTTTGGTATGAGGACGGCACCCGGGAGCATATCATCAGCGACGGCGCCGAAAGCTGCGAGCTGTCCTATATTCTCTGCTCTGACCTGTTTCAGGGCGAAAAGCAGGATTTTACGCAGAGGCAGCAGATCCCGCAGCCGGTGGCTCTTCGGGATTACCCCATGAATATTCTGAGGGCCCAGCCCATGGATCCTATTCGGCCGGTGGCAGAGCTTCCTGCACGGAGAGTTTTTCGTTCCCCCAAAGGGGAGTGGATTGTCGATTTCGGGCAGGTGCTCGCCGGGCGTGCCCGGGTTCTGCTGGACGCCCCGCGGGGGACAACCGTAACGCTGGAATATTTTGAAGAGCTCGACTGCGATGGAAACTACCTGAACACCATGTTCGCCCCACAGCGGGATGTGGTTGTTACGGGGGATCTGTCCTTTGTCCACGAGGCACTGTTCACCTTCCATGGCTTCCGCTATCTTCGGGTGACCGGGCTGGATATTGTCCGCAAAGAGGACTTCACAGCGGTGCTTCTGACCACAGAGAAAGCAAATGTCGGCAGCTTTCACTGCTCTGATGCACGGCTGAACCGGCTGTATCAGAATGTCCGCTGGTCCCAGGCCGGGAATATGATGTCGATTCCTACCGACTGCCCCACCAGGGAAAAGGCAGGGTGGACGGGAGATATGCTGATTTATGCGCCCACAGCGCTGTTGAACGAGGATGTGACACCTTTTTTTACAAGCTGGCTTGCCGCCCTGCGGGATGAACAGGCAGAGGACGGCGCAATCATGGTTACAGCCCCTTATGCAAAGATGTACCATTCTGTGATTTTGGACGCCTGCAAGGTATTTGGAGACACAAAGCCCACCGGGGTGGCGGGGTGGTCGGACGCCATCGTCTGGGTGCCCTATGCCATGTATCAGAGCACCGGGAATATCCCTGTATTGCGGGAAAACTATGACGCCATGTGCCGTTGGGGCGACTACATCCTGCGCAGATCAAAAGAAAAACGCGGCAGCATGAACATCCCGTATGAATACGACCAATATCTCTGGAACACCGGCTTTCACTTCGGTGAATGGCTGGTGCCCTCCCGCCCGGACAACACCGGCCGGCAGTACGGCATCTGTGAAGAATCTGCTTTTTATGCAGCCCCGTTTTTTGGCTACCAGACCATCCGCTACCTGGCAGACATTGCAAAAGTGCTGGGAGATAAAGATAAAGCAGCCTGTTACCGGGAAAAGTCCGAGAAAATGCGCAGAGCAATTCAAAACGGAATTCTCCGTGCAGATCTGCTGCCAAAGCACCTTATGGGCGGATATGTACTGGCTTTTGCCTTTGACCTTGTGCCGGAGGAACTGAAAGAGGAGTATCGGCAAAGGCTTGTGACACTTATCCAACAGCACGGGAACTGCCTGGATACCGGATTTTTGGCAACGCCGTTTCTGCTGGATGTTTTGATGGATTTGGGAGAAAACGCACTGGCAGAGACTGTTCTCTGGCAGTCCAGGCGACCCGGATGGCTCTATGAAACAGACCACGGCGCCACCACAATCTGGGAAGCATGGGATGCGGACGATGCGAAAAAGGGAGGCCGCTTTGTCAGCTTCAACCACTACGCCTTTGGATGCGTGGATGACTTTATTGCCCGCCGCATTGCGGGGCTGCAACCGGAAGAACCGGGCTACACAAAAGTTCGCATTTCCCCCCGGCTGCTGGGCGGGTTGACTTCACTGGACAGAACCTTTTACTCGGAAAACGGAGAAATTCGTATTTTCGTAAAAAAAGACAAGCTGTCGGTTACCATTCCCTGCGGTGTGACCGCAAAGGTTGAATGGGGCGGAGGCGTCACGCAGACAGGAAGCGGAACCTATACCTTTGACCGCTTCGGCAGAAAGGAGTAAGGTCATGCTTTTTCACGCACAGGTGGCAGAGGGGATATTTCTGATTTCCTCGGATATCAGTGGACCGGACAGCGACGGACGCTCCCTGAAACCCGGCAGAGCCACAGCCAATTCCTATCTGGTAATCGGGGAGGATAAGGCGCTGCTGTTTGATATGGCGGTCAACGAGCCGGGCCTTGCGGACTATGCCCGGAGTCTGACCGACCGGCCGGTTTTCCCGGTTCTCAGCCACGGACATATTGACCATGTGTATCATCTGGAGGACTTTTCCGAGGTTTGGCTTCACAGCGGGGATATTCCGCTGCTGAAGGGCAAGGGAATCGGCACACGCAAAATAAAGCCCCTGCCGGTCATTCACGAGTTGGCAGACGGCGATACCATCGACCTCGGAGGCAGGCTGCTGGATGTGATACATATTCCCGGTCATACCATGGGAAGCATTCTTCTGCTGGACAGAAACACCCGGGGTTTGCTTTCCGGGGATACCTTCACCCGGCGGCTGCTGTACGGCATTTCGGGTGCTGTGCCGCTGGAGGAATTCTGCAAGCGGCTGCGACGGCTGGAAGATGCCTCTTTTGATACTGCGTTTTCCGCCCACGACCGCTGCGCTCTCCCCAAAGGGCATCTGCGAACCATGCTGGATGCGATTGAGCACGACCTGCCCCATGCAAAAAAGAAATTATTCATTCCCTTTGTCGGAAAGCTGCTGTGCCTGACCCGGGGAACGGAAACGGAAATAGACTACTTCGATATGGCCTGCTGGCAGAAAGTAAGAGGTGACTGAATGTTTCAAAGCAATCAAATGGCGACAGCGGATTTGACCCTGACCGCCCGTGAAAAAAAGAACCGGGAACTGTCCACCCGCATCGCTGAGGAAGGCATTGTCCTGCTGGAGAATAAAGGCGTACTGCCCTTTGACAGCCGTATTCAGTCCATTGCCCTGTACGGCAGCGGCGCACGGCACACCGTCAAGGGTGGGACAGGCTCCGGGGATGTGAACGTCCGGGACTATGTAACGGTGGAGCAGGGGCTTCGCCGCAGCGGATACGCAGTTGTGACCGGGGATGTTCTCTCTGAATACGATCAGATTCTACTGGATGCCCAGCGTGCCTATGACGCTTCTGTCCGGGAACGGGCAAAGGCCGGCGCTTTTGCAGGGCTGATTGCCATGATGTCCAATCCTTTCATCCCTCCCGTATTCCCCGGCCTGACGGAAGAAGTCCTTTGCCGGCATCCGGCGGATGCGGCGGTTTATGTTCTGTCCCGGAATTCCGGGGAAGGTGCTGACCGCAGAGCGGTCCCCGGGGACTATTACCTGAGTGAGCAGGAGATCAGCGACATCACCCTACTGGCAGGTCAATATCAGAAATTCGTCCTGCTTTTGAATGTGGGCGGCGTAGTGGAACTGTCCCCGGTGAAAGACCTGCCCGGTGCAATTGTCCTTATGGGACAGGGCGGCATTGGCTGCGGCGATGCGGTCGCCGCAGTGCTGTCGGGCAAAATGAACCCCTCCGGCAGACTTGCGGCAACCTGGGCAGTTCGGTATGCGGATTATCCATGCGCTGATGGATTTGGAGAAAAGTTTGACTCTTATTACAAAGAGGGCGTCTTTGTAGGGTATCGCTGGTTCGATTCTCTGGGAAAGGCGGTGCTGTACCCCTTCGGCTATGGGCTTTCCTATACGACCTTTGCGCTGAGCATACAGGACACCAAGCTGTGCGGAAGCCGGGTCTGCGTCCACGTCCTTGTCAAAAACACCGGGAATCGTTCCGGTAAGGAAGTGGTGCAGCTCTATGCCGCCCCCAGAGGCTCCGGCCTTGGAAAGCCGTATCAGAGCCTTGTGGCGTTTGGAAAGACAAATCTGCTGACGCCCGGGGCAGAACAGGAGCTGGTATTGTCCTTTGAAGCGGAAACATTGGCCTGCTATGACGAAGCAAAGGCGGCATGGCTGATTGAGCAGGGCGAATACTGTCTGCTCTGCGGTACGGACTCCCGGAATACGACGCCCTGCGCTGTGGTTTCCGCACCGGAAAACATCACCACTGAGCAGTGTGAAAACAAGCTGCGGAGCGAGCAGGTGGAGGAAATCGGGAATACCCGGTATTTCACCTTTCCCGAGAAGCTTCCTGTGCTGCGGCTTGACCCCGAAGTATTCTGCTCGGTCAAGCATGACTACACACAGCGGTCTGCTGCCGGATTTGAGACGCTGACTGACAGGGAGCTGGCTGTCCTTTGCATCGGTGCGGCGAGAATAGATCTGTCTGCCGTTACCGTGGTGGGCACCTTCTCTGAAGGGCTGCCCGGGGCGGCCGGGGAAACCACTTCCGTACTCACGGAAAAGGGCATTCCCCCCGTCACTATGGTCGACGGCCCTGCGGGAATCCGGGTCAATCCGATTCTGCACGAAAAGGATGGTAGCTACCTCAGTGACCCCAGAGAGGATCCGATTTTCAGCAAGCTGATCACTGCAGACACGGTGCCGGTTGACCTGTCCGGCAGCGTGACCCGGTATCAGTATTGTACCGCCCTGCCGGTTGCGTCTATGCTGGCACAAAGCTGGAATCCGGAGCTGCTGTATCAGGCAGGCGAGCTGATTGCAGCAGAAATGGAGCTGCTGGGGGTGGACATCTGGCTGGCCCCGGCCATGAATATCCAACGCAATCCCCTTTGCGGACGAAATTTTGAGTACTTTTCCGAAGACCCGCTGTTGACAGGCGTATGTGCCGCCGCCCTTACAAACGGTGTCCAAAGCCGCCCGGGCAAGTGTGTCAGCATCAAGCATTTTGCCGCCAACAATCAGGAAACCAACCGCAATTTTCACAATGTCCATGTCTCCGAGCGTACCCTGCGGGAGATTTACCTGCGCGGCTACGAGATCTGCCTGAAAAAGAGCAAGCCCGCCACGGTGATGACGGCGCTGAATCTCATCAACGGCGTTCACGCAGCCTGCGACCATGAACTTCTGACGGATATTCTCCGCCGGGAGTGGGGCTTTGACGGCATTGTGATGACGGATTGGGGTACTACCGGCGTCCCCGGCAGCAACCGGGAGCAGAAATACGATTGCTGCTACGCCAGTGACTGCATCCGTGGGGGCAACGACCTCATCATGCCCGGCTCCAAACGGGATTTGGATTATCTGCTTACGGATCTGGAAACCGGCAAGCTGAACCCGGAGGATGTCCGCCGCTGCGGCGGGAGAATCCTGCGCCTGCTGAGAAAAATCGAAAGCGAGGAACGAAATGGAGCTCTATGCACTGAAAATCAACGGGCTGAATAACCCGGTGGGATACCGCTTCGATTCCGTAACGGTATCCTGGAAGGTAAGAAACGCCGTCGGAAAAAAGCAGTGGAATGCCCGTGTGGAGGTATCGGAGCAGGAGGACTTTGGAACGTTCCTGTTTTGCCGTGAGGGTGTGGAGCTTTCCGGCCTGGGTGTGAAGCTGGATATGCCCCTTGCGCCGTATACCCGTTATTTCTGCCGTGTGACCGTCACCTCGGATGCCGGTGAAACGGCAAGGGCCTCCTGCTATTTTGAAACCGCCAAGCTGACGGAGCCGTGGCAGGGCAAATGGATTGGAGTCCCCCAAACGGATGATTTTCACCCGGAATACCGCAAAGTGTTTGCCCTGTCCGGGGAGCTCCGGCAGGCACGGCTGTACATCTGCGGGCTGGGACTGTTTGAAGCGTATCTGAACGGCGATAAAGCGGGAGACGACCTGCTGGCGCCCTTTATCAATGATTACAAGGAGCATTTCCAGTATTGCACCTACGATGTGACGGACCTGCTGCGGGAGGAAAACGAGCTGTCGGTGCTTCTGGGGAAAGGCTGGTATCAGGGGAAGTTCGGCCTTTCCTGCCTGGCGCACCCAGAGAGACCCTTTGCCCTCATTGCAGAGCTGCATCTGTGGTATACGGATGGCCGCCGGAAGGTCATTGCCACCGACGAAAGCTGGGAAGTACGGAGCAGCTTTGTGACCCTTTCTGATATTTATGACGGCGAAACGCAGGATTATCAAAAGAAACCTGCGCTCTGGGAAAAGGCGGCTTCAGTTGACGCCCCCGGCAAACTGACAGAACGGTATTCCCCGCCTTTGCACACAATGGAATCTCTGCCGGTAAAAGAGCTTATCCGCACCCCCGCCGGGGAGACAGTGCTGGACTTTGGCCAGAATTTTGCCGGCTATGTGGAATGCAGGCAGACAATCCCCGCAGGGGCAGTGATGACGCTGGAATTCGGAGAAATTCTGCAGGGAGGAAACTTCTACCACGAGAATTACCGCACGGCACGGTCGGTATTTACCTATATCTCCGACGGCAAGATGAGAACGATCCGCCCCTATTTCACCTTTTTCGGCTTCCGCTATGTGAAGGTCAGCGGCCTTGCGGACATCGACCCTTCTCTGTTTTCGGGGCAGGCAGTCTACTCTGAAATGGAACAGACGGGACATCTGGCCACCGCAAACAAAAAAATCAACCGTCTCCATGAAAATACCCTGTGGGGCTTAAAATCCAACTTCGTGGATATGCCCATGGACTGTCCCCAGCGGGACGAGAGGCTTGGCTGGTGCGGGGATGCCATGGTATTCTCTTCCACCGCATCGTGGCTTATGGATACCCGGGCGTTTTACGACAAGTTCTGCCGGGATCTGCGTACTGACCAGAAGCGAAATGACGGGAGGGTTGCAATCTATCTCCCCAATGAATTCCCCGGCCTGACCGCTGCAGTCTGGAGTGATATTGCCACATTTCTGCCTCAGAACCTTTATACCGCTTATGGGGATGCCGATGCGCTGCGTCGTCACTATCCTCTGATGCGGGATTGGGTAGACAGCGTGCGCAGGCAGGATCAGGCCCGTGGAGAAAAATATCTCTGGGATTTCGGATTCCAGTTCGGGGACTGGCTGGCTTTGGATGGTGCTACGCCCCAGAGCACATTTGGGCGGACGGATGTCCACTTTGTTTCCTCGGTGTACTATTATGCCTCTGCGGCTTATGTGGCGAAAGCAGCCGAAGCGCTGGAGCTGCCGGAAAAGGCAGCATACGAACAGCTTGCATCGCATATCCGCAGTGCAATTCTGGAAGAATACTTTACTCCGACAGGGCGATTGGCCATTGATACCCAAACTGCATATCTGCTGGCGCTTCGATTTGGCCTTTGCCCGGACAGGGAGAAAGCGATTGCGGCGTTTCAAAACCGCTTCAAAAAAGATTGCCGCCACCTTACAGGAGGCTTCGTAGGGGCTACCATGATGAACACAGTGCTGGCGGACAACGGCATGGCGGACATTGCCTATGATCTGCTGTGCTACGAGGGCTTTCCGGGATGGCTGTACGCTGTCAATCTGGGGGCAACCACCATCTGGGAACGATGGAACTCCGTATTGCCTGATGGAACTGTCAGCGGCACCGGTATGAACAGCCTGAACCACTATTCTTACGGTGCGGTAACGGAATTCTTGTACCGTCACTGTGCTGGGATTCAGCCCATGGCCCCCGGGTTCTCCAGTGTCCGAATAGCGCCGAAGCCCGATATCCGTCTGGGAGAGCTGTCCTGCACTTTTGATTCCGCATCCGGGCAATATGAGTCGTCGTGGAGAATCAACCGGGACGGGAGCATATATTTCCGCTTTGAGATTCCCTTTGGCTGTGAGGCGGAAATCTGCCTGCCGGAGCAGGAAGCGATAAAGCAGTGCGCCGGTGTCTATGAATACACCATTCATACAAAGCGGGACTATCTGGCCCTGTACCGGGAGGATACCCCGCTGGAACGGCTGCTGGACGACCAAAGAGCGGTGGAGATTCTGGACAGGCTTTTACCCGGCATGGTATCGACAACCAATCGGGCGGATGCGGAGGCCATGTCCAAATCTCTGGCAGATCTGCGGTATAAGGCAGCTCTGTTCCACCTTCCGACGGATGCCTATGACCGGGCAATCAGTGAAATTGCCAGCATCAAAGAGGTGGCGGATAAATGACACACTATGCTCTTGCTATCGACATTGGCGCATCCTCCGGACGGCATATTGTGGGCTTGCTTTAGAACGGCGAAATCAAAACAAAAGAGGTCTACCGCTTTCCCAACGGCGTGACCGAACGGGACGGACACCTCACCTGGGATATTTCCTCTCTGCTGGCCCATGTCAAGGCGGGTATTGCCGAGGCGCAAAAGCAGTTTGCAATTTCGTCCCTGTCCATCGACACCTGGGGCGTGGACTATGTGCTGCTGAAAGGGGGCAAGGAAGTACTTCCTGTGTATGCTTACCGGGATGGCCGCACGGAAAGCGTCATTCCCAGGGTGCATGAAATCCTGCCCTTTGAAGAATAGTACCACCGCACCGGCTGCCAGTTCCAGAGCTTCAATTCCATCTATCAGCTCTATGCCGATAAGCTGGCGGGCAGGCTGGACGGGGTTACGGACTTCCTGATGATCCCCGATTACAGATTTTTTGATGATCCCCGAATACCTGATGTACAAACTCTGCGGAGTCAAGGCAAAGGAATTCACAAATGCCACCACCATGGGGCTGGTAAATGCCGATACACTGGAAATCGACCGGGAAATCGTGAACCGTTTGGGACTTCCGGCGCATCTATTTCCCAAATTGCAGCAGCTGGGCACGGTGATTGGAGAATACGGGGGAATTTCTGTCATGCTCTGCGCCACCCACGACACCGGCTCCGCCGTGGAGGGCATTCCCATGGAGGGGGAGGCGCTTTACCTGTCCTCCGGGACATGGAGCCTGCTGGGCGTCAAGACCCCCAAGCCTTTGACGGATGCAGGCAGCAGGAACGCTAACTATTCCAACGAGGGCGGCGTGGGCTATAACCGCTATCAGAAGAATATTATGGGCATGTGGCTGGTAAATGAACTTCGCCGGGAACTGGAAGAAAACACCGAAAAAAGCTGCAAAAAGCTCTATATCGTGGGCGGCGGGGCGAAAAATGCATTTCTCAATCGCCTCACCGAGGAAGCCACCGGCAAACAGGTGGTGGCCCTGCCCATCGAAGCCACCGCTCTTGGCAATCTGAAAATACAACTGGAGGAAAATCAATGAGCTACACAGATGCAAAAGAAAAATACGCCGCCATCGGCATTGACACCGATGCGGCAATTGAAAAGCTCAAATCCGTCCCGTTTTCCCTGCACTGCTGGCAGGGGGACGATGTGCAGGGCTTTGACACCGACCCGAACGCCCCACTTACCGACGGTATTCAAACTACCGGAAATTACCCCGGCCGGGCGAGGAACCCAAAGGAGCTGATGGAGGATATCGACGAGGTCCTGAAGCTCTGCCCCGCCACGAAAAAGCTGAATCTTCACGCCAGCTACGCCATATTTGAAGATGGAACATGGGCCGACCGGGACAAACTGGAGCCCGGGCATTTTCAGCCGTGGGTGGACTTTTGCCGTGAGCGGGGGCTGGGCTGCGATTTTAACCCCACCTTTTTCTCCCATCCCAAATGCGATCCCCTGACCCTCAGTTCTCCCAACGAGGAAACCCGCCGGTTCTGGATCGACCACGGCAAAGCATCTCCAGTGACTGTGCATAGATATTTGTATCGGGGTATTCCTCATTGAACAACATGTAGTTGATACCCGCCGTCACATATCCAAGAGAGTAGAGCCACTACAACATTTTTGCGTCATCAGTTTTATCTCCTGTGGCAAAGCCGCCTGCGTAAAGATATACAATCAGCCCATAGCTTTCTTTTGTGTCGTCTTTGGGAACATGGAAAGCAAGTCTTCGCTTACAGTTAAGCAAATTAACGTTCCCAATCAACTCGCCGCTTTTCTTTCGTTGATTGATTGCGACGAAAGTCAGGTTTTATTTTTTGCTGTTGTTCCCGTTTCATCTTTTGCACCGCCTGTTCATCTGCATATTCAAGAAGAAGCCTGGATGCCTCCCGCTTGCTGTCGAACATAGTAAGCGGGTTATACTTATCCCCGTAAGCACGCTGTACCCGGTTAATTACATTCTGCTCCTTTTCATGGCGTATTGCCTGCCGAGCATCATACAGCTCCACCGGGTCGAATTGTTTGCCTTGTGTTTTCAGCTCGGCATATTCGGCAAGAGTGGTTTCCAATTCGGCGGAGTATTTCTGTTCCTGTTCGTCCAGTTCTTTCAAATTGGCTTCCATCAGTGCAACCTTCTTTCTGACCTTGGAAACATCCTTGCCATCCGTGCATTCCATATTGTGCAGAAGAATCGCTTTTTCGGATTGCAGTTCTTCCAATAGCTCGGTCAGCTCTGCAATGCGGGAGGTCAATTCCTTTTTTCTCGGAACATTCCAGAACGGTAATTCCTTCTGCTCGGCAAGAAGGGATTTTCGTTCTTTGCTCTTTTCCTTGATTTGCTCCACAAGCGAACTGTACTGCTTCATTTCAGACTTTACATCGGAAATATAGGTTTTGAGCTTTCTCTGTCCGGTGCGGATAGACCTGAACTGATAACAGAAAATGATTACATTCTGCCGAATGGTTTCCATGGCTTCTGCGATGGCAGGAATCGTGTTTTTGACCGCCTGCATCAGCTTTCTAACCGTTGCTTTCAAATCCCGGAGCAGGGCATTATCCGCCTTGATTTGACGGTTCAGCCCACAGCGTTCAGAGATAATGGTATAAAGCACCTCCGCGGCTTTTTGTAATCATTATATTCATTCTTGTCATTCTCGTCAACTTATCATCATCAGATGACAAGATTACCGTCAGCGTTGATGGAAAACGGAATGTCAAAGCGCAGCTCCCCAAAGTGGAAGCTGCGCTGTTTCTATCACTCAATCATCTGTCCCGACTGTGGTGGCCGTATGCACATCCACGGCAGTTACAGAGCTGTGTTGCGACATCTTCCCCTTGGTGTCAGACTCAGCACCGTCAGCTTTGAGAAGAAGCGGTATCGCTGCCCCTGTTGTGGTCACACACAGATGCAGGAAACACTCTGCACACGCTGACGCAGAAAACTGCGGCAGCTTTTGTCAGCATTTCTGCTGCGCACATTTGAAAGACTTGCAAGGCTCTGCATAAAAAGGAATGGGCCGTGGGTGGTGCCCACGGCCCGTTCGCGGAGGGGGGAGATATAGAGGATTACTTTTTGATCTTCTTATCAATATCCCAGAACCACATAGCGATAAAGCAGACAACGCTTGCCAGCGTGGGAACGATGAAAAGCAGGAACGTTTCGGCGTCTTTGGCGCTCTGAGCCTGCTGGATCAGTGCTCCGTCGTAGCCGCCCATTTCCAGACCCCAGCCAAGGATGGCGGAACCAAGACCGGTACCAACTTTGGAACCGATGGAACTAACACTGGTAACCAAACCTTCGTAGCGCTGGCCAAGCTGCTGCTCCAGATATTCCACGATGTCGGATGCAAAGGTGAAGATGGCTGCAACGTAGGGTGCCAGCGATGCGCCATGGAGTGCGGTAGATACAAATACGAGAATCGGATTCAACTGCTTGGCACCAACGAAACCGATGATGCCGCCGACCACGCCAACAACTGCAAAGACCAGCAGAACATTGCGCTTTCCGTGTTTGGCAAACATTTTGGGCGCAAATGCCATGACGACAACAGCGACAAGAATGGAAATGATCGCAATAAGCGAGTACATATCAGCATTGCCGAACACATCGCGGGTGAAGTAGACTGCGGAAGAGAGGAAAATGCCATTGATGATAAAGGCTGAGATAAATACGATCACAGTGATGTAGAAATACTTGGTGCGAAGCAGTGCACGAACGCCTGCGCCAAGATCCGAGGTTCCTGCTTTTTTCTGCGTCGTTTCATCGAGACAGGAGAGCTTTTCCTTGACACCAAAGTAGCAAATGGCTTCAAACACCAGACAGCACGCGGCATAGATAAACGCGACGGAAGTCCATGCGCCCTGAACCTTTTCGCCTCCTCCGGCAGCGAGCAGCTTGGGAGTCAGAATAGCCAGCACCAAACCGGCGATGAAGGAAAAAATACCACGCAAAGAGCTGACCTTGTTGCGGTCTTCGCTTACCAGACTGAACCGGGGCAGCATGGCGTGATATGCGATGTTGTTGACCGTGTAGACCACGACAGTCAGCAGGAAATAGGATACGATGATCCATGCGATTTTTGCGCCCATCGCCATAGCGGTCGGAACATGAAAGACCAACAGTTCAATGATGACCAGTGGGATGATCGTTGCGCCGAACCACGGCCGTGCTTTGCCGCGCTTCGTTCTGGTCTTTTCGATGAGAACGCCGGCAAAAATGTCGCTGATACCATCAAAAATACGGCAGATCAGCATGATGGTGCCGACAAGGCCGGCCGAAACGAGGACACTGTCGGTGTAGTACAGCGTCAGGAAGGACGAGCAAAACGTCCAGACAAAGTTGGAGCCCAGATCACCGAAGGCGTATGCCAGACGCTCCAGACCCGTTGTTGTGCCAAAGACACGTTCTTTCTTCGTTTTCATGTGATTCCTCTCTTTCATTCAATTTCAATTTCGTCTAACGCTGCTTGCAGGCGCAGCCGAAGATCAGCGATCTCTTCTGCGCGTACGCCCTTGTCAGCGAAAAACTTTCCCATTGCCGCACCGTTCCAGACCTGCCCAAACGGTGTGTCCGGCCCATATTCCAGTGCGACCTTGGCGATGATGCGAAGGTCGCCGCCGATGATGCTGTTGACGGCATCCAGTGCACGCGGATCTGCCGCAACAGCGCCGACGGCAGTGCGATCGGAGTACCCATAGGGGTTTTTGCATCGCACGCGAACCGAAGCTCTCAGCGGCAGCTCCTGACAGGAGGTACCGACCAGCAATTCAAATTCTCCGGGCTCCGTGACCCACTGGCGCAGCTCCACACTGTAACCGGCAAGATCTTCTTTGCACAGTTCCATGGTGACCGTCTTTTCCTGCTGCGGTTCCAGATGGACTTTGCAGAAGCCTTTGAGTTGCTTTTCCGGCTTGTCCAGCTTGGAGCGCACATCGTGGACATAGACCTGTACGACCTCGCTGCCGGTGCGGGTGCCAATGTTTTTGACCTTCAGGGAAATTTGCAGCGTGTTGGTGTCCACGTTCACCGTTTCCGGCACACAAAGCTCCGAAAGCGCAAATTGCGTGTAGCTCAAACCGTACCCGAAGGGATAAGCAGGCTCGATGCCGCGCATATCGTACCAGCGGTAGCCCACGTACATTCCCTCACCGTACCAGACCTCCTTGTTTTCACCGGGGTAGTTCTTGTAGGCAGGGACGTCCTGACAGCGCTTCGGCCATGTAACGGGCAGCTTGCCGGAAGGATTATACTGTCCAAACACAGCGTCTGTGGCAGCCTTGCCGCCCATCATACCGGCAAAGAACGGGCAGAGAATGGCGTTGACATCGGCCTCCCATGCAGTCAGATCGACAGGGCCGGTGGCGTTGACCACAACGACGACCTTGCCGTTGGCGGCCTTTGCCTCTTTGATGGCACGTTCCAGCGCGGCCTGGTCGTCCGGGTCGATGGCAAGATCCTCCCGGTCACTCCCTTCGTGTCCGTCTGCGCCAACCACAGCGATCCAGCAGCGCGTCTGCGGACGCGGGGATCCCAGAGCAACATATTCCTCGCCCAGCAATTCTACTGCGCGGGAATAGGGGGCAGTGACCAAGTCGGATTCGACCTTGCTGGAACCGGCAGAGCAGCTGGCGAAGTGCTGACTGCGTTTGCCCACAAAGACAACGTCAGTCGGAAGCGCCAACGGCAATGTGCCGTCGTTCTTCAGCAGGATCATACCGGCGCGGGCAGCTTCCTCTGCCGCAGTACAAGCCTCATCCAGACGGAACGCAGACCGCTTGCCGGTCATCGCAAAGCTGTGCAGCACTGCTGTCAAAATGCGGCGCACGCTGGCGTCCAGTTTTTCCATCGGCAGGGTGCCGGCTTCTACAGCCTGCTCAATGCAGCGAATACCACGCAGGCCGGGCATGGTCAGATCGGTTCCGGCCGCAAGGGCGGGGATCTGTTCATACGATGCACCCCAGTCGGACACGACGAAGCCTTCAAAACCCCATTCCTTGCGGAGGATATCGGTCAGCAGCGTGTCATTCATGGCGCTTGGCTTGCCGTTGAGCATATTGTAGGCCGACATGACCGAGCCGACACCGGCATCCACGCAAGCCTTGAAACCGGGCAGATAGATCTCACGCAGAGCGCGTTCCGGTACGTGTTCTGCCACACCAAGCCGGTCTTTTTCCTGATTGTTCGCCGCAAAGTGCTTCACACAGGCGATCATGCCGGTGGACTGTATTCCCTCGACCTGCGCCACGGCAATTTTGGAGACCAGATACGGATCTTCCGAAATGCTCTCGGCCAGTCTGCCGCAGCGCGGATCGCGGTGGATGTTGATATTGGGGCCAAGCACCATATCGATGCCGTAGCTTGCCATCTCCCGTGCCATGACCGCACTGGTCTTTTTGACGAGTTCCGGATCCCACGTAGAGCCGTAAGCGATCCCCGGCGGATATATTCCGTAGGGTTTTTCCTTTTCCGGCACCCCGGCAGCCTTTTGCTCGGCAGCCTTTTTATGAAGGGCACCCAATGCCAGCAGCAAGCCACCCATATATCCGTTTTTCTCCCGGTCAAGGGGCGTCCCGGCCGCAGTTGCCTGTTTCTCCAAATCACGGTAGACAAACTCGCTTTCATACTCCATGAGATTAAGGCCGTTGCAGCTATCGAGCATAAACAGCTTCGGAATCCCGTATTCGGGTAGTTCTTCTGTGCACCAAGGTGAACCGCCGATGACCAGCCGCGCCTTCTCCGCAACGGTCATCTCCGAGATCAGCAGATCAATGGAAGCCGGATCGGTCAGTTTTGTCGCCATAACAATCCTCCATCTTTGATATTTTCAGCGGTGTAAAGTCCTTTTTGTTAGTTAATAGTTTTTTGCTAGGAATCAAAGCCACGCTTATGTATAAAACAGTTTTTGGTAGTAAATTGAAGAATTATAGAAAAACATGTAGACAAATACATTCGAATATTGCGGTATTTGTTGTCTCTAAATCACGCGGCAGGCCGCTGCGGCTTTGACCTCGTCGGCGGCCTTCAGAAGCTCGCGGATGGTCTTACCCTCCAGAATGAGGGCGTACATCTCGAGGATCATGGCGGCCAGCTTGCTGCCCTCGTCCAGCTCGGAGACCTCTTTCAGCACCTTCTTGGCGCTGTCCATGCCCTGCTCCATGCCCTCTGCCTCGGCGATATACCGACGCAGACCGGCGGCAGCGCCGACGGCGAAGTGCCGCCACTGTTCGACGACATGTTCATCTACCGGGGAAAGGTGACGGCGTGACGGGCGCGAAACCGCAATCGCAATTGCACGAACCGCACGAATCGCAGAAAACGCAATCGCCATACGCGCAGCTTTTCCGCATTCCCGGCACGAAGGCGTTCTGCGTGTCCGGAGCCATCGCGCGACTGCCGATGTCCATG
>OIZV01000392.1_pt1 | contig 23041 bp, 16 predicted proteins | sample 1588681 | NCBI WGS metagenome assembly OIZV01 (sample SAMN03283281) | human gut metagenome | biome: human-associated habitat; material: feces | host: Homo sapiens | place: Peru | collected 2012 | reverse complement strand
AGAAGCGGGAGCAGATGATCCGGAAGGAAGAGTTTGAAGAGGGCATGGAGCAGGGAATTGCGCAGGGAATGGAACGTGGAATTGCACAGGGAATTGAGCAGGGCGTGGAGCAGGGACGTGTTCAGAGATTGACAGAGCAGGTCTGCAGCAAACTGAAGAAAGGGAAGACGCCGGAGGAGATCGCGGATGCTCTGGAGGAACCGGTAGAAAATATACAGAAGATTTGCCGGAGCGCAGAACGGTATGCACCGGAATATCCTGTCGAGGAAGTATGGCATGCATTGATGGAATAAAAAATCTAAAAAAATTTAAATAAGCTATAAAGTAACCGGAAAATACTCCGATATACATTACAAGTAAAGCAAATGAACCTTCGCAGAACTTGAAGTTCACGCTTTCTGATAATCCGGAGGCAATACGCACAGTTGCGGAAGGGTTATCGTTACACCACTTACCGGGAGATTGACAGGTGCGAGTCAGTGGAACGGTAACAAAAACATTTGGCCGCATGGAAGCGGCGTCATATTCAAGGAGGAATATATTATGGTAGTACAACACAACTTAACAGCTATGAACTCTAACAGAATGCTTGGTCTTACATCCGCAGCTCAGGCTAAGTCCACGGAGAAGCTGTCTTCCGGTTACAAGATCAACCGTGCAGCAGATGATGCAGCAGGTCTTTCCATTTCCGAGAAGATGAGAAAGCAGATCAGAGGTCTGACACAGGCTTCCGCTAACGCTCAGGATGGTATCTCTACTGTACAGACCGCTGAAGGCGCTCTGACAGAAGTTCATGACATGCTTCAGAGAATGAACGAGCTGGCAGTTAAGGCAGCTAACGGCACAGAGTCTGAGTCCGATCGTACTGCTATCCAGCAGGAAATTGATCAGCTGACCACAGAAATCGACCGTGTTGCTGAGACAACCAAGTTCAACGAGACCTATCTGCTGAAGGGTGACTCTTCTGCAGCGAAGGGAACTTCTTACAGCTATACAACGTTTAAGACTGATGTCCTGGCAAAGGCTTCCTTCACGAAGGATGCGGCTTCTGGCATTAACGTTACAGTAACGATGGAGACTGCAGACAAGGTTAATCAGGATGACCAGAACGAACTGCTGAAGGCTCTGAGAGATTCCGGTATTAGCGTAACTGCAAAGTCTGAGTGGGATCCTACTAAAAACAATGGTAAGGGCGATAAGAAAGATACAACCTATTCTCTGTCTTTGAACGGAAAGGCTGCTGAGCTGTACGATGTAACGCAGACCGCAAATGCAGGTGAGTTCAAGATTAAGACGAAGGATGGCGTTCTGCTTGGAACAATTACAGCTAATGGATTTACCGCAACAGCAACAGATGCAGCTGACGCGTCTGCTACTGTTATCATGAATGCAAATTCTGTAACTGCTGCAAAGTCTAAGGCTCACGGATCTGCATACTATGATAAGGATGGCAACAAGATTTCTGCAAACGATCTGGAGAACTACTTCGCTACATCTTATGATGGAAAGACAACCACTGTCGGCACTGTTTCTGCAAAAGCAGATGCAAAGCAGGTTTACGATGCAGTTGGAAATGTTACCACTCTGGATGCAGCTGAAGTTGCATATGCTCGTGATAAGGTTGGTGCGTTGGCAGTTGGTCTGCATGTTGGTGCTGATGCGACCAGCAACAACCAGATCGCTATGAATATCGAGTCCATGAGTTCTAAGGGACTTGGCATTAATGGCTTGAAGATTGATGGAACAAGCGATGACAATGCTCTGGGAGCTATTGAGAAGATTAAGGCAGCTATCTCCAAGGTATCTGCTCAGAGATCCGATCTTGGTGCTGTTCAGAACAGACTTGAGCATACCATCAACAACCTCGACAACGTTGTAGAGAATACCACCAGCGCAGAGAGCCAGATCCGTGATACCGATATGGCTACTGAGATGGTTAAGTACTCCAACAACAACATTCTGTCTCAGGCAGGTCAGGCTATGTTGGCTCAGGCTAACCAGTCCAATCAGGGTGTTTTGTCTCTGCTTGGCTAATCTCGTAAGAGAATCAGAGGAGATCCAAAGTTTAACTACCGAGGGGCTCGGCTTCGAAGCCGAGCCCCTTTTTTCGATTACAGGACATAAAATATTTGGAAAGGATTCCAAACCATGAACAATTCATCTATTCTTTTATCTATTTCGATGCTCGTTTCCGGTAGAGAGGAAATGAAAAAAAGTCTGGATTCACTGCTTTATTTCAAAAATGCATTTCCCACAGAGATTATTTTGGTTGATACCGGATGTAGTTCGGAGCAACGCACGTTGGCGGAAAAATACGCAGATAAAATAATTGATTTTACATGGTGCAACGATTTTGCAGCAGCCCGAAATGCAGGATTAAGGGAGGCACATGGCGAGTGGTTCATGTATCTGGATGATGATGAATGGTTTGAAAATCCGCAGGAGATTATTCGCTTTTTTACATCGGACGAGCATCGTCATTATAATTGTGCCTCTTATGTTGTGCGGAATTATTTCAATTTGACAGGAACAATATATAATGATAGTTATCCAACAAGAATGGTCAGGCTGGAAAAAGAGACGAAGTTTATCGGAAGAATTCATGAATATCTTAATCCTTTTATAAGTCCGAAGAAAATTTTTTCTGATTATGTTCATCATTATGGTTATGCATATAAAAATGAGGCTGACAGGAAGAAACGTGCCACTAGAAATTCTCTTCTGCTACATGAAATGATAAAGGACTATCCGGGTGATCCCAGGTGGAGCTGTCAGCTCGCGCAGGAGTACTATGCAGATGGAAAATATGAGGAAACAATACAGACATGCGAGAATGGATTGAAGGAATGGAGGGACAAAAAGGATACATTATCTTATGCGCCGGCGCATGTAGGTGCATTATATGGGTATCTGCTTTTTTCTCTGGAACTGTTAAAAAGATATGAAGAGGAAGAAAGCTGGTTAGAAAAGGCGTTTAATGATTCGGTTGTAAAATATAAATATATGGAGCCGACAGTGGCGTTCTACTGTCAGGCAGGAGCAAGATTGTACAGCGCCCTTAATCAATATGAGCGATGTACTGAATATTTGGAAAGATATTTGAGCTATGTGAAAAGGCTTAAGGATGACAGAACAATATTGGAAGCTGGTGCAGCGCTTATCGTAGCGAATGTCTTTCAGGACAGATTTCTTTATGGCACAATATTAACGTGCCTTGAGGCTGCAATCAGAACGGAAAATTATAAGCTTGCAGAGGAAGCTTTTTTTACAATAGACTGGTCGGACAGAAGACTTTTATATCAACGAGATTATGAAAGAAAAATATTGGATGCCTGTTGTAGTGTGGCTTATCATCCGCTTTGGGTTAAGATGCTACAGACACTTGTGGACAAAGAAGAAGGAATACAGGAAATGTATGTCATCTTTGTGGAGCAGGAGATTGAGTATAAGAAGAGCGTCGATGAAAGACTGCTAAGATTTTACCGGTTAGTAGCAGCGCTTGCTTTTGAACATCCGTATATCTTGAATTGCCGGATACTATGGACAGGACAGAATCCAGAGATAGGGACAGAGGAAGAGCGAAAGCATCAGCTGCTGGAATTATATGCAGATTTGTTTGAAAAATATCCGGAGCAGTTATTTGAAACAAAGGCGCAGGTGTGGAATGCTGCGGAAGCTATGGGACTTTCTTTGGAGCCGTATCTGTTAAGACTGGATTATAGACTATGGAGACATATGCTGGAACGTTGGAATAGAGAGGCATCTTATCAGAAATTAGAAGAGTGGAATAACAGAGTTTCTACATGGAAGAACTCAGAAAATATTCGATATGATATATTTTTCTTTATGTGCAGCAAGGGATATCTGAGACATTATAATGAAATCGGTAGACAGGAAGAGCAACGGTTGGAACAGATGGAACAGTTGCTCTGGAAGTACGCTGATAATGCCTTAAAGTATTATGGGGGAATATATCGGGAGGAAGTATTTTGTGACAATCCCATAATATTGCCAGATGACGCTCAGCTAGGGGTGGAATTAAAGGGATTACAGGAATGCAGACAAGATGGCAGAGACGCGGAAGCACTAAGTCGGCTTAGAAGGTGTATTGGCATTTGTCAGGAACTGGAAGAGGTGATAGAATTCTATGCCGGATTGTTCCGGACTACGTTAGAGAGGCGTGAAAAGGAGACGAAGGCGGCGCAGGCAGAGTTAGAACAGGTGGTGCAAGGTCTGAAACTAATGGCGAAACAGCGGATGCAGGAGGGTGATTTCCAGACCGCAGCAATGATTTTGCAGCAGGTTATACAGTGTGTGCCGGATGATACAGAGGCGCAGGATATGTTTGCAAAAATACAGGACGAGTAAAAGTTTAAGTGAAAGGGTTTTACAAGGATGGGCGACAGAAAAATTGTGTTATCCATATCTATGTTGGTTTCCGGTCGGGAGGATATGTTCAAAAGTTTAGAGTCATTGAAGCCTTTTCAGGAGGCTTTTCCCTGTGAAGTGATTCTCGTAGATACTGGTTGCAGTGAGGAACAGAGGGACAAGGCGAGAAAATATGCAGATAAAATTCTTGACTTCGCCTGGTGTAAGGACTTTGCTGCTGCAAGAAACGTTGGTCTGAATGAAGCGACAGGCGAATGGTTTCTGTATCTGGATGACGATGAATGGTTTGATAATCCCCAGCAGATTATAGATTTTTTTCAGTCAGGCGAATATCGACGCTACAAGAGCGCTGCGTATGCGGTCAGGAATTATCTGAATTTAGAGGGCAGTAGATATGAGACAAGTTATCCGGTCAGAATGGCACAGAGAACTTCAGAGCTAAGGTTTGTCGGAAAAATACACGAATATCTTTCGCCGGCGGGACTTCCCTGTAAAACATTTTCAGATTATGTTCATCATTATGGATATGTTTTCGCAAATGATGAAGAGAGGAAACAGCATGCTGTTCGGAATATTCCGCCTTTGCTTGAAATGTGCAGTCAGTATCCGGGAGATCCCGGCTGGGTTGCCCAGCTGGCACAGGAGTATTTTGGACTGGAAGAACGTAATAAGGTTATTGAGACCTGCCAGAAAGGTCTGGAAGAATGGAAAGCGTGTAAGGATAGGGTTGCCTATCATCCGGCTCATGTGGGCGTCCTCTATAGCTATATTTTGGTGTGCCTTGAATTGTTAGGAAAATATGAGGAAGAGGAAGAGTGGCTGACGAAGGCATTGGAGGATGAGGTGATACAGACTGCGGACATGCAGCCAGCCATAGCCTTCTATTGTATCAGAGGAGTCATAATCTGCAATCAATTTAAAAAAGATGAATCGTGTAGAACATTTCTGAAGAAATATCTTAGCTATGAAAAAAAGCTAAGAGGAGATGCCGCTGCAATGGAGCGCGGCGCAGCTGCTATTGTCAATACAGTTTTTGACAATCAGAATCGGTATCGGGTAATTCTTACAGGTTTGTTGGCGCTTATCCGCTTGGGCGACTATGAATATGCTGAAGAATGCTTTAATATGCTGGATTGGAATGATGAAGGCTTAATGGGGCAGGAAGCATGGGAAAAAGAATTTGTGGAAAATGTGTGCAGTGCTGGTTACCATCCTCTTTGGGGGAGGATGCTGCAAGTTCTTGCTGATAGGAAAGATGGAATGAGAGAGATGTATGCTGTTTTTCAGGAGGTTCAGTCGTCCTTAGGGCAGCAGGGGGAAAAAGCAAGATTATTAAATTTGTATCATATTGTTTCAACATTGAACAATGAACATCCTTACATTGTAGAATGCAGCATTTTGTGGGAGGAACAGAATACGGCTGTTTGGGGTGAAGAAGAGTGTAGACGGCGAATAGAAGACAAATTTGTGCAGCTATTTACAAAATATACTTTTTCCCTACTGAAAATCCGCCCGGAGACATGGGAGGTTGCAGAGCGGCTGAATCTATCAATGGAGTCAATGTTTTTGCAAATTGATTACCGGATATGGCGGCGGGCGTTGGAACAGTGGAGCATAGAAGCAGCTTCGGAGGAATTCACCAAGTGGAATGCGAGAGTTTCAACATGGAAGAAGAAAGAAAATATACGTTATGACATTTTTTATGTAAAGTGTGAAGAGGGATATCTGAGATCGTGTCAGAAATCACAGATTACATTGGAGGCGTTGGAAAAGCTGTTATGGAAATATGCGGATGATGTGATAGCCATGTATGAGCCATATTGTAAAGAGAGTGTTTTTTGCGATGCGGTTGAAATACTTCCCGATGAGGTTCAACTTGCATTTTATTTAAAAAAAATTCAAGAGAGTCGCTGCAAGGGAAAAGAAAAGGAAACTTTGCAGTTGGCAAAAAACAGTATTTCCATGTATCTTCCGTTAGAAACAACAATTAATGAGTATGCAAGAATGCTCAGAGATGAAATCCAGAGAGAAATACAAGAACAAAATGCTGAGAGGACGGAACTGGAAAGTCTGGTTTCCTCATTGAAGTCAACGGCGCGGCAACTTATGGAGCAGGGACTTCTGGATGCTGCTAGTGAGATATTGTGCCAGGTACAAGCATGCATGCCAGAGGATGAAGAGGTGCGGATGCTGATACAGGAGCTAAGTGCCAGATAGAGTTGGGAGAGCATAAAGGAGGGAATGGAATGGCAGCGATGAAATTGACCAAAGAAGAAAAACGTGTTCAAGCTGCATTGGCATCTGGGCAATATGAAGAGGCTCAGAAATGTCTGATTGCTTTGAATAGCGGTATAAGAGATGTATATCGGGCTATATTTGGTGCGGCCATAGCATATGCCATGGGTGATGAACAGCTTACATGGAAAAATATAGAGACTGGGTTGCGGGAAGATAACTTCAATTATGAATTGTATATGATGCTTGGGGACTATTACGCATCAAGAAATATACAACAGGCCTATTTGTGCTACGAAAATGCACTGTTTTATTGTGATGTGCCAGAGGACAGGACTCAAATTCAGGGTGTCATTGATAACTTACGGGAACAGGGAGTGTGTGTTCCTAAGGCTGCTATCGTTATCCTCTCTTATAATCTGCTGGATATGACTGAAAAATGTATTGAAAGTATAAGGAGAACTACGCCTGAGAGCGCAAGAGAAATTATCGTAGTTGATAATGCTTCCGCGGATGGAAGCGTGGAGTGGCTAAAAAAACAGGCAGATATTAAGCTTTTGTGCAATAGCGAAAATCAGGGATTTCCCAGAGGCTGCAATCAGGGTATCGCATTGGCAGAAAAGAATTCTGATATTTTTCTGCTGAATAATGACACCGTGATGACAAATAATGCACTTTTCTGGTTGCGAATGGGCTTATATGAAAATGAACAAAACGGAAGCACGGGATGTGTGTCTAACTTTGTATCTAATAATCAGGCGATTATAGAGAATGGAAAATCAGAAAAGGAATACCTTGAGTTTGCAGCCAGAATGAACGTCCCTATGAGAAAGCCGTATCTGAATAAGGTATATTTAGTGGGTTTTGCTCTTTTGATAAAAAGAACGGTTTTAGACGCAATCGGAGTGCTGGACGAACGTTTTTCTCCGGGTAATTTTGAGGATAACGATATCTGTATGAGAATTTCTTTGGCAGGGTATCGCAATGTATTGTGTAAAAATAGCTTTATTATACACTGGGGCAGCAAGTCCTTCGGAAAAGAACCACAGAAGTATAGTAATTTAATGCATAAGAATCAAATTCTCTTTTTTGCAAAATGGACTTCTATCGGTTTAGAACCGGCAGACTATTGGAATGCACGAATTGATATCATATCATTATTGGAGCAACAGGGTATCACTGATGAAAAAATCATGGTGATAGGGACAGGCTGTGGTTCCTGTCTGAGCTGTCTTCAGGATAGATTTCCGCTTGCGCAGATCTATGGCATTGAGCAGCGCGAATATATTGCGCAGATTGCAAACGGGATAGCAGATACGGTGTGGGCCAATCTGGATGAGTGGAGCAGTGACGAACTCGAGGAAACTTTTGACATTATTATTGTTAATGATTCTCTGGAGAATACAATAAATCCGGAGGAAGTGCTGACGGAAGTTGCACGAATGCTAAATAAAAGTGGAAGAATGATGGTTAGTTTTGGAAACAGCAACCATTTTTCACGAATCGGAAAACAGCTTGGGACAAGAAGGCTATTTTCAAGACATGAAATGGAAAAAATGCTTGCAAATGCAAAACTTGCGGGAAAAGAATGGGGATATACGCAGGTTGAGAGTAACTTGGCAGATTTGCAGGGATACCTGCGGCAATTGACAGCACAGTTCCCAACAGTTGATGAGGAGGAATTAAGGGCTTATCAATGGATTGTGACAGCTAAGAAGCAAAGAAATGATATTTGCTTTGGCAATAAAATGGTAGTCTGCATACCGACCTATGAGCATCCAGAAGTAGTTGAGGATGTGTTAGCGCATTGTGCAGAGATTTATAAACGATATGGTTTGGATGTGTATTATTATGATACCAGTGAAGATGATGCGACAAAGCGGGTGATAGAGAAATATATAAAGAACGGATATGATAATTTACATTATATTTCAATGGAACCCAGTGTACAGTTGAAAAAAAAATTAGAGCGAATTTTCAGCCTGAAAGATTTGAAAAAGGAATACACATACATGTGGTTTCTAAGGAATCGTTGTTGGTGCGATGAGGACACGCTTCAATTAATGTATCAGGCTGTGAGTGAGCAGCATGATTTGGTTTTTCTGGATGTAGGTCATCCAGAGTGTGAAAGCGAATTCAGCGTTTGCCGAGATGCAGATGCGTTTTACCATAGATGCGGAGATTATGCTACCTCTATGGATACTGCAATATATAACATTGACACAATGCTTCGGTTCGATATGGACTGTTTTAGACAACGATACATAGGAGAATATAGCTCGACATTCTTCCAGTTTATTGTGATTTTTGATAGAATATCACAAAAAAAGGTTCCAGACATATGTCTATTAGCAGGAAAAAATGTGGCGATTTATCATTCAATAACAGGACAATCCACATGGGGAGATAAGAGAATCGAAGCATGGGGAAAAAGATGGATACAGGCTAACGAGGCACTTCCGGAGTGTTATACCAACAAGGAAGAAATCATAAAACGGACAGCTTCTTTGCCATGGTTGTTAGGCTCTGTAGAGCCGCTGATTAAACTACAGCATAAAGGAATACTAACGCCGGAATATTTTGATGAAATCAAGGTTTGGTGGGAACGAGTATCAACCATACCGTTATATACTTTGCGAAAAATAGCGTATGGAGAATTTGACGTTTTGTACAACAGTACTGTGACGGAGGGTGACTCACTGAGTAGTGTAAACCTTTTAAAACAGACATTTCGCGCCGTGCTGGAAGGAAGGATGGAGCCGGAGGCAGTTCCGATGAATGCAATTAAGTCCGCTGTAATAAAGGAAACTGCACAAAAAGGTTTAGAGGAAACCCAGTACAAGGAAATGATAGAGGAAGCACTGAAGGCAATCGAAAAGCTAGGAGAGGGGAAAACAGGAGATATAGAAGTTGTGCTTTCCGAGTTGTATGTTATAATTTGTTTATCAGCACTAATCAGTAAATAGCTTTTGATCTAAATATTACAAGGGAAGAGGAGAAAAGTTTATGAGCACATTTATTACAGCAGAAATCGGAATCAACCACAACGGAGACTTAAGTCTGGCAAAGCGTCTGATTGACGCGGCAGTAGTTGCAGGCTGCGATGCGGTAAAGTTCCAGAAGAGAACCGTAGATAAGGTTTATACAAAGGAGTATCTGGACAGCCCGAGACAGAGCCCTTGGGGAGATACTCAGAGGGCACAGAAGGAAGGTCTCGAGTTTAGCAGGATGGAGTATGATGAAATCGACAGGTACTGCAGGGAAAAGGGGATCGAGTGGTTTGCGTCAGCATGGGATCTGGATTCTCAGCTGTTTCTGCGCCAGTATGATCTGAAATACAATAAGATCGCATCGGCTATGCTGACGAACGATGCACTTTTACAGGAAGTTGCATCAGAGGGTAAGTATACCTTTATTGCAACGGGCATGAGCACCTTAGAGGAGATCGATCACGCTGTAGAGATATTTGAAAAGGCAGGCTGTCCTTTTGAGCTGATGCACTGTAACAGCACCTATCCTATGCCTGTCGAGGATGCAAATCTGAAGCTGATCCGGGTATTGGCTGATATTTATAAATGTAAGGTTGGATACAGTGGGCACGAGGCAGGAACTCTGGTAAGCACATGCGCTGTGGCAGCAGGGGCAACATCCATTGAGAGACATATTACTATGGATAAAACTATGTATGGCTCCGATCAAAAAGCATCGATCGAACCGTACGAGCTTTGCAAGCTGGTAAAGGACATCCGTGACACGGAAAAGATCATGGGAACCGGCGTAAAGGCACTGACACCCGCAGAGCAGGAAGTAAAGAAGAAGCTTAGAGGATAGGAAGATACCGGAAATGATTAAGTGGGTCGTGTTTGATATTGACGGTGTAATCACGGATGGAACCGTGATCGTCGATGCAAAAGGTACAGAACAGAAGAAATTAAATCTGAAGGACATAGATGCAATTTATGAGTTGCATAAGGAAGGGTACAAGCTCGCAGCGATTACCGGGGAAAATTCGGCGATTGTAGCTTATTTCCAGAAGCGTTTTCCATGGGACTGTTTTTTTCAGGGGCAGAAGAAAAAGACAGAGACTTTACATTTACTTGAAGAGCAGGAGCATGTTTCAGCGGAGGAAATCTGTTATATCGGCGATGGAAAATATGATGTGGAGCCTTTGGCGTATGTGGGGCTCGGAATCTGTCCTGCCGATGCGATAGACCGTGCAAAACAGGCATCCCGGATGATCCTCCAGAAGGGCGGCGGACAGGGGTGCTTGTGGGAGCTCGTTCGCATCCTGAAGGATTACAACTCAGAGGAGGAACCGGTCAATTACTTCTATAGCCGTCTGGAAGAGCATGAGGACATTTTCAAGAAGATGGCAACGGACAGCGAGCTGACCGGAGGGGTTATGCGGGTTGCCGAGGAAGTTCTGGAGGCGTTCCGAAATCATGGACAGCTTTTCCTCTGCGGCAACGGCGGAAGCGCAGCGGATGCCCAGCATATTGCCACAGAGTTTGTCAGTCGCTTTTATAAGGAGCGTCCGGCGATGAACGCAGAGGCTCTCACGGTGAATACCTCTACCTTGACCGCTATTGGAAATGACTACAGCTACGAGAGAGTTTTTGCGAGACAGCTGGAGGCTAAGGCAAAAGTGGGAGATGTTCTGCTCGCCATTTCGACAAGCGGAACATCGAAGAATGTTCTCGAAGCACTTCGGTATGCAAAGCGCGAGGGAATCATTACGGTGATGCTCATGGGACAGCATGATGTGCCGGAACTGCCGGATATCTGTGATTATATCCTGAAGGTGCCGTCGAAGATCACTCCGAGAGTGCAGGAGGCACATATTTTCATTGGGCATACGATCGCGGAATATGTAGAGCATAAAATGTTTGAAACACAGGTAAAGACTATAAATTAAGAGCCTTTGCCGGGAGTAGATGATAAAACAGGAGGCAAAAAATGATTTATGATAAATTTAAGATAACAGGGAAGACGTGCGTGATAACAGGTGGTGCTGGACTGTTGGGACAAAAACACGCAGAGGCTGTTATTGAAGGAGAAGGGATTCCGATACTATTAGATATTTCGGAAGCAGCATTAAATAATGCGCAGACAAACTTGAAAAAGCAATATCCATCTGCAGAAATAGGAGTGTATAGAGTCGATATTACGAAGCAGAGTGAACTTGAGAATGTAAGAGATGAGCTTGTAAAAAAGTATGGCCGGATTGATATTCTTATAAATAATGCGGCAAACAATCCCAAAGTTGAAGATAAAGGAGATAACTTCGGAAATATTCGGTTTGATAACTTCCCGTTAGAGATTTGGAATGCAGATATTCTGGTTGGCCTTACAGGAGCATTTTTGTGTGCAAAGGTGTTTGGAATGGTAATGGAACAATCAAAATCAGGTGTTGTGCTGAATATTTCATCTGATCTTGGAATTATAGCTCCGGATCAAAGAATATATCGGAAGGAAGGTCTGGAAGATGCTGAACAGACGATAAAACCGGTTACTTATTCAGTTATTAAACATGGACTATTAGGTTTGACAAAGTATTTGGCTACTTATTGGGCGGATAAGGGCATTCGTGTAAATGCAGTTTGTCCCGGTGGTATATATAATGGACAGGATGAACAGTTTTTAGCAAAATTGACTAATTTAATACCTATGGGAAGAATGGCTGATAAGGACGAGTATAAAGCTACCGTATTATATTTGATTTCGGATGCCAGTTCCTATATGACTGGTTCGACAATAATTGTTGATGGAGGAAGAACCTGTTGGTAGAGAAGAGTAGAAGCATAGGAATTATGCAAGGAAGGTTAACAGAGTCAAAAGGCAGAGGAATTCAATTTTTCCCTTTTGAAGAGTGGAAAGAAGAATTTAAAAAGGCTCAGAAAATTGAATTGGATGAGATAGAATGGATATTTGATTATTATAACTATCAGGATAATCCATTATGGACGAAAGAAGGAAGAAGTGAGATTTGTAAATTAGTATCCGATACGGGAATAAGAGTCAATTCCATTTGCTGGGATTATTTTATGCGTCGTCCTTTTTATAAATATAGTTCAACGGAAGTGCTGGATGAAAACAAGGTAATCATGTGCCGTATGTTGGAAGCAATGCAGGAGATAGGGGCGTCATTAATCGAAATTCCCATGGTAGATGACTCATCTGTAAAAAGTGCAGAGGAGGAAGCTGCTGCGATTCAGTTTATACGCTGGGCATGCGATGAGGCAGGAAAGAGCGGAATTAAGGTAGGGCTTGAAACAGATTTTCCGCCGCACACATTTACGGATTTTTTATGCAAAGTAGAACGGAATAATGTGGTTGCTAATTATGACAGCGGGAACAGCTCGGGCCTAGGTTATAACCATAGAGAGGAGCTTTTGAGCTTGGGAAACTATGTTTACAATGTTCATATAAAAGACAGAGTAAAAGGAAATGGGACTGTAAGGTTAGGCACTGGGAGTGCTGATTTCGACGCTGTTTTTGGTAGCCTGAAGGAAATAGGCTATGCAAATAGTTTTATTCTGCAGGCAGCACGCGGAGAAGAAGGAAAAGAACTGGAAACAATAAAGGAACAAGTGGGATTTGTAAACAATTATTTATTAAAATATGGAATAAAGTGAGCAGATTTGTATGAAGAATAAAGAACATAAAATACAGAAGGTTCTATTTGTCGGGTTGGGAGGAATTGGACAAAGACATTTAAGAAATCTTAAGAGCATTAAAGGTGAAGAAATTCAAGTCTTCGCTTATAGAAAAAGGAACGCACAGTTTGTCTTGAATAACCGACTGGAAATAATTGAAGATGAAGAATTGAACAGCAAATATGCCATTACCTGTGTGAGTTCGCTGGAAGAGGCCTTCGAAAAGGGAGTAAGGACGGTTTTTATCTGTAACCCGACAAGTCTGCATATGGATGTGTTGCTGCCTGCATTGGAAGCTGGTTGTTCTGTTTTTATAGAAAAGCCTATTGCAGCGGGCTTAGAGCAGTTTGATAAAGTAGAGACACTGCTTCAAAAAAATAATAATGTTGTATTTGTAGGTTATCAGAATAGGTATCATCCTTGTATAAAAAAGGCAAAAGAATTAATAGAGTGTCATGCTGTAGGAGATATTTTGGCGGTATACGCCGAAATAGGGGAATGTGTAAAGAACTGGCATAAATATGAGAATTATCGGGACATGTATGCTTGTCGCAAAGATTTGGGCGGCGGGGTGATTGTGACCCAGATACATGAACTGGATTATTTATACTACCTATTTGGGATGCCCCAAACAGTATATGCAGTAGGAGGCAAATTGTCTGATCTGGATATAGATGTTGAGGATGTAGTGGACATTTTAATGGGATACGAAACAGAAAGAGGGTCAGTGCCTGTTTCCGTACATCAGGATTACATACAGGTTCCTCCACGACGTAGTTGCAGAATTATAGGGACAAAGGGAAAATTGGAATTTGATTTGCTCACCTCTGAAATAGTTCAGTATGATGAACAGGGAACATCTGTGTATAAAGAGCAATTTGAATTTGAACGAAATGATATGTTTTTAGAGGAAATGAAACAATTTTTGGCTTGCGTAGAAACTGGTGAAGATTCTCCAATTTCTTTCACGGAAGGTAAACAAAGTCTGGTAATGGCAATGGCGGCTAAAGAATCAATGCAGAGCGGACAGAAAGTTGTAATAAAGAATGAGGTTAGAGGATAAATGAAGCTATCAGATTATGTATGGAAATATGTAGAAGAACTGGGAGTAAAGCATGTATTTATGTTTCCGGGCGGAGGGGCAATGCATTTAGTTGATTCTCTTGGCAGAAACGGGAAGTTAGAATATGTTACCCTACTGCATGAACAGGCATGTGCCATGGCGGCAGAAACATATTCACGTATTGCATATAATCTGGGAGTTGCATTGGTGACAACAGGACCCGGTGGAACAAATACGGTTACAGGTGTGGCAGCTGCGTGGCTGGAATCTACGCCGATGTTAATTATTTCAGGACAGGCAAAGACTTCCGATTTAAAGGATGGATATGGTGTAAGGCAACGTGGAAATCAGGAAATAGGCATTGTTGATATAGTATCCTCTATTACGAAATATGCGGTTACAATAAAAGAACCAAATAAAATCAAGTATCACTTGGATAAGGCAGTTTATGAGGCGAAAAATGGAAGACCGGGACCAGTATGGCTGGATATACCTCTTGATGTACAGGGGGCGGATATAAAGGAAGAGGATTTAGTCGGTTATGAGCCAAATAAGCCGCAAGAAATCAGCGATGGAAGTAACATAGAAGATATATGTAAGGTTGTTTCTCTTTTGAAACAGGCAAAAAAACCGATTATTATTGCAGGACAGGGAATTGAACGAAGGAATGGAAAAGAACTGTTCAGGCAGTTGGTAGAAACATTGCGGATTCCTGTTTTGTGCAGTTGGATAGCAGTAGAATTACTGGAATATAACCATGAATGTAATCTTGGTAAACCGGGAATGGTAGCGCCGAGGTATTCCAATTTTACAATGCAGGATGCGGATTTGATTATCGCAATAGGGACACGACTTGATCCGGCAATGATAGGGTATAATCCGAAAGATTTTGCGCCAAATGCAAAAAAAATTATCGTAGATGTTGACAGGAATGAATTAAATAAATTTCAATTCCCTATTGAAATAAAAATAGAAATGGATGCTACCTTGTTTATAGAGCAATTCCTGAATAAGGTAAAGGAAATAGAATTACAACCCGAAGTCCACGACTGGCTGAAACAATGTCAGAAATGGAAACAGGAGTATCCTGTAGTATTAGATGAGTTTAGAGAAGACAGGGGAGCTGTAAATCCTTACTTTTTTATTGACACACTTTCGGAGGAGCTTTCAGAGGATGATGTGGTTATCCCTGGAAGTTCAGGAGCCGGCATAGATGTATTTTGGATGTGTATTAAAAACAGAAGAAATCAGAGAATGCTGGCTACCGGTTCCTTGGGATCTATGGGATATGGTATTCCTGCGGCAATCGGGGCTTGTCTGGCAGCCGGTAAAAGAACAATATGCGTGGAAGGTGATGGGAGCCTTCAACTGAATATTCAGGAGTTGGCAAGCATCGTAGGAATGCACTTACCAATAAAGATATTTATAAACGGAAATGGCGGGTATCTCTCTATTATGAATATGCAGAGAACTCATTTCGGCGGAAATTTCGTCGGAGCAAATGGTACAAGCCATCTATATATACCCGATATTATAGCCGTTGCAAAAGCCTATGGTCTGACTACGTTTGAAATAAAAAATCATAATGAGGCAGAGAAAATAATAAAGCAGACGTTGGATACGGAAGGACCGGCATTATGCTATGTACATATGCGGGATGATGTGCCGATTCAGCCTAAGGTCATGTCCAGAGTGACAGAAAACGGCTCTATGGTGTCGGGAACGTTAAGAGATTTGTGGCCATTCTTGGAACTTGGGGAAAAATAAAAGGATATATGGTCGGAATATGCAGATGTTTGAGATAAGTAATAGTAAGAATGAATTGGACAAGTTTATAGACTGGCATATCCAAAATGCCGATGTCCCTGTTTTTTTGTATGGAGCTGGGCATGGAATGCGCTGGTATTCCAAAATTATGAAACAATATAATGTGCCCGTCGAGGGTATTATAGATGGGAAACTGGTTGGAGGAGCCTATTATCAACTGGAAGGTCATTTTGTGTATTCTCTACAGAGGATATGTGAACATTATTCAGACGCTATCATTGTTATTTCTGCACCGGCTTATAGAAGAGAGATTTATAAACGCATTCAAGAAGAGGCGAGTCATTATAAAATTGCAGTATTTGATCCTATCTTAGACATTATACAGGGTAATTCATGGAGACAGAGAAAAGAATATTTTGAGTCAAAAAAGAGCGAGCTAATTATTCTTAGAGAAATTTTAGCTGACGATTTGTCTAAAGTGACACTAGACAGATATTTGGAAGGTTTAGTTACGAATAGTTGTGAATGCTATTCTGCAATACATTGCGATTCACAATATTTTCCAGATATAGTTATGCAAAAATTAGGGAATAGTGAAACGTTCGTCGATGTTGGAGCATATGTAGGGGATTCGATACAGGAGTTCATAGATGCTACTTCTGATTGCTACAAAAAGATAATAGCATTTGAACCGGACCCTTATAATTATGAAAAAGCAAAAGGAACTATACTGGATAAGCGCATAGAATGGTATCAAAAAGGGATCGGAGAAAAAAATGAAACGAAATATTTTCAGAATGAAACAGGTGAGTTAAATGAGGCGGCTCATGTTGTAACAGGTGAAGATGGAGCGACATCTAAGATTGAAATTGTGAGTTTGGATGATTTTATTAAGGAAGAAGTTACCTATATCAAAATGGATATAGAAGGCATGGAATTAAGTGCTATAAAAGGAGCGAGCAACCTTATTAGCAGACAAAAGCCCAAACTGGCAATCAGTATATATCATAGAACGGAGGATATTGTGGAGATACCACGGTTAATTTTGCAACTTAATCCAGAATACAATTTACATTTACGTCATTTTTGGGAAAGCAACGGTTCGGATACGGTTTTGTTTGCTTTATAAGGTGAGTTTAAGGGCTATGGAACAAATTAGAATAGAAGATATAGAAATAATAATTAAACGTATACCATATAAATTCTGTGAGAATAAAGTTTTTTTAATAACTGGAGCGACTGGATTTATAGCTTCTTATTTGGTTGATACGTTGATGTATTTAAATAAAAATGTATTGCAGGAAAAATGCACAGTGATTGCACTTTGCAGAAGCAAAGAAAAAGCAGAACAGCGATTTGGACAATGGCTGTTAAATGAGACATTTATTTTACAAATTCAAAGTGTAGAAGATCAGATAGCTGAGGTGATGCATATAGACTATATTATTCATGCTGCCAGTTGTTCTGCTACAAAGGATTTTTGTAAGATTCCCGTGAAAGTTTTGACGGCCAATATATTAGGAACATATAACTTGTTAGAATATGCTAGAAAAAATAGAATAGATAGTTTCCTTTTTATTAGCAGTGGTGCTGTTTATGGTAACATTGAAGGGTACAAGCATGATATTAAAGAGACAGATACGTTTGCGTTAGATTTTTGTGCAACTCACAATTCTTATGCAGAGGGGAAAAGAGGCGGGGAAGCTTTTTGCTGCGCTTATTATGCTCAGTATGAAGTGCCTGCTAAAATTGTAAGGCTAGGTCATACATATGGACCAGGTATTGATATTAATGATGGACATGTGTATTCTGATTTTGTCAGAAACATAACTAGCGGTACGGATTTAATTGTAAATAACGGTGGAGCCAGAAGATCCTTTTGCTATGTGGCAGATGCTGTTGTTGCCATTTTCCAAATATTGTTTTTGGGAGGGAATGGTGAAATTTACAATATGGAAAACACAGAAGAAACGTATTCCATATTTGAATTGGCATCAAAGCTAGTTAAGGAGGCATTTCCTGAACGCAACTTGAAGGTTATATGCAATGGCGATATAGAACAGGCAAAACAACCAAAGGTTAATATAGAGAAGTTAAAAAAATTAGGATGGCATTCAGACATTGACGTCGTAAATGGTTTTAGAAGGACAGTAAGAAGCATTGAAGAAAAAAATGTCTAGAGGAGAAGCGGTTAATATGGGAGCTACTGAAGAAAAAATTAATTCGTTTGAAGAGAATTATGCGAAAAACAGGATATTGCTTAGAGATGAGATACCATTAGAGATACCTTTATGTATTAGCTTTGAGGCATCTGATATTTGTAATTTCAGATGTGTTATGTGTCCGCATGGTAATTTGGAATATAGTCAATACAATCATGCAAATCAAAATATGACAATGCAATTACTGCAAAAGTGTGTAGGGGATTTGGACAAGTGGTGTACGGCAGCAGGTAAGAAGGTAAAACTTATCAAGTTGTATTCGGTGGGAGAGCCTTTAGTGAATCCCAATATTGTATCAATGGTTCGTCTTATCAAGGATGCAGATATATGTGATGCGTTGGAGATTACATCAAATTCCTCTCTTTTGTCAGAAAGTGTTGCAAAGGGATTGGTTGATAGTGGACTGGATATTTATAGAGCCTCAATATATTCTGTTGATGAAAAAAGAAATGCGGAGATTACTCAGTCTACGTTTAAACCGGGAACTATTAGAAATAATATCATGAGAATGAAAGAGTATAGGGATAAACAAGGCAAAGAAAAGCCATTTATAAGTGCAAAGATGATTGATTCATATTCAAATGAAAATGAAAGGTTTATGCAGAGTTATAGGGAGATTGCGGATGAGGCTTATATAGATAAAATTATGGATAGTTCAGGAGATGGAGAAACTTTAAAAAGATATTATAAGAATGATAGTGATAAAGCTTTTCACGATGAAGCGCGAACTAGGGTTACAGGGCAACATAAAAGTTGTAGATATCCTTTCACACATATGACGGTAAAAGGAAATGGACAAGTGGTGGTCTGCTGTGCAGATTGGAAGTTAGAGACACTCATTGGAGATGCAAATAAAAAAACATTGCAGGAAATCTGGAATTCTAAAGAATTGTATGATTTTCGGTGCATGACCTTATTGACTAAAGGTCAAGGAAACAATTTGTGCCAAAAATGTGAGATACCATTGCGTGGTTATCCGGAAGATGATATTGACGGTGTGGATATAAATAAATTTACCTATTGGAAATAAGAGGGATTAGAGATGAAGTGGGCTAATATATGTATTGAAAGAGGGTACGCAAATAGCAAAGAAAGAGATGCTGAGGGGAACTGTGATAGAGTAGTGAATATAGGTGATTATGCACAGTTGCTTGCAATAGATAATTTGTATTCCTATATGGGTGTGGACGAAGAGGATATTGTAAAAATAGAATATTATGATTTGTTGGACTATGAAGGGGAATATGTTATTCTTCCAATAAATTTTATTTTTTTTAATCCTTATTACGGAGAAAGGGAATTACTTCTTTCCCCTCGAATAATACCGGTATTTTTAGGAATTCATTGTATAAATGCAAATTTTAGTATTAATGAACTCAATTATTTTTCTAAATATTCGCCTATCGGTTGCAGAGATGAAAGAACTATGGAACTCTTTCGCAAAGCAGGAATATCCGCTTATTTGCAAGGCTGTATTAGCGCAACATTTCCGCAACGTCCTCAAGGGAGATATGAGAAAATATATGTGGTAGATATCCCTGAAGCCTTAAATACATATTTACCTCAGGATATTAGTGATAACGCTATATATTTAAGTCAACAATTTTATGGGAATATGGAGGAATATTTAGTAAAGGAAAATTGTAAAACAATTAAGCAGTACATGGAAAAAAGGTTAGAGCTATATCGAGATACGGCGAGATTGGTAATTACAAGTAGATTGCATTGTGCAGCTCCTTGTATTGCAATGGGAATACCTGTTATTTTTGTTTGCGATACATATTCTTCTTCATATGCATGGTTAGAAAAATTTATTCCTGTTTACACGAGAGAGGAGTTTGCAAAGATTGATTGGAATCCGCAACCTATAGAATATGAAGAAATGAAAGATGTTATTTTGCATAGTGCAAGTAAACGTTTAAAAGACACGAAAGAAAAATATGAAGAAATTATAAAGATAAGTGAATTTTATGAAAGCAGAGAAAAAAAGGACTACAAAAATTCATATATTATGCGAATTGAAGAGTTTGTGTCCAGAGAATGGAAGGGAAAAGCTCATATAAAATATGGTATATGGGGAATAACTCAATCATCCGACGAAGTATATAACTGGATTTCTAAAAATTATCCAAATGCTGTATTATCTGTTGTGATAGATGAATTTAGAGATATAGAGTTTAAGGGAATAAAAGCAATTAAATCACAAGAGATACAAAAGTATGAGGATTGTTACTTTTTTGCAACGGGAAATTCGTCTAGTATTGCAGCACAAAAGAAATTTAAGGAATTAGGCATGGAGAATAAATTTTGTTCCGTATATGGAAAATTGTATAAAGATATTTGATGGATGCATGATATTGAAAAAATGATTTTTAATGGAATAACAGCGGGGGATTGAGAACATTTTTATGATGTAGCGAATAGGTGAAGGGAGAGAGAAGGTAAAGCGGAGGTACATATGAAGGTAGTATTGTTATCAGGCGGAATGGGAACCCGAATTTCCGAGGAAACCGGCTATCGCCCGAAACCGATGATCGAGATCGGTGGTATGCCGATTCTATGGCATATTATGAAGGAATATTCCTATTATGGATTTAACGAGTTCATTATCTGTGCCGGATATAAACAGCATATTATCAAGGAGTGGTTTGCAGATTATTTCCTGCATACATCGGACATTACGTTTGATTTAACGAAAGGAAATGACATCATCATCCATGACAGGCATGCGGAGCCGTGGAAGGTGACGGTCGTGGATACAGGATTGAATACCATGACGGGTGGACGAATTAAGCGTGTGCAGAAATATGTTGGTGAAGAGCCTTTTATGATGACTTATGGAGATGGTGTGTGCGATGTAAATATTGCTGAAATTTTGAATTTTCACAAGCAGCATGGAAAGATTGCAACACTGACCTCGGTGAAGATTGAGCAGAGTAAGGGTGTTCTGGATATTGGCATGGATAGTTCGGTGCGGGCATTCCGTGAGAAGAGTGCACATGACGGCGCACCGATCAATGCGGGATATATGGTGCTGGAACCACAAGTTTTCGACTATATTCAGGGCGATGACACGGTATTCGAGCGGGATGTGTTGGAACGACTGGCAGACGAGGGAGAACTGATGTCTTATCAGCACACCGGTTTCTGGCAGTGTATGGACACAAAGCTGGAGAAGGATCGTCTAGAGGAAATGTGGAACAGTGGAAGAGCACCGTGGAAGGTTTGGGAGTAATTATGAAACATGAGGAAATATTTCAAAACAAATCTGAGGCAGAGGCAAGACAGCAGATATTGGATCAGGTACGGGAGTACTATGAGAAATATCATGTAAAAAAGCCCTACGAGCAGGGTGACCGTATATCCTATGCCGGGCGCATATATGATGCAGAGGAGATGACGAATCTTGTAGATGCATCGCTGGAGTTCTGGCTGACCGCTGGGAGATATGCGGAACGGTTCGAGAAGGAGTTTGCGGAGTTTTTGCAGGTGAGATATTGTTCTGCGGTAAATTCGGGTTCTTCAGCTAATCTGCTCGCATTTATGACACTGACCTCCCCGCTTCTGAAGGATAGGCGGATTTTGCCCGGAGATGAGGTGATTACGGTGGCGGCAGGGTTTCCGACCACGGTGACACCGATACTGCAATATGGCGCAGTCCCGGTATTTGTCGATGTGACGATTCCGCAGTATAACATTGATGTTACACTTTTAGAGGAGGCACTGTCGGAGAGAACGAAGGCGGTGATGATCGCGCATACGCTGGGAAATCCCTTTGACTTGCAGGCGGTCAGAAACTTCTGTGACGGACACGGACTGTGGCTTGTGGAGGACAACTGCGATGCACTCGGAAGCCAGTATTGTCTGAATGGGGATTGGAGATTTACCGGTACGGTAGGCGATATTGGTACATCCAGTTTTTACCCGCCTCATCATATTACGATGGGGGAGGGCGGTGCCGTTTATACAAATGATCCGTTGCTCCATCGCATTATCCGTTCACTGCGTGACTGGGGGCGGGACTGTGTCTGCGCGTCCGGCAGGGATAATATGTGCGGACATCGCTTTGACAGGCAGTATGGGGAGCTTCCGCTTGGCTACGATCATAAATATGTGTACTCGCATTTTGGCTATAATCTCAAGGTGACAGATTTGCAGGCAGCGGTAGGCTGTGCGCAGTTGGAAAAGCTGCCGGCATTTATAGAGAGGAGAAGGGAGAACTTTGCTTATCTTTCTGAGAGATTGCAGGAAGTGTCAGATAAGCTTATTCTGCCGGAGGCATGTGTAGCTTCCAGACCGAGTTGGTTTGGATTTATGATTACTTGCGGAGAGACTGTCGATAAGAATGGGCTGGTGCAATATCTGGAGAAGAATGGCATCCAGACACGCATGCTATTTGCCGGCAATCTGACGAAGCAGCCTTGCTTTGATGAGATGAGAGAGTCGGGGCAGGGGTATCGGATCATCGGAGAGTTAAGGAATACAGATCGCATTATGGAGAAGGCTTTCTGGATCGGGGTTTACCCGGGCATGACGAAGGCTATGCTTGACTTCATGGCGAATTGTATTATTGAGTATGTTCAGAATGCCGGCTGATCTGCCGAGACTGGCATTTGGGTGTTGACAAATAAATAATTCTCTGCTATCCTATACCTATAAGCAGATTTTCTATTTTCAAATTTCTATGCTGGCGTAAGCCGATGTCTATG
>OIZV01000380.1_pt1 | contig 23712 bp, 12 predicted proteins | sample 1588681 | NCBI WGS metagenome assembly OIZV01 (sample SAMN03283281) | human gut metagenome | biome: human-associated habitat; material: feces | host: Homo sapiens | place: Peru | collected 2012 | reverse complement strand
CCGCCGATGGCGGGGTTGCAGGGCATGTTGCCCACCATGTCAAGACTGAGCGTGAAGCAGACCGTATCGCAGCCGAGCCGGGCCGCGGCCAGCGCCGCCTCGATCCCGGCGTGGCCCGCGCCGATCACCGCCACATCGCATTTTCCAGCTTCATAAATATCCAATGTTTCTCTCTCCCGGTCATTTTCCGTATTGCTCCAGATAAAGCGCCCACGCCTCCTGCTCCCAGCGGGAGGCGTCGTCCAGTCCGTTAGCGCGCGCCGTCTCCGTCAGATCCAGCAGCCCGTAGCCGACCTTCGTGAAGGAAAAGCCGCCGTCCTTCGCCGTGCCGGAGAACGTGAGCATCGCCGTCATCGGCGTGCCGTTCACCGTGCCGGACACCTGCGTTTTATAGCGGACGCTGCCGTCGCGGCCGACGGTGAGAACGCTGCCGTCGGCGCTCTCATAGGTCCCGGCGCGCAGGGGCACCGGCGTGGGCTCAGGCGTCGGTTCGGGCGTGGATACAGGCGTAGGTACGGGCGTTGGTACGGGCGTAGGCACAGGTGTCGGTACCGGTGTAGGTACGGGCGTGGGTACAGGCGTCGGTACGGGCGTCGGTACGGGCGTCGGTACGGGCGTAGGTACGGGCGTAGGCACAGGCGCAGGCATGGGCGCGGATGCCGGTTCTGCACTCATACCCGCGGAAGGCCCCCGCGACGGCCCGCCCGGCATTTCGGCGCTTGCATACGCGAACGCTCCGGCCGCGCCGTCCGCCGGCTCCGCCGCTTCCTCCGTCTTTTTCCCGCAGGCGCACAGCGCCGCCAGCAGCGCCGCCGCCAGAACGATCCCGACCAGCCGTTTCATAGCCTTCCTCCGCCTCATGGCCCGTGTTTTTTTCGCGTTTTTCCTATTATACCATGTATCCGGGAAAAATAAATAAATACCGCGCCTCTTTTTTGTGCCGGTATGCGGCGCGGCGCGCTTGATTTTTCACAAAGCATGTACTATACTTTGATAGAGTGTGTATCACTTTGTTCAATAATCGCCCTTCGGGGCCTGAAAAATTTGGAGGTTATTCAATGAAAGACATCTATCTTGTCAACTGCTGCCGTACCGCCGTCGGTTCCATGGGCGGCTCGCTCAAGGACATCCCCGCTCCCAAGCTGGGCGCCGTCGTCATCAAGGAAGCGCTCAAGCGCGCCGGCGTCGATCCCGCCAACCTTGACGAAGTCATCATGGGCAACGTCCTGACCGCCGCGCTGGGCCAGAACCCCGCCCGTCAGGCCGCCATCGAGGCCGGCGTGCCCGTGGCCGTGCCCTGCTTCACCGTCGGTATGGTCTGCGGTTCCGGCATGAAGGCCGTCATCGAGGCCGGCCGCGCCATCGCCTGCGGCGACGCCGATCTGGTCGTTGCCGGCGGCATGGAGAATATGTCCGCCGCCCCCTACGCGCTGCCCGACATGCGCTACGGCAAGAAGATGGACGTTTCCATGGGCACCAAGGGCCTGGTCGACACCATGGTTAAGGACGGTCTGTGGGACGCTTTCAACAACTACCACATGGGCACCACCGCCGAGAACGTCTGCGACATCTGGGGCATCACCCGCGACGATCTGGACGATTTCGCCTCCCAGTTCGTTCCCCGCTGCCCGTTCCCCGCTGCCCGCTGCCGACCGACCGTTGCCGACTGCCCGCAGCCGACTGCCCGCAGCCGGCTGCCCGTTGCCGGCTGCCCGTTGCCGACTGTCCGTTGCCGACTGCCGACCGACCATGACCGCATCGATTACTCTTCGTGAGCGGAACCGGCCTTCCTGCGCACCAGAGCCACCTGGCCTGCTCCTTGGTGAGCGGAACAGCCCCATTTGCTCACGAGACTGGTGATTCGGTCGGTTTGGTGAGCGGAACCGGCCTTCCTGCGCACGGGGAGGGAGTCGGGGGAGGAGGGCTGTCAACTCTCCAGCCAGCCCAGAAAGTCCTCGGCTCTGGAGCGGCTGACAGTAAGGTCCGGAGCCGGGCCGAGATTTGTGGAGAGATGCACCTTAGGTGTCACCCGGAGCCGCCCGCCAAGCAGCTTGGTCACACACTCGATCGCATCCTTCGCGAATATGCAGCTTCTGGAAATCCTGAAGAACCGCTCGGGATCAAGATCGGTGATGAGCGAATCCATCGTTGAATCAACGATATATACCGCTCCGCCGTGCGTCACGACATGGTTGTTCTTGTCCTCTGAATAGAAAAACGCAATCTCGTCCGCCTTCACCGGCACGATCCTGTCGTTGAACTGCACCAGGTAGCGCTCCTTGTAGCCGTGGCCGGAGTCCTTGCGCGAGATCGCCCCGAGGATCTTCTCCACGTCCAGATCTCCGGTAGAGAACTGGCGGCACCGCTCCACGGCCCTTTTCAGGGCGGAAGCGTCTATTGGCTTGAGAAGGTAGTCTATGGATCCGGCCTCGAACGCCTTGACGGCGTAGCTGTCATAGGCCGTCGTCATCACGACCGGTTTCTTGACGGTCACCTGACGGAAAATCTCGAAGCACTCGCCGTCCGATAGCTCGACATCCATGAAAATCAGGTCGGCCTCGTCGGGCCTTTCCTTGAGCCGGGCTACAGACTCGCTGACCGAAGCGCATTCCCCGACAACCTCGATGTCCGGGAAATTGGCCTCCAGCATCTTCTCAAGGCTCCTTCGGGCCATCATTTCATCTTCTATAATAAGGACTTTCATAAGAGCGGCAACTTTACTTTGTAGAAATCGTCAGTACGGATGATCTCGATCCCCTTGCCGGAACGATCCCTGTACTGTTGGCGTATGTAGTTGAGACCCAATCCGCTGGACTGCGCCTCGGTGATTTTCGGAATGAGGTTGTTCGTCACCGTCAGTGTCTCCCCGTCGGACATCACACTGACTTTCAGCGGCTTGGCGGGAGACACTGCGTTGTGTTTCGTGGCGTTCTCAATAAGGAGCTGAACCGAGCACGGAACCACGTGCCTTGACAAGTCTTCGGGCCGGATGCCGACCTCCACGTCGAACCCCTCCTGGAACCTGACCTTCAGCAGGTCTCGGTACATCTCCACGTAGGTCATCTCGTCCCGGAGCGTCACCGTGCCCTCCTCCTCGTTGCGGAGCATGTAGCGGTAGATTCCCGCCAGCTTATGAATATACTCGCTCGCCTCCCTGTCCCTTCCGTCCAGCACGAGGGCGTCCAGGATGTTCAGCGAATTGAAGAGGAAATGCGGGTTGACCTGCTGCTTGAGGTTGAGGTACTGGAACTTGGCGAGGTCGGCGCGATTCTTTTCCTTCTCGGCGTTGCGGCGGGCCGTGATGGCATATTCAATCATGTAGATCACTGAATAGATCATCACTTCCGCTATGAACGCCACCAGGGCGAGTTCAAGGAAACTCTTAGCGGAGGAAGGGCGGCGGAATTCGAACGGCAGTCCGGAGCCGACAAGGGCCGCGGCGACAGCGGAAAGCGCTATCAGGAAGACCGCCGTTGCGAGGATGTGTCCGGCCGAGGATTTCCGGTCCGACATATTCTTGGTCTGCTCCACGAAGAGGATCGTCAGGCAGACCATCACCAGAAGGATGAAGGTGTTGTCGGCAAATGCGGCGACCGCGTTCACCACGGATCCCCCTTCAAAGAGGGTGGAACTGAATATGTAGATTATGATCCTGACAATCAAGATGATGGCCACGGCGACGGAGAGCCATGTGATCTCGAAGCTTCTTGCCTTGGACTCTTTTCCGTACTTGTCGGCGTAGCGTCTCATGAAGAAGACCAGTCCCCAGCCCATCGACTCGGTGGTCGTGAATGTGGCGATCGCGGGGGAAAGCAGGGGGTGGTTGATGAACGTCCCTGCGAGCGCGGCGATCCCGTTGCCGAGGAGGTAGCCGAGAATGTTGGCGATGATGATGACGATGGAGGAGAACTCCACGCTCTGCCGGTACCTCAGGCAGAGGATGACCGTGAGGACGATCGTGAGCGTGGTCAGGGCCAGTTCGTCCCCGAGGTTCAGTAACCTGCACAGCACCGCCGTGGCCACGTGGAGCAGCGCGAAAGCGTGGATTATGGATGATGTCCTTAGTTTCATGCCGTTAATGATGGTTGGGTGACCGTTAACTATTCACAATCGCCAAAGTACTGCAATTTAAGAAAAATATCTTTCATTTCGTCATTAAAAGCCAGCAATTCATCCGCTTTTTCTTTCCATTCATCGTTTCAATAATTACAAATCGGTGCTAATCAACTATATTTACGCCGAAATTGACACTGAAATTAGTACCGTAAAATGCAATCCAAGAGCAAACTTACGTTTTGGGAGATGTGGAACCTCAGCTTCGGCTTTTTCGGGGTGCAGATCGCCTATGCCCTCCAGAGCGCGAACATCAGCAGGATCTTCGCCACTTTGGGAGCGGATCCGCACCAGCTGAGCTTCTTCTGGATCCTCCCGCCTCTGATGGGCATGATCGTCCAGCCGCTGATCGGCAAGTGGTCCGACAGAACCTGGTGCAGGATTGGACGCAGAAAGCCTTATCTGCTGATCGGAGCCTTGATTTCGGTTCTCGTGATGATCTTCCTGCCGAACGCCGGCAGCCTGAGTTTCTCCTCAAGGCTGATCCTCGGACTCAACGGCGCCATGTGGTTCGGACTGTTCTCGCTCATATTCCTTGACACTTCAATCAATGTCGCGATGCAGCCGTTCAAGATGATGGTCGGGGACATGGTCGGCGAGGAGCAGAAGGCTCAGGCCTACTCGATCCAGTCGCTTCTTTGCAACGCCGGCAGCCTGGTGGGCTACCTTTTCCCGATTTTCTTCACCTGGATCGGCATCGCCAACATCGCCCCAAAGGGACAGGTGCCGCCGTCCGTGATCTGGAGCTTCTGGTGCGGCGCCGCGATCCTTATCCTCTGCGTGCTATACACTTTCCTGAATGTCAAGGAGATGAATCCTCAGGAATATGCCGAGTTCCATTCCATCGATCCAAAGCGTCAGGCTGAGGAGGAGAAGGACAATCCGGGACTCATCAGACTGCTGCTCCATGCTCCCAAGACATTCTGGACCGTGGGACTCGTGCAGTTCTTCTGCTGGGCGGCGTTCATGTACATGTGGACCTATTCCAACGGAGCCATCGCCGCCAACTGCTGGAACGCCACCGACACGGCCTCCGAGGGCTATCAGGCCGCTGGCAACTGGGTCGGGGTAGTCTTCGCCGTGCAGGCTGTCGGATCAATCCTGTGGGCGATTGTACTTCCTAAGTTCCGCTCCTTGAAACTGGCCTATGTGGTGAGCCTTCTGATCGGAGCCGTCGGCTTCATCTCCGTTGCGTTCATCCACAACCAGTACCTGCTCTGCGTGTCGTACCTGCTGATCGGAACCGCCTGGGCCGCGATGCTCGCGCTTCCGTTCACATTTCTGACCAACGCTCTCGACGGGGAGCATCTGGGCAGCTATCTCGGCCTGTTCAACTGCACCATCTGCCTTCCGCAGATCGTCGCCGCGGCGCTCGGCGGAGTGGTGCTGAGACTTCTGGGCGGAGTCCAGGCGAACATGCTCGTCACTGCGGGTGTCCTGCTTGTGCTTGGCGCGCTGAGCGTCCGTCTCATAAAGGAAAGGAAACAATAATAACCTTAATAATCATATTAAATGAATATTCAAACAATTCAAACATTCCAGATGAAAAGGATTATAGCTGCCGTGGCGACCTTGCTTCTTTGCCTGGTCGGCACTACCGTATCCGCTCAGAGCGGGTATCAGGTGAAGGGAGTTGTAGTTGACGCCGCCGGTCCGGTCATCGGTGCCACTGTCATGGAACAGGGTACGCAGAACGGTATCGCGACCGGTCTCGACGGAGACTACATCCTTAACGTTTCCGGCCCGGATGCCACTGTCGAAATCAGCTGCATCGGCTACAAGACACAGTCTTTCAAGGCTTCCGAGGTTCCGGCCAAGATTATTCTTACCACCGACACCGAGTTTCTTGACGATGTGGTCGTGATCGGCTACGGTACCGTCAAGAAGAGCGACATGACTGGCTCGATCTCCTCCGTGAAGGCCGACCAGCTCAACAAGGGTATGGTGACATCACCATCGGATCTGCTCCAGGGCAAGTCCGCCGGCGTTGTCGTCACGATGGGTGACGGCGCTCCGGGTTCAGCCAGCACCATCAGAATCCGTGGCGGTTCCTCTCTGAAGGCCAACAACAACCCTCTCGTCGTGGTTGACGGTCTGCCTCTTTCCGAGACAGGCATCAGCGGAGTCTCCGACGCGCTTTCCTCCATCAACCCTAACGACATCGAGAGCTTCACTGTCCTGAAGGACGCCTCGGCGACCGCCATCTTCGGATCGAGAGCCTCCAACGGTGTCATCATGATCACCACCAAGAAGGGTTCCAAGGGTTCCGAAGGCATCCACGTGAGCGCGGACTTCACCGGAAGCGTCAGCCAGAACGCCAAGTACGTGGATGTGCTGACAGGCGATGAGATGCGTGACCTTATGAAATCGTTCATCGGTGACGGAGGTTCGGCCTACGCCGCCCTCGGCAAGGAGAACACCGACTGGCAGAAGGAAATCTACCAGCTGGGTAAAACCATTGACGGCAACGTGGCAGTGTCCGGCAGGGTAGGGAAGAGCGACATCTTCCGTATGCCTTACCGCGTGTCCATCGGCTACCACAACCAGGACGGTACCCTCAAGACCTCCAACCTTGAGCGTGAGACCATCTCTGTCAATCTCAACCCGAGCTTCTTTGACGACCATCTTCTTGTCAATCTCAACGGCAAGCTGATGAACATGAACAACAGGTTCGCCAATCAGGACGCCATCGGCGGCGCTGTCCGCATGGATCCTACCCAGCCTGTCTACGACGCGAACGGCCTGAACGGCTACTGGTGGTGGAACTACGGCAAGGGCACGCAGACCATCGATAACTGCAACGCACAGGCCCAGATGAACCCTGTCGCCCTTCTGAACGACAAGCTTGACAAGTCCAACGCCAAGCGTTTCATCGGCAACGCCCAACTCAACTACAAGGTCCATGGATTCGAGGATCTGAGCCTCAACCTCAACCTTGGTCTGGACTGGTCCAAGTCAGACGGTACGGTTGATGTCGCTCCCGGCACGGAAATGTCATTCCACAACACCCAGGAGTCCGGTTCCGGTTATCACAACAACTATTCCCAGATAAGGCGTGACCAGACCCTTGAGTTCTATGCCCAGTACGACAAGACTCTCGGCAAGCACACCTTCAACGCGATGGCAGGTTACTCCTGGCAGCACTTCTACAATTCGACTTTCAACGAGAAGTACAAGGCTGACGGCACCCTTCCTACCGCTTCCGACTACTATCTGAGCAGTCCTAACACCTTCAGAACCGAGTACTTCCTCGTGTCTTTCTTCGGACGTGTGAACTATTCGTTCAACGACCGCCTTCTCGTGACCGCCACCCTGCGTGACGACGGCACCTCCCGTTTCGCCAACAACAAGTGGGGTCTCTTCCCTTCGGTGGCGGTAAGCTACAACTTCGGCAAGGAGAGGTTCATCGCGGACAGCGGTGTGGTCTCAGCCCTGAAGCTCAGGCTCAGCTGGGGACAGACTGGCCAGCAGGATCTCCAGTCCGGAGACTACCCGACACTGTCGTCCTACAAGTACAACACGAACCAGTCGATGTACTACTTCGGCAACAAGGTGATCACTCCGATAACGCCGCTTGGCTACAACGCCGACCTTAAGTGGGAGACCACCACGACCTACAACATCGGTCTTGACTACGGCTTCCTCGGCGACAGGATCTTCGGTAGCGTGGATCTCTACAAGCGCGATACCAAGGATCTCCTGAACCGCACTCCTGTGGCCGCCGGCGCCAACCTGTCCAACTACTTGAACGCCAACATCGGAGACCTTACCAACAAGGGATTCGAGTTCGAGTTCAACGCCATTCCTGTCCAGACAAGGGACTGGAGCTGGACCCTGGGCTTCAACGCGACCTTCAATGAGACAAAGATCTCCAGGCTTACCACCGACGACGAGCGCGCCGACTACTTCGGAATCACTACCGGCGGCATCGCCGGCGGTACAGGCAACATGGTCCAGATCCATCAGACCGGCCACGCCCCTAGCTCGTTCTTCGTCTATAAGCAGGTCTATGACACGGACGGCAAGCCGATCGAAGGCCTCTATGCCGACCTGAACAAGGACGGAAAGATCGACGACAACGACAAGTACTGCTTCCACAATGCCGCTCCGGACTGGACATTCGGCTTCAACACGCAGGTGGCGTACAAGCAGTGGACCCTCGCAATGAGCGCCCATTCAAATGTCGGCAACTATGTCTACAACAACATCGCCTCCAACGGCGACCTCCTGACCGACCTCTGGGCCAACAACTTCGTGAACAACCGTTATGCCACGGCGAAGGAGCACAACTTCTCGTCATACCCCCAGTATTGGTCCAATCTTTACGTCGAGAACGCATCCTTCCTGAAGATCGACAACATCACCCTCAGCCGCTCGTTCAACTTCGGCCAGAAGACTCCGATGTCGTTCAACGTCTTCGCGACCGTTCAGAACGTGGCCTGCTTCACCAAGTACGGTGGAATCGACCCTGAGATCTTCTCCGGTATCGACAACAACATGTATCCGAGGCCTCGTACCTACATCCTTGGTGTCAAGTTCAACTTCTAATGCGACATAGACAATGAAAAATATTATCAGATTTACAGCGGTCGCCCTCGCCGCGACAATGCTCGCCTCAGCGGCCACGTCCTGTGTAGGTGACCTTGACGTGAAGCCTATCGATCCTAACATCGAGCTTCCTGAGGACGTGCTCAACAGCCAGGAGGCTTTCACAGCCCTTCTCGCCAAGTGCTATCAGGGACTTTCCTGCTCCGCATCCTCCGGGCCGAGCAGCGATCCGGACATCGAAGGTGTGGACGGCGGCTATGGCCAGTACATGAGAGCGCTTTTCAATATGGAGGAACTCTCCACGGATGTGGCGACTTGCTGCTGGAACGATGGCGGCCTCTTTGACATTCACAATCTCAATTGGAACGCATCCAATGAGTTTATCCTTTCGATGTACTACCGTATCTTCTTCCAGATCAGTCTCTGCAACGAGTTCATACGCCGCTCCAACGCCAGCGACATCAGCGGTTACTCCCTGAAGAACGCCTACATCGCCGAGGCGAGAGCCCTCAGGCTCTTCAGCTACTATCACGCCATCGACTTGTTCGGCAACGTGCCTTTCGCGACAGAGCATCAGTCTGTGGGTTCAACCGGAGCCGAGCAGATCTCCCGCGCCGACCTCTTCGACTGGATGGAGAGCGAGTGCAACGACCTTCTTGGCGGCAGCGACCTCGCCGAGCCGGGTAAGAATGAATATGGCCGCTGCGACAAGGGTATGGTGCAGATGATTCTCGCCAAACTCTACCTCAACGCCGAGGTTTGGAAGGGTACAGCGATGTACGACAAGGCTGCCGCTGTCTGTGAGAAGATTATCAGTGAATATCCTCTCCACACCAAGAGCGCCGGCAAGTACAGCGCCTGGCAGGAGCTATTCATGGCAGACAACCACCTTTGGACAGCCAACACGACCTACAACGGTGACGAGATCATATTCGCCGTGGAGCAGGATGGAATCCTTGTTCAGTCCTACGGAGCCACTAACTATCTCGTCTTCGGCTGCACGGGTGGCAAGATGGACGCCGCTGCGATCGGTATCTCCACAGGTTGGGGCGGTCTTTCCCTGACAGGGGCTTTCACCAGCAAGTTCGAGGACGCTGACCTTCGCGCCACATTCTACAGGGGCGAGGAGTTCGATCAGTACGTCGATGCCTTGCGCCGTGAGTCCGACAGCTGGTCTAACGGTTGGAAGTCAATGAAATTCCTGAATGTGAACCACGATGGCGGCAAGGCTCAGGCCGATGGCTTCGTGGACACTGACTGGCCTGTCTTCCGCGGTGCCGACGCCTATCTGATGTACGCCGAGTGCGCCGCCAGGGGAGCCGCCGACAAGACCAAGGGACAGCAGTACCTTGACGCTGTACGCGCGAGAGCGGGTGTGGGCAGCATCGCCCTCACTCTTGACAACATCATCGACGAGCGTGGCCGCGAGCTTTACTACGAGGGCTTCCGCCGTCAGGATCTGATCAGGTTCGGACTCTTCACTTCCGACAAGTACCTTTGGGAATTCAAGGGAGGCGTGCAGGCCGGAAAGGCTGTTGACGATCGTTTCAACCTGTATCCGATCATGTCCAGCGACCTCAACGCTAACGGTAATCTTAAGCAGAATCCTGGTTATTAACAGATTATGAAAAAGTTATTTTACACGATAATCGCATTTGCGGGAATCCTTGCGGCTTCCTGCTCAACGGATGAGGACAAGCTGGTCTTCGATCCATCATCCTCCGTGGCCCCGACTCTGGGAACCCTGGCCGGAACCACGCTCTCGTCCGACGGCGCTGACCTGACCTTCGAGTTCACACAGCCGAAATACAATGTCGATGCCGGCGTGCTATACGCTCTCTACGCCTCTGATTCTCAGGATTTCGGGAAGCAGGAGAAACTCGCCGCCACCATCGGCGGCACGACCGTGACCGTCAAGCAGTCCGCCCTCAACTCGGTGATCCTGAATCTGGGCGGCGAGCCTGGCGCGGAGTTCACGGTCTACCTCAGGCTTGACTCATGGCTAGCGAACAACAAGAACATGGCTGTGGAGTCCTCGCTGGCCCGTTCCGGCGTGTTGTCCGCCACATTCGTTCCTTACAGCCAGCTGATCCTTGACAAGGATATCTATGATCACGTCTGGGTGATGGGCGACTACAGCGGATGGAGCCACGACAAGGCGCAGCTCCTCTACAACTACAGCAAGGACGGCAACATATTCACAGGTGTTATTGACTTTGAGGACAAGGCTGCGAGCGGCATCAAGTTCACCGGTGCGGCTTCTTGGGACGAAGCCACTGGCAACTGGGGAACGGCTAATCCTGACGATGCGTCCGAGGCTGCCTCTGTGACACTTCTCAATGGATCCAACGACAACATCATGTGCTACGGCAAGCGTTTCTACAAGTTCACCCTTGACAAGAAAGCCCTCGTCCTGACCAAGGAGTGGGGCGCTGACAAGATCGGTATTGTGGGTACGATCAACAACTGGGCCGCTCCTGACGTGGAGATGACGTTCAACAAGGACTATCTCCGCTTCTGGGTTGACCTTGAGGTCACCGGCGACCAGGAGATCAAGTTCCGCGCCGACGAGGACTGGGTGTACAACTGGGGCGCCGACGCGAAGTTGGGCGGTGACAACATCAAGGTGGGTACCGGAAAGTACCGTGTCTATCTTGACCTTAACAAGGGTACCGTCGAGCTGAACGAGAAGATGTTCGGCAAGACCGAGCCGAGCGCAGGTGGTGACGAGCCTGAGCCAGGCAAGCCTGGCGCGTGGTCACTCATCGGTACCATCAATGGGGACAGCTGGTCGGCAGACGTTGACATGACCAACACCGAGGGTGACATCTGGATCGCCCGTAGCGTGAGACTCACCGCAAGCGACGAGTTCAAGATCCGCGCCGACCACGATTGGGCTGTGACGGTAGGAGGACCGGAGGAGAACTCCACAAGCACCATCGATCCGGCCAATGCCTACGGCGTGTTCAAGCCTGAGCTTGGCAAGGCGTTCGCCGCCGGTGACAAGAACATCCAGGTGGGGGCAGAGGGAGTCTACGACATCACCTACGACTATGCCGCCCAGACCATACTCATCGAAGAGCACAAGACCGCTTTCTCCCTCATCGGCGAGATCGGCGGAAGCTCTTGGAGCAAGGACTTCGTGATGACTCAGGACGGTGATGTCTGGACCAGCCCGGTAGTGAACATCACCGGAGGGTTCAAGATCCGTTATGACTACTCCTGGGAGGAAACCAACACCTACGGTGTCGCCGAAGGCTTCACGCCGGAGGTCGGCGTCGAGTTCACGGCTGTGCAGCCGGGCGGCAACATCACTGTTCCCGCCGCCGGTGACTACAAGGTCGTGTTCAACTCCAAGACCCTCGCCGTCACCATCAGCGCCGTGGCTTTCCCTGAGAGCCTCTACATGATCGGCGATGAGTTCGGAGGCTGGGACTGGAAGAGTGACGGCGTGGTCGAGATGACGCCTGTCAGCAAGCAGGAAGGCCAGTTCTGGACCGTCCGCTACTTCTCTGCCAAGAAGGGCTTCAAGTACTCTCCTATAAGGGATTGGGGCAAGGATTTCCACGGCCTCAAGACCAACGACGGCTATGCCGTGGATGGCGGCAACTGCACTGTAGAAGCGGATGGCTTCTACATGGTTCATGTTGACCTCAAGCGCGAGATGGTTCACGTCGAGCCTGCGAGGATCTACGGAATGGGCGACTGCTTCGGCGGCTGGGACGCCGGCATGGAGGCCGCCCTGTTCAAGGCTGACGGCAAGGTTCTCAAAGCCACTCTTGTAGGTGATGGTGAGATCCGTATGTATGCCGAGTCCTCTATCGCCAACTCGGATTGGTGGACCCGCGAGTTCATCGTCCTCGACGGCAAGATCGTCTATCGCGGCAACGGGGACGACCAGAAGCGCGTGAACTGCACGAAGGGACAGGAGGTGACTCTTGATGTCAACGCAGGCACGGGTTCAATCAAATAAATCCTGACTATCTCAGACGCACCCGATGGAGGAATATGCCAAGGGTGCGTCTGATTTTTTTTATTATATTCGTAGATTATGAGACGATCTTCTTTTCTCTTGAGGCTTGTAGGCCTTGTCCTGGCCGCCGCGCTCCTTGCGGGGTGCGACAAGAAAGGCACGACTCCCGATCCGACTCCGACTCCGGGGCCGGAGACTCCGGAACGCACCGGCGAATCGGGAATATCCTACCAGATGCTGGTATATTCATTCGCCGACAGTGACGGCGACGGCTGCGGCGACTTCAAGGGAATCCAATCCAGACTTGACTATCTTAAGGAGATGGGAGTCCAGGCCATCTGGCTTTCCCCGATCCACCCGGCTTCATCCTATCACGGCTACGATGTCCTGGACTATTCCGGAGTCAATCCTGACTATGGCACCGAGGCCGACTTCAAATCCCTTCTGGACGCGGCACACGCCAAGGGGATCAAGATTTATCTTGACTATGTGCTGAACCACACATCCAAGGATCATCCGTGGTTCCTCGACGCGAAAAAAAGCGCGGACAGTCAGTACCGCGACTATTATATCTTCTCCGACAACCCGCAGGCCGACATCCGCGACGGCAAGATTCCGATGATCGCCACCGAGGGCGCGCGCGGCTACGACTCCGGCCAGTGGTTCTCCGCCGTGACAGGCGTTGACGGCAAACTCAAGGTGAGGTTCACCATTGCCCTGGACAACGCCGGCAAGCCTTCGACACTGAGGATGGACAAGGTTGACGAGGTGTCCAACACCGGCGGTCAGAATTCGGGGATATGGCTGTACTACGGTGATGACAACATGACGCAGTTCTACAAGAGCGGGGCTAGGGAATGCACTCTGTCACTGGAGTTTGAATCCTCCTGGGGCGTGCTTGTGAGAACCAGCCGGACCCAATGGGACTCCCACAAGTACGGCGCTCCGTCCGGAAAGAACCAGCTTTCCTATGGCGTTCCGCTCGCGCTTTCGAACACCAACGCTCAGGACATCATTCTGCCTGGAATGACCACGACGATGTACCACTCGCATTTCGGGACAGACTGGTTCGCCGACCTGAACTACGGCCCGGCGGCCACCTGCGAGCAGTCCGCAGCTTTCAAGTCCGTCTGCGAGTCCGCTGACAAGTGGATCAGGATGGGAGTGGACGGCTTCCGTCTGGACGCTGTCAAGCACATCTATCACAACGCCGATTCGGACGAGAACCCGACATTCCTGAAGAAGTTCTACGACCGCTGCAACTCCACCTACAAGTCCGCCGGCGGCAAGGGTGACTTCTACATGGTGGGCGAGCAGTTCAGCGACGCCTCCGAGGTCGCGCCGTACTACAAAGGCATTCCGGCCCTCTTTGAGTTCAGTTTCTGGTGGAGGCTGAAGGACTGCATCAACAACGGTGACGGAAGTTCCTTCGTCGGCACGATCCAGAACTATCAGAAACTCTACGCGGGCTACCGCTCCGACTACATCGAGGCCACTAAACTCTCCAACCACGACGAGGACAGGGCCGGGAACGATCTCGGAAAAAGTGTGGCCAAGATGAAACTCGCCGGCGTGGTTCTCCTTACGGCGGGCGGCCAGCCTTACATCTACCAGGGCGAGGAACTCGGCTACTGGGGGTCCAAGTCCAGCGGCGATGAATATGTCCGCACACCGATCATGTGGAACTCCGACGGTTCGTCGCTCGCCGACGGCAAGTTGAGCGGCAAGGTGGACAGGACGATGCTCTCCTCCGGAATCTCTGTCGAGAGCCAGGCGAAGGACGACGGTTCCATCCTCAATGTTTACCGCCGTTTCGGTGTGCTGAGGGATCAGTACAAGGCCTTGGCCAAGGGTTCGTTCGACTACTGTCCGGCTGCATCTTCTGTGGCTTCCGTCTCCGCATGGTACCGTGCCTATGATGGCCAGAAGGTCTTGGTTGTCCATAATTTCTCCGCTGGCAACGCCTCCGTCAACTTTACGTCCGACAAGCTGGACAACGCCGTCGCCACGAACGGAACCGTGAAGGTAAATGGCTCCAGGTTGACTCTGGGAGCATATTCATCAGTCGTTTTTCTGCAATAGTTAATTTGACATTATATGAGACGCACACTATTCATTCTGCTTGCCTCTCTTCTGGTGCTCTCCTGCGGGCGCGATCCCGGAGAGGCTGCCGTTGAGCGTGACTGGACCCGCGACGCCGTGGTCTATGAACTGAACACCCGTCAGGCGACCGCCGAAGGTACCTTCGCCGCGGCCCAGAGGAAACTTCCTGAACTTAAGGAACTTGGGGTGGATGTTGTCTGGCTGATGCCTGTCTGTCCGATCGGCGAGAAAGGCCGCAAGGGAACTCTCGGCTCCTACTACGCCATCAAGGACTATTGCGACATCAACCCGGAGTTCGGCACCCTGGAGGATTTTGACGACTTTGTCGGCGCGGCCCACGACCTTGGCCTCAAGGTCATCATCGACTGGGTGGCCAACCACACCTCTCCGGATCATCCGTGGGTGACGGGGAAACCTGCCGACTGGTACGTCCGCGACGCGGAGGGCAACACGATTGTCGAATATGACTGGACGGACATCGCCAAGCTCAACTACGAGTCCAAGGAGATGCGGGCCGAGATGGAGAAGAGCATGCGTTTCTGGCTTGACAGGGGGATCGACGGCTTCCGCTGCGACGTGGCCTATCAGGTGCCGCAGGATTTCTGGGCCGATGTGTTCTCGAAGTTCAGGTCTGAATATTCCCGCAGACTCTACTTCCTCGCCGAGGGGGAAGAGCCTTGGCTGCACGAGGCCGGCTTCGACGCCACCTACGCCTGGAAACTGCACCATCTGCTGAACGACATCGCGCAGGGGAAGGCCGGAGCCGACAGCCTTGTCCGCTATGTGGAATGGAACGCCACCGCCTATCCATCCGGCAGCCATAGGCTTACGTTCGTCACTAACCATGACGAGAACTCTTGGTCCGGCACTGAATATGAAAGGATGGGCGACGCTTGGAAGGCGATGGCTGTCCTCTGCTGGACACTTCCGAACTCCCAGCCGCTGATCTACACCGGTCAGGAGGTCGGCTACAACCACCGTTTCGAGTTCTTCGAGAAGGATCCGATGCCGGACTGGCACCACAACGCCACCACGGATTTCTACACCTATCTCAATGAGGTGAAGCACGCTCATCCGGCTCTGGATTCTGACAATCCGTCTTTCGAGGTGCTTTCCTGCACCGATTCCGCTCTGGTCTTCAAGCGCGCTCTGGACCAGGACAGCGTGATCGTCAGCGTTCAGTTGCAGGCTCCGTGGGACTGGAGTATAACTGTCCCGGAGTCAAGGGTTTCGCACGTGGAGCCGCCGAGCTGGTGGGTGGGCATGAAGACCCCTCTCCAGCTGATGATCCACGGCGATGGCATCGCCGGCTATGATGTCAGGATCGAGGGTGAAGGTGTCGGCGTCAAGGAGATTCATAAGGCGGACAGCCCTGACTATCTTTTTGTTGACGTGGCCGTAAGCTCATCGGCTAAGCCCGGTGAGTACGGCATCATATTCACGAAGGATGGCAGTTCCTTCCGCTATCCGTACCGGATCGCCGCGAGGGAGGAAGGTTCCGCCGAGCGTGGCAGTTTCACAACTTCGGATCTTATCTATCTGATCTGCCCCGACCGTTTCGCCAACGCCGACAAGGGAAATGACAACACCGATGACACCGCCGAGAAGGCCGACCGCAGCGAGCCGTTTGGCCGCCACGGTGGTGATCTTCAAGGCATTATCGATCACTTGGACTACATCGCCGACCTTGGTGCCACCGCCGTTTGGTGTACTCCGCTTCTGGTGGACGACCAGTCCGAGGGGTCTTACCACGGCTATGCCTGTGGCGACTACTACCGCATCGACCCACGTTTCGGCAGCAATTCCCAGTACAGGGAATATGTCTCCAAAGCCCACGAGAAGGGTCTGAAAGTGATAATGGACATCGTGACCAACCACTGTGGCACCGGCCACTGGTGGATGAATAATCTTCCGTTCAAGGACTGGATCCATCAGTTTCCTGAATATACCGGCTCGAACATCGCCTTTTCAACGGCGATGGATCCGAACGCGTCGCAGTACGATGCGAATTTACAGGTCAGCGGCTGGTTCGTGCCTTCGATGCCGGACATGAATCTCGACAATCCGTTCATGCTGAAATATTTCCAGCAATGGGCGATCTGGTGGACCGAGTTCTCCGGCCAGGACGGCCTGCGTGTGGACACCTACCCGTACAACGAGAAAGTCCCTATGAGCAAGTGGTGCGAGGCCGTGATGAATGAATATCCAAACTTCAACATCGTGGGTGAGTGCTGGGACTCCAACATCGACCAGCTTGCCTACTGGCAGGGCGGCAACGCCAACCGTGACGGTTTCGACTCCCACTTGCCTTCGATTATGGATTTCCCTCTCCAGGAGGCGATCAACGCCGCTCTTTGCGAGGACGAGCCGCAGTGGGGACAGGGAATGGTCAGGGTATATTCAGCCCTCTCTCACGACGCCACCTATAATGATGTGTCCAAGATGCTGATATTCCTCTCCAACCACGACCATTATCGTGTCGCTGACGCCTGGAGGCAGAATCCGGACAAGTTGAAGATCGCCTACACCCTTCTGGCCACAGTCCGTGGAATCCCTCAGATTTTCTACGGTGACGAGATGGGATTCGCCACCGGCAAGACCTACAAGAGCGACGGCGAGTTGAGGATGGATTTCCCTGGCGGCTGGGAAGGCGACAAGGTTGATCTGTTCACCGAGGAAGGCCGTGCCTCCGCCACCGTCACAGTCGGCGGAAAAACAATCCCGCAGGGACAACTCGCTGAGCTTCACGACTATGCCAAGACCCTCTTCCAGTGGAGAAAGACCAAGGACGTGATCCACACCGGCCGCACGATGCACTTCCTCGGCCGTGACAACACCTACGCCTTCTTCCGCTACAACGACACCGACAAGGTCTTCGTGTACGTGAACAATTCCCCGGAGCCGAAAACCATCCCGTGGTCCCACTACTCCGAGATCGCCTCCGACCTAACCACCGGCCGCAACGTCCTCACCGGCGCCCCCGTCCAGATCTCCGACTCCACCATAGTCCCTCCTTCCACCGCCCTCGTTGTGGAATATTCATTGAAGTAGAACCGTTTATATTTGATGGAATATTTGTGTAAAATACTTTTATGCGCCGATACTTTTATGCGCCGATACTTTTATGCGCCGATACTTTTATGCATAACAATCTCAGCATCCGCACATTCGGGAAGTAATACCGCCTTTGATGAGCGTTCGTGTCTGCTTTCAGCCGAACGCTCATATTCAGAGGCCTTGATGCTTGGTGACACCACAAAGACAATCACAGGAGTGGTTATGGAAGAAGGTGGCACTCCCGTACCATTTGCGTTTGTGTCATTATATTCAAAGAAAGATTCCACGCTTATCGCCGGTGAAATGAGCGATGAGCGTGGACGTTTTTCTCTGCGATTCCCGGGTGGCCCTACTGTGCTCAATATCAGTTGTATCGGTTATAAGACCATCGAGATGCCTGTGACGGCGTTGGATTTGGGCACAATCTATATGACGACCGATGCGAGCCTGCTGGAAGATGCGACTGTGGTGGCTCACCGAAAATACATTTCAAGGGAAAACGGTGGGCTGACACTGAATGTTCAGGGCTCCGGTTTGAGGAACATCGGTAAGGCCGCTGATGTGATCAAGTATATTCCCGGAATGCTTTATGCCAACGGCAAATATGAGGTGTTCGGGAAGGGTGAGCCTGTAATTTATATTGACGGAAGAAAGATGGCGAACGTTTCCGAGCTATCGCTTCTATCCTCCTCCAATGTGAAGTCTGTCAAACTTATAACCAATCCGGGGGCTGAATATGACGCTGGCACAAGGAGCGTCATTGCCATCGCCACCGTCAGGCACACGTTGGATGGCGTTTCCGGCATTGTCGGAGCGGAACTTTCCAGGCACAGGCAGTGGTCCGGCAACGAGGATGTTAACCTTAATGTTCATAAAGGGGCCGTGGATGTTTTTCTTGCATATCGGTATGACAACACGAAAAGCGACATTCGGTACGACATCGACCAGACCAATTACGAGCAAGACACCTTCCACGAGGTTTCGGCTTCTGAATATTCAGACCGCTCCCGCTCGCACGATTACAGTGCCGGGGCGAATTACGCGATAAATAAGAATCATACCGTTGGTGGCAAATATATGGGAACCATTTCCGACTACAAATTGCTTGATTCTCCTTACGACTATATGCAGGTGTATCGCAACGGTGAGCTTTTGACTTCCACGGACAACAAGACCGATGAGTCGGAAAAGGAAAGGTTCCACAATGCCAATGTCTATTATATCGGCAAGCTTTCTGACAAATTACAGGTCAATGTGGATGCCGACTATGTATATTCCCGGTTGAATCATTGGCAGCAAGTGATTGAGACAAGCCGGATTGACGCGGTGTCGGAGAGCACCCATATTCAAAATGACCAACGCAACCGCGCGGTCGCTTTCAAAGACGTGTTCGCTTGGAATATTAGTGAGGTCAGCGGACTTGATTTCGGGACTGATTTCAGCAGGATCAGCTCTTGGGGCACGTCAGTCAATGAAGAAGGCAAGATTGCCGATGACCGGTTCAAAAACAATGAAACCAAGTATGCGGGATTTGTCTCCTATCGCTTGTTTTCTGAAAAATGGAAGGGGAGCGTCGGGCTTCGCTATGAATATGTCCACGCCATCAACACAGACCAGGGTGAGGTGAAGAACAGGAATGATTATTCTGACCTTCTGCCTTCACTGTCTCTTTCAACCTCTCTCGGGAAAGTGGATATGAGTCTTGATTTCAGCAGCAGGGTCAACCGTCCTTCGTTCCGTCAGCTGAACAACAGTGTAAGTTACAACAATCAATACCATTACGAACAAGGTAACATTTACCTGAAGCCGCAATATGTCTATGACACGGAGTTCAGTCTGGATTACGGCATTTTCGATTTCAAAGTGGATTACCAGTATATCAAGGACTATATTCATCCTACGGTTGTGGCCATCGCCGGCAAACCCGGAACGGTAGCCTGGATGTCAACAAATGCCGACAGATTCCAGCAGTTAGGCGCGCAATGCGTTGTGGCTCCGGTTATTGGCTGCTGGAGGCCGACCCTGACGGCAGGAGTGTACAAGCCTTACTTTACGCTTGCGTACAACGGTTCCGAGACTAGTTATAATCGTCCTTACGGCCTCCTGGCTTTCCAGAACGCTGTCGAACTGAAAGGCGACTGGCTTTTGCGTGGTGATTTTTACTGGAACCTAAAAGGGCATCACGGCATCTATGACCAGAACAGCCGCGCATCTTGCAACGTGATGGTTCAGAAACAATTGCTTAAGAAAAGGCTTACGATAACGTTGAAGGCTGAGGACTTGTTTGACTGGTCAAGGTTGAGTGATGTGAAGAGAGTCAATTTTGTGGTGCAGACCAGAAAGGTGAACAGCTTCAACCGTTGCGTCATCGCCTCCATCACCTATCATTTCAACAGTTTCAAGGATAAGTACCACGGCAGCGGTTCGGCCGACGACGAGATCAACCGCTTTTAGATGTGAGATATTCACGTGCGGCTGGCTGCGAGGTCGGTCATCAATGTAGTGTGCGACGACGGGAGCGGAAACATCAAATATTGCTCCTGTCGAGGGCAAAAACGCATACGACGGCAGCATTTTCTTCGGATAACGCTGCCGTCGTGATTAGGGAAGGTTCTTTGGCGTGGATTTTCCGCTTTTAGAAGAGTATGTTCTTGCTTTACCACTCACGTTATCGATTCCGTAAGTGATCATGTATTCTCTAAGGGTAGCACTTTTGACCTCTTTTGCTTCTCAAGAGTGTATTCTGCACTCTCGGGAAACGTTTAGTCCGCTTTTCGTTTCCCGAGGGTGTGGTTTGGCACTCAAAAGCGACATTTTGAAGAGTTATTCGACATCTGCGTGGTGACCAGCGTCGCACTCTTGGGAAGCATATCTGCCACTTTCCGTTTTCGGAGAGTGACAGGTGACACTGTTGGGTAACGTTTGCCCTCATTTTTGTTACCGAAGAAATTGCGGATGAGAGACTTGAAAAACAGAGTTCATGATATTCATTATATGACGTGCGAGCCTAAAGTGGACGGCTTCGTGAAATTTGGTGTAAGCTATTGAAAATTAGATGCTATAAATTTTATTGCTATAGGCGTAAATAATCTTTTTTGAGCATCGCAGGGCAAAGAAACAGAAATTTCTGTTTCTTAATGAAAGTTTTTATGTTTTTGAATATGAGAGTGCGGGAAAGATGCTATATTGCGGTGAACCTGAATTTAGATTATATGGGCAGTCACAAACTCAATGAACTCTTGAAGGAGTACAGAAAACAACCTAAGTGGTATTACCACGTCATCTTCGACTCTATCGAAACCGGACAGCTGTTCAACAGTGATGATGAATATGCCGACGGAATGAACAGCGTGGCCATCGGGCAATATGTCTGCGAGCTGTCCGTCATCGTGTTCGTGCTGATGGCCAATCATTGCCATATTCTCGTTCATGGATCCGGAGAGGACATCGTCAGGTTTTTCTTGTTCGTCAAGGAAAGGATCAATCGGAAACTCAAAGAGGATGGTTTTCCTCCGCTTCCGATAGACTATGGGTTTAAGATGGTGAAAGTGAACGATGAGCGGCAATTGGTGGACACGATAATCTATATCGCGAGGAATCCGTTGAAGGCCAGGCCGGATCTCATGGCAAGTGGCTATATCTGGGGATCCGCGAATTTGATTTTCAGCGATGTGGACAGACTATATGACAAGATTAAAGTAGCTGACATGTCATGCAGGGAAGCGATGAGGATATTCAGGACTAAAATCAGGCTTCCGGGGAATTACCTTTTTAATCGTCCTCGGGGATTCATTCTTCCGGAGTCCTATGTCCTTAATGGTAAGGCGGAGCGGATGCTTGTGAACTCGTGGAGGTTTAGTTCAGGGCTTGTGAGGAACTTTGACGCTTACCTTAAGATTGCCGAGGGTGTCGGTGAGATGATTATATTTTCGGAGAATGAGTTGAACGAGATTGTCAATCAGGTTCTTCGGGATCATTTCAAGGTGGACTCTGTCAAAGATTTGGGAGTTGATGATAAGTGCCGCTTGGCTTTGATCTTGAAAAGGAAGTACCGCGTTGACACAAAACGAATTGCCCGCAAGATCCATGTTGAGGTTGCGGTGCTCAATAAACTGTTTGAATAGTTCTCCTGACGCATTGCGCGGCACCCTTGGGCAACGGAAAGGGGCGGAAGTGCTGCTGGGGAGTGTCGCGCGGTCACTGAGCTTGCCGAAGTGGCCATATTTTCAGGGATGGTGGCCGTGATTCTTCGTCAGATGATGGCGAATCTGCCAAATTGTCATATTCGAGGGAATGGCATAACATTCGATAATACTCCTTGCGTCCGGCTTCGGGAACGATGAAGGCGAAAGAAAAACGCTGCACTTCGGATCTGGCTGGGCAAAAGAAAGAATGATGCCCAGATCCGGTGAACGGGGTCGGGCGAGAAACAAAAAGAATAACGAAAAACAAAAAAGAATAATAGGAGATTAAGAATATGGGAAAAATTATTGGTATCGACCTTGGAACCACGAATTCGTGCGTTGCGGTCATGGAAGGCAATCAGCCAACCGTCATAATCAACAACGAGGGTGAAAGAACCACCCCTTCAGTAGTCGCCTTTACCGATGGCGGTGAAAGAAAGATCGGTAACCCTGCAAAGCGTCAGGCCATCACGAACCCGCAGAACACAGTCTTCTCCATCAAGAGATTCATGGGTGAGACTTACGAACAGGTTCAGAAGGAGATCGCCAGAGTGCCTTACAAGGTTGTCAGAGGTGAGAACAACACTCCGCGTGTTGACATCAACGGCAAGCTCTATTCACCTCAGGAGATTTCAGCGATGATTCTCCAGAAGATGAAGAAGACCGCCGAGGACTACCTCCGTCAGGAAGTCACCGAGGCTGTCATCACAGTTCCGGCCTACTTCTCAGACTCACAGCGTCAGGCCACAAAGGAGGCCGGCAAGATCGCCGGACTCGATGTCAAGAGAATCATCAACGAGCCTACGGCCGCAGCCCTGGCTTACGGTCTTGACAAGAAGAACAAGGACATGAAGGTCGCTGTGTATGACCTTGGTGGTGGTACATTCGATATTTCCATCCTTGAGCTTGGTGGCGGAGTCTTCGAGGTTAAGTCAACCAACGGTGACACACACCTTGGAGGTGACGACTTCGATCAGGAGATCATCAACTGGCTCGCCCAGGAATTTGCCAACGAGAACGGCGGAATCGACCTGAAGAAAGACCCTATGGCCCTTCAGAGATTGAAGGAAGCCGCCGAGAAGGCCAAGATCGAGCTGTCCAACCAGACATCGACCGAGATCAACCTGCCTTACATCATGCCGGTTGACGGAATTCCTAAGCACCTTGTAAAGACTCTTACCAGAGCCAAGTTCGAGCAGCTTTGCGACAACCTCTTCCAGAGGTCTATCGAGCCTTGCCGTCAGGCACTCAAGGACGCCGGTCTGAACGCTTCCGATATTGATGAGGTTCTTCTCGTGGGTGGTTCAACACGTATCCCTAAGGTACAGGAACTTGTCAAGGAGTTCTTCGGCAAGGAGCCTAACAGGAGTGTCAACCCAGACGAGGTTGTGGCCATCGGCGCGTCAATCCAGGGCGGTGTGCTCGCAGGTGATGTGAAGGATGTGCTTCTGCTTGATGTCACTCCGCTGTCACTCGGTATCGAGACCCTCGGTGGTGTGATGACAAAGCTCATCGAGTCCAACACGACCATCCCTACCCACAAGTCTCAGGTGTTCTCCACCGCGGCTGACAACCAGCCTTCTGTAGAGATTCACGTGCTTCAGGGTGAGCGTCCTATGGCGAAGGACAACAAGGAGATCGGTCTCTTCCATCTGGACGGAATAGCTCCGGCTCCGAGGGGAATACCTCAGATCGAGGTTACCTTCGACATCGACGCCAACGGTATCCTGAACG
>OIZV01000379.1_pt1 | contig 23803 bp, 17 predicted proteins | sample 1588681 | NCBI WGS metagenome assembly OIZV01 (sample SAMN03283281) | human gut metagenome | biome: human-associated habitat; material: feces | host: Homo sapiens | place: Peru | collected 2012 | reverse complement strand
CCTTAATTCCTGGGTTAAGTGATTTCACTTACATGACAAAGGAAGAGGCTAAGTTATTTGTAAACGCACCAAACGTATTGGATGGTAACCACGTATCCAAGCTGGATACCGCCTCTGCAGAATATCAGAGTGCTAATTCCGGAAATGTGGATGGCGTATTTGAAACAGAGACAGAGGTTCTTGGACAGATCCGCCAGTTAGTTTCTGTTTTACCTGCAAATAATGAAACAGATTTATCTTATTCTGATTGTGAAGATGATCTGAATCGTGTTGTAAATGTTGAGGGTTATGTATCAGATGCAAAGTCATTACTGATCACAATTTCCGACAATCAGGCATTTATTGAGACCAAGAAGGATTATGCAAAGGATATGGTAATCGGTTTTGTACGGTTTAATGGTACAACCGTTGGTTGTGTAGCCAATCAGGGAACCGAGGGCGGTGACGTGTTATCCGTAAAGGGTGCTTATAAGGCAGCTGAGTTTGTATCCTTCTGTGATGCATTTGAGATTCCGGTACTGACAGTTACCAACGTTAAGGGCTATAAAGCAACTGTAGAAGAGGAAGCAGGTATGGCAAAGGCTGTTGCTGCCATGACTGCCGCATTTGCAGGAGCAACCGTACCGAAGGTAAATCTGATCACCGGAGAAGCATTTGGTTCTGCTTATACAGCTATGAATTCAAAGGGCATCGGCGCAGATATCGAGTATGCTTGGCCAAAGGCTAAGATTTCTATGATGGATCCGGAAGCAGCCGTTAAGATCATGTATGCAGATGAGATTGCAGCCGCAGATGATAAGAATGCGTTGATCGCAGAGAAAAAGAAAGTATTTGCAGAGGAGCAGGCGAGTGCAATGACAGCTGCAAAGCGTGGCATTGTAGATGATATTATTGTTCCGGATGCAACCAGAAAGAGACTGGTGGCCGCATTTGAAATGCTTTATACCAAGTGCGAAGAAAAGCCGGCCAAAAAGCATGGCTCAAAGTAGTGAGGTGACAGCAGAATGAAGAAAAAACTATTAATCGCAGCTTTGTTTGCTGTTATGCTGTGCCTGTCTGCCTGCAGTAAGGAAGTTGTTTTTCCGGAAAATTTCAACGCAGAGACTTATACCAATGCGGCAGTTGAGGTAACTAAGGGCGTCCTCCAGCTTGACACAGAAGCGCTGACGATTTTTTCCAAGGATGCAGATGATTATGTGTCAGAGAGCGATCTTGGATTTGATGTAGACGTATATAAATCAGCTTGTTCCGGAACTTTAACAGCCATGGATGAGGCCGGAGAGCCGGTTGGCATTCTGGATGATATCTCTTATGAGGTATCCGGAATAGACAAGGACATTGTTACGGTAACGATTCCTGTTCAGTTTACAGATTATGTGGTAGATTATGAGTTTACATTTGAGCCGAATGAAAAGGCAGAGTATAATCCATATGTAAATACTTATAATCTGACACAGGTTGTTGTATCCGCAGAGCACACTATGGGTGAACTGATGGAGCAGGCCGGAATGAATACTTTGACCGGTATGGGTGTTGTATTTATTGTTCTGATTTTCATCAGCTTTATTATCAGTCTGTTTAAGTTCCTGCCGGGAAGCGGGGCAAAGAAGCAGGCCAAGAAAGAAGCAGAGAAGAAAGCAAAAGTTACGGTAGCAGCACCAGCAGCCGCTAAGCCGGCCGCAGAGGATCCGATGAAGGATCAGGAACTGGTAGCAGTGATCACCGCCGCTGTGATTGCAGCAAATGGAAGTGGCTCTGCAATGGTAAGCAGTGACAAGTTAGTTGTAAGATCAATCAAGAGAGTATCTCGATAATATAGGAGGACATTAGAATGAAGAATTATAGAATTACCGTAAATGGTACCGCATATGACGTAGCAGTTGAAGAATTAGGCGCAGGTGCAGCACCAGCTGCAGCCGCTCCTGTAGCAGCACCGGCAGCCACTCCGGCACCGGCCGCAGCACCGGCTCCTGCAGCAAGCACAGGCGCAGGAAGCATTGCAGTAACCTCTCCAATGCCTGGTAAGATCCTTGCAGTTAAGGCATCCGTAGGACAGGCTGTGAAGAAGGGTGATGTTGTATTAGTTCTGGAAGCTATGAAGATGGAAAACGAGATTCTGGCTCCGCAGGATGGCACCGTGGCTTCCGTCAACGTGAACAAGGGCGATACCGTCAACTCCGGTGACGTTCTGGTTTCCATGAACTAAGGAAGAGGTGACAACCATGGCAAAAAAGCCGATCAAGGTGACCGAGGTCGTCCTGCGTGATGCGCACCAGTCTTTGCTGGCCACCCGTATGACCATGGACGAGATGCGCCCCATCCTGCCCGAAATGGACAAGATCAACTACTTCTCTGTGGAGTGCTGGGGCGGCGCTACATTTGACGCCTGCCTGCGCTTCCTAAACGAGGATCCGTGGGAGCGTCTCCGCAAGCTGAAGAAGGCCCTGCCCAACACCAAGCTGCAGATGCTTTTCCGCGGTCAGAACATACTTGGCTATAAGCACTATGCGGACGATGTCGTAGAGCAGTTCTGCCGCAAGGCGATCGAGAACGGCATTGACGTCATTCGCATATTCGATGCGCTCAACGATGTGCGAAATCTGGAAGCCGCAATCAAATACACCAAGAAGTACGGCGGAATATGCGAGCCTGCCATAAGCTACACCATGAGCCCCGTGCATAACGAGGATTACTTCGTAAAGCTGGCAAAGGAGCTGGTTCAGATGGGCGCGGACAATATCTGCATAAAGGATATGGCAAACCTGCTGCTGCCCTATGACGCATATTCGCTCATCAAGCGACTCAAGTCCGAGGTGGACGTACCCATACACCTGCACACCCACAACACCACCGGCACCGGCGACATGACTTACCTCATGGCCATGCAGGCGGGCGTGGATATCGTGGACTGCGCGCTGTCTCCCTTTGCAAACGGAACCTCACAGCCCGCCACGGAGTCTCTGGTGGCCACACTCAAGGGCACCGAGAATGACACCGGGCTGGATCTCGGCAAGCTGGCGGAGGCCGCAAAGCACTTCCGCGGCGTAGCCGAAAGGATGATGAAGGAAGGCATACTCGACCCCAAGGTGCTCCGGGTGGATACCAACACTCTGGTCTATCAGGTTCCTGGCGGAATGCTTTCCAATCTCATCAGCCAGCTCAAGGAAGCTGGCAGGGAAGACAAGTACTATGACGTTCTTGAGGAGATCCCGATCGTCCGCAAGGACTTCGGCTATCCTCCCCTCGTAACTCCTACCAGTCAGATAGTCGGCACACAGGCCGTGTTTAACGTACTAATGGGCCGCTATAAGACCTTCCCACAGAATTCCAAGGCTCTGCTTGCCGGCGAATACGGCGCGCTGCCCGGAGATGTAAACGAGGAAGTCCGCCGCAAGGCCATAGGTGACAAGGAAGTTATCACCTGCCGTCCGGCCGATCTGCTGGAGCCCGAGTTGGAGAAGTATGAGAAGGAAGTGAAGGAGCTTGGCTACTACGAGCAGGAAGAGGACGTACTGAGCTACGCGCTGTTCCCCAAGGTAGCGCCCAAATTCTTCGAGGCCCGCAAGGAAGCCAAGGAGGGCAAGAGCGCCGCTCCCGCGGCCGCCCCGGCAGATCCAAACAAGGTACTTAGCCTCTATGTGGAGGATAAAAGCCTCTAAGGCTTAAATCAAAAAACCGTCGGTGCTAACCGGCGGTTTTTTATTGCCTTTTTGCCGCTATCCGGCGGCTTCTGCCTCCGGCTTAGCCGTAGCATTTGCCTTCCATTGCTCCATCTGGGCGTTGGAAAAGCCGAATTCCTTTTGGAGGGAAGATAGGGCATAGTCGGTACGCTTTTGCAGGCAGCCGCGCAGGTCGGATACGCTGCTCTTCCATGCGGACATGCTGGAAGGGGTGCTCCAGCGCTTTATGTGACGTGCCATTTCGGGCTCCATGGTCTTTACCATGTCGTCGAGTATGGCTGTGACCCTTTCGGGCGTGAAGTAATTGTACACCACATATACGTATCTCTCGCCGAATTTCTCGCACCATGAGCGGTTTTTGCGAAGGCCCACATATATGTCCATGTTGGTTAGAGAGCCGTCCTGAGAGGGCACGCCCTCCGCGTTAAAGTAGCTGGGCAGCACGTTCCGCGTGGGGCTGGAGGAGCCGAGGGCAAGGTCAAGATCGTAGTATATAGGCCGCCATTTTATCTTGTAGTCGGTAGTGCGCCAGTATTTTTGGTTGAACATATCGCCGTTGGCAAAGTACGTCTGAGCGATGAGGTAATCCATGAAGTAGTCCACGTCTACCCACTGGCACAGCTCCTCGTATTTTGCGCTGCCGGATATGTCTTCCGTAAGGGCGTAGTTGCGTACCCGCTTGAAGTCAGCCCTGTCGCCCGCAAGGGGGGTCTCGTTTCGGCGGATGATGTTGGCGGTGGACGGATCGACGCCATAGTGGGTGGCGAGATAATCCTCGTTCTGGTTTTCGTTAAGGTCGTACAGGCCCCAGTACTGACCGTTGATGTATACCACTACGGAGCGGGTCTTTATGTTATCGATATTTAATCCTTCCACGCATTTGCTGAAGAAGGAATCCCGAATACGCGCCTTTGACGCGTCCTGCCCGGAGTTGCGTACCGCAAGAGAGGTATATTCGGTAACTTCGTTGCCGGGGAAGAAGTTGTATTTCGTGGAGCTCTGGCCGTAGCCGCCCCGAAGAAATATGGACATGGACTTTTGCCGCATATTCAGCGTGGAGGCGCCGTTGACCCGCAGGCCGCAGGGGAATTCCACGCCCAGCGTGCCGTCCGGCTCGTAATACTCGCAGAAGCCCTCGCGCTCCACCTTCTTCCAGCGGTCGGTAACGGAGTAGACCTCATCAAAGGATTCCTTGCCAATGGAGAGGCAGACCACAGGGACCGTGTGCTTTTCCTCGAAAAGATAAGTGGCGGCGGCAATATCGCTCTTTATAAGGCCATCTGCAACAGAGATAGCTTTTATCACGGTATTCGACGATACCTTAAGCGGCTCTGAATACACCGGGGAAGCCGTTGTGGGCTTGCTGCCGTCGGTGGTGTAGTGTATTTCAGCGTTTGGCGTAAGGCTTGACAGCGTCAGCTCAAACGCGCCGCTGTGGTACAGCGCCCTGTCGGAAAATATGGGAGCGTCGGCATAGCTGCTGTAATATGTTGAGGGATTGGCGGCGCTTCTGGTTGGGGTGGTAAAGAATACCCGCTCCGGGCTGTTTACAGTGCGGCCCGATGTGACGCCCAGGCTAAGTGCGCCGGTTGAAAACACATCCCTGATGTTGCCGTCTCCGTCGGTGAGTATCAGCGTATCGCCGGAAGCGGATATGTTAAAGGGCGCCGAAACGCCCGATTTTGCCGAGGTGGAAGCGGCTATGGAGGCGTATTCTCCTGCCGGCAGCTTAAAAGACGGAAAGGTGAACTTCTTCATGTCGTTGGCGTCGTCTGTAAGATGCCAGCCTTCAAGGTTTACGGAAGATCCCGAGGCGTTGTGAAGCTCTATCCAGTCGGTATCCCTGCTCTTTGCGGCTTTTACGGCAGAGACTTCGCTTATATATACGCCGGACATATCTGTGGTTATGGCAGCTTCGTCAGGCGATTCGAATTCGTGCGTAGTATTGGGGCCGCCAGGGGTGGGGCTGGAGTAATACTTCAGCGAGCCGTCGGCGGATATGCCGACTGATACGTTATCGCCCAGCTTGGGATCAAGCTGGATGCTTTCATAGCGCATGGCGTCCGAGGAGAGGAACATCAGCTCGTACTCCCTCTTGGAAAGGGTGAAGGAGGTGTGAAGCTCGCCTTCGGTCTGGTTTTTGCCGGAGAGGAACACTATAAGGTATCCCTTGGGTTCTATGGAGACCTCCGGGAACGCCCATTTGAACGGGTCGTCAGCGTCATCGCTCAGGAAGCAGCCCGAAAGCGACGCCGCGCTGTCTGATGAGTTGTATAGCTCTACCCATGGTGAACGGTCGCCGAAGCAGTCGCGAATGCTGTACTCGTTGAGCTTGAGCACTTCGTTTATATGTATGGGATCGCTGCCGTCCATAGCTGAAAGGGTCAGCGAGGGCAGGGTCTCCTGAGAATTGTCCTGACCGGGGGTGGGGAAGGCGCAGTAGGTATCAGGCGCGACCACCGATATGCCGGGGTATACCGGGTTTGTCCAGTTGAACATGGATATCACACTTCCCATTCCGTTGGAGAGCAGCAGTGCGGAATCGCCCTTGCCCAGCCTGAAGGAGGCGTGTATCTCGCCGGCATTAGAGTCTTCCCTGCCTGAAAAGTATACTATGGCGTATTCGCCCGCACCGAGGGTGACACCGGGGAGACGATATTTTGAAGGCTCGCCGACTGAATCCGAAAGGTAGTAATCGGACATCAGCACTTCTTTGTCAGATATATTCTTTATTTCGGCCCATGGGTAATATCTGCCGTCTTCGGAAGCAAGGGTTGAGGTGTTCTTTGGCATGACCTCGGTTATGGCAAGGGCGCTTTCGTCAGAATCTGCCTTGCCTCCATCATGAACGGACAGAAATATGTCCTCGCCGTTTGCCTCGCCGGGAGTAGGCGTACTGCAATAGCCGTAGTTGCCATCGGCTGCGCGGGCATAAGAAACGTCCGTCACCAGTTCGGGTATCTCAAGCTGCTGCATTACGTTGTAATATGGGTCTACAAGGTACAGCATGTCGCCGCTCTTGGAAAGGCCGAAGCCTGTACACATGGAATCGCCCTCATACTTTGAGGCATATACGATGAGATAGCCCCCCGCAGGTATGGTAACAGATGGGAAGGTATATTTATGTGGATTCTTTATGTTATCGGTAAGCCCGTAGCCCTCGAGGTCTATGGGCTTGGAGGTAGGGTTGTATAGCTCTATCCAGTCAGGACTGCCGAGCTTTTGGTCCACCAGAGAATATGAGTTGGAGGTGACCACCTCGTTTACGCAGAGCTGGCCTGATGAGGAGGAAGGCATGATGCTTTCGCAGCCGCAAATAAGGGCTGCCGTAAGCAGCGCCATAGCGATATTTATAACTTTTTTAAAACTTTTGTTCATCATGCGTTCATTATAGCATATACAGGCAAAATACGACACAGTAAACTTTGGAATAAAGTGTGAACAGCTTCCGCTTTATATGGTATACTTGATTCAAACAGAAAATCGGAGAAGGGTATGGATAGAAATAAAAGCGGCAGGAAAAAACTCAGTAAACGGCAGATATTGCTCATGGCAGCTGTGGCGCTTGCCGCCGTGCTGCTGCTTACGGGCAGGCTTACCCCGGCGGGACTGATAAATTCCCTTCTTGGAACGGACATACCCGAAGCTCAGCAGACATACGAATCCGCACAACCGGCCGAAACTGTGGAAGCTTTGCCGCAGGCAGACAAAAGCGAGCCGCCCGAAGAGACGGCTGAACTGGAACAGGCGGCAATAGACGAAGACGGCGAATACACATCAAAGGAAGATGTAGCGCTGTATATACATACCTACGGAAAGCTGCCTCAAAACTTCATTAAAAAGAGCGAAGCCAAAAAACTGGGCTGGGAGGGCGGCAGCCTTGAGCCTTACGCACCCGGCCGCAGCATCGGCGGGGACCGCTTCGGCAATTACGAAGGCTTGCTCCCGGAAGCGGAGGGGCGCAGGTATACAGAGTGCGACATAGATACCATGGGCAGGTCATCGCGGGGGGCAAAGCGCATAGTATTTTCCAACGACGGCCTTATATACTATACCGGCGATCACTATAAGTCCTTCGAGCTTCTTTACGGGGAGGAGTAGCTATGGAGATAATAATACTTGACGGAAAATGCATGAGGGACTTTGAGTCTGCTCATGACTATCTGAGCAGGGTGCTGCGGCTTCCTGAATACTACGGCCGCAATCTTGACGCGCTGTACGACTGCCTGAGCGAGTTCTTTACGGATGACTCCATAATAATCCTCTTTAACGGCGATGAAATGAAGAACAGCCTCGGCGTGTACGGAGATAAGCTTGTGAAAGTGTTTGAAGACGCCATGGGTGAAAGCGGGTTCAGCTTTATATATAAGAGCTAAAACCCGCACCATAATTTGTCCGAATTGAGTACAATTATGTCATTATTCCTGAAAACATTGCCTTTGGCGGCGGGAAGACTCTATACTTAACTTAAATACTGGTTGATTTTTCGGGAGGTGACTGTATGGCGAACGGGCAGGAGATACTTATATGCGATGACCAGCCCATGATACATGAGACGCTTGGCGTGTACCTCGAGAACGAGGGCTTTACATATTGCTCCGCATACGACGGAGAACAGGCGCTTCAAATGTTTGACAACAAGAAGCCTGACCTGGTAATACTCGACCTGATGATGCCTAAAAAGAGCGGCACAGAGGTTTGCAGGGGAATACGCGCCAAGAGCCGCACGCCTATAATTATGCTCACCGCAAAGGGCGAGGAAATAGACCGCATAGTAGGGCTTGAGCTGGGGGCGGACGATTATATCGTAAAGCCCTTCTCCGCCAGAGAGGTGGTAGCGAGGATAAAAGCCGTACTCAGGCGTTTCAATACCGATGGAGGGGTGCAGTCACAGGTCATACGCCGTCCCGGTCTCGAGATAAATATCGCAAATTACGATGTTCGCATAAACGGCGAAAGAATACCCTTCACGCCAAAGGAGGTCGAGATACTCTACCTTCTTGCGTCTAATCCCGGCAGAGTATTCGACAGGGAGAATATCCTTTCAAAGGTATGGGGCTATGATTTCTTTGGGGATACGCGCGCGGTGGATACTCAGATAAAGCGCATACGCCAGAAGCTGCCCGATGAGGAGCTTCCCTGGAGCATCAAGACAGTCTACGGTGTGGGATATAAGTTTGAGGTCTGCTGACAGTGTTCAAGGATACCATACTCCGGCGCATAGTGGTAATAATACTGCTCTCTGTATTGCTTAGCGCTGTGCTGACCACAGCGGCGTTTTACTATTCTGGCGGCAGGGTATTCAGCGGCATAAAAGCCAAGGAGCTTAGGCCGCGTGCTGAATATCTGGCGAATATCACTGCGGAATACCTTCAGGGCCTGATCACAAAGGAAACCTATGAACGCTCTATAGGCCGCGGCTTTAAGGTGTGGGACGCTTCGATGTACGCATACGACGCATGCGGCGATCTGTTCGCATATCCCGCAAGTGAAGACAGCGCCGTCAATAAGGACGCAATAGCCGGCCTTCTGCAAAACGTGCTGAAGGGGGAAAGCGTATACTCGCCCAGCACCAAGAACCACGCGGGCGTTTTAATAGGCGAGCCGGTGGTGAGCCGTTTCGGCAACGTCATAGGCGCGTTATTTCTTGTAAAGCCGCTCAATGAACTGAACGCTGCCATGGGAAGCCTCATATATGCTCTGATAATAAGCATGATCGCCTCCAGCCTTATAATGATCCTGCCCGCGTATCTTGGCTCGAGGAGCATAGTGCGGCCCATACGTCAGATGAACGTGACCGCCAATGCCATGGCGGGCGGCAACTTTACCGCAAAGGCGGAGGAGGAGGGCACGGACGAGCTGGTGCAGCTGGGCAGGTCCCTCAATCATTTGTCTGCGGCTCTTTCAGCTACCATAAGCGACCTTACCCTGGAGAAAAACCGATTACACGCCGTGATAAACGGTATAGGAGAGGGTATAATCGCAATAGATGCCGAAGGAAAGATAATCAAGACCAATTCAGCGGCATTGAGACTGCTTGGCGGCAGCTATGCAGATGACATAACGGCACTGCCGGCGTATAGGCAGGCGGCGGAGGATATAGGCTGCGTCCTCGGCGGGGAGACTGTATCAAAAGAGCTGAAGGTCAGGGACCGGATACTGCGCGTAGCCATAACGCCGTTGACCGATGGCGGCAGGGGTGAGGGAGCCGTAATGCTGGTGCGCGACGTCACCGAGGCGAGCCGGTTGGAGCAGACCCGCACTGAGTACGTGGCCAACGTCTCTCACGAGCTGCGCACGCCCATAGCCTCTATTCGGGGGCTTGCGGACGCCCTTAACGACGGACTGGTAAAGAAGGACGAGGATAAAGCCAGATATTACGGCTATATACTGCGGGAATCCATGCGGCTTTCCCGGCTCATAGACGACCTTCTGGAGCTGAGCCGGCTGCAATCCGGAACTATTGCCTTTAAAAAGCAGTTCATAAGCATAAATGAACTCATAGAGGATGTAGCTGACAGGTACGTTTCTGCCGCAAGGAAAAAAGGACTTAATGTGGAGATAGACATAGGGGAACCATACAAGGTATACACCAACCCGGACAGGGCGGAGCAGGTGCTGGTAGCGCTTACCGACAACGCCATAAAGTACGGGGACAGCGGCACGCTGCGGTTCTTCGCCGAGAAAAAGGGGGACAGCCTTTACATAAGCGTGAGCAACCCGGGCAGCATCGCGGATGAAGACATAGACCACGTGTTCGAGAGATTCTATAAGGCGGATAAATCCCATGCCGGGCAGGGTACCGGTCTTGGCCTTTCTATTGTTAATGAAGTCCTTGAACTTTTAGGTGAACGGATATGGGTAAAGAGCGAGAATGGGACGGTTACCTTCACATTCACCCTTTCTACGGTAAGACCCGACAAAATCTAATAAAAAAATGTGTGAAATTGCCTGCCTGTGAATATGAAAGCGGGCAATATTATGCTATAATTGTTTTAAAATTTTGTATTATTAACATCGGAGGTTCATTTGACCATGAGCGCAAACAAGATACTTATAGCTGATGACGACAAGGTCGTACACGAATCACTTGGAATATATCTTAAATCCGAAGGCTTTGAGGTGGTGGACGTTTACGATGGCAAAGCTGCAGTAGCTGCGCTGGATAGCGACATAGCGCTCTGTGTGCTGGATATCATGATGCCGGAGATGTCCGGTCTTGACGTGTGCCGCGAGATACGCAAGACCTCTCGCGTACCCGTGATAATGCTTACCGCAAAAGGCGAAGAGATAGATCGCATACTGGGCCTCGAGCTGGGCGCCGACGATTACATCGTAAAGCCCTTCAGTCCCCGTGAGGTAGTTGCCCGCATAAAGGCGGTGCTGCGCCGTACGACCGAGCAGCAGCAATCCCACGATGACGGCTGCGTTACCCATCAGGAGCTTACCATAGATATAAAGAGCTATACTGTTACCTTGAGGGGCAAAAATATAATCTGTACGCCCAAGGAGATAGAAATACTCTACATGCTGGCTTCAAATCCAGGCCAGGTATTCACTCGCGAGCAGCTCCTTAACCGCGTATGGGGCTATGACTTTGCGGGCGAAACGAGGACAGTGGATACCCACATAAAGCGCATACGCGCAAAGCTTGACAATACCGGCCTCAATTGGAGCATAAAGACCATATACGGCGTCGGCTACAAGTTCGAGGTAGAGGACGGAAAATAATGAAGAGCGTATTCTTCCGGCGGCTGCTTATAGTCATGGTAATGGTGATGATGCTTACCACCATAGCCATGGCGCTGGGCTGCGGGGTAGTAGGAATAAAAATATACGAGAACATCACACTGGAGGAGATGGTGCCTAAGGCGGGCACCGTCGCGGACCTTGTGCGCGAATTGGGCTACGGACATATAAGCCGCGAGGCATTTTTGCGCATTGCCCAGTCATATGTGGAAGCATCGGATTCCACTACTCTGGTATTCAGTAAGGACAAGGAAATAATACTTGCCGCTAATATGCCGAATGTCGATGATGAGCAGGAAGTATATTCGACGCTGTCCGATACTATGGATAAAATAATCTCCGGAGATACGGTAAAAAGCGAGTCCCTTGCAATAAAGGGCATAGGCGATACCCTGTCTGCGGGCGTGCCGATAACCGATGACAGCGGCAATATATATGGCGGCGTGCTGATATTCCAGCCTGTCCGAATAGTAAGCGAGAACATGCGCCCGATGCGTGTGCTGATATATACGGCGCTGCTGGCTGGAGTGCTCATAATGCTGCTGCTCATGAGCTGGCGCTTCAGCCTGTATACCGATCCGCTTCACAAGATGTCCGAGGTTGCCATAGAGATGTCAAAGGGCAATTTCGACATAAGGGCAAATGAAAACGAGGACGGCGAGATCGGCCTTCTCGCCCGGGCGCTGAATACGCTCTGCGAAAATATATCCGGTACTATATATCAGCTGCGCATGGAAAAGGGACAGCTGGATCAGGTGCTGCAAAGCCTTTCGGACGGCGTTGCGGCAATTGACGGCAGCGGCGAGCTAACGCATTACAACGCGGCGCTCATGCGCATGTTCGGCGTAGTCAATGTGGAAAAGACTGAGGATCTGATAAAGGATCCCATGGTATGGAAGACGTTCCAGGAGGTATTCCATACAGGTGAATCTCAGGTAATAACCTACCCGATGTCGGGCGATAAGGTGCTGTGGATAAGCGTATCCCCGGTGAATACGGACGAGGGAGTGCGCACCGGTGTCGTCGGCCTGTTCAAGGATATGACTGAAATGGAGCGCACGGAGCGTATGCGCCGCGAATACGTGGCCAACATATCACACGAGCTGCGCACGCCTCTTACGGCGGTACGGGGCCTGCTTGAGCCCCTTGCAGACGGCATGGTCAAGAGCGAAGAGGACAAGCAGCGGTACTATAAGATAATGCTGCATGAAGTGATGCGGCTGTCCCGCCTTATCACTGATATGCTTACGCTCAGCAGGCTTCAGGCGGGCACGGAATATATGGAGCTTTCAAGGGTTAACCTTGAAGAGCTTATAAACGATGTGGCAATGGGGTACGCCTCTACGGCCCAGAGTAAGGGCATAAAGCTCGATGTGGATTGCGACCACACTGTAGACGGCCTGACGGACCCGGACAGGATAGAGCAGGTGCTGGTAATCCTTATAGATAACGCCATGCGCTATACCCCTGAAGGCGGCAGCATAAAGATAAAGCTCCGCTCGGGCGAACGGCTCATAATCAGCGTGCAGGACAACGGCTGCGGAATACCGGAAAAAGATCTGCCCCATATTTTCGAGAGGTTCTATAAGGTGGATAAATCCCGGGGAGAGGGCGGCACCGGTCTGGGACTTTCCATAGCCAAGTACATCATGGAAAAGCTCGATGAGAACATTACCGTGGCGAGCGAGCTGGGCAAGGGGACCATATTTACCTTTACCGTAAAGAAATACGTTTCCAACGCCATAGAACTGGGACCGGCTAAGGAGTCACGCTGCGAAAAGGACAAGGATAAGAAGGAAAAGCCTGCCGAAAAGGCTCCCGATGAGGACGGCGTATACGACGCGGATTACGAGATAGTCCATTGTCCGCCGGAAGAAAAAGAGAAAAAGATAAAGTTTCCGGAGGTCAAGATAAAAAAACGCAAGGAACCAAAGGAAGCCGGCGAACAGAAGAAATCCGGAGATCAGAAGGAGCGGCAGTGATGCAGGAAGGCTGTGTGCTTTGCCCGCGTAAATGCGGCGTAGACAGAAATATACAAAGGGGCGCGTGCAACGCGCCCTGTTTTCCGTATGTGGCAAAGGCGGCGCTGCATATGTGGGAGGAGCCGTGTATCAGCGGCAAGCGCGGTTCGGGCGCAATATTCTTCTGCGGCTGCAATCTGAAGTGCGTGTTCTGCCAGAACTACGATATCAGCAACGGCAGCGTAGGAAAGATGTACGATGCGGAGGGCATAGCCGAGCTCATGCTGCGCCTCCAGGGCAAGGGCGCTCACAACGTTAACCTCGTATCACCCGCGCCATTCGTGCCTGTGCTGGCGGACGCCATACGGGCGGCAAAAAACAGGAGGTTAAGCATACCCGTCGTGTACAACACCAACGGCTACGAAACGCTTGAAGCTCTGCGCATGCTGGATGGGCTGGTGGATATATACCTGCCGGATCTTAAATACGTAAGCGGGAATATAGCAAGGAAATACTCCGGCGCGGAAAACTACTTTGAATATGCTGCCCCGGCGGTACAGGAGATGTTCCGCCAGACAGGCCTGCTGAAGCTGGACGGCGATGGCTTGGCCAATAAGGGCGTGATAATACGTCACCTTGTGCTGCCGGGTTCCGTTGACGAAACGCGGCGGGTGCTGAAATACATAGCGGAAAACTTCCCCAAGAATATAACGGTTTCACTTATGAGCCAGTATGTGCCCTGCTATAAGGCGGAAAAAATGCCGCCTCTTGACAGGAAGCTGCTCAGGCGGGAATATGAAAGGGCGGTGGACTACTGCCTTTCGCTGGGCCTTGAAAACGCTTTCATACAGAAAATGGACTCTGCAAAGCGGGAATATACCCCCGTTTTCGATGGCAAATGCGACTAAACTGTAAACACTTGATTTATTGGGAAAAATAGTGTTGCATAATACAATATGTAGTGATAGTATAATAGCATAAAGCGAATATATTCGGTCGTCCGGGATAAAACAGGATTTCTTCATTGTTTTTTCCTCCAAAAATACAAACCGAACTTATGTCTTATAATTGCCGTGTCAGGGGCGTTTGCACGGTAATGATTTTCCGGACGATATATTTGCTAAGGGCTCTGAAGAAATTCAGAGCTCTTTTTTTCTCCTCTGACCGCATATGCTTATCATAAGGGGGTATTTGTATATGCAGAGCAGAGATAAGATAATATGCGCCGCAATGACGTTGGCAATTATCGCATTTATGGTGCTTTCGCCGGGATATATAGCCGCCCACAGGCGGAACCTTACACAGCAGTACCGGCAGCAGAGCACCGAGAGCTATCAGGGCATAATAAGCCTGTGGCATATAGTGGGCTTCAAATCTTATCAGGGAAGCATGGGAGCATGGTTGGAAAAGGCCGCTGCGACCCTCGAAAAGAAGCACAAGGGAGTGTATTTCGAGGTGGAAAGCATGACCTTCTCAGATTATGAGGCGCGGCGGGAGCGGGGCGAGAAGGCGGATATGTATTCGTTTCCACTTGGATGGGAGTATATAGAGGAGCTTCAGCCCATAGATATGACAATGCCGGAAATGCGGGGCAATATGGCGGATTCCTGCCGGTATCACGGCGGCGTGTATGGAATGCCTTACGCCGCATCTGGATATGTGCTGGCTGTGAATTCACGAATAATACAGGGAAAAGGGCTGGATATGGATATGCTCTGCGGAATGATAAGGTCAGGCGAGGCGAAGGCGTCCGGAGATGAGATTATAGCGTGCATATACGGCGCCAAGGGTGAGCTTGGGGACGAGGAGGACTTTTCTAAGGAGAAAAGCTGGGCGGCATTTATTGACGCCAGAACAGCCGGCGACATGGCGCGGAAAGTACAATCCGGCAAGGGATTCCCGTTTGAAGCGTTTTCTTGCACGAATTATACAAATCTTGTGCAGTACCTGGGCATTGGCAGCGGCGCAGAGAAAGAAATGCGTAATTATATACTGGAATTCATGCAGTATGTTTTATCTGAGGATAAACAGCAAAGCCTGATGGAGCTGGGCCTTATACCTGCGGTAGCTGCAAAGGCTCAGCTGGAGAGCGAAACGCCTGCAGTTGGCGCAATGTACGAAAATAGCAGCCAACTGGCAGTGCCGCATTGCTTTTTGTACGCGACATATGAGGATCAGCTTTGTCAGAGCGCCGAGAAGGCGCTTTCCGGCGATGAAAATGCAAAAAAGGATCTGGATTTGAGACTTATGGAACTTGTGCAAGGGGCTGGTATAAAGTAAAATATAATATGCATATGTATCGGCTGGAGGAACCATGAAGTACGATAAAGAGAACCTGGCAAGACTCGCGAAGGAACTTGAGATATATAAGATAAAAGCAAACGCACCTATGGCGGAGTATACGTCATTCCGTATAGGCGGACCTGCTGATCTGCTGTTTATGCCATCAGACAGAGAACAGCTTGAATATGGCATAAAAAAGGCGAAAGAGCTTGACGTGCCGTATATGATAATAGGCAACGGCTCCAACCTTCTGGTAAGCGACAGCGGCATAGAAGGCCTTGTAATACGCATTGCCGGAGACTTTTCCGGCATCGAGTACAGCAAAAACAAGCTGAAGGCGCGCGCGGGCACGCTGATAAGCGCGGCGGCAAAGGATTCGGTCGAGCATGGCCTGATGGGTCTTGAATGGGCGGCGGGCATACCGGGAACCGTTGGCGGCGCGGTGGCTATGAACGCGGGCGCATACGGCGGCGAAATAAAGCAGGTGCTCACAAAGGTAGAATACATAGAGGATGGGGCGGTATGCTCCGTTGAGCCTGAGGATAGCGACCTTGGCTACAGGTTCAGCCGGTTTGCGGCGCCTGAGAGGATAGTCCTGAGCGCAGAATTCAGCCTTTCGCCTGATGACGGCATGACGAAGGAGCGCATGAAGAATTACTCTGAGCGCAGAAGGGCAAAGCAGCCGCTGACATACCCCAGCGCAGGCAGCACCTTTAAGCGCCCGGCAGGCTACTATGCGGGCGCACTTATCGAACAGGCGGATCTCAAGGGAGTGAGCGTAGGGGGCGCCGAGGTAAGCACACTGCATGCGGGATTCATCATAAACAAGGGCGGCGCTACCAGTGAGGACGTGAAAAGGCTTATCGAGCTGGTACAGGAAAGGGTATACGAAAACAGCGGCGTTGCGCTGGAGACGGAAGTAAAGTTCATCGGAAGGTAAAGCCTATGCAGCTTATAATTCTTACCGGCATGTCCGGAGCGGGCAAGACGCAGGCCCTGAAAAAGTTCGAGGATTCGGGCTATTTCTGCGTGGACAACCTGCCCTGCGAAATGTGTGTGGGCCTTGTGGAGCTCTGCAGGAGGGCTACGCCGCCTGTAGAAAAGGCGGCGGTAGTAATGGACAGCCGTGAGCGCATATTCAGGCTGAACATGAAAAACACACTCGGCCGGCTGGACGAGGCAGGAGTGGATTACAGAATAGTATTCCTTGATTGCCGCGATGAGATACTTGAACGGCGGTATAACGAGACGCGACGCCGCCACCCCCTTTCAGATGATATAGCGACCGGCATACACATGGAGCGTGAGATGCTTGCAGAACTCAGGGATAGGGCAAGCGTAATAATAGACACTACCAATATGCGCCCTCTGGAGCTGGGTACGGCGCTGGAACGCGAGCTGAATATGGGCAGCACCGGCTTTATGATAAGATTGATGAGCTTTGGCTATAAGCGGGGCGTGCCTTTTGAAGCGGATATCGTCCTGGACATGCGATTTTCATCAAACCCCTATTACGACAAAGAGCTGAGGCCGTTATGTGGCAAAGATAAAGCGATACGGGATTACGTGATGGCGGATAAGGACGTGCGGGAATTTATGGACAACGTCGAAAGCATGCTGTACAGGCTGATACCACGCTTTATAGAGCAGGACAAGCGGCGGCTGGTGGTAGCGTTCGGCTGCACAGGGGGCAGGCATCGTTCTGTATGCGCGGCAGAGGAACTTTACAACAGGATAAAGGGCAGATATAACGCAGTGCTTACGCACCGGGATCTTACCATAGAGGGCAGCGATATAAAGGAACGTACAGGAGACAAGAGCTAATATGTCCTTTTCATCTCAGACAAAAGATGAGCTTGTGGAAAGCTGCAAACTGGGAAGCACAGAAGAGAAACGCTCCCTGCTTTGCGGAATAACCCATGCGGCCGGCTCCATGACGCTGGGGCGTGGCGGCATAGGCCTGCAATATATAACCGAAAACAGCAGCGTCGCGGCGCTTACGGTACGCCTCGGCCGGGAGCTTTACAGCGTCACTGCCGAAACCTCCATAAGTGAAAAGGAGAGGCTCAATGCGGTGAGCAACGTAGTGAAGTTCACTGGCGATGGCGTGAGGAATCTTTTGAACGACGCGGGATACGGGGTAGACGGCGACGAGGATTTTGAGCTGGGATACATACCGCCGCGACTTACCGATGACGAAAGCAAGGCAAAGGCGTTTTTGAGAGGTGTGTTTCTGGGCGCAGGCTCGGTGAGCGATCCTAATAAGGGATACCATTTGGAGCTCGTGTGCAGATACGAAAAGTTTGCAGCGACACTGCGCGACATAATGGCGGGCCTTGGCATAAGCGCAAAGTTCTTGCCGAGAAAATCCAGCTATATAGTATATCTCAAGGATGGGGAGCTGGTTTCCGACTTCATAACCCTAATAGGCGCCATGAACAGCACCATGGCCTTTGAGGAGGCGCGGGTAATGCGCAGCGTAAGCAACCATATAAACCGCCAACAGAACTTTGAGGACGCCAATATGAACAAGGCGGCAGCGGCAGCGGCGCAGCAGCTTCTGGATATTGAGTTCATACGGCTCAATGCCGGCCTGGACAGTCTGCCGCCAAAGCTCAGGGGAGCGGCAGAGCTTCGCATAAACAACCCTGAGGCCACATTATCCGACCTTGCGGAAATGGCCGAGATAAGTAAATCCGGCCTTAACCACAGGTTGGCCAAGCTTTCAACCATAGCGCAGGAGCTCAAGGACAAATAGGAGATAACTGATGAGCGGATTCACACATTTGCACGTACATACCCAGTACAGCCTGCTGGACGGCGCGGCCCGCATAAACGAGCTTGTGGCCAGGGCGAAGGAGCTTGGTATGGATTCCCTTGCCATAACCGACCACGGAGCCATGTACGGCGTTATAGACTTCTATAAGGAGTGCAAAAAGAACGGTATAAAGCCTATACTCGGCATGGAAGCCTATGTGGCGCCCCGTTCCCATCTCGAAAAGAGCGGAATGCGTGAAAACGCACACCTTATACTTCTTTCAAAGAACGAACAGGGCTATAAGAATCTCATGAAGCTTTCCACCATTGCATTCGTGGACGGCTTCTACTACAAACCCCGCATAGATTATGATTTGCTGGAGCAATATCATGAGGGACTCGTATGCCTTTCCGCATGCCTTGCGGGCGACATACCGCAGCTTCTCCTGCAGCGCCGTTATGAGGACGCAAAGGCGCTCGCGGGGCGGCTGAAGGGGATATTCGGCGATGACTTCTACATAGAGATACAGAACCACGGCATACCGGAGCAGCTGGAGGTGCTTCCACAGCTTGTAAAGCTCGCGAAGGATCTTGACATAAAATACGTCGCAACCAACGATATACATTACGTCAAAAAGGAGGACGCCGAAAGCCAGGACGTCCTGCTTTGCATACAGACAAACCGCGTGGTCACCGACGGAAACCGCATGAAGATGTCCGCCGATGAGTTTTATCTCAAGTCGGAAAACGAACTCAGGGCCATGCTGCCGGAATATCCGGAGGCATTTGAGACTACAAAAGAGATAGCGGACAAGTGCAGCGTAGAGATAAAATTCGGCGAACAGCACTTGCCTGGCTTTACCGCGCCCAGCGGCTTTACTAACCTCGAATACCTTACAAAGATATGCCATGATGGCCTTAATCGAAAAATGCCTGACGCCACGCGTGAGGTGAAGGACAGGCTTGAATACGAGATAAACGTGATAGCTCAGATGGGCTTCGTGGACTATTTCCTGATAGTATGGGACTTCGTAAACTTTGCCCATGAAAACGGCATATTCGTAGGCCCCGGACGCGGCAGCGGCGCAGGCAGCCTTGCGGCATATGCCATGGGCATAACGGATACGGATCCCATAAAATATGATCTGATATTCGAGCGTTTCCTTAACCCCGAACGCATATCCATGCCGGATTTCGATATAGACTTCTGCATAGAGCGCAGGCAGGAGGTTATAGACTATGTCACCCGCAAATACGGAGCGGATCACGTATGCCAGATAATCACATTCGGCTCCATGGCGGCCCGCCTTGCGGTGCGGGACGTAGGCCGCGCGCTGGATATGTCATACGCCGAGGTGGACAGGATAGCGAAGCTCATACCAAACGCCCTCGGCATGACGCTTACAAAGGCGTTAGAGCTTTCGGTAGAGCTTAAATCCCTCTACGACAGCGACCCGATGGTAAAGAAGCTCATTGACCTCTCATTGAAGCTTGAGGGACTTCCCCGGCATGCTTCAACCCACGCGGCAGGCGTGGTTATATGCGCTCAGCCCACCGTTGAATACGTTCCCTTACAGCGCAACGAGGACGCCATAACCACCCAGTTCACCAAGGATACGGTAGAGGAGCTGGGCCTTCTTAAGATGGACTTTTTGGGCCTGCGCAACCTGACGGTTATAAAGGATACGCTTGACTTCATAAGGCAGCAGGGCAAGGAAGTACCCGACCTTGAGCGCATGGAAAACGATGACCCGGCCATATTCAAGATGATATCCGAGGGGGATACGGACGGCGTGTTCCAGTTGGAGTCCAACGGCATGCGTCAGTTCATGATGCAGCTTCAGCCCGACTGCTTTGAAGATATAATTGCGGGTATTTCCCTTTTCCGCCCCGGCCCCATGGAGCAGATACCCCGTTATATCGCCGCCAGAAACGACAGAAAAAATATCAAGTACACCCACGAAAAGCTTAAGCCCATATTGGAAAAGACCTATGGCTGCATGGTATACCAGGAGCAGGTAATGCAGATAGTGCGCGACCTTGCGGGCTATTCCTGGGGCAGGAGCGATCTCGTGCGAAGAGCTATGGCCAAGAAAAAGCACGAGGTGATGGCTAAGGAACGGGAGTACTTCATAAACGGCATAGTCCAAGACGGCAAGGTGGTCGTACCGGGCGCGGTGCGAAACGGAGTTGACCGTGACACCGCAAACCGCATATTCGACGAGATGATGGACTTTGCGTCCTATGCCTTTAACAAGTCCCACGCTGCCGCATACGCAGTGCTGGCATACCGAACGGCGTATCTCAAAAAATACTACCCGGTGGAGTTCATGACAGCCCAGATGAACAGCTTCATAGGCAAGGACATGGGCAAGATATCCGAGTACGTGAATTACTGCCGCCAGCGGGGAATAAATGTGCTGCCGCCGGATGTAAACAGCAGCATGGCTAAGTTTTCGGTGGAAAACGGCAGCATACGCTTCGGCTTTGCCGCAATAAAGAATGTAAGCGAGAGCATAACCGGCCAAATAGCCGCGGAGCGCGAGCAGAACGGCCCGTTTAAGGACTTTTTCGATTTTATACGCCGGGGAGACCAGCTCAATAAGCGCATAGTTGAGGGCCTGATAAAAGCGGGCTGCTTTGACAGCATGAATGTACGGCGCGCTCAGCTTCTCGCCATATACGATCAGGCAATGTCCGCCGCGGGTAACGACAGAAAGCAGCGGGCCACCGGGCAGATGTCCCTTTTCGACATGGCGGGGGCAGACGATATTGCGGCAGACGCGGCAATACCCCTGCCCGATATACAGGAATTCGACAAGAACACCCTGCTTTCCATGGAACGGGAAGTAATGGGCATATACATAAGCGGCCACCCGCTGCTGGAATATGCGGATGAGTTAAAGGCGCTTGCATCGTGCAGCGAGCTTTCAGCCTCGGACGGTTCGGGAAAATATACAGACAACCAGAAGGTACGTCTTGGCGGCATAATAACCTCCGTGCGCACAAAGCCTGTAAAGAGCGGCAACGGCCTCATGGCATATGCTGTTATAGAGGATCTTACCGGTACCATAGAGCTTGCCGCATTCCCGACGGTATTCAACCGCTGCGGCAATAAGCTCATCATGGATAATAAGGTGATAGTATCCGGCAAGCTAAACATGCGCGAGGATCAGAACAATACCGTGCTGGTGGACGATATATTTCCGCTGGAAAGGAAAGGCGCCTCCGGCAGGCTGTATCTCAGGCTGGACATGAATGATTCTGCAATGGTGGAGCGAATACAGACCATGCTCAGGCGTTACCCCGGCAATGTAACAGTAATACTGGTAGACGCAGCCACGAAGAAGGCCATGCAGGCTGACAGGGGCATGTCCATTAACCCGTCGCCTGCCTTTATGGCCATAATGAATGAAATGCTTGGCGAGGAGAATGTAAAGCTTAAATGATGCGTGAAATTCCGATAGAAAAAAACGACGATATAGAATTTACCATAGATGCTCTGGGCTCTGAGGGGCAGGGCATAGGCAGGGTAGACGGCTATACGGTATTCGTGCCCCTGGCTCTGCCCGGCGAAAAGATACGCGCCCACGTAATAAAGACTACCTCCGGCTACGGCGTGGCAAAGCTTACAGAGGTGATGGAACCGTCGAAGGATAGGGCTCAGCAGGATTGCCCGGCATATCCCCGCTGCGGCGGCTGCTCCATGCGGCACATGAGCTATGCGGCGCAGCTGGCCGCCAAGACAAAGCAGGTGAGGGACGCATTTATCCGTCTCGGCAGGTTTGATGGAAGCGAGATAAATGTACAGCCCTGTCACGGCATGGAACACCCGGATCGGTATCGCAACAAGGGCAGCTTCCCATATGGTTATGACGAAAACCACTGCATAGTGCCCGGCTTTTTTTCGCCCCGAAGCCACCGCATAGTGCCTATAGCAGACTGCCCCATACAATCTGAGAATATTATGGCGGCGGTGCGGGTAGTCACCGATTGGGCGCGGGAGTATAACATTACGCCATATGATGAACAGAAACGCTGCGGCCTGCTGCGACACTGCATGGTGCGTGAATCCAGCAGCGGCGTGATAGTGATGGTCGTCACCGCCGGCAAGCTGCCACACGATATTGAGCTTGTAGAAATGCTCAGAGCAAGCATACCACACCTTATCGGAGTAGTACACAACCTCAATAAAGCCGACACGAACATCATACTTGGCAATAGATTTACTACTCTATGGGGCAACGAAAGACTGCCCGTCACAGTCTGCGGCCACAGCTTCCAAGTGTCCATGCCTTCGTTTTTGCAGGTCAACCCGGTTCAGACAGAGGTACTGTACAGCTACGCGCTGGATTTCCTCGATCTGAATGGCGGTGAACGTGTGGCGGACGTTTACTGCGGCATAGGTACCATAACCCTTATGCTGGCTGAACACGCCAAAGAAGTAATCGGCATAGAGTGCGTGCCGGAGGCTATATCCGACGCAAACCGCAGCGCCTCCGAAAACGGCATAGCCAACGCAAAGTTTATATGCGGCAACGCCGAGGATGTGCTGCCAAGGTTGGTATCCGGCGGCACAAAGCTGGATTGTGCCGTAATAGATCCGCCCCGCAAGGGCTGCGATGAGGCAGTGCTGAAGGCTCTCGCCCAAAGCGGCGTAAGCAGGATAGTTTATATTTCCTGCAACCCTGCTACACTTGCACGTGATTGCCGCATGCTTGCGGACATGGGCTACTGTGTGGAAAAGATACAGCCGGTGGATATGTTCCCGTGGACTTATCATGTGGAGACGGTGGTCCTCTTGTCACGGGAAACAAATCCACTGACGGTTGAGGTCAGAATGGAAGTGGAAACCGGCGAGGTCAAGGAGCATCCGACCTATAAGCGTATTCAGGAGTATGTGCAGGAGAAGTACGGCTTCAAAGTCCATACGGCATATATTGCCGAGGTCAAGCGTATGGTCGGACTGGATATGCACAAAGCACCGAACGCAGTGGAGCAGAGAAAACATGAGTATCATCCCTGCCCGCCTGAAAAGGTTGAGGCGATCAAGGATGCGCTGCGGCATTTTGGCTTAGTCTCAGAGTGAGTTTACGGCTAAAAACCCAGCACCACGCCAAATGAAGTGACCCCAAAAAGTTAGACAATATTCTGAAGTAAAAATTGTTCAAGCAGCCGAAAGGGCTTGCTGTCTGTGAATTGCAGGCGGCAAGCCCTTTAGCTTTGCCTTGATCCTGCGGTTGTTGTAGTAATCTAGATATTCGATCAGTTCCAGTTTGAAGTGTTCCATGGAGCGGAACTCCTGCAAATACAGCAGCTCACTTTTGAGCAGCCCGAAGAAATTTTCTATCACAGCATTGTCCAGACAGTTTC
>OIZV01000378.1_pt1 | contig 23933 bp, 18 predicted proteins | sample 1588681 | NCBI WGS metagenome assembly OIZV01 (sample SAMN03283281) | human gut metagenome | biome: human-associated habitat; material: feces | host: Homo sapiens | place: Peru | collected 2012 | reverse complement strand
GCCATCCTGATGGAAAACGGCAGGGGAGGGCTTCCGGAGTACAGGAAGTACTTGGCTTCGCTTGCCCGTCCGGGCAGGAACGGGGCGATCGTGATGAACGCCAATCCGTTCACTAAAGGACATCGCTATCTGGTTGAGCAGGCCGCATCGCAGGTTGACAATCTTTATGTGATTGTTGTTAAGGAAGATAGGTCGCGTTTCCCTTACGTCGAAAGAAAGGCTATGATCGAGGCCGGTTGCGCCGGGCTTGACAATGTGGTTGTCTGCGAGGGGAGTGACTACGCCATCTCGGCGGCGACTTTCCCGACATATTTCCTGAAGAAGCTGGACGACGCGACGGACACTCAGATCGCCCTTGATCTGGATCTGTTTGTGAATCATATCGCTAAGCCTCTGGGCGTTACGGTGCGTTTTGCCGGCAGCGAGCCGGAGGATGCGCTGACCCGCCGCTACAACGAACTGATGGCGGAGATATTGCCTAACTTCGTAGAGATTCCAAGACTTGAGCAAAACGGCAATCCGATCAGTGCCACCTCATTAAGGCGTGCTCTTGACAAAGGCAACCTCAAAGAGGCGATGGAATATATTCCAGAATCCACCGTCCCTTACTTGGTCGCCGACCTTGCCGAGCGGGCGTTGAGGTTGGAACTCGACACGACCCCCAAACCAGGACTCGTGGACAGGCAGGACAACGGTGCCCACAAAGACATGGACTATGCGCTGATGTCCAAAAGCATCTCTGCATTAAGACCTTATCTGACAAGACTGGCTGTGGAGTCCGCCAAAGACATTGACCCGGCAAAGATAAAGGAGATCGGCATCGAGGCCGAAAAAGCGATGCTGAAGGCCACCGGCGGAGTGAATACCCACAAGGGAGCGCTCTTCTGCATCGGCCTGTCAGTCGCCGCGGCCTCCTGCCTGGCTTGCTCCACGAGGGCTGTGGAGGCATATTCATTCAAGGAACTTGTGTCCCGCGCCGCGTCGGAGATCCCTTCCGCCCGAGGTACGCACGGAGCCGAGGCCAAGAGAAGCTTCAAGGCTGTCGGCGCTCTGGAGAACGCCCGCGCGGCCTATCCGGAACTATTCACAGACTGGCTGCCGTACTATCGTTCGCTGGAAGGCGACCCTTTCCGCTGCCATAAGACGCTGCTTCACATAATGACGACCCTTGACGACACCAACATCCTCCACAGGAGGGGAGCGGAGGGTCTCGCCCACGCCGAAGCCGAGGCCGCAAGGCTTCTTGAGGACTTCAGCGAGAGCGGATTGTCGTCTCTGAACAAGGATTTCATCAGGGAGAACATCTCGCCCGGCGGAAGCGCCGACATGCTGTCCCTGACGATTTTTATAGAAAGCATAATTAACAATATTCATTAACACAAAACTAATTTACTATGGTTGAATTGATTCCTAATGGTGTTTATCTGAAGGGCGGCAAGACTCTCGTAAGTGATGCCGCGGGAATGCCATCTGCCGACGAGGCTCGTGAAAATACTATTGCCTACAGAATTCTCCGTGCCCACGATGTGGACGGAAGCAAAGGCAAGAAGATGCGCATCAAGTTCGATGCGATGGCTTCACACGACATCACTTATGTCGGAATTATCCAGACAGCCCGCGCCAGCGGACTTGACAAGTTCCCTATCCCTTACGCGATGACCAACTGCCACAACTCTCTGTGCGCTGTCGGTGGTACCATCAACGAGGACGACCATATCTTCGGTCTCTCCGCCGCCAAGAAGTACGGTGGTATCTATGTTCCTGCCAACCAGGCGGTTATTCATCAATATGTCCGCGAGGCTCTCGCCGGTTGCGGCCGCATGATCCTCGGTTCCGACAGCCACACGCGCTACGGCTCGCTCGGCTGCATGGGTGTGGGCGAAGGTGGCGGTGAGCTTGTGAAGCAGCTCCTCCACAACACTTGGGACATCAACGCTCCTGAGGTTGTTCTGGTTTGGCTCGAAGGCAAGCCTAAGAAGGGTGTCGGCCCTCACGACGTGGCCATCTCCCTCGTCAAGGCCGTGTTCGAGAACGGTTTCGTGAAGAACAAGGTGCTTGAGTTCGCAGGCCCTGGCGTGGCCTCCCTTCCTACCGACTTCCGTAACGGAATCGACGTGATGACCACCGAGACCACCTGTCTGAGCTCTATCTGGGTGACGGACGAGAAGGTTGAGGAGTATTACAGGATGCACGAGCGTCCTGAGGCTTACAAAGAGCTCCAGCCGGGCGAGATCGCCTACTACGACGCGATGATCCGCATCGATCTCTCCAAACAGGAGTCAATGATCGCCCTTCCGTTCCATCCTTCCAACGCCTACACGATCCACGAGTTCCAGGCTGATCCGGAAGGAATCCTGAAGAAAGTGGAGGAGGATGCCAAGAAGCGTTTCGGCGACAAGATCACCATCGATCTTGAGAGCAAGGTGAAGGACGGCAAAGCGTTCGCCGACCAGGCCATCATCGCCGGCTGCTCCGGAGGTACCTACGACAACCTCAGCGAGGCCGCTGCGATCATGAAGGGCAAGACCATCGGCAACGACTACTTCACGATGTCCGCCTACCCTCAGTCAACCCCTGTCTATCTCGCGACCACCCGCAATCACATCGCCGAGGAGTTGCTTGAGGCCGGTGTTGTGATCAAGCCGGCGTTCTGCGGCCCTTGCTTCGGAGCCGGTGACGTTCCTGCCAACAACGGACTCTCGATCCGTCATACCACCCGCAACTTCCCTAACCGCGAGGGCTCGAAGCCTGGACAGGGACAGATCTCCCTTGTCTGCCTGATGGACGCGCGCTCGATCGCCGCCACGGCCGCCAACGGTGGAGTCATCACGGCAGCCACTGACATCCAGTACGAAGACACGCACAAGCCATATTCATTCGACGACCGCATCTACAAGAGCCGCATCTACTACGGATTCGGCAAGGCCGACCCTACCGTCGAGCTCCGCTACGGACCGAACATCAAGGACTGGCCTAAGATGTACCCGATGCAGGATAACATGCTCCTCGAACTCGCCGCTGTCATCCACGATCCTGTCACCACGACCGACGAGCTCATCCCTTCGGGCGAGACTTCCAGCTACCGTTCCAACCCGCTGAAACTCTCCGAGTTCGCTCTCTCACGCCGTGTTCCTGAATATGTCGGGATCAGCAAGCGCATCCAGGCGGAGGATCTTGAGCGCCGCGCCGGCAAGGCTCCGCAGCACGTTCTAGACGCTCTCGCCAAGGTTGGTGCCAAGCCGGAGGACACCTCGTTCGGCTCATGCGTGTTCGCCAACAAGCCTGGTGACGGCTCAGCCCGCGAGCAGGCCGCTTCCTGCCAGAAGGTGCTCGGCGGCGACGCCAACATCTGCTATGAATATGCCACCAAGCGTTACCGCAGCAACTGCATCAACTGGGGCATCGTTCCTTTCACCATCTCAAAGGAGACTCCTTTTGAATATGTAGCCGGCGATTTCGTCTATGTTCCCGGCATCCGTGAGGCCATCCTTTCGGGCAAGGAGGAGATTGACGCCAAGGTGATCAGCGCCGAAGGTGTGAAGGGCATTCATCTCTACTTCCAGAATCTGACCGCTGACGAGAGGGAGATTCTCGCCGACGGTTGCCTGATGAACTTCTACGCCGCCCAGAAGAGCAAATAATCATAATCGCGCACTTTAGGCTTGCGTCCATTTTAGGGGGCTTGCAAGCCTGAGGTGCCCAGGTAATCATATTCGTAAAACACTTTAATTTTTAATATTCAGTTATGAAAAAAATTCAGATGGTCACTCCTCTCGTAGAGATGGATGGTGATGAAATGACAAGGATCCTGTGGAAGATGATTAAGGATGAGCTTATCATTCCATTTGTTGATCTGAAGACAGAATACTATGACCTCGGCCTCGTTCATCGTGACGAGACCGCCGATCAGGTGACAATCGACTCCGCCAACGCCACCAAGAAGTACGGTGTTGCCGTGAAGTGCGCCACCATCACTCCTAACGCCAAGCGTATGACCGAGTACAACCTGCATCAGATGTGGAAGAGTCCGAACGGAACGATCCGTTCGATGCTGGACGGAACGGTGTTCCGCACTCCTATCACCATCCCTTCCATCTCTCCTGCCGTGAAGTTCTGGAAGAAGCCTATCACCATCGCTCGTCACGCCTACGGTGATGTCTACAAGAGTGTTGACATCCGCGTTGAGGAGCCTGGAGTCGCCAAGCTCGTCTTCGAAGGCGAGAGCGGCAAGAGGGAAGAGCAGATAGTACACACCTTCAAGGGCCCTGGTGTTCTCCAGGGAATGCACAACACCGACGCTTCCATCCGTTCTTTCGCCCACGCTTGCTTCAAGTACGCCCTTGACCTCAAGCAGAGCATCTGGTTCGCCACCAAGGACACCATCGCCAAGAAGTACGACGGACGTTTCCGTGAGATCTTCGAGGAGGTGTTCGCGGAGTACAAGGACGCTTTCGAGGCCGCCGGCATCGAGTACTTCTACACCCTTATTGATGACGCGGTCGCACGTGTGATGCGCAGCGAGGGTGGTTTCATCTGGGCCTGCAAGAACTACGACGGTGACGTGATGAGCGACATGGTCTCCACGGCCTTCGGTTCCCTTGCCATGATGACCTCTGTTCTTGTCAGCCCTGACGGCAAGTACGAGTACGAGGCCGCCCACGGCACCGTGACCCGTCACTACTACAAGCACCTCCAGGGCGAGGAGACCTCCACGAACCCGATCGCGACGATCTTCGCGTGGAGCGGTGCGTTCCGCAAGAGAGGCGAGATGGACAACATTCCAGAGCTTGTCAACTATGCCGACCAGCTTGAGGCCGCCTGCTTCGACACCCTCAACGCCGGCATCGTGACCAAGGATCTCGCCAACCTAATGGAAGGCGTGACTCCTCAGGTAAAGAACTCCGCCGACTTCATCGCCGCCATCCGCGAGCGCCTCGAAAAGCGTCTCGCGTAAGTGATCTGTCCGTCTGGTCGCTTAGCTTACCATTCGGCCACTGTGCCTATAAGTTCGGTCGCTGAGCCTTTCGAAGCGTCTTGTGAAAGGTTACATTGACACGTCGCTGAGCTTCTGGTTCGACAACGCTAACCAACCATCGAAGCGACATTCATGACCGATGATTATGCGCAGCGGCGACAAAAAAAGAATTTTCAAATTTTGCACGTTACCAAAATTTGAAAATTCTTTTTTTTGTCGCCTTGTTCCGCTGTCTGCTTTACGCAACACTTGCCCTATCCCCACCCATTGACTTCCCACACTCCGGTCTCGCATCAAATTTTGTCCATCGGAATGTCTTTTTACCGGAGAAGTCGAACCACCGTTTATGTTTGTCCGGTGAGAACCCTATTTATTGGACAAACTGGTGATATTGCACAGTTTCTCCGGTGGATTGCCGTTTCGATGGACAAACTGCTTAATATCGCAAGTTTGTCCAGTTGTGTTATCTCTTCCAGGTCGGCAAGCCACAATGCATTCTCGGGTACCAAACAGTCTCGCCATCCTTTGGTACACCACAGTGCGTTTTCCTGTACCAACCACTGTCCCAGGCTTTCTGTACCAACTGCTGTTCCGTGTCCATTTGGTACCTCAGGAACTCCTTTCCTGCACGAAACGCTAACTATGTCCAAACAACTGTCTTGTGTTCCAACCTAATATTCACTTTGTGACTTCTATCATTGAACGTCCTTCCTCATGGCCTGAGTGACAATTTTTCGACCTGAATCTCCTTTGGCGGCATAGCGGAATCATTTTGATGTACATTTCTCTTCATTGCGACAGATTTTATCGCTTTTGATTGTTATATTTGCGGCAAACACTTCTGAATATGTTGAACCAGATCAAGCGGTTAAGCGCGATAGTGAACAAGCTCAGCGGCATCAGTGAATATGTCAGCAAAGAGGATCTGCTGGAGTCTATGTCCGGTGATATGGCCGAGAACGGTCCCTACGCTTTGCGGACACTTCAGCGGAACATCAAGACCATTGAGGAGATTTTCGGAATCGAGATTCAGAATGTCAAGGGGAGGGGTATCACATAGTGGACAGGGGATCCGGTTTATACCGATCGGTTCAAGGAGCTTCTGTCCGAGATTGAGATCCTGAGTACTGTCGGCTCGGACTCCGGGACGCGTGACTTTATCATCCCGGAGCAGAGAACTATGGCGTTCAGCGTTGATATTCATAAAGTTTTGGAGTCGATCAAGCAAAGGCGGCGAGTGCGGTTTTCATATTCATTGCCAAGGTCAGGCGGTAAGGAGGTTGAATATGTCGCCGAGCCGTATTTTTTGAAGCAGTCGCAGAATCGTTGGTATCTCGTGGCGATGGTTGAGAGCGTCCTTAAATGCTTCGAGCTGGGTAGGTTTGTGGATTTTAAGGTACTGGATGAGGATTTTGTCCAGGGTTCTGGTGTCCGTGCGGAGAACCTCTTCCGCGATTGTTTCGGAATATGGGATGACCCGAAGATGCCCGTCGAGGACATCCTCCTGAGGTTCAGTCCTTTGGACGGCCGCTTCATCAAGACTCTGCCGATTCACTCCTCTCAAAAAATCGAAGAGACCGATGAATATGTGGAAGTGACCCTCCACTTGAAAATCACCAATGATTTCGTGATGGCCCTTCTCTCCCGAAGCTCCTCCATCGAGGTTCTCGCACCCCAGTCCCTCAAGGACCGGATGAACGCCATCTGGGCCGCCGCTTTGGAGCGGAATAAGTAATTTGTTAATTTTATATTGTTATGGATCAATTTGATTTAGAAAAACATTTTGCTGAGGTGAACGCTGCCCTTGGCATTAAAAACAAAAGAAGCGATTCTGATGAGTCCTATGTGATTGACTTGTGTGATGAAGTGTTGGGAGAACTTGCCTTAAGGCAACATACCTTTGATTTCTTACGTGGAGATCCAAGTGAGTCTTGTCTGTCCGGTAAAAAACTACCTGTTGATGCTTATTATCCGAATAAGAATATTGTAGTTGAGTACAGGGAAAAGCAACATACAGAGAGTGTTGCGTTCTTTGATAGGAGGTCTACAGTATCAGGGGTCGGAAGAGGTGAGCAAAGACGAATCTATGATCAACGTCGTAGGGATATTCTTCCACAATATGGAATTAAGCTGATAGAAATATCGTATTCATCTTTTAACTATGATTCTAAAAAGAAGATTATCCGGAATAGACAGAGGGATATTCTTGTAGTAAAAAGACTCTTGTTGAAGTAATGATGTTCAACGACCCTGAGGAGACATATTCATTGAAAGAGAAGTTGGTGGTGGCGGCGGTGCTGCTTCTGCCGGTGGCGTTGGCGGCGGTGGCTATGATTGGGGAGAAGAGGAACTTGAGGGAGGTGGAGGCGATGAAGGATAGGCCGGTCCGCTACTATGAATATGCCATCCGGCCGGTAGACACAGTTCTGAACCATCCGGTCGGGCTGAGGGGAAGGCCGTTGATTGAGGATGACGGGCGAGGGATGGTGTGGTGCTGAACTCTGGCGGGAAGAAGATCGTCACCGGCCTTTCCTCAGAAGAGATTCTGGAGCAGCTTGACCTTGACTATCAAGATGTCTATGACTATTACGGAGGGGCGGAAGAGCTCTGGTGAATATGATTTATTGAAATGAAAATCGAAGAAGCTATACTCTATGTGCTTGCCGAGAGGGGTGGCGGGCTGCGGACGGAGCAAATCGCAGAGATCATCAACAGCCGCAGATTGCATATTCGTAAGGACGGAAAGCCGGTGACCTCGGCGCAGGTGTATGCCGTGGTGATGCGTTATCCGGACACTTTCGTCAAGGCGGAGGGGCGGATAATGCTGATGATATGATTTTCGTGATAGCTTGACGATTTTATTTGGTTTATATTGTAAACTTATTTATATTTGTGATGCCGTTAGGGCTAATGTGCATGACCGCTAATGACGGAAACGATGTAAATCAAAATGTTATGGAAACAAACAACAATCTTTCGGCTGAGCAAAGTCTGAAAATCATCAGCGAGACGATGGCAAGGAATTGCCGTGCGATCGAGAAGAATCAAGGAACTTACTACATCCTTTGGGGTGTGATACTGGCGGTGGTCTCCGCCCTCATCTATCTTTTATGGAACGGCACGGGGAATCCGGTCTGGAATTACCTCTGGTTTCTCATTCCGGTGATCGGAGTTCCGGCGGCCATATTCATTTCAAAGAAGGGGAGTGACGCTCCGAAAACCTATCTCCACAAGACTGTAGGCTGGATTTGGTGCGCTTTCGGAATCACGGCCGTTTGCCTGACAATCCTCTCTTGCACGGTCAACCCGTTCGTGCTTGACACCTACCTCATCACGTCTTTGTTCGGTTTCACCATCCTGTCCACTGGCATAGTCATCAAGAGCTGGCCGATCATCGTTTCTGGAGCGCTTGTGGTTCTGCTCGGCGCACTTTACACTGACTATGCCGGTGCGCAGATCTGCCTGATATGGCTTTTCAGCGGCATCATTATGACCGCCGGCGGCGTCATCGCCAGAATAATAAGGAGGTAGGATATGTTCAGAAAACTGAATCCTCTGCTGCATTCGGAGCTCAGGCTCGCCGTGATGTCGATCCTCATCGGGGTCGAGGAGGCGGACTTCGTCTATATCAGAAAACAGACGGGCGCCACGGCCGGCAACCTCAGCGTGCAGATAGACAAACTCAGCGAGGCCGGTTACATCACCATCGAGAAAGGCTTCAAAGGCAAGAAACCTTGCACCACCTGCCGCGCGACCGACGCTGGCCGCGAGGCGTTCAATGAATATGTCGATTCGCTCAAGGACTATCTCTCCTTGGGAAACCAGCTGTAAAACTGTCCCTTAATTCATATCTTACCTTGAAGTTTTGTCCGGCGAGAAGCCTTTCAGCCGGACAGACTGTGCAAATCAACGCGTTTATCCGGCGGATGGCAGTTTGCGTGGACAAAATTGTAATATGACGTGGTTTGTACGGGAGAATGCCGTTCCAGTGACCATCAAGAATCAAATATTATTCTCTGATTCCGAATGTTTGGAGAATAGTTGTTAGTTTTGCATGATAGAAATGTTCAAATGAAATGTGGTGTGATGTCGATTTGGAAATTGGCATAGAAAATAGAAAATTGTACAAGGCTCAAATAGAATGTTTACCGTTATATTATTCTTGTTTGCGGGAATCGCGGCCGGAAGGCTTTTGAGGAACAGAGACTGCGGGTGGGTCTCAAAGTTGACAACCATTCTGATTTGGTCTCTGCTGTTTCTTCTGGGTGTTGAGGTCGGAGGAAACAGGACGATAATCTCATCACTTCCGTCGCTTGGTCTGGACGCTTTGCTCATTGCTGTGTTGTCTCTGGCTGGTAGCTGTTTATTCGCCTGGCTTTTGTGGCGTCATCTTAAATCCGAAAAGAAAAGGACATGAAAGGCAGTCTTGTGATAGTAGGCTTCTTCGTCCTTGGCATCCTTGCCGGCCTGACCGGAATTGTGCCGGAGAAAATTGTGGAAGGGAACCTGACATTCTACGCCTTGTGTGCCCTGCTTTTCTTCGTGGGGATAGGTGTGGGAAGTGACAGGAACATTGTCTCCAGATTCAAGTCCCTTGATGTGCGAATGGCTTTGCTTCCAGCCGGAACTATGCTCGGCACATTCGCCGGGGCGCTTGCGGCCGCACTGATTCTGCCCGGAAGGTCGGCCACAGACTGTCTGGCCGTTGGCTCCGGATTCGGCTACTATTCCCTCTCCAGCATATTCATAACCGGTTACCGTGGCGCCGAACTCGGTACCGTTGCATTGTTGTCCAACATCATAAGGGAGATGGCCACGCTTCTGCTGGCTCCGCTTCTTGTCAGAATAGGTGGTCCGCTCGCTCCGATAGCCGCCGGTGGCGTTACATCGATGGACACCACACTTCCGATCATCATGGCATCCTCCGGCAAGGAATATTCAGTGATCTCCCTCTTCCATGGCTTCGTCCTCGAATTCTCCATCCCGTTCATCGTCACATTCTGGTGCACGATCTGACGTCAATGCAGGGAAGATCAGGTTGCTGAGCTTGTCGAAGTGATCGGTGAAAGTGTAAAGTTTCTTTACACCCAGTGTTAAATTTCTTTACACTTTCCCAAATCGCTAGAATCGCTAAAATATTCATAACTAATTAATTGAATATTTTGGCACGCCTAATGCTTATGACTTTTACCGAAAAGGAAAAAGAAATATGAAAAAGACAATATTCATAACATTCGCGATGATGGTCGCCGCTCCGGTTTTCGCGCAGGAGGCGCTTCCGACTCCGATGACGCTGAAGGAGTGCATGGAATATGCGATCAGCAACAGCACCAAGGTGAGGATCCAGCAGGCGTCCAATGGTGACGCACGGCTTGCGAGAAGGGATGCGATCTTCGATGCGTTCACCCCTGAGATAAGCGGAAGCAGCTCGGCTTACTATAACTTCGGACGTGCGGTTGACCCTAAGACCAACACCTACGTCACCACAACCTCGTTCCACAACAGTTATGGTGTAAGCGCCGGCATCGCTCTCTTCAACGGATTCAAGGCCGTGAACAATATGAAGATCTCCAAGACTTCCATCGCTCTTGGCAACTCGCAGGAAGACCAGATTGAGGCTGACATCTGCCTCGCCACGATGGAAGCCTACTGCAACGTGCTCTATTACAGCCAGCTGGCCGACATCTACAAGGCTCAGGTCGAGGTCGCCGAGGAATCTCTCACAAAAGCCCGCCGTCAGGAGGAACTTGGACAGAAGGGTCACGCGGATGTTGTGGAGATGGATTCCAACCTCGCCGACAAACAGTACCAACTCGTTGAGGCCAACAACAAGCTCAACGACGCTAAGATCACACTTGAGGACGTGATGTTCTGGTCTGAGGATCACGAACTTGTCATCGACAGTGAGCTTCCGGTGGCCCTTGACAGCGAAAGGATGCTGACCGATTCCTTGGCTCTGGAGGATATGGTTGATTTCGCGCAGGCGAACAACCCGGCCGCACGTGTGGCACGCTATAACCTCTTGAACGCCAAGCGTGAGCTCAGCACAGCCAGATGGCAGCTTCTCCCTTCGCTGAACGCCTACGCAGGATGGTCCACGACTTACTTCACCTACCCTGGCAGCGGCTCGGCATCCGACCCTTTCCGCACGCAGTTCAAGAACAATGGTGGTGAATATGTCCAGCTGTCCCTGAATATTCCAATCTTCTCAGGACTTCAGCGACACAGCAACATCGCAAGAAAGAAGAACGCGGTCGCCAAGGCTTCAGCCGAGTACGACCAGAAGATGAGGGACATCTCCGCCGAGGTGCGCAGGGCTGTCCAGGATCGCGACGGAGCGTCGGCCGCCTATATTCAGGCGCAGAGAAAATCCGATGTGCAGGAGGAAGCATATTCATTGAATATGAAAAAGTTGGAGCAGGGGTTAATCTCTCCGATCGAGTTCCAGACCGCATCGAACAACTACCTTGAGGCGAACGCCCAGCGGCTCAACTCGCTGCTGACCTACTTCATCAAGCGCAGCGTGGTCAACTACTATAACGGAGTGGATTACATCAATCAATGAATATGACCGTGCCGGTCGCCGAGCCTGTCGAAGCGACCACCTCAGAAATAATCAACGAATAATAACAAACATTATGGACAAGATAATCGAAAAGAAAAAAGGCTGGAGAACAGCCTTCACAAAAAAGGCGATGCCTTACTGGCTTGGAGCCATCGTGGTAGTGTTCGTGCTCTACCTCGTGTTCAGAGACAATTCCAAGACCCTCAGGGTTGACAAGGACACGATCACGGTCAGCCAGGTGACTGACGGACAGTTCAACGACTATATCCGTGTGAGCGGTCAGGTACAGCCAATGGTCACAATCCAGATCAGCCCGCTCGAAGGCGGTACCGTCCAGAAGATCATCGTCGAGGAAGGCTCCACCGTCAAGGCCGGGGAACCGATTCTTGTGCTGTCCAATGATAACCTTGACCTTCAGATACTTAACGCCGAGGCTGAGCTTGCGGAAAAGGAGAACATCCTTCGTAACACGATGATCTCGATGGAGCAGCAGAAACTCTCCCACGAGCAGAACAGGCTCCGTTACGCCTCCGAGGCCAAGCGCAACAAGAGAACCTTCGAGCAGAACGAGCAGCTTTACAAAGAGAAGCTTATTTCCAAGGAGGACTTCCTCAAGGCCCAGGAGGATTATGAGCTTTCGCAGCAGAACCTTGACCTGACTCTCAAGAGTATGGAGCAGGACAGTCTCTACCGTTCGACCCAACTTCTGAGTCTGCGCGAGAGTCTTGACAACATGAAGATGAACATGCAGCTCATACGCCGCCGCAAGGAGAGCCTTACGATCAAGGCTCCGATCGACGGGGTTCTCGGACTTCTGGACGCGAACCTTGGCCAATACATCGGTGCCGGCACCAAGATCGGCCAGATCAACTCCGAGGGTAGCTACAAGATTGAGGCTAAGATAGATGAACACTATATTGACCGTGTGGTTCCGGGACTCGACGCCACATTTGAGCGTCAGAGCGAGAAGTACGACGCGCAGGTGCGCAAGGTCTATCCGGAGGTGCGTGACGGCAAGTTCCAGGCGGACTTCAAGTTCGAGGGCCAGCAGCCCGACAACATCAGGACCGGCCAGACATATTACCTGAACCTTCAGCTCGGTCAGCCGGAGCGGGCGGTCCTCATCCCTCGCGGGACATTCTACCAGAAGACGGGAGGCAAGTGGATCTATGTGGTCAGCAAGGATGGAGGCAAGGCTGTCAAGCGCGAAATCCGTATCGGTCGTCAGAACCCTCAGTTCTATGAGGTGCTTGAAGGGCTGGAGGCTGGCGAGAAGGTCATCACCTCCTCCTACGACAACTACGGCGACAGCGATGTGCTTGTCTTCTAATTGATTAATGAATATAAACAATAACAAATAAAAATTTTCAAAGCTATGATTAAAGTCAACAATCTGTCCAAGGTCTTCAGAACAGAGGAGATCGAGACAACAGCCCTCAATGGAGTTTCATTCGAAATCGCTGACGGAGAATTCGTCGCCATCATGGGTCCTTCCGGTTGCGGTAAGTCAACCCTTCTGAACATCCTCGGCCTTCTTGACAACCCTACCGGAGGCTCCTACGAACTTCTCGGCACGGAGGTCAGCCAGCTCAAGGAAAAGGAGCGCACCAAGTTCCGTAAGGGCAACATCGGATTCGTGTTCCAGAGCTTCAACCTGATCGATGAACTGAATGTCTATGAGAACATCGAGCTTCCGTTGAGGTACCTGAACATCTCCGCGGCCGAGCGTAAGCAGAAGGTCACCGAGATTATGAAGAGAATGGCCATCAGCCACAGAGCCCAGCACTTCCCTCAGCAGCTTTCCGGAGGTCAGCAGCAGAGAGTGGCCATCGCCCGTGCCGTGGTCGCAGGTCCGAAGCTGATCCTCGCCGATGAGCCTACCGGTAACCTGGACTCCAAGAACGGTAAGGAGGTTATGGATCTCCTCAGCGAGCTCAACAAGGAGGGAACGACAATCGTAATGGTGACCCACTCCCAGAGAGACGCCGCCGTGGCACAGCGCACCATCGACCTGTTCGACGGCCAGATCGTCTCTGACGTAAAGAACGAGCTTTAGCGTTGAATCTTTCTCGTGAGGGTCGGCTGATTACTTGGCGATAGCTGATGAATCGTCACTACGGACTTGACAGTAGATAATGTAATTATACCACCCATAAGCGCCGCCCCTCACGTTTAAGATATTATTGGCGGAAGGTTGCCTGAATCTTATAGTCAAACTCCTTAATACTTTGTCTCGGTTCATCCAGAAGGTTGCCACAGCAAACCTTGGCCACCCGTGGCCATAAGCGGGAGGGGCCCAGCCGTCAGGCTGGGAGGGACGGAGCGCGAAGCGCGGAGGGTTTGTCGTGGCAACCTTCTGGATGGGATTTCCAAACGGGTAAAAATCCGTGGAGGATAAGTGATTGACCATTAGGAATATGCTTGGATGTCCTCTTGCATGAAGCGGGAATGAGGATAGGGAAGCAAAAGAATGAAAAACAAAAAGTTGGCCTCCGCGAGGCCGTGAATAGATTTATGAGCAGTTTCATTAATTTCTTGAAGCGCAACAAACTTTACAGCGCGGTCAACCTTCTGGGACTCAGCCTCTCGATGGCGTTTGTCCTGCTTCTGGCCGTGTACGTCACCAGTCAGCTGAGTACTGACTCGTTCCAAAAGAACGCCGACAGGATCTATGTCATCGCCCAGAAAGAGACCCTTTCGTCCGCTTACTGGCTGTCCCGCCACATGAAGGCTAACTTTCCGGAGATTGAGAGGTCAGCTTCATATTCCAGCAACGGAATGCAGGAGTACAAGATCGACGGCAACACCGTGAACGCCAGGACTTCTTACGCTGACTCGTCGTTTTTCGATATGTTCAGTTTCCCTCTCGTGGAGGGCGACTTCAGTGAGTGGAAGGCCTCGATAAGCGGAGTCCTGATCAGTGAGTCTTTCGCCAAGGCTCAGTTCGGGGACAGGGATCCGGTTGGACGTGAGATCCGTTTCGACGGCGCTGACTCAACGGTAAGCAACCTGACAGTCTCAGGTGTGTTCAAGGACATTGAGAACTCCATCATCAGACCGTGCGACATATTCCTGCGCGGAGAGATCATGACCATCACCAATCTGGCGAATGACGAGCGGATGTCCAACGCCGGATCATCCACCTGCTTTGTGATGGCTTATCCGAACGCCGATCTTCCGGCCAGACACGATGATATTCTTAAATGGTGCCGGGAGAATTTCTGGAGATATATGTCAGACTACGGCGGAGGTGATAATGACGTGAGAATCATTCCTTTACGTGATGTCTATTTCCTGTCGGACGGCAATGAGGACTATAATGACAGTCTGCGTCTTGGCAACAAGACGACGGTGATGCTGCTTGCCGGAATGTGCTTCCTGCTGCTTCTGTTCGCCATCCTGAACTATGTGAATATGACCACGGCTCTCTCCGGCTTCCGTGCCAAGGAGATGGCCACCAGAAGGCTTATCGGCGCGACGAAAGGCGGCATATTCATGAAGATGATTGTCGAGAGCACCATCATCTGCGCGGCCGCTATGGTCATCGCCGTCCTGCTTGGCGAGGCCATTTCCCCGGCGGCTTCGAAGGTGTTGAACTATGACATCTCTATCTTCAAGGCAATCTCTCCGGCAAGCGTGCTTGTCTGCGTCCTGTTCACGGTTTTGGTAGGGGTCATCGCCGGCATAGTTCCCGCGCTTATCATCCAGAAGGCCGAGCCGATCGAGATTGTCCGAGGTACGCTCAGACTCAAGACAAAGACCCTTTACAGCAAGGTCATCATTGTGATTCAGAATGTCATCACGGTCGTGATGCTCGTGACCGCTTTCACGATGTACTTTCAGATCCGCTCCATGATCAACGCTCCGATGGGCTATAACACTGAGGATCAGATCACCATCAGCAATGAATATGGCCGTGCGGGCGAATTGGCTCCGCTCATCAACAAACTTAAGGCGGAAAGCTGCGTTGAGGCTGTCGGTCTCGGCGATGGCTACCCGATGTTCGACACCAACAACAGGACTATGTCCACCGAAAGCGGAAAAGAGGCGTCGTTCCAGATGGTGAAGGGCGACAGCGCCTACTTCAATATCCTCGGCATCAGGAAGAAACAGGACAATCACACACCTGACTGCTATTGGCTTAATGAATATGCCTACGGAATCCTCGAAATAGACGAGACCGCCACGGAGTTCACGACCAAGTCCAACAGCACATGGCAGATAGGCGGAATCTACTACGACTTCAAGATCAAGCCGTTGCTGGAGGAGCAGCATCCTGCGTTGATTTACCAGTATGATGAATATCCTGCCGGGAAGTGGCCGTGGACGATTCTTGTGAAGACCACGCCGGATCACAAAGAGGCTTTCGCAAGGGTCAAGGCGGTCTTTAGCGAATTGTACCCGGATAAGTTATTCGATGCCAGCTATGTCGAGGATGACATCAAGGCTGTGTTCGCTTCCGAGAACAGGGTGTTGGAGATCATGGTCATATTCACAATCCTTTCGCTGTTTGTCTCGGCTCTGGGTCTCGTGGCGATGAGTTCGTACTACATGCAGCAGGAACGCAGGACAGTGTCTCTCAAGAAGGTCTATGGCGCTGACTATAACTCTGTTCTGTGGAGCCTTGTGGCCGAGTTCATGAAGATGATCGGTGTGGCGTTCGTCATCGCCGTCCCGGTGGCGTGGTACCTGATGCACACTTGGCTGAACGGCTATTCCTACCGCATCGGTCTCCATTGGTGGATCTTCGCGGTGGCAGGTCTGTTCACAGCCCTCATCGCCGTCCTCTCTGTCCTTTGGCAGGCTGTCCGCGCCGCCCGCACCAACCCGGCCATCGAGCTGAAGAAGGAATAGCGTGCTATATCTCCAATCCAGATGGTTGTCGCGATGAACCCTCCGCGCTTCGCGCTCCGTCCCTCCCAGGCTGCGCCTGGGCCCCTCCCGCTTATGGCCGCGGGTGGCCAAGGTTCGCTGCGGCAACCTTCTGGATTGAGTAGTAATATTCAGTGGAGCCTGAACGATTGAAGATTAGGAATATAATGATGTGTCCTCACCGCTGGAATCGGGAGGAGGATATGCAAGCAAAATATTGAACGATAAAAGATTAGCCTCCATGTGGAGGAATGGGTATGAGAAGAAAAAGTGATTTGATCATCAAGGTTTTGTCCTTGGGAGTCGGGATGGCGATAGCCGTCATCCTGATCGCCAAGGTCTGCTTTGAACTTTCGTACGACAATGTCTATAAGGACATTGACAGGATCTATAAGATCCGCACCGGCGCCGTTATGCAAGGTGAGGATAAGGATTTCGGTCAGGTCAGCGGAGCCATCGCTCCGGGATTCAAGGCCGAGGTGCCGGGAGTGCTGGAGGCCACAAGGTTCACCAGCATATTCAACAGCGAGAATTTCATCATCGATGACGATGGAAGCAAGGTGGCGGCCGAGCACCTTTTAGCGGATTCCTGCTTTTTCAGGATATTCAATCGCCAGTTCCTCGCCGGTGAGCCGGAAAAGGCGTTGAGGTCGTGGAGCGGCGATGTGGCCATCTCAAAGACTTTCGCCGAGAAACTTGGTGGAGTCGGAGCGGCTGTCGGCAAGCAGATCGCCAACGAGGACAATCCGAATCTGAAGCTGACTGTCTGCGGAGTCTATGAGGACTTCCCTAAGAACGGATCGATCCACGCCGATGTCATCCTTTCCATCGAGGCGATGAGCAAGTGGAGCCTCTCCAACTGGGTCGGCAACGACAGGTACGTGGCTTTCGTCAAGTTGGCCGAAGGGGTTGATCCCGCGTCGCTTAAAGATGCCATCCACGAGATGCAGAAGGCTCACCAGCCTTTGGAGGAAATGGAGAAGAGCGGACTCACTCTCTGGTACTTCCTTTCGCCTTTGGCCACCGAGCACAGCTCGAAGCCGGAGGTCAGGAACCTTGTGTTCATACTTGCCATCATCGCCGCTCTGCTGCTGCTTGTGTCCATTATGAACTACGTCCTTGTGGCGATCTCGGATGTCATCCGCAGGGCGCGCGAGGTCGGAGTCCGCAAATGCTACGGAGCCCAGCCTTGGGACATCAACAAGATCCTGCTCAAGGAGACCGCCTGGAATTTGGGTGTCTCCCTCGCCGTGGCAGCCCTGCTGATCTTTGCGTTCAGGGGTGCGGTTGAATCCCTGTTGGGAGTCCCTGTGAAGGATCTTGTCACTCCGCTTTCCGTCTGGATCATTGTCGGGATTGTGATCTTGGTGTTCCTTGTCTCCGCCGTCATTCCGGCGAGGATGTTCACCAAAATCCCTATTTCCAGCGCCTTCCGAGGCTACAAGGAGAGCAAGCGCCGCTGGAAGATCTCACTGCTTGCCTTCCAGTTCGCCATCAACGCCGTGCTGGTGTCGCTGGTGCTGATCGTCAGCTTCCAGTACCGCAAGGTGCTGAACGCCGATCCGGGCTACAACTACAGCAATCTTGTCTATGAGACATTCCCGTCCTACGACCAGACGAAGATGACAGCCATCGCCGGTGCTCTTCGCCAGCTGCCTGAGGTCGAGGCTGCTGAACTGACCTACGTGACACCTTTGGCGTCAGCTTCCGGCAATAATATTACCCTTCCTGGTGACGACAGGGAACTCTTCAATGTCGCTGATGAATATGGCGCCACGGAAGGTTTCTTCAATATGATGGGCTTCCGGCTCGTCGAGGGATCCGCTCCAAAAGGACCGAATGATGTCGCTGTCAGCAAGTCCTTTGTGACCAAGATGGCGGCTTTCGCCAACTGGTCTGACGGAGCCGTTGGAAAGATTGTCGGCATCTCCGAGCACGGGCAGGTCACGATCTGCGGAGTCTATGAGGACTATGTCATCGGAAGCGTCTCTGATCCGGACAACCGTCCGAGCGTGCGTTTCTGCTGGAACAAGGACTTCCTCACCGATGAGGAAAAGGCTGACTTTGACTGGTCAAGGCTGATGCAGACACTTGTCGTGAAGCTCACGGATGTCACTCCGGAGACGATGCGTAAGGTGGAGAAGACAATCCGGGAGGTCGCTCCTGACAGCGACGCCGAGGTGAAGTCTTACGCCGAGACGTTCAGGAGCCTATACGATCCGACGAGGCAGATGAAGAGAACCTACACCCTTGGAGCGTTGTTCGCCCTGCTGATAGCGGTGATCGGCCTGATCTCCTACGTCCGTGACGAGAACTATCGCCGAAGCGCCGAGATCGCCGTCCGCAAGGTCAACGGAGCGCAATCCTCGGAGATCGTGTCGATGCTCGTGATGGATGTGCTGAAAGTGGCTCTTGTCGCTGTCCTTATCGGTGACGCCGGGGCTTGGCTTGTGGCGCATTACTGGCTGGAGCAGTTCGCCCTGAAGATCACCCTGTCACCTCTGTTCTTCATCGCCGCCGACATCATCGTGCTGGCCATAATCGTCAGCGTCATCGTGATCGGCTCCCTGAGGATCGCTCACACCAACCCTGTCGAGTCCCTCAAGAACGAGTAGGGTAGTCCTGCTATCCCGGTCGCTGAGCGTGCCATCGTTGAACCCGTGGTTCGACAGCTCGCCAACCATCGAAATGCGATTGCAGTGTCGTGGCAGATAACTATCTGTCAACTAATATAATAAGCAAGTACGTGGTGCATAAACCGGCACCACGTACTTGCTTTATTGTTTGATAATGAGCTACTTAGTTGCCACTCGCTCGGAATCAATGAGTGGCGGTTAACCTGTTGATTGACAGTGAATAAGCGTTGTACCTTTGGTGGAAAACTACTGAAGGTAAATTATTATATTCTTGATAATGAATATGTTCCATCCCATGGTCCGCTTTGCGGCAACCTTCCGGACGCTAAGGAGTTTTACTTGAATATCAGCGTGAAAACAGTCGCTTCGGAGTCCGAGCGGGTGAGGCGGAGGGTGCCGCCGTGCATCCTCATGATCTGACGGGAAAGGCTCAGTCCGATTCCGCTGCCCTCAGGCTTGGTCGTGAAGAACGGAATGAATATCTCCTCCTGGCTTGCCGCGCTGATAGGCGGCCCGTCATTGCTCACATTGATGATGACGTTGTCCCTCTTGTCAATCTCGGCAGAGATTTCGATGTGCCGCGCCCCGGCCTGAGCGGCGTTCTTGACAAGGTTGATGAGAATCTGTGAGATCTGGCTCTCGTCAGCGTACAGAAGCACGTCCTCGGTCTTTTCCACAAATCCAGCGGTAGCCCCGGCGGCGGTCAACACCGGCTGGCTCAGATCGATGACCTTGGCCGCGAGGTCGCGAGCGAAAAACGCCTTCCTGACCGGCACGGCCACGTGGGTCAGATCCCTGTACGAATTGACAAACTTTATAAGACCACGGGACGAACTGGCGATGGTCTCCAGACCTGCCTTGAGGTCCGGCCCGTCTGATGGCGGAGTGATCGTCCCGGCATATTCGGAAAGAGCCTCGGAAAGGGAGGCGATCGGTGTGACGGTGTTCATGATCTCGTGTGTGAGAACCCTGATGAGTCTCGTCCAGGACACTGACTCGTTCTCCTCGATGGCCTCAGAGATGTCGTTTACCGCGATGATTTTCACGTCCTTACGCCCGATGTGCGCCGATGTGGCGGACAGGGAAATGTTCGTCTGCGAGCTTTCCGAATAGATGGACGCTTTCTGGTCCAGCCCCTCCTCGACTTTCTCAAAGGCTCCTCTTAATGAAGGGCTTACGATGTCAAGTTGCCGTAAGGTGCTTAAAGACGACACTCCCAGAAGAATCAACGCCTGCTTGTTGGTGTAAAGCACGGAATCCGTCCCGGACTCCAGCACGACGATGCCGGTCTTGGCCTTGTCCAACATCTGTCCGTAATATTCCTCCTGCTCCCGGATGTCGGCCGTCTCTTTCTGGAATATGGTACGGATTCGGTTCAGGGTCCTGTTGATCTTCCGGCTGCCCAAGCCCCCCTCGTCGAACCTGAAATTGGTCTCCTTATCCTCCAGGGCATCAAGCATATAGGTTACTTTCTTGAGGATGCGATGCCGTGTAAGAAGCACCGCAAGCAAAGCCACCAGCACCAGAACGCCGGCCGGAATCGCTATCTGAGGCCACGGAAGCATATTCATAAACTTCGACTAAATCCCGTATTTCTTGAGTTTGCTGTAGAGGGTCGGGCGGCTGACATTCAACGCCTTGGCAACCAGCGACATATTCCCGGAATATTTCTCCACCGCGGCGCGGATGGCCTTCTCCTCCACTTCCTCCAGCGTCGCCACAGAAGTCTCGCTTCCCTCGACCAGAGCCTCTGACGGCAGCTGCAACTCGTTCTCTGTCAGATTACTGCCTTCCGCCAGAATGACAGCCTTCTCGATGCAGTTCTGGAGCTCACGAATATTCCCGCTCCAGTGGCAGTCCTTCAAAGCGGCCTTCGCCTCCGGATCGATGCCCTCTACCTCGCGGTGGTACTTCTCGTCGAACCTTTTTATGAATATCCCGGCGAGCGGAACGATGTCTTCCGGGCGCTCCCTCAGGGCCGGCAGATGGATGCTCATCGTGTTGATCCTGTAGAAGAGATCCTCACGGAATGTGCCTTCCTGCACCTTCTGGCGCAGATCCATGTTCGTGGCGCAGACAAGGCGGATGTTCACATTGCGCGGCTTGGTGTCGCCGACCCTCGTGATCGTCCTGTTCTGGAGAACCCTCAGAAGCTTCGCCTGAAGGTGTAAAGGAATATTCCCGATCTCATCCAGGAAAAGGGTTCCGCCCTCGGCCAACTCAACCTTTCCGGCCTTGTCGGCATAGGCGTCCGTGAACGCTCCCTTGACGTGTCCGAAGAGCTCGCTCTCGAAAAGGGTCTCCGGAATCGCTCCGGCATCCACGCTGACCATAGGGCCGTTCCGCCGCTCGGAATGATTGTGTATCTCTCTGGCCAGAAGATCCTTACCCGTTCCGTTCTCGCCGGTGATCAGTACCGTGGCATCGGTAGGGCCGATCTTCTCGATTGTCTTCTTGATTTCGGCCATAGCCTGTGAAGTGCCCCAGTACATCCCGGTCGGGCCGGTTGCATATTCATTAGACTGCCGGCTGTCATTCCGGTTCTCCGTCACCGCCCTTTCCAGCGTGGCGAGCAATTTCTCGTTCTCCCAAGGCTTCACGATGAAGTCGAACGCCCCTCTTTTCATCCCCTCCACGGCCAGGGATATGTCCGCGTAGGCCGTGAACAGCACGACTTTTTGGTTCGGGTTGTTGTTGCGTAACTCGCTGAGCCAGAAAAGTCCCTCATTTCCAGTGTTGATGTCCGTGTTGAAATTCATGTCCAGCAGGATCACATCCGGCTGGAAGGCATTGACGGTGCTGATAAGCTGTGCCGGTGACGGCAGGATCTCCACCGCCTCGAACCGCATAGGCAACAAGATCTTCAACGCGGACCGGATCCCCGCATTGTCATCAACCACAAGAACTTTCCCGACTTTCTTCATCTTGGTCACGTTTTTCTTTCAGTGAATCTATTCCGAGGCGGACTCGGTGACGGAGATGTTCTCGACACCGGCGGCTTTCAGGGCGGCGACAAGGGCATCCACCTGCGACTTGTCCTCGAACGGGCCGGCGGTGAACACCACGGCTCCGGCCTCGGCGCTCTTGATGAGATCCTTGTCCGAATGCTCGTGGATCGCCGCGATGGCCTCCTCGGACAGAGACTGTCCGTTCTCCGGGTAGATCCTGACCATCATCAAGGTCTTGACCTTCGACTCAAGATCCCTGGCCTTCGACACGCCGATGATCTGGCCATTCTGGAACGCGTCGATCTGCGCGTCGCGGAACCCTCTCTTCTTCACCTTGTTAAGGTTGGAAAGAGCATCTTTGTAGGACTTGAAAAGCCCGACGGAATAGGCGTGCTTCCCGGTTGTCGTGGTCCTCTCGAACACAGGACTCAGGCCGTTGAGGTCGGAGACAGAGGCTTTTCTGCTGAGGGTAAATATTCTTATCTGATAGACAATGCCTTCCGGCAGGGTGTTGTTCTCGGCGAAACGTCCTTCCGGGAGGATCATGAACGAATAGTCGAACGAAGGTTTCGGCTTGAGGATCTCCAGATGAAGATCCGGGCCGTAACTGTTTTTGGAGAATGTGTAGCCGGAGGCTGTCCCGACAATATCCTTGTCGGCCTTGGCCTGGAGCCGCCGCGTGTCGATCACGATTCCGTTGGCCAGAAAATCCATCTCGATGTTCTGGAGCTCCTTTACCGCGGCGTTTAAGGAACTGTTCAAGGTCGGAAGCATCAATTCCTTGTCGGATATCTCGGCCGTGAGTCTGGCTTTTTCTTCCGCTGAGGCCGCCGCAAGTTCCGAGCGCATCTTGTCCAGATTCTTTCCGTACCTTGCCACCGAGTCACGCAAGGCTCTAACCTCACGCATCTTTTCCATGTAGCGCTTTGTGCCTTCATCGTGTTGCCCATCGTCCGGAACCGCCGCGTCATTGTCGATCCTGGAAGGATCCTTGGCCGGATTCAGGGCTGCCAGAGTCCTCAGCTCGCCTACATCGGTGACGGCTTTCCGGACAGGCATGCTGTCATATTCAAGTACATAGATTGTCACACTGTCGCGGCCGCACTCGCGGTTCGACGCGAAGATGGAATATTTCCCGTCCTCCGTGTTGACGAAAAGGAAGTCGTCGTAAGGTGATGAATATGGAAAGCCCATATTCACCGGCATGTCCCAATCGTTGGTCTCGCTGTTCCAGTTTGAGACATAGAGATCGTAGCCTCCCATGCCGTACAGACCTTTGGAGGCGAAGTAAAGTGATTGTCCGTCAGGGGACAGCATCGGGTAGATCTCGTCCGAGGAACTGGTCATCTGCTCGTTGATCAGCGCCGGTGCGGACCATAGGGAATCCGTCAGATGAGTGCAGTAAATATTCCTGATGCCCTCCTCGTCTTTGGCTGAGTAGTAGATGTCCTTCGCGTCGTCAGGGATGTAGATGGCGCGCGAGAGGTCGTCTCCGCCCAAAGAGTCGAGCTGGTTCGGGGCCTTCCTCCAGCTGAAATCCTTCAGCGGGTAGAACAAGAAGAAGTCCCTGAGCGGGAATGTCCGCTTCGCGACGACAGTCGGCTGGCTGCAGAACCCCATCATGTTCAGTCCATTGCGTGCCATCAACAATTGTTCCTCCGCCTTTGCCGAAGCGGTTGAGTCCAGAAGCTCGATGGCGCCTTCGCTGTACTTGACCGCCTCCTCGAAGCTGTAGGCCAGCCGGCACGAGTCAGCCTTGATCATGAGTCTGGTCGGGGAGACTTGCGCGTGAGCCTCTCCGTTGAATGTGATCTGCGCGAGCAGAGTTAGAATGCCGATGAATATTTTGTTTCTCATTCTGAAAAATCTCGGTGATTGCGTCTGCAAAAATAAGAAATACTTGGCAGATAATTTCTTTCTAAGAAAAAAATGCTAAA
>OIZV01000377.1_pt1 | contig 23943 bp, 29 predicted proteins | sample 1588681 | NCBI WGS metagenome assembly OIZV01 (sample SAMN03283281) | human gut metagenome | biome: human-associated habitat; material: feces | host: Homo sapiens | place: Peru | collected 2012 | reverse complement strand
TCTCGTTGATTACATGCGACAGAATCGTCGGCGTATTGCGAATCTAGCGTTTGGTTTATTTGAACCATCATATGGGAACTCCGGCAAAACGAATGCCGCATCTGTTTCAACGGGCAATTTCTCGATTAGCATTTGTTTTACGCTCTCGCGGAGGCGATCAGCAGCATCATTTTTTGGAGAAGCGTCCCACCAATACCTAATTCAAATCCAAGAGGCAAGTATTGCATGGCAGTTTTTGGCGTTCCGGCAAAACAATGCAATTCAATATTTCGTCAAATCTTTACGCATATACCGTGGAGCTATCTCAATATATCCATGTTTAGGATAAAAAAGATAAGATTCAAACCAGCGCTCCTTCGGGTCACCGAGGTGGACAATACTTGCTGTTTTTCCAGCATTTCGCATACCTTCTTCAACAGTGTGTAATAGTAGTGATCCTATCCCCTGATGTTTCCAGCCATTTTTTACATACAATCGGCGAATTCTTGCTTCGGTTGTTCCTTGGATAGAATTGTACCCCACGCAACCGATAACACTATTGTCACTATCTAAAGCCAACCAAAACTGATCGCCGCAATCGATATAATGGTTTTGAACACACAGTAAATTGTCGTCTTGCCTTGGTACTACACCGAGCGAAGATATCGCCTGCATTACCATCGAAATCATTTCATTGCGGTATTGATCATCGTAAGGAATAATTCTCATGCTGTGCTCCTCAAAAAGGATACGCTAGCCAAAACCTTTATAAAACCCGTGGCTTTTTGGCAGTATCCTCCTTTGTCTATGTGCTTTCTCATGTGGTGTAAAGAGAAAAGGGAGATTCTATGCGTTGCCTGTTAATAGTACTCTATCATGCGGAAGCCTTTTTTTCAAGTGTTGAGTTACAGTGTGAAGAAACCGTGCTACGAAAACCTTATTTATATATTTTGGGTCTGATGAAATAGTACTTTTGTAGTCTTCTTGAGGCAATCATCTTGTAAAGCGTGAACGGATAAGGGTTTTCGAGCCCGTCATGTAGTATGAGTAGGAATGTCCAGTATAAGAATTCGTCTGGATCTAAAACCGCTCGGGCTTTTTTTGACATGTCATAACGAGTTTCTCTTTTCCCTGGTCTACCCAGATTTGCGTTTTTCTCCCATACATGATGGCACCTGCTCTTGATTTCTGAAATACTGAAGCCATAATTATCAAGTAGCCTGCCTTCCGTCATATTCCGATTGAACTCTAATGAGATCAATTCTTTTTCAGAGTACTCTTTGTCAATACAGTCGCGCAGCAAAAGCTTTATAAGTTCTGCGTTTTCCGGGCAGAGAAACCCGTTTACAAATCGCATCAAATATCCCTGTCCGAGAAGACTGTCGGAAGGATAACTGTTGTTTTCATACTGTTTTGCTGTGAGATTAACAGTCTGTTGTTGAGTTTGCATTTCATTTCCTCATAAGCAATGTTATGGCCGGGTGAAAATATCCAATGGCTGAAATCACCTAGCGCTAACAGTGTGCTAAGATGTATCAACCTATCCCGTTTTCACATACGATTAGTATGGCTGATATGCAGGGCCAGGTTTAGTGAATTGAAAGCCCTGCCGATTCTGACTCTGTTTCAGAAAAAGGCTCTTCTTTCTGGACAACACCAGTTGCTTCAGAAGACAGTTGCCTTTCAAAAACTTCCAACGGATTGTTGTGATAAGTATCGCTGTAGCTTAATTGTTCACGAGAAGCAACCAGTTCTGCGTACTTTTCGGCAGCAAATGCTCGTGCGTCAACCTCAACCGGTTGATTATAGTAGGCCTTTGGGTTTTCTCTAAAAGAAATGTAGTTTCCTTCTGCAAGGTTTTCCTTCCAAATTGCCGCCTCAGTCGGATCGTCGTGTTCAACAATACCATCTGCGACCTGGTGTTGATAGGCGTGACGCCCTTCGTGCAAACAAGTAGTTATAATGGTCTCTGATGTTTTTCCATACTTTGATTCCGGGTCAAATTGCGAGCTGTTAACATAGATCACTCTGTTTTGAGGATCATATGTTCCAAGCACAACTCCATCTGTTCCGGTATAGAGGAACTTATCAACAACCGGGCATGTTATTCTGCCGGCTTCATAAGCCGAATGATTTTCAATTGCCTGAAGGACCTGGACTTTTTGCCCGTCGCTCAGTGAGGCCCATTGATCACCCGTTAGCAAAATGCTCTGATCGTATGTCATCTTATTCGCCTCCCCCAAAGCAGAGGGCGGCTTGCGCAGTTTCTGGATCCTCGCTATACCAGTCAAGAAATACCAGTGCAGCAGGATACTTCATCTTATAGCTCTGCATCAGCCCTGCACACGAGAAAGATCCACGAGAGACATTTGTTTTCTCCCCGGTTTCTAACCACCGAGATAATGCTTGAGAAAGATCCGTGTCTTTGATGTCGGACAGATCTGCCGCAGTTATTTCCGCAGAACGAAGAGAATATCCTTCTCTTTGTATCAGAACATCCCGAAGATCGTTTGCCATCTTAATTAACCTCCATCAAGTACTGCAGCGATTATTCCTATGACAGCTGCAATGATGAGAACGTAGAACACGATCACGACTACAGCATACACAAGACCCATAGCTACACCAAATCCAAATGTAAACCCAAGGCATGTAAGTGTGGACAGCAGATAGTCATACCATTTATAACACCTGGAGCGTCTGCCAAATGCCCAACAACTGTTATATACAATGGTTCCGACGAAACCGGCAATGCATCCGCCTACGGTTCCAATTGAGGAAACCCAACTTTCTCTTGAAATGGAATAATAGAGCTGGGGAAGGACACATGACCCGAGAATAGCCAGGAGGATCACCGATGCGACGATTGTAATGCTCCAGAATAATGCCGCAGAGGTGCTAACGCCCGGCTTGATTACGGTTGCCGCAGGACTTGCTGCTGTAGGGGGAGCATAGAAGGTGGTTTGAACAGGAGGAGAAGGAGGGGCAGTTCTTGCGCTTGCGGAAAAAGCGTTAGCTGAAGCCATGCTGTTGCTCATCTTTTTGGCGTAATTCTTTTCTGCTTCGCAGTAAGGGCAGGAAGCGTTCGCACTCCAATAGTAATGTGCGCTATTGTGCTTGCACCTGGTGAGCTCGTTCTTGAACTGGACAAGCGCGGCTTTCCACTCTGCGGGAGTAGGCCGTGCTTTCGGATTACTGTGTCCATCTACGAAAGCCCTTTTGAACAGACTGTGGATATAGGGCGGGAGAGAATTAATGTCAGGCGCATAACTGGGAGTCGTGTAATTGGGAATAGATTTGAAAAACGGTGTTTCTCCGCTTTCAATTCTTTTGTCAGTGGATTTAGGTGCCGGAGCCGACCCGGCTCTCTTAAGCTGCCTCTGGCAAATGAACGGATGGCAGCCATTCATCAACATTCTGAAGCAATGAATGGCCAGAGAGAAATTGTCGGTTTCTTCAGTAAATGTCGGCCCCGAGCAATCAGCATAAGTTGTTCCTTTGCATGCCTTAATCAACTCAGGCGCGACATATCCGGGCGCACACACCTCACACTTGAAGGTTTTTCCGCTGCTTCGGAAGTGGAAGGAGTCAACGTCCATAAAGCAAACGGTGAAATCGTCTCTGATCTTCAGGTTGTCAGGATTGCCATCGCCGAAAACAAGGCCAACTTTATGGAGCCGATCTACCATATCAGAAAGACTGATCAGGCAATCGATTCTGTCCCTGATTGAGATGCTGAGATTCTGCTTTGCCGGGAAAACATAAAGGTCATCAAGTTCGGTGCTGATTGAGATCTTGTTCATACCAAAACCGATGAAATCGTGACCTGCATCATAAATCGGCGACAACGGCCATGCAACATCCTGAGCGAGGTTGGCACGTTGGAATGATGCGCTCTCGCTGATTTTTACCATCTCACCGATTTTTTCTTCACGCTTTTTAGCGTCAGCGGCATGATGGTATTTTTTGACTACTTTTCTGGGATAACCGATGATCTCATAGATGGCTCCCTCTCCGCCGGAATTCAGCGCCCTGTCGGCCAGGCCAATGGTCTTTCCGGTTGTAGTATAAACATTCATTTGCGCACCTCCTCGCTCAGGTGAAATAAACTGATACTGCTTGCCCGATCCAAACGAACATGAGCATTTTAACTAATTTGCCCGAAAGGCAGGAAACATAAAACGAAAGAGTGTCCAAGTGAATTGCACCTGCAAGTAGCCCGACGACATCGAAAAGTGGTAATGGCAGCGCTGCAAAGACGAAGACAAAGAAGTATGGATGGTTTGGGAAAACCTCCTGTAGTTTTCTGATGCGCTTTCTGCCTACCAGATATCTGCCATGTGTCCCGGCCAAAAACCCAACCATTTCGCCCAGCGAGGCCCCTATTGCGCCGCACATCGCAACTAACAGAGGATCAAGTATCTGGGCGTACTGGAGAACAATTAGAATGCTTGGTGCTGGAAGCAAAACTGTTGAATTTGCAACAAAGCAGACGATGAAAACACCAAGATAAGAAACGGGGGCATGTGTTCTTACAAACCCGCTCATAGCAAAGGCGGCGATGCTAAAGATAAGCAGAAGAACCAACGACAGGTGCGAGTAAAGCCTATTCAATGTGCTATTGGCAACCGCGCCTTGTGGGATTGGTCTGTGACTTCCTTGTCTTTTTGCAATGCTGTTTGCTTTTGCAGGGCTCGCCTTTGGCCGGCGATTATCGATGGATGTAGCAAGGTTGATAGACTCCTCTCCGGGAGGAGGTTTTTTGATCTTCTCGCTCTGATTGACCGCAGTACGAACCGTTGCGGAGTTGGCGTCACCTGTTTCAGGCTTAAGCAGTCCATCTTCTGAAACCGGATTACCGTCATTGCTTTCGGCGAGTTCTTCCCCGTCTGTATCTGCCGTGTCCTCGGCATCATCCACATCAGCTATCTCTTCGGGCTTGACAGATCCATAGAGGCGCATTCTGGCTTCATCATGAATCGCTTCCCAATTTGGCGGCTCATAATATGAGTCCGGCATTCTATCTGCTCGCCGATCGGTGTCGTAGATCACTACAACTGTTTTGTCGTCATCCAAGAGCCTTCTCGGATAGTTTTTTAGGTACTGATTGGCAGCATCTTCGACAGCCTGCACTGCCTTGATACTGGTTTCATGTCGCTCCATGAACTTACGCACGAGTGCGACATTGACTTTAATCTCATGGTTGCGAAGGACATGAGGGCACATCTGCTCCCAAACACCGTCAGTCATCAGCATAACCGAAGAGACATCGCCGTCAACTTCGCCGAATACCCATTTGCTTGGACCGGAACAGAGCGGAAATACATACCCATCTTCATCGCGCTGTTGAGTGGTCACAGGAACATACTCTCCGGTATGCAGCAACACGAGAATTCCGCTGTCACCCGATTGTCCATAATAAACATGGCCGCTATCATATATTGCCAGACAAAGTGTTGTGTCGTACTCATCACTGGAATTTCCTGCGTTCTGTGCTTCTTCCAGGACTGCCTTGTAGGCGTATGCAGCGGCAGACGGCGTGCACCGCCTTGATGACCGTGGCGCAGAGTGTGGCCTCGGTGCCGCTGCTGTACTTGGACGCCACCTTGACCTTTTTGCTGGACAGGGTGTCATACGGTTCGGGCAGGGATCGGGCATAGTTGAACAGGTTGTTGAGATAGGCGCTCATGCTGCAGCACCTCCATCCAGTTGGATCCAGATGCCCTCCGAGCGGCAGGCGGTGTTTACGATGTCCTGCTTTGCCAGCTCGGCGCAGATGGCGGGCCAGCTCTCCGGCTTGGGCAGCTCCTCCGGCTTGATGAGCACGGTGCTGCGCTTGTTCCCGATGGCCTCGTTGCATCGATTGTTCAGCTCCAGAATGTGCGCTTCGACCCATTCAAAGGCCATGAGCTCATAGTTCTCCGGGGCCGGAGGCTCCGGGGCGGGCTGTTCTTCGTCAGTCGGCTCCGGAGCCGGTTCATCCGGTTCAGGAACAGGCTGGGGCTTCGGCTGTGGGAAGACGACGTCGTCCACACGGTAGAGATTCATCCGAACCTCACCGCGCCGAAAGCCGCCTGCCTGGTTCAGCAGGATGCCGACGGTCTCGCCGTTCAGGATGCGCCATCTGGCGTCGGAGGATTCCCAGATCCAGTTGGCGTTGGGAAACCTGTTTCGCACCAGCGCAGTGACGCGGGCACAGACATTGGCGAAGACGATGCTTTCCAGATCCGGCTCGGGCTCTGCGGCACGGGGCGGCTGGACGGTTTCCGGCTGGGGGTTTTGCTTTGCCGAAACAAACAGCAGCCGCAGGGCAGCGATGAAAACGCCGAGGATGACCAGCAGCAGAATGGGCCAGAGCCGGGTGATGAAGCAGAGAAGCGCAAGGGCCAGCAGGGTGATGAGAGCCCCGTAGGCGAGATTCGCCTTTCTTTCCTGGTTGTTCATGGTGATAAGTCCTTTCTTTGTTTTTGAGAATGGTTTGTTTTGTCCCGAAAACGCAAAAAAGGCGCACATGAGTCAGATACTCAAATCCGAAACTCATGTGCGCCTTAATTACGCCTGTTCAATTGTGTGCTGCCTCCTTTACGGGATGTCAAAGAAGGAGCCGCCGCCGAAGGGCTCAAAGCCCGTGAAGCCGCTGGGTTCCTCCCGGCCGGGGGAAGCAGGGCTCTGGGGGTTCTGAGCATACTGGGAGTTCTGGTTGCCCTTGTGCTCGTCCTTGTTCTTGGGCGCCGGGGATGTGTACTCGATCTCGTCGAGGATCAGCACCATGGCGCTGCGGTTCTCGCCGGTGTTCTTGTCGGTCCAGCTGTCCTCGTCCAAGCGTCCCATCAGGTTGATGAAGGAGCCCTCCTTGAGCTGCATCTTCTGGATGCGCTCGACGAGGCTGCCAAAGGCCTTGACGGTCATGTTGACCCAGCGGTAGTTGCCTTCGGCGCGGGAGTCGTAGACCTTCTTGCCGAAGCGGAAGCGTGCACTGCCCTTTTCAGAGTACTGCACGGCAGGGGTGTTGTCGTATCCTCTGGAAACGACGGCGTTGGTGATGATTGCGTTGAACATGGTAATGCTCCTTTCTGCGGTCTAGCCGCTTACAAAATATATTTCAACCGGCTCAGCCGGCCAAAATCGGAAACAAAAAAAGCGCCAGAAAGCACACATGTGCAAACTGACACTTTGAAACAGGAAACTGTGGATTTTCCGAAGAAAACCTTGAAACTTACGAACTAAGTATAGCACAAGTTTCCGGTTCCGTCAACAGTTTTTTAAGTCTCAGATAATCGCGCCGGTGCAGGAAAAACAAATTGAAGACCGTGAGACTTTTTGGTATAATGATTGTGCTGGCACGTGGTTGGGAGAAGGAGGAAAATGCGATGAATATTGAAATGACTCCGGACGAATTGTTCTTCTTTGATGCCGATCCCGGTGCTCTTCCGCTCTATGCGGTGCTGAAAGAGAAACTGCTCAGCTTGTTGCCGGAGACGCTCATAGAGATCAAACGCACACAAATTTCCTTTCGGAATCGATACCTGTTTGCGGCAGTATCCTTCACTCCGGTGCGTAAGAAAAAAGAGCGCCCGCCTCATTATCTGACTGTAACGATCATGCTGCCATCCCGCTTGGAGTCTCTGAGGGTCGATGCGGCAGTTGAGCCTTACCCCCAGAGGTGGACGCATCATGTGATGGTCGACAGTGCGGAGGAAATAGACGATGAACTGCTGAATTGGCTCAGAGAAGCTGCAGCTTTTGCGGCAATCAAATGACGGAGATATCTGTGATGGAAACAAATGAACTAATTGAGGCGCTTCTGAAGGAGCCCTACTGTATTATTGACATTCTACCGAAGCGGGTTCCCTGCGAATCTATGGGACAGTATTTTGCCGTAGAGCGATTCTTCCTTGCCCCAGAACGGCTCCGGGAGATTCGGAAAAAGCAGGCGGAGCTGCTTCTCAAGCTGAACTGTTATTACGACATGCGTGCATCCTTCGACGCAGGGGAAACCTGGTCTATGAACCCCGATCCGGAAGGCTTTGCGCTGGAGCTCGCCTCCCTGTCGAATGGAAAAACCGCCCGCATCCTTTTCCCGGAGCAGGAGACCATGATTGATCTGGACGGTTGCGATACCTATATGACGGTCTACCATCCGTCTGATGAGATGCGCGATCTTCTGGGGAGAATTGCAGGGGCGGAAGGCCTGTTTCTGTGGGAATGACAAGTCGGAGATTCAGACCGTACCTGCTTTGTCAACGGCCCTCGTAATTCCCAGATAACTGCTTACAACATACCCATCCTCGCCCTCATATAGCATTGCATTGTCCGCAAGATAGACTGAGAACAATTCACCGACCTCCGGTTTTCGGATCCGCTGTTGGATCCGAAGCCGGAGGTTTCCTTGTTCTGTGGAGAGGATCAGCGCCTTGGGACGCTTTAGGATCGCCGTGGTGAGGACCTGCTTGCAGATGGCGTGGACGCAGGCGTATTTCCCGTGAAACACCGTCCGAAATGTCTGGACAGCAGAGACGCTCATCCAGAACGATAGCATAAGAAACGGCGCACCGAACCAGAACGCAGAAGACAGTGCCCAGAACAGCCCGAAGGCCGCCAGCCCGCCCAGCGTCAAGCCGCAGCGCAGCAGGATCTGGTGCTGGAGGACTGCGGGGAAGGTCCGGAAGCTCTCCCGGATCGATCTCGGTTTCACAGCAGCACCACCCGCTTCTTTTTCAGCAGACCCAGGACCGCATCGACGACAGTGTCTCGCTGTGCTGCGTCAGCCATCTTCGCCTCCAGGACATGGTCTTCAATCTTCTGATCCGGATAGATGCGGTCTACGAGAGCCTGCATGTTCTCCTTGCCCAGCAGGTCCTTGGTCGGCCGAACTCGGTTGTCAAACAGATATACTAGTTCTGCCAGACTCAGACGGAAGCCCGCTCCGAGCATCCAATCCAGGAGAATCTTTTCATCCCGGCGCAGGGCATTTCGCTTGCTCGGTTTGGCGGGGACGATCATGCAGCGGCTGAGCAGGGTGTAGCGCGCGGCCGGGCCCTCCATCGAGGTGTACTCCATCAGACCGAGTCTGAGCATCTTGCGGACTGCTTCTTCCTCCTCCGGCGTTTCCGTCGCGACCACTTCAAATCGGGCTCGGAGCCAGAGAGTTTCGTCCAGACCGAACAGCGTGAAGATCTGTCCGCCGGTCACAATGCGGAGTTGAGCGGTGATACCACCCTTTTCGGGGATGCCTTTGGAAATGTAGTACATAGTTAATCACTCCTATTTCATTACACGGTTTCAGGTCACGGATTACAACACAGTCATCAGCACCACGCAGAGCCCGATCACCAGCAAGGCGCCCAGGACCAGAAACGATATCTTTTTGATCATCTCCCGATCCAATCCCGGTCTGACGGCGTCGATGTCCAGCGGCGCGACATCATCGTAGTAACCATCGTAGTCATCCGGCAAGGCGCCTTCCGGGGCAGTTTCTTCTCCAGACCGAGGTGAAAGCTTCTCCGTGGGGGCGCCTTCGATCGATGATCCGGGATCATTTCGCGGCTTCCGTCTCGGTTTGACGGGAGCCGCCTTTTTGCGTGTTTCCCGGGGGCGAGTATCTTTCCTCGAGGGTCTCTCCAGGGCGGTCTCCGTCTCAGTCTGACGAGAGCTTCTGACCGGCAGAGCTTTTCCACACTCTGCGCAGAACGAGACCTCCGGACTGATCAGATCCGCACCGCAGAACGGGCAATACTTCATTTGTGCGATCCTCCTTAAAAATGGCATAAGAAAACACGCGAGCCCGTTTGGACCCACGTGTTCATGGTAGGAGTATAGCACTTTTTCTTTTACTTGTCATCGGCAAAACTCTGCCAGGTTTTTGCCAACTTTTTTTCACTTTTTGACATCACGGAACACAGCTCACTTCATCAGAGCCTTCTGATCTGTGCGGCCGGTCAGGTAGTCCAGAGACACCTCAAACAGGTCGGCAATGCGGACAAGGATCTCAATACGGGGTTCCCGTGTCATCAGTTCATAGTTCTGGTACGCCTTTTCCGTGATATCACAGTAAGTGGCCACCTGCATCTGGCTTAAGCCCTTGGCCTTTCGGCATTCTCTCAGGCGCTGGGACAGGATCTCTTTCATAACAATCACCTACAATCGTTCTTGACGGAACAATTGTAGGTGATTATAATTTCCAATATACCAACATATGTTGGTGTTTTCTAATCCGGGTCGTCTTTTATTGCACCCGCTTGTTCGATCAAGACCATCAGTTCACTCGGCTTGACGCCAAGTGCTTCGCAAACGCGCACAAAGGTTTCTAGGGTCGGTTTCCGAAGGCCGCGCTCAATGGCACTGAGATGCGTCCTGCCGATGCCCGCAAAGCCACTGACAACATCCTGCGACAGCCCTTTCTTTTCTCTGAGGTCTTGAATCACGTTTCCGACAACAACCGCATCCAGCATCTATCTGCGCCTCCTTACACGCAGATTCTACTGGAAAAACAGCGATTTTCCGAATACATATGTTGTCATTTGAACGCAAATGTGTTACTTTTACATGGAAGTCCCCTCAATAAACAGAAAAAATGTCCGGAGGATATAGCAATGAAAGGAAGAGCCTGGTTTGTATTTGAGCCGCGGCGCACGGAGGATCTTGCCTTTGGCTGCTGCGAAGGAAAGTGGATGGACTACGAAGTTGTGAAAACAGTCTGCTTGAGTAAGATTGACTATGAGAACTTCAGCACAGATCTGCTTGCCGACCGGCAGTTCATTGAGGACAACATTGCCCTGTGCCAGAACCACGGCGACTGCCTGCTGGTCACTGGTCGCAAGCACACGGAAGAGATCCTTGTCATGCCCTGGCATGAACGCTTTGTACGCTATGCGGCGCTGCGCCCACCGGTGCAGCTGTTGTGACAGCATCACGGAGTTTCAGTACCACCTACACGGGGTTTTAGCGCCACCCTCACGGATGGTTAGCACCGCTTGTAGTCAGTTCTACATTCCAAAGCAAGATATACAGCCAACGGGGCGCAGAGCTGCACCGTCCTGTTCAGTCTGATTGAAACGGCGAAGGAGAACGTCCTGGATCCGTACCGCTACCTGACCTGCGTCCTGACGGAAGCCCCGAAGTGCTCAGCGAAGCACCCCGCGGACGATCTGACTTGGGCCGCTTCCTTGACGCCTCAGAACGCACCGGAGACCTGTAAAGCCGCTGCAACTTAATAACGTTTTCTCAACGGAGCCCCGCTATCCCAAGCAGGCTCCCTTTTTGCGCTCGTTTGACGCTAACAACGCTTGCAAAGCAGCCCTCAAAACCTCTCGAAATCTCTAAAACAGCGCATTTTACGGCTGATTCTGTTAAAAAAGAGCAATGCCCCGCCAAATTGACGAGACATTGCTCTTTTTCCAGGGCTGTTTTTTTACACCCCATTTTTATCTCCTGGGAGTACAGGTTATTTACCGTTTACGTAATCTTTAGCAAAGACTCGGTTACTCTTGCGGTATCATTAAATGATGTTTCGATCACAATTGGGTTCCAATCAAGATTGACCATATACCATTGCTTTTTGTTCCAGATATAAGAATACGGCATTTGAGCTCCATAGCCGCCTATTCCCAGAACGTTTTGAGGCTTTTTAAAATAGCCAGGCCCAGAACAGTTATATCGATTTCTCGGAGCGTTTATCGTTGATTGCATGTTGTAGATATGATAATCCGTGATGCTATAAGCTAGAATCGCGTCTTCGTCATCTGTCTGAATCAATTTTGGATTAATATGGTATTGTGCTTTCTCACAAAAGGAACGAATACAATTTCTGACATTTTTGATCTGCCTGATACGATGAGCTCGATCCGCTGCAAAATATGTTTCATACCTTGGGTAAACGGTTATTTTCCCTGGCTTTACAATATCTGCAACAGTATCGAGATCCTTAGCCAGACGGTCGATGTTCTCCTCTGCATCGGACTCATAGTAGGTCAGGAGGTCAATATTGACAAACAATTTACGGCTTGCCGCATAATGAACCAGTTCTGAAATCTCTTGAAGTGATCTTGATTCCCTGCCTTGCTTCTCTAACATCGATCTGTCAAATGTTTGAACGCCCAAAGAAAGCTCGGTAAAACCATATTCTGCCAGAATATCAATTTTTCCCTTTGTCATGGAGGTCGGATTTGCCTCAAAACACTTGTATTGGCATTGAGCCAAATTCGGAATTGCCTGGAAAATCCTGCCCATGGTTTCTTCATCCATCAAAGAGGATGTCCCGCCGCCAAAATAGACTGTATCCGGGATGCGCTTGGAAATGAGAGGGGACAGTCGGCGGATTAATTCCGGCAAGTAAAGATCGTAGTACTTGTGGTACTTCTCCTGGGATACGATTGATGATTTATAGAGGCAAAACTTACACCTCTTCCTGCAAAAGGGATTGGCTATATAAATGCAGAACTGCTCGTCATCTGGCCAATCCGAATCCAGCTTTGCTTCCCATTCTTTATAAAAATCGTCAAAGGATACTCGCTTCATATCTTCTCCTCAGGCCAATCGATTAATCCGTATGGGTGTATACATCGATATGATCTCCACTACTCTTTCGATAACAGGTCAGTTCTCCTGGAAGGTCCGTATCTATTTTACCGACTGCATTTTCCTTCAGATATTTCTCGAATGCATGCTGCTTGAGAATTGTCTCGTCTTCTTGATAATTGCCAAAAATGATATCAATGATGAACGGCCGGTCAAAATATCCGGCATACAGTCCGCAGGTTTCTTGATACGGGAGAAGATAATACAGGATGGGCTTTTGATAAGCACCATGATTGTTTATCTCATAGATTGCCTGCTGCAGCCATCTTATCACCGGGAGCTCATTGATGATCGAAACGCAGCGATACGGGCAGGTTACAGCATGCCCCTCACATGAGGAAACCGTAAACAAGTCTTTGTTCAGAACAGCGACGACGGTATCCAGAATGCCGTCTTCAATGTTTGCAAGAAAACCTTCGTCTCGGCAATCAATTAATTCTGATGGATCACCCGGTTTTCCCGTGGAGTTAATGATGCCAAATTGTCCTCGTTTATTCATAATTCTTTAAGGCCTGGCAGGAAATCAACCCTGATTTTTGACTTGGGCTACAATTCTTCTGATTACCGGGTTGGGAACCTTTTCCGGAGCATCGAAAAGGCAAATCTCTGCAATCCGCTGTTTTACGTAACGAATCAATGCTTTGTAAATCGTACAAGAGAAACCGCCATTATTCTCCAGACCGGTCTCAAAAAGGGCGTTATTGTTGCAACCACCCTCGCATAGCTGATAAACATCGCATGACGCCTGACACTTCTCCCTGCGCGAAATGGACACCTGCATAAGCTTGAGATAACCTGCAGACGAATAAATCTCACGAATATCATCGTAGTCGAATACATATCCGTAATGGTATTCCTCTGGGAAGTCCCTGTCGCAGGGCGTAAGTTCGCCGGTAGATTCCATGCAAAACCAATTCCTCATACATGAGGATCGTGCGCAAAGGCTGGATCGGCCATGATAAACGTCTCTAATCAATCTCGCGAATGGGTCAACTTCAATGGATCCGTTCTCGTCGGAGAGCCATATCTCAAACAATTCTTTCATGGCTACGATATAATCCTGCGCACTCATGTTTAACTCTTTCGGAGCATTTTCAGCGGTATTCACGTAGTGGTTCAGCTGCACAGGTCTGCCCAATTCGCTCATATGCCGATATAACTGAGGAAGTGAATGCACATTTAAGCCGGAGACAACAGTGATCGTCCCATAGCGGATACTTTCTCGGCGTAGACGCTGATCTGTTTCACGCAACATGGCAGTACTCTCTCGTGTGATATCGTTGATCGGCCCGTCATAGGAAATACCAATCCCGATGTGATGCTCTTTAATGATTCGGATGAAATCATCTGTGAGCAATGTGCCATTTGTCTGCATGATCTGGGTTAGATGGGTACCCGCTTCGGTTGCGAATTTTTCTACAATGTTTGTATACCGCTCAAATTGTCTGCTTCCGACAAAGGTTGGCTCTCCCCCGTGCCAAACAATATTGATGCTCTTGTAGTGGGGGAAAGTTATTCTACAGAAACGCTCCAGCGTTGCTTCTTCAAGCGCTGAAGGCGAATACCCCATATCTTGATGAAAGCAGTATTTGCATCGCAAATTGCATCCGTCTGTTGGTTTTATGAGCACATTTACATGATCATAGAACTGAAAAAGAGTATGCTTGTTTTCGCTTTTGGCATTGTTCATTATTGCTCCTCCAAACAACAATGTCGCCCGGGCGACTAAGCATAAACCTTGTCGACCGGACGACAGTTCTGTATTGCTCTATTAGTTGTTCATATAGCTGTCAGAGTAGTCTCCATGACCACCACCGCCAACCTGACCAGAATCAGCATGCGATCCACTGCTGTTTGTATGTGTGGAGCCGTTTGAGTGTGCATCGTGATCAGCGCTCGCAAAGCAACTGCCAGTTTGGGCCATATACATCTCAATAATTGCTTCGGCAGACATAATATCCTCTCTTTCTCGACTATACTGCTATCCTTTGGACGAACGGTGAGATGAACGCATTAGCTCATCTATTATTTCTATTCTACCCTATGGTGGTCCCCTTGTCAAGACCACGATTTGAGAAAAATATGCCTTTGCTGGACACTAGGCAGGGCAAGGATTTAATGGGAACCTTCATTGCTGATTTAGTCTTGCAAATTCTGCCTTTTGTAGCACAGTCCGAACGTGAGAATATAAGGAAAAGTCAAGAACAGGGTATCGCTGCCGCCAAAGCTCGAGGTGTCAAATTTGGACGTCCACAAAACTGCAGTCCATTATTTAAAAAAGTTGTTGTTAACAGGCGGCGCTTGGCTTGCATTCCCTCTCGTTGCAATATACAGCAAGGCACCCGAATGCCTTATTAGGCGTTCAGGCACCTTGCCAGTTTTCGTGGTATTCTTTGCAGCAAAATTGCGCTGTTCCTATTGCTTTTTTCTATCTAATGGCCCACATGTCACTCGTTCAGGATCCTCCGCGCTTCGCGGTATTTTTCGAGACGGGCGCGGCCTTCTTCTGTCAGCGCACCGAGTCTATCGGGATTGCTGTTGTCCGCCAGATCTGCAAGCTTCACAGCGACAGCAATGGGATTTGTCTTGATGTTTCTGACGTAATCCATATAAGGCACCGATTTATCATGGGTCAGAAGACGCAGCGCATCCATGACTTCCTGGGGAAACACCTGTTCCAAGGCCTCAAAGCTGCTGCCGCCGTCCTCAACTACATCATGTAGCAACGCCACACAGGTGCTGTATTCATCCTGCATCTGCTCAGCGACTCGATATGGGTGATACACATACGGCATTCCGGCCTTGTCCCGCTGTTCCTTATGTGCGTTGAACGAAATCACAAGTGCTTTCTTCGTCAGTTCCGTAAAGATCATCTGTCATTCCTCCAATTTGCGGTTCTCTGCGGCTTTACCACTGATCAAACAGGCTCGTCTGACCACTGGTGCGTTCGGCATGAAGCGGCCCAGGCGTTTTGTGCAGCAGTTCAATGGATGCGGAATCGTCGTCCAGCCATGGCAGGGCGTCTTCCGGTGCCAGGATCAACGGCATACGCATGTGAATCAGTCTGACAGAGGCATTCGGTTTCGTTGTCAGAATGGAATAGCGCCGTATCCCGTCAAATATCTGTGAGATTCCCGCAAGGAAAATCACAGAAGAGCCTGGATCGGAAAACCTGAACATTTCCTTCCGGGCGTTCCACTCATAGAAGCACACAGCGGCGATCAACACTCGCCCGTGACAGACGCCCTCTTGAAACATCCGCTTCTCCAGTGCGGATTCAGCCCGCGTGTTGAAAATCAACTGCCCTTTCTCAAAACCGGGATACCCCCACAGGCAATTCTGCAAACCTGTTGCAGAGAAGACCGGGGAGTATTCTCCCGGGTGAACGTCCCGCTCCGGAAACCCGGTCGGGACGTTTTGCATATTCAGAACATTGGCGGCGGCCACAATCGTTTCGCCGCTGAAACCGTATCTACCGCACATTTCAGTCACCTTCCAACACGGCTTTTGCCATTAAAGAGTAATGCTCCTATAGGTATAGGGGTTCTGGACGATTCCGGTCGGGTATGTAATATCAAGGATGTTTTCCGGTGCGATATACGGCACAGCAATTGAGCTCAGGGAAGTACCTCGGTGTTTGATGCTGCTTTCCAGCCCATTAAGCCAGCAGGGAGCGATGTCCGCAAGCGGTACGGCACACTGGATGAATGCAGGTTTGCCGATGCTCATCAGGCGCTCCCGACAGCCGAGCCGCATCGCCAGAGCGTTCATGAATTCGCTGCCATAAAGCAAATAATGGCACGACTCCTGAAGGAACGCTCTTGTTTCAAGCATGAGCCACACCCTCTTCGGCCCGAAGGATTCTACTTCCTCCCATAGCGGAGCAAATTCCTTGTCGATTCGCTCCTTGCTGACACGCGAGCCCTCAAGCTTCCGGTAAGCTTCCACCAGTGCCGTTTCCCTTGTATAGGGCCACAGACCCCGTGTCCGGTAAACCTGTTCATCTTCGATGCGGCAGGCGTGAAATGCAATGATGTGTGAATAATCGCTTAGTCTGACCTTCGTCCCTGCGGCTTTGGTCACATCAAGAACTCTCATGCGCACCTCATTTCAGCTTTTCGCACAGCGGCAGAAGTTCTTCCAACATGGCGACGATGCGCTTCTGCTCAGCAAGGGGCGGGAGGGGAAAGACAAATTGCTTTAGCTTTTCTGCATTAATGTTGGATTGCCCAATGGCGTCACTCCGTACTGATTGGCAATAGCTCCAATAATACTGCGACTGCATCACATAGTTCAAATAATCTGAGAGCAATAGCACGGGGGTTACTCTGACAAGATACCCCGCGTATATCGCTGGAATCTCCGATTTGTAGATGGCTGTCTTTCCCACTAATTCCTTACTGTTAGTACGATTAAAAAGCAAGTCGTTGTATTCAAGGCAGTACTTACTAATTTCGTTCTCATCAGATGAATATACGAGCTTGTCATAGATTATCCTGCCGTTTTGAATGTTGCCCATCCTGAGCACAGGGATTTTCCCTGTTGGAGAAGACTTACTTGCAGTCCCATATTGAATATTAGTACAAACATTTCCAACACTGCACCAAATCCAACTATCTGGTATGTCAAATGGCATTTCCTTCTCGACGGATGCATTATTTGTCTTTTCTTTTTTATTCTTTCCGGCTTTGATGAGGGCTTGCTTTTCTGCCTGTATTTGCTGATACAGTTCTTCGCCGGTGCCTTCCTCGGAGCGTTGCTCGACGAGCTTGCCCTGAATGGCAAGCTGAAGGAGGGATTTTTGCATATCGCCGGGGAAGCGTTTGTTGAAGTCCTCCAGCTTCGTCCATGCGGCTTCATAACGGTCAATCAGCGGAAGCAATTCTGTAATCTTTGCTACAATGCGCGATTGCTCAGCGAGAGGCGGAAGCGGAACTACTAATTTGTGCAATGCATTAGAGGAAAGCCCCTGAATTGCTATCCCTTTTCCTTTAATCCACCCGGCATTCTTATACAGGAAGAAAATATAATAGAAGTAGTCAATACTGACAGAATAAAACGCCCGAAGCCGGTGAATGTGGTTTTGTATTCTTATCGGATAATCATAATCCCAAATCGCAGCCCTACCATATTCGCCGCCCTCACAGACTAGCAGGTCGCCTTTGCGAACAGTACATTTTTCAACTTCCTCTTCTGTGAAAGGCATTTCTTTCAGTTTGGAAAGTTCAAAGCGATTCCAATACAGATTTGATGTTGTGATATAAGATAAGCTTGTTCCCGGCCCTGACGTTCCGTTAAGGGCCTTCCCGGTGTTGTGCTGAAAAATATCCCCCATATAGCACCACACCCAGCTTTCAGGAATGTCGAAGAGCATTTCTTCTTCGGGAATCTCCGGCAAGGGCTTTTCTTTTTTGATCTTTCCAGCTTTTATGAGCGTCTGCTTTTCTGCCTGAATCTGCTTAAGCAGTTCCTCCGCTGTGCCCTCCTCCGGGCGCTGCTCAACGAGCTTGCCTTGGATGGCAAGCTGGAGGATACTGTTCTTCAATTCCTGCGGCGTCATGATTCCGCCTCCGTCCCGGAATGAGCGTCCAGGAAAAACTGTTTTTGCCGCTCGATTTCTTTCTGCAGCTCCTCCTGCGTCGGCATATAAGTCATATACTTTGCGGCAAACAGTCTGTCGTTATCATTGAGCACAGAGTATCTGGCAATCGTGCTGTCTGTATCGGTGCAAAGCAATACTCCGACCGTCGGATTGTCCCCCGCGTCTTTGATCAGGCTGTCGTACATACGGACATACATGTCCAACTGCCCGATATCCTGGTGAGACAGCTTGTGCGTTTTCAGTTCGAACAACACAAAGCTCTTTAGCTTGTAATTGTAGAATACGAGGTCGATATAAAAGTCCCCCGTTTCCGTTGTAATATGCTTCTGGCGCTCCACAAACGCAAAGCCTTTTCCGAGCTCCATGATGAACTGCTCCAGATTGTTGATCAGCGCCTGCTCAAGCTCAAGCTCTTCATAGCTTGCGTTGTTGCGGAATCCGAGGAATTCCGCAACAACGGGGCTCTTGATGTAATCCATCGGATCGGCCTTTTCCGAAGCCGGCGCCGGAAGCGAATAACCCTGCCGCTGGCTTGAGAGCAGCCTCTCATAGTATTGGGTAGAGATATTCCGGTCGAGAGTACGTGTGCTCCACATCTGCTCAGAGGCCTCCCGGATATACCACAGTCGTGCTTCCGGCGAAGAAACCGCCAGTGCGCGGCGGAAATGCGTCCAGGAAAGATTGTGAACGCACGCGTTCACAATTGCGAAATCGTTGAAGCACAAATAAAACTTTCGATAGTATTCCAGATTTCTCTTGCTGAAGGCACTGCCGTATTCACCGGTCAGGACAACAGAAAGCTGCTGAATCAGCTTCAAACCGTAGTCTGCACGGTTTTGACCGTGCTGCTCCTCCTCGACGATCTTTTTCCCGACATTCCAATAAGTCACGACTGCGATTCTGTTCGCGGCGTCAAAGGCGCTGCGCCGTCCCTGTTCAATGATCGCGCGGATGTCGTTCAGGATGTGGTTTTGCAATTCGTTCATCCGATTTTTCCTCCCAGCTTTTCCGTGATTTCCGCCAGCACACGGTCGATCTCTGCGTTCAGGCTGGCACGCTGCTCCTGATACCGCTGCATGAGATCCAGAGGGTCTAAGATTTCTTCTTCCTCATGGGGGTATCCGCACTGGTCAAAGTTGTAGCCAAGCTCCTCTGAGAGCTGCTGCGCTGTGTATTTCTTCGCCTTGTCGAAGCCGTCCACAGTGATTTCTTTCCGGTCATTCCACCACTCGACTGCAGGATCAAAGTGCTTCAGCTCCATGGGCTTGGTTTTTGAGAAGTGCTTTCGGTCAGCAGGCATATCCAGACGGTAGAACCAGGTTTCTTCTGTCGGATGAGTGTTGTCAAAGAACAGGATATTCGTGGTAATGGAGGTATACGGTGCAAACACAGAACCCGGCATACGGATAATTGTGTGCAGGTTGAACTCTGAGAGCAGCTTCTTCTTCAAATTCAGCTTGGCATTGTCCGTGCCGAACAGAAATCCGTCCGGCAGAATCACTGCAGCGCGGCCATTCTTTTTGAGCCGATACATGATGACTGCCATAAACAGGTCTGCCGTCTCACTGGAGGCGATGTCGTCCGGAAAGTGGTTTTTGACGTCAGCCTTTTCGCTGCCGCCGTAGGGAGGATTCATCAGAATCACATCGAACTGGTCGTCCACGGTGTAGTCCAGCACATCCCGCAGCAGGGAGTTGTCGTGATACACCTGTGGCAGGTCAAGGCCGTGCAGCAGCAAGTTGGTCACGCAAAGCATATAGGGAAACTGCTTTTTCTCAATACCGTAGACAGAGGTGTCATACGCTGCCTGATCTTCGGTTGTATGAATGGATGGAGCAAGCGTCTTGAGCCAGCTCACAATGAAGCCGCCTGTGCCGCAGGCAAAGTCCGCCATCTGCTCGCCGATTTTCGGTGCGATTTGTTGAGCCATGAAATCTGTTACTGCACGGGGCGTGTAGAACTCGCCGGCGCTGCCGGCACTTTGCAGATCACGGAGAATGGTCTCGTAGATTTCTCCGAAGGCGTGGATCTCCTCATAGTCGCTCAGATCCAGCTCGTCGATCACATTGAGCACCTGGCGGAGCAGAACGCCATCCTTCATATACTGGTTGGCGTCCTCGAAGGTCGTCTTGACAACGGCCTTTTTGATGGGCGTCTGCGGCATAACCTCCAGACCCTTGAGCGTTGGGAACAGTGTGTTATTCACAAAGTCCAGCAGCTTATCGCCGGTCAGGGCATGACCGGAATGGTCGTCATGCGCCCAGCTCTGCCAACGACAGGGCTCCGGGATAATGGATGTATAGTTATCATCGCTCAGTTCCCAGTCCTCTTCCTTGGCGTCGTAGACCTTGAGGAAGAGCATCCAGGCAATCTGCTCAATTCGTTGGGCGTCGCCGTTGATGCCGGCGTCATTCCGCATAATGTCGCGCACACGCTTGACAAAAGATGAAATACTGCTCATACGATACTCCTTCTATCGCCCGTATTTATCAAACATTTCTTTAATCCGGACGGGCGAAAACTTCCAAGACTCCGGAATTCTGTCTGTTGATCCACTGCCTACTGCCCGTGCGGTCCATGTATGGTTCTCATACAGTATAGTATCCCCACGACCACGGGCGGTATCGTTCATCCGCTCAGCAATCTCAGCTGGAGCCGCCAGATAAACACGCGGCATCTCATCGACAGCGGTATTTGAAAACTGGACAAGGCAAAAGATTGTCCCTTTGTGATGGGCTTCCAACCACGCTTGGTTTGCCTCGTGATAATCACGACCTTTTTTATAGCTCTGGGAAAGACCCCAGCTACCGTCTTTACTGCCCTTGACGGAGATTTTAAGCATCAAATCCCCGGACACTGCAATGAGATCGTATTCCGGCTGGTTGGCGCCATACTGGACAGAGACATCATAACCGCAGCGCGCAAACAGCGCAGCAGCGTAGGCCTCTGCAGCAATGCCAACATGCCAGGAACTGAATTCGTTCAATTATGCCACCTCCGAGTAGAGTTCTCTTTCCAATTCTTTAACGGCTTTGAGATACGCTTCCTTTCCGCCGAACTGTTTTATGATTTTTGCGGGAGTTCCCATCTTCAGGAACGGATCGAGTTTCAAAACAGAGAAGTTCTCGACTTCGTAGATCCCGGAATTCATGTATTTCTCCAACAGAGCTTCCAGCACCTTCCGCGCCGTATCGCTGTACTTGCTGAGGAAATCACGCTTTTTGACGTTGTTAGCCCGTTCCCTCCGGGTCAGCGGCTTTTTATCATAGGCCACATGACAAATGAAATCAAAGTCGTCCACGTCCTCCATTCCCTGTTCAGCCTTCATCTTTTCAAGGTCGATGCCTTGCTCCAGCAGAAGATCACGGATGGCAATCTTTTTATCCTCCGCCGACCAGGTGCGGATAAAGGCGTCCAGCGAAGCGCACTGCCCGAGAATGTTGGATTTTGTGTAGTCCATGATGCTCTCTTGCCGCAGCAGCTTGCCGCCTGCGTCATAGACCGAGACATTTTTGCCGATGATTTCCACGCGGCAGCCGTCCCGCGTGACGACGGATTTGTGCTTCGGAGGGCTGGGCGGGTCTGGAGTAACAGGAGGATCGGGCAGATCAGGAACATCCGGCGGAGTGTCAGCGGGTTGGTTCCCCGGATAGTCGGGATTGATTTCCATCGGGCCGTCCCACTCGGGATCTGCAAACAGACGGGTGACATTCCGGAAGTCCATCACGACAAAGCTGGTTTTGCCCTCTTTTTCTCGCAGGCGTGTTCCGCGACCGATAATTTGCTTAAACTCTGTCATGGAGCCGATCATCTGATCCAGCACGATGAGCTTTGTCATCTTGCAGTCTGCGCCGGTGGTCAGCAGCTTGGATGTCGTGGCAATGACCGGGTAGGGTGAGGACACGGAGATAAAGTAATCCAGCTTACTCTTGCCATAGGTGTCGGAGCCGGTGATACGCACAACATAGTCCGGGTTTTTCTTCACCATGTCCGCGTTGAGGTTTGATAGGGCGATACGCATCCGCTCTGCGTGATCCTCGTTGGCGCAAAACACAATGGTTTTCTGCATTCGGTCCGTGCTCTTGAGATATTTTGTGATTTCTCTGGCAACCTCATCCGTGCGATCTTCCAGAATGATGTTGTAGTCAAAATCGCTGTTGGTGTAGATGCGGTCTTCAATCGGCGTACCGGTCTTGTCACATTGCCCGTGTACCGGCCGCCAGCCTTCGCCGATATTTGTCAGAAGATTGATGACCTTGAACGGAGCCAGGAAGCCGTCCTCGATGCCTTCTTTGAGGCTGTAGGAATAAATCGGCTCGCCGAAGTAGTCGATGTTGGAGATGTATCGGGTTTCCTTGGGAGTGGCAGTCATGCCGATCTGCGTCGCAGAGGAGAAGTATTCCAAAATCTTTCTCCAGTTGCTGTCCTTTTTGGCAGATCCACGGTGGCACTCATCCACGATAATAAGGTCGAAGAAATCCGGCTGGAAAAACTTCGAGACGCGCGCACGGAACGCCTCATCATCGACTTCCGCTTCGTCGTTGTCTTCTCCATCGTCGCCGCTGCCAACAAGCTGCTGGTACAGAGAGAAGTAGACTTCGTGAGAGGTGATTGTCGTGGGATCGTCCTTTGTCAGATTGATTTTGTGGATGGTCTTGGCCAGCGGTGCAAAATCCTGCTGAATGGACTGATCTACAAGAATGTTTCGGTCAGCCAGATACAGCACCTTGCGCTTCATGCCGCTTTTGAGCAGGCGGTAGACGATCTGAAACGCTGTATAGGTCTTGCCTGTGCCGGTCGCCATGACGAGAAGCAGACGCTGTTGTCCTCTGGCGACTGAATCCACCGTGCGATTGACAGCAACCCGCTGATAGTAACGGGGCGGATAAGTGTTTTGGCTGGTGTAGTATGGCTGCCGAATCATTCTTTGCTCCGCCTCAGAGAGACCGGCACCATTGTGGCTCTCATCTCTATGACGCTGCGCAAGCTCCTCCGGCGAAGGAAAGTCGGACAGTTCAAGCTGGCGCTCCTTGCCGGTTAAGAAGTCATGCTCCATAAAGCCGTCACCATTGGAGCTGTAAGCAAACGGAACATCCAACATCTGTGCGTAGGTCATCGCTTGTTGTAAGCCATAGGAAACAGAGTGATTATTGTCCTTTGCTTCAACAATGGCAATTGGCGTGCTGCTATTCAGATACAGCACATAATCTGCAAACTTTGGCTTTTCGCGGACGGAAATATTACCACGGAGGTTAATCTTGCCATCCGTGATCTTTTGCTCCATCGTAATAAACGCAGTATCCCACCTTGCAGTGATTGCAGGCGTAATGTATTGGAGCTTGATGTCTTCTTCAGACATTTGATGCTTTGGAAGAACCGCCATCATGAGCCCTCCTTTTTGTCTCGAGATCCATTGAGTGCTGATTGAAGCCGCAGTCTGTACTCATCATCCAGTAGTTTCGGAGCCTTGATCTCCATCTGCCCAACGAATTGGAAAAGCCAGCCCCAGAATGGAGGGCTGATTTGGACGGCGACGGTTGCCTTGCAGCGATTATCACTGGTGCGGGTGATCTCAGTATCCTCGCCAAATTTGTCGTAGATGACGCCAATCAAGCTGTCGTCGAAGGCCAGGGTGACTTTCTTCAGCTTGCCATTGAACATCTTGAAGACCTGCTTCGTGTAGTCGGCGGTACCGGGAGAAAGATTCAGAGCCTTCCTTGCAACAGCATCTTCTTCACATGCCACATCTTCCATTCGGTCGAGGCGGTAGGTCACAGTAGTCTGAT
>OIZV01000372.1_pt1 | contig 24117 bp, 22 predicted proteins | sample 1588681 | NCBI WGS metagenome assembly OIZV01 (sample SAMN03283281) | human gut metagenome | biome: human-associated habitat; material: feces | host: Homo sapiens | place: Peru | collected 2012 | reverse complement strand
GATTGCCGCTGCTGATTTTAATACTTTTTTCATGATTTTTTACCTCCTATATTATCTACCCAAAGTACAATACATATTGTATTATATATAAGATACACAAAAAAATCACCTTAAATTAGAATAATAAAGGAAAAAACGCCAAGATTTTAAGTTAAATCTCGGCGTTTTATTTCAATTTCATAACAATTCTTTTTAGTAATGACGAGCACCAGAGGCGCTCATATATGCGATTTTTCGGGCAATGCGGCTTTTCGGGCTTTCCGTTTCTGTATATCTCATCGACGACGGCGATTATATCTTTTCGCCCGTGACCGCGCTCCCAGCCGCGGCAGTTGTCGCCGCAAATAATATAACTGTCGCCGTCAAAGCCGATAATGCGGTGGAGGACATACTCGCCGCGCACGCGGTAGAGGACGATGTCATATTTCTGCGGGTCGGCAGAAGGCCTTACAAGGCGCACCGAGTCTCTGCCCTCCTTTAAAAAGGGGAGCATACTGATGCCGATCGGCTCGATAACGACGCTGCCCGCTGCGGCGATTAGCGTCTCATAGGATATCGGGCTGTTACCGTTCATATTATTCCTCAACAAAGCCGGCGGAGCGGATAATCTCGAGGAAGTCCGCAGTGTCCTTTGCGGCAACCTCGGCAGAGACCCCGTATTCGGCGCAGAGCGCGTCGGAAAGCGTCTCTTCGCTCGCGCCGTCGGCGAGCTTCTTCCAAAGGAATGCGCCCGTCTCATTCAGGCGGAGCATACCGTCAAACTCCTTTTTTGTCTCGGGAGAGCCGGCGATAACCACAAAATCGGTGCCTATGGCTGTCATATAAAATCCGTCTTTTATTTTCATAGCAACCTCTTTATTCTATGCCGAAAATGCCGTCGTGCGCTGTCTGCGCGGCGCTTAACTCCATGTTGCAGCGCAGAAGGTAGAACGGAACGGTATTTATCAGCTTATTTGCAAAATCAAGATATTTCACCATGAGGCGGTGTTCCTCGGGCATAACGAGCTGCAAAAACAGGCGGCTCATTATTTCGCGGTTGTCCTCAAGACGGGAAATCGAATTTTGTTCCGCGCGGTCGATGAAGCAGATGGCTTTCAGCGGAACGGTCTTGTTGCAGCCCCAATTTTCCTTTCCGCACCACGGCATACCGGACGCAAAGAAACGACCGGATCGCAGGGTGAAGAGAGGCTTGTCGCCGTTGATTATCTCAACGCGGTCGCCGTAGAGGCGCTGCCAAAGCTTAATGTGCGTCGTCTTGCCCGTGCCGCTCGGCGCGGCGAAGGCCACACCCTGCCCGTCGAAAGCGATGAGCGCGGCGTGAAAGACGGCGGCGTCATAGTCGAGCACGGCGGCGCAGATTTTTTCCTGCACGGCGATGCTCTCCAAAAAGGCGTCAGAAAACACTTGAGAAGAGCCCAGAAAAAATTTTCTGAGCTCCTCTTTGTGTTCTTCATCGGCCCCGACTGAAAACAGCGGAGCCTCGTCGGTGAGGTACTCACTGCACACATCCGAAAGGTGAGGGTGTGTGCAGGAGATATCTACCGTCAAATCTGCAATTTTTATACTAAAATTGCTCAATTCTTTTTACCACAGCGGGCTGGCGTAAACGTCATTCTTGCCGATGGTGTTGCCCTTGTCCTGAGAATCGTCAATCGGGACGCTCTCAGCCTCGGGAACCGAGCCGCCCGTAGACGGGCCTTCGGGCTGCGGGTCGGGCTTGGGAGTGGGCTTAAAGATCTTCTCAAAAAGCTTCTTTATGGACTCTCCGATTTTCTTGAAGAAGTCCCTAATGCTTGCGGACTGGACAACAGCGGAAGCGGAAGCTGCAAAGACAGGCGCAGCAACAGCAAATCCGAGCGCCAGAACAAGTATCATAGCTATAACAGCTTTGAGTGTTTTTTTCATAGCGAACTCTTCTCCTTTCATAGAAGGCTTAAAGGTTTATTCACCTTATACCTGGTCGCCGTTCATGTCTCCGCCGTTTCTCTTGCCGTAGTTGTCATCGGTACCTTCGCCGATGCTTATACGCGGAACCATTCTGACTTCTGCAAGACGAAACAGGAGGACTTCTGCGATAGGCTTTTCATAATTTTTCATAGTGCACATCTCCTATAGAATCTCAGGTTTCATCAAGCGGTGGGAGCGTCTGCATAGCAAGCGGCACGGGATTCACCGTAGAAGTAGGTGTTGCCCATCTTGGCATAAGGAGTTACGAAGTAAACGGTGTCCTTATTAGCATCGGTGATAACGATGTTGGTGTAGAACAGACCCGCATCCTTATAGCCTGCCTTGCCGTTCTGGCCTATAGTTACATTCTCTGCAAACTTGCTGTTCGCAGTGAAGGTCCACGTTGCATCTTCGATAGTGACGCTCTGGTTGCCGGAATAAGTTCCGCCAAGGAGCTTGTCAACATCGTAGTAGGTCTTTGCGGCGCCGGCAGTCCTGTTGACGCCGAGCTTCTCATAGACCTTACTCTTGACAACGAAGTCATAACCGCCCTCAACAGTGGGAGTGGCGTTGGTCGTCGAGATGACGAAGCCGATCTCGTCGAAATCAGGATATTGAGAGCCTGCGATGGCAACCAGACGAAGAAGGTCTGTAACCGAGCCGTCATCGTTCTGACGCTGAACGGTCTGGAACATGACGTTGGAGACTTTCTTACGGGCCTCGGCGAGCTCTTCCTTGGTGTACCAAATAGCCGTCAGGGACGGGCAGGGCTGCGAGTTGATGTTGGGGTTGAAGATGTTTGCAAGGTCAACGTGGAAGTAACCGCGGTGGGTAAGCGTTGTGCCTGCAATGTTCTCGGGAGCTATGGCGTTGCTGAGAGTTTCAACTTTCGGGCCGTCGCCGTAGGAGGTGTAGTACTTCCAACCCTTGAAGTAAAGGTCAACAGCCTCGTGGCCATCCTTTTCGGAGATCGAGGTCAGAGCCTTTCTTCCGTCTGCGGAAGCGAGCTGCGCAAAGACAGCGGACTTGCCGTATGCCGAGTAATCGGGAACGACCTTTGCGATATCAATAGTACCCTGAACCTTGTTTGCGCCGTAGAACAGAGCTTCGGCGTTAACGTTGGCGAACGGGAGATTGTTGTTTACAAAGGTATCGGTCTTCGCGTTTGTTGCCGCGCTGCCGCTGTTGTAAACGATGCTGTTGTTGCTCTGGCCGTAGAAGTGGATATCAGCCTCATCAAAGTTGACGGTGACGAACATCTTACGGATGGTGTCGTTGCTCGCCGCATCGCTGTAGGTACCGAGGCGGATAACGGGCTCGGTCGAAGTACCGAACTGGTTGTCATCATAGACTACCTTGTAATCCATGTACTTAGCCTTGAGGTAGGACGAGGGAAGAGAGTTCTTCATCTCGGCCGTTACGGGGTAGGCTCTCTGCGGGAAGTTGACAACGGCGTTCGTGAACGCACCGCCCTTAGGACGGAAGTTCTCCGTGTTATCGGGTGTCCACTCGGGGTCGCTTATTCTGTAAGAGGGCTCCTTGTAATAAGTCCAATAGCCGCCGTTTTTATGTACATCATTTCCGGCATAGTATGCCTGCTGACCGGAAGCCCAACGGCTCGAGGCATATGTCACATCGTAGTTTATATAGCCCTCATACGGAGAAGCATCTCTGTTGATAGCGGGGTTAGATGCGGAGATAGCAGTAACTCTGTATCTGTCTTTCCAGTTGCCCGAGTTTGTGGCGCTCAGGTCGCAAAGAACATTATTATTTGAATCTCTATAATATGCCGGAAGCTGGTAGTTATACGCATTCTTGTCGTAGTCATACCACAGATCGTTAACGTTCTTGCTGTAACCCTTATAACGCTCCCAGTTCTTGTTGTTATCGTTGAGATAGAAGAACTGGATATCGGACTGGACGGGCGTCATGTTGTCGCCGGTCCAAATATTTCTGTCAAGCTTGCTGCCGAGAACAGTACCGTCTACGAGGAGAACGCGGTTGCCGGCCTGGCTTCCCGCCTGACCCTTGCCTCTCTCTGCCTCGGTCGCGGTGCCGTCGGCGTTGACCATGTTCCAATAGTTGACGCCTATCTTGGTCTCATAGAGGCTGCCGCCCTTATAGATGACCTTGTCCTCGGGCAGATAGATATCGTCGGTAGTATCGGAGAAAGCATAGCCGTCCATGCGGTGGCTTGTATAGCTGCCGCCGTTCTGGCTCCTGGATACGGGTGCAACATATTCGTTGTTATAGACATATCCGCCGGCGGGGTCTGTGTAATCAGCACCGCGGCTCACGCCTGTGCCGTCATATATAGTCTCAACAACTCTGTCGTCCGTAATATTCTTGGTCTGCTGCCAGGTTCTTGTATAATCTCTGACGCTCTTGAAAGCCTTGTGGCCTGTTGTAACGAGGTCATAGTTATCGATAACCCAAACGCGCTCGCCGATGACTATAGTAGCCTTCTCGTTGAGGCAGATACCGGCGCCGTTGGAGAAAATAGCGGACTCCTCGTTGCCGTGCATTGTGCCGTAGATGCCGGACTTCTCATGCTCTATGGCTTCGGTTACAAGCTCGAGGTTCTCGTTGAATCTGTCATCAAGACGGGTGATCTCGGTCTTGTTGCCGCTCGCGTCAACATAGTTATAAAGGGCAAGACCCGTAGCTTCGTCACGCTTAACGTGAATAGCGTTGTTAAGGGTGCACTTCTGGCTTGCGTTGGGAACATCGATGTCGCCCTCCGCGAAGTCGTTCGCGGAAACAAGGGCGTTTCTGAGGTTGAGCGTACCGGCGTTATATATGCCGCCGCCCTCAACCGTAATATCCTGCTGGGTGGTGCTGGTCTTTCTTCCGAGCGCTCCGCAGGAGTTGTTCGATACGGAGGGGAAGCTCTGAACCATCTCAAGGGTGGTTGCGCCGCTCTCGGCGTCTTCACCTATGATATTGCAGGTTGCATTCTCGTGAACATAGATACCTGCGCCGTAGGAACGGGCAGACTTCGAGCGGTCGCCGTTGGAGGAATAAGTCTCCGCATAGGAGGCGTTCTCGACTATCTTACCGCCGGTCATGTTCATCACGGAGCCGGAAGCAAGGTAAACGCCGCCGCCGTAAGCAGTTGCGTCCGCTTTGCCGGAAGAATCTTTATTATAAACACGGACAGCATTGTTGGAGATCTCGCCGCCCTTCATGGTGAAGGTTGCGTTCTCGTCAACATAGACACCGCCGCCGCAAGCAGCTACACCGACGCTTGTGTTGAAAATGAACGGATTTGAGGAATCCTGGAGACGCCATGCGCTGTTTCCGGAAATCTTACCGCTGAGGAGGGTGAAGCTTGCGCCGGGGGCAACATAGACACCGCCGCCGTGAGTTTCCTTAACATTGGCATAGAAACGGCTGTAGTAGTTAGTATAAATACGGTAGTTACCGACCCTATGGAGCCACGAAGAGGACGAGACACCGGGCCATGATTCTCCGTCGGGAGCTTTCTTTCCGAGTCTGATTATATAGGCATCGCCCCATTCGTTGGCAGCATTTCCGCCGAGGCCGACTCCGTAATAAGCGACACCCTGTAAAACAGCGGAATCAACAAGATCATAGTTGGAATCGCCGTTTTCGCTGTACTGCGGCTTGCCGAAAATCGAGCCGGAGCCGCCGGTTATAATAGCCTCTGTACCCGCGTTGACAACGCGCTCGTCAACGACAGTCAGGTCGCCCCTGACAACGAAAATCGAGGTCTGATAATTCGGAGAGCCTGTATACGGGCTGCCGAGGGAGTTAAGGCCGGAAACCTTATGGCCGTTAAGGTTCAAGCAGACCGTAACGCCTTCCTTGACGCAGAGCACAGCCTCATCGTACTCGGTGTAAGTAGCCGTATCGTTACCGGCGCTCGCGCCGAGCGCTTCATTTCCTCTCGCGCCGGTCATGAGCTTCTTCTGAGCGGTATCGAGTCTCTCAAAGCGCTCTCTTTCGGCGGCCGAGAAGCTTTCCTTGCCCTGAAGGTCATAGTTAAGGAATGCGCGGGTGGTCGTATCGCCCGGCTCGGCAACATTGAAAACATCCTTATAGGGGTTCGTGCTTATCGAAGGATTCTTATCGAGAATATCATAGCTTGCGCCGTAGGTGGAGCCGGATCTTCCCAGAATCTCGTTTATACCGAATTTCGGGTTGTTGCTGGCATTCCAAACATGCTTGCCTTCCTTCTTCTTATAAGCATCCTTGAACACGCCGTATGTAGCATACGAGTAGTAGATACCTTTCGAAGCGCTCGAGGCAGTATTACCCTTTGTGTCCTTATAGACGCCGAAGGTGGGGAGGGAGATATCGGCATCAAGACGGATATTCAGCGTATCTCCGGGCTGAGCATTCTTGAGGTAATCTCTGAGCTGCTCATAAGCCGACGCTCCGCCGTCTTTGGTGCTGCTGACAGTAAGAATATCCGCGCCGGTCCAGTCGACACCGGAGGATACGGCATTGCTGCCGTTATCTGCGAGGACACCGGCGGCAGGAATCATGATCGTTGCAACGAGCACTATGGCGACGAGCAGCGACACTATCTTGCCGACTTTTCTTGTCTTCATAATTATCACCTTTCTTTGAAAATTCTTGCACCGGGCTTGCACGCATGGCGTGCAAAATCATCTTTTGCCCTTTTTATTCTCTACGGCGGCGTAAAGAACAGCGCTGCCGCAACCGCAGAGGCACAGTTCGTGCGAAAAGAGGCCACCTCTCCGCATACCTATACCACTACACTGTATCTCATTTTACTCGCGCGCTTCCCGTTTGTCAACAGAAAAGTTCAAAATTTATATATATATTAGAAACGTTTTGTTTCTATAAACTTATTTTGTCATATTGCACAAAAAATTCCGAATAAGGATAAATTCCTAACGCTTCAATGTCCGAAATCGTGGGCAGGTGGGGGATGGATACATGAAACCTAATCTGTAGGGGTCGGCGAGTCGCCGACCCTTTGACGCGCAAGCGTCACTGAAAAATCATTGTTTCGTCTGCGCCGTGTAATTCGCTTTGTTTGGGATTTGCCTTTTTGTGCCGCCGTCGGCGGCAGCGGGTCGTCGAGTCGCCGACCCCTACAAAGGGAATCGCGGAAAGCCGAAAATTACGGTTGATTTTTATTCTCAATATGATAATATATTGGAGAGGTGATCAATATGGTGTTACCCGACAGAAAACCGAACAGACTGAAAAACTATAATTACAGCGGCATCGGCGCATACTTCATAACCATATGCACAGCCGAAAGAGAAAAAGCTCTCTGTGATATTGTAGAGGGCGGCGACCTCGACGCCCCGAAAACAGTGCTGACCTACGAAGGTCAAATCATTCTAAAATACATACTCGGCTTTGAAAAGGTAAAGGGCGCGCACATCGATAATTATGTCATCATGCCCGACCACATACATATGATAATTCGCATTGACGAAGTGCAAACCTCCTCAACTCGCGCAAATGAAAAAATCCCGCGCATGGTCGCGGCATTCAAGCGATTCTGCAATGCCGAGATAGGCAGGAATATTTTTCAGCGGACATATTTTGACAGAGTTATCCGCGACGAACGCGATTATGAAATGATATGGGAATACATTGAAACCAATCCGGCAAAGTGGGAAAACGATTGCTTCCGTTAATTGCGCTGCCTTTTGTGCCGCTTGCGCGGCAGCGGGTCGTCGGGTCGCCGACCCCTACAAAGAAATTACAAAACGCATCTACAGCCCCCTAAACGTCAATCACCGCTCGGCTATCACGCGCCACCGCTCGCACAGATCGGCGAGGCTGTATGCGGCGTTGGCGGGGCTGGTGGATGGGAGCGCGGTTATGGGGATATCGGTCTGCGGCAGGATGAATTTTTCATAGAGCCGCGCGGCGGTTTTGCCGTTTGCAAAAACGCGGTCTATGCCGCTGCTATATAAAAATTTATATATATCGTTCGGGCGGACATTCTTCATGCTGCTGTCGCTCGAGCCGTTTATCTCGCAGCTCTGCGCGACATCCCAAAGCGCAACTCCGCAGTCGAGCAGCAGTTTCTTTTTCTCCTCCGTGCTCTGCGGCACGGGCGAGGAAAACACCTCGGAGAGCACCCTCCAAAAGCGGTTTTGCGGGTTGCCGTAATAGAATCCCTGCTCGCGCGACTTCACCGACGGGAACGAGCCGAGGACGAGCACGCGCGAACGCCCGTCAAAAACGGGGTCAAAGGTATGATAAAGTATTTCCGACATATATCCTCCTGTTTTTTCAAAAAACTCTTGCCGTATGCAAACGGACTATATATAATAAAGGTATATAATATATAGGGATGTGAAAAGATGAAAAAGATCAAGCTTATCGAAGAATTCAAAGCGTTTATCTCAAAGGGAAACGTCGTTGACATGGCAGTCGGCGTTGTAGTCGGCGGCGCGTTCGGCAAGATAGTCACTTCGCTCGTCTCCGACCTCATCATGCCGCTCGTCGGACTTGCGACAGGCGGCGGCAGCCTCAAGGATATGTTCCTTGTCCTCGGCAGCCACGAGGGCTTCGACCCCGCGAAGTACACAACCCCCGCGCTCGCGGCCGAGGCAGGATATGCCACGCTCAACTACGGCAACTTCATTCAGACCGTCCTCGACTTCCTGATAATCGCGCTCGCCATCTTCCTCGTTATAAAGCTCATGGCAACGGCGAAATCGAAGCTCATACACGAAAAGCCCGAGGAACCCGAGCCCAAAACGGAAAAGACCTGCCCGTTCTGCTGCACCGAGATTCCCATCGACGCAGTGAAATGCCCGCACTGCACGAGCGACCTGCCCGAAGAGGAAACGGAAGCGAAAAAGGAATAAGACGAATACATAGCAAGAAGGACTGCCCATATGAGCAGTCCTTTTGTTTTAACCCCTCCGTCACGGTCCGCGGCCGCGCCGCCTCCCTGCACGAGAGAGGCTCAGAGGGTCATAATGTAAGCCGTCAGAAGCCTATTATCAGGCCGCCCTTTTCGGCGTAGTAGCTGCAAAGACCGCGCGCGTGGACTATCTTGACCTCCGCCTTATCCCAGACGGACTGGATAGCCGACTTGACGCTCTCGGCGAACTCCGCGTTTCGGCAGTGGCTGATAACAACCTTGCCGCAGTTATAGCCGCGCTCCTTCATGTCGTCGATAATCGCATCGAGCGCCTTTTTGCTTCCGCGTATCTTCTGCTTTATCTCGATAGTGCCCTGCTTGCTTCCTATGCCGATGCCCCAGAAGCCGAGCTTGTTTGCGACAAAGCCGACTATCTTGCTCATGCGGCCGTTCTTGACGAGGTTGTTGAATGACGAGAGCGCGAAAACAATGTGAGTATGGTTGGAATAGAGCTCCGCCTTGCTGACAACGGTATCAAAGTCCGCGCCGGACTCGATAATCTCGCAGATCTTTTTGACGAGCAGCACCATCTCGGGACCCGTCGAACGCGAATCGATAACAGCGATTTTCTTGTCAGGCTGATTCTCGAGCACCATGTCCTTTGCGGCGCACGCGCTGTTGTAGCTGCCCGAAAGCTTGCTCGAAATCGTTATGGCGATAACGTTGCCCTCCTGCTCGAACTTCTCGAGCCACGCATGGGGCGACGGGCACGCCGTATGGCTCGCCTGAGCACAGGCATCCATCGAGTCGATCATTCCGTCTACATCGAGGTTTTGGTCGTCAATAAAGTTTTCGTCTCCTACGCTGATAGTGAACGGCACGGACGAGAACACGATGTTCTCATGGTCCTTGTCAAAGCCGAACATATCGCAGCTTGAATCGGTTACAATGTTCCATTTCATAATTAATTCTCCTCCCTTTTCTTCACAATTTTGCTGTTTAATCTACCGATTTTCCGATATTTTGGTGGTTTAAATTTTATTATATAGGTATAGCTCTCGCAATGTCAATACATTTTAGCAATTAATAAAATAATTCACAAACACTTCATTTATGATTTACGCTCCCGCGCCTTGACAAAGAGCCCCGCTGTTGGTATAATAAATCGAATCAATTTTTAAGCGGTACAGAGATGCCGGCAAGATTGGTGATGAATACGGAGAGTCGGTCTGTCCCGGCGTTCTTTGCATACACGGTCTTGCGGGAAAGCAGGACTTTTTCTTTTATAAGGAGACGCAGAAATGACCCACGACTACGCTTACAGATACGAAGAAATAAAGGCCTTTGCGGAAAAATTTCTTGCCGACGGAGGTCTTTTGTCCGCTGTTGAAAATTATATTATTGTCCCCGGTCTTTGTGATGTTCACGTGCATTTCAGAGAGCCGGGTTTTTCTTATAAAGAAACCATCGCGTCCGGCTCGGCGGCCGCGGCGCACGGAGGCTACACGGCGGTCTGCACCATGCCGAACCTCTCGCCCGTGCCCGACTGCGCGGAGCACCTGAAAGCTCAGCTTGACGTGATAGATAAGAGCGCCGTGATTGAGGTCATCCCCTACGGCGCGATAACCGTCGGCGAAAAGGGCGAGGAGCTCTCCGATATGGAGAGCATGGCGGATAATGTCTGCGCATTCTCCGACGACGGCAGAGGCGTGCAGAACGACGGCATGATGAGAGAGGCGATGGCGAAAGCCAAAAGACTCGGAAAGATAATCGCCGCCCACTGCGAGGACAACTCCCTGCTCTTCGGCGGCTACATCCACGACGGCGAATATGCGAAGGCTCACGGCCACAGGGGCATTTCAAGCGAGAGCGAGTACAGGCAGATCGAACGCGACCTGCGACTCGCCGAGGAGACGGGCTGCGCCTACCACGTCTGCCACATTTCAACAAAAGAGAGCGTCGAGCTGATAAGGCAGGCAAAGGCGCGCGGAGTCGACGTAACAAGCGAGACAGCGCCGCACTATCTCGTGCTCTGCGACGAGGATATGCGGGAGGACGGGCGCTTCAAGATGAACCCGCCGCTGAGAAGCCGCGAAGATAAGCAGGCTCTCATCGAGGGCATAAAGGACGGCACGATAGACATGATAGCGACCGACCACGCGCCGCACAGCGCGGAGGAAAAGGGACGCGGGCTCGAAAAGAGCCTCATGGGAGTTGTCGGACTCGAAACGGCGTTCCCGGTGCTCTACACCGAGCTTGTGAAGAAAAATATAATAACGCTCGAAAGGCTCGTTGAGCTGATGAGCTTCAAGCCGAAGGAGCGCTTCGGGATAGACACGGGCTGCGATTTCGCGGTGTTCGGCATAGACGAGCCGTATAAAACAGATCCGAATGAATTTCTTTCTATGGGACGCGCCACGCCGTTCGCGGGGCGCGAGGTGTTCGGCAGATGCCTGCTGACGGTGCACGGCGGCAAGGCGGTTTACAAGGCGGAGGCAATTAAATGAGACAGGGTATTTTCAAGATAACTTCAAACGAAAAAATCGCGCGCGATATATTCAAAATGACGCTCTCGGGCGACACCTCGGCGATAACCGCGCCGGGTCAGTTCGTGAACATAAAGCTCGACGGGCTCTTTCTGCGCCGTCCCATCTCGGTCTGCGACTGCGTCGGAGATAATTTGACGCTGATATATAAGGCAGTCGGGCGCGGCACGGAGCAGATGAGCCGCATGAAAAACGGCGATGAGCTCGACCTTTTAACGGGGCTGGGCAACGGCTACAATACGGAATCAAGCGGAGACAGTCCCCTGCTTGTAGGCGGTGGTGTCGGCGTTCCGCCGATGTATATGCTCTGCAAAAAGCTCGTTGCCGAGGGCAAAAAAGTCACTGTCGTGCTCGGCTTCAACTCAAAGGACGATGTGTTCTGTGAGGACGAATTCAAGGCGCTCGGCGCCGATGTACATATATCAACCGCCGACGGCACTTACGGCACAAAGGGCTTTGTCACGGACGTTATAAAAAATCTGCAATACACATTCTTCTACACCTGCGGACCCGAACCGATGTTCCGCGCAATGCATAAAATGATGAAAACTCCCGGGCAGTACAGCTTCGAGGAGCGCATGGGCTGCGGCTTCGGCGCGTGCATGGGCTGCTCCTGCAAGACGCTCACGGGCAACAAGAGGATCTGCAAGGAAGGTCCCGTAATGGAAAGCGAGGAGATAATATGGGCAGACTGAGCGTGAATTTATGCGGCGAGGAGCTTGACAATCCCGTTATCCCGGCGTCCGGCACCTTCGGCTACGGCTACGAGTTTGCGGAACTCTATGACATAAACTGCCTCGGAACTTTTTCGTTCAAGGGCACGACAAAGGAGCCGCGCTTCGGCAATCCCACGCCGAGAATAGCGGAGTGCACCGCCGGCATGATAAACGCCGTCGGGCTCCAGAATCCCGGAGTGGACAAGGTTATAAGCGAGGAGCTCCCGAGGCTCAAGAAATGCTTTAACAAAAAAGTCATGGCGAATGTCAGCGGATTTTCGATCGACGAATATGCCTACACCTGCGAAAAGCTCGACAGTCAGGAGCAGGTCGGCTGGCTCGAGGTCAACGTCAGCTGTCCGAACGTACACGGCGGCGGAATGAGCTTCGGCACGGACCCCCGTGCGGCGGCAGAGGTCACCAGAGCCGTCAAGGCGGTCACGAAAAAGCCGGTTATCATAAAGCTCTCTCCCAACGTCACCGATATAGTGAGCATCGCGAAAGCCTGCGAGGATGCGGGCGCGGACGGAATAAGCCTCATAAACACCCTGCTCGGCATGAGAATAGACCTGAGAACAAAGAAGCCCGTGATCGCAAACACCATGGGCGGCTTCTCCGGCAGCGCGATATTCCCCGTGGCGCTCAGAATGGTATATCAGGTCTCGTCGGCGGTCAATATCCCGGTAGTCGGCATGGGCGGCGTATCGTCCGCCGAGGATGTTATAGAAATGATGCTCGCCGGGGCGACGGCGGTCGAAATCGGTGCCGCAAATCTCGTTGACCCGTTCATATGCAAAAAAACAGTCGAATCCCTGCCCGCCGCTGCGGACAAATATAATATAAACGAACTCAAGGACATCATAGGAGGAGCACACAATGGGTAAAGACGTAATAATCGCCTGCGACTTTGCAGACAAGGAGACCGCGCTGAGCTTTCTCGACAAATTCGAGGGCAGAAAGCCGTTTGTCAAGATAGGCATGGAGCTGTTCTACGCCGAGGGGCCGCAGATAGTGCGCGAGATAAAGGCGCGCGGACACAAAATCTTCCTCGACCTCAAGCTTCACGATATCCCGAACACGGTTAAAAAGAGCATGGCCGTGCTCTCAAGGCTCGATGTCGATATGTGCAACCTCCACGCCGCGGGCACCTCACGCATGATGGAGGCGGCTCTCGAGGGGCTGATCCGCCCGGACGGCACGCGTCCCCTGCTCATCGCCGTAACGCAGCTCACCTCCACCGACCAGGAAGCAATGGAGCGCGATCTGCTGATAAAAGAGCCGATAGATAAGGTAGTCATGCACTACGCCGAGACCGCGAAGAATGCGGGGCTTGACGGCGTTGTCTGCTCCCCGCTCGAGGCGCAGAAGGTTCACGAGGTTTGCGGCGAAAAGTTTTTGACCGTCACTCCCGGCGTACGCTTTGCGGACGGCGACATAGGCGACCAGAAGCGCGTCATGACACCCGAACAGGCGAAGAAGATAGGCTCCGACTACATCGTTGTCGGAAGGCCGATAACCGCCGCGCCCGACCCCGTTGCGGCATACGAGAGATGCATAAAAGAATTTGTTGACTGAGGAGAATGAAAAATGACTGAAATCAGTAAAAAAATCGCAAAGGATCTTCTTAAAATACAGGCTGTGTTTCTCAGCCCCGATAAGCCGTTCACCTGGGCGAGCGGAATAAAAAGCCCCGTCTACTGCGACAACCGCCTGACGCTCACCGCTCCCGAGGTTCGCACGGATGTCGAAAACGGGCTCAAGGCTCTTATCGAAGAAAATTATCCCGACGCGGAGGTACTCATGGGCACCTCGACCGCCGGCATTGCCCATGCCGCCATAACCGCGCACCTCATGGGACTTCCCATGGGCTATGTCCGCTCCGGCAACAAGGATCACGGCAGGCAGAACCGCATTGAAGGCAAGCTCGAAAAGGGTCAGAAGGTTGTAGTCGTCGAGGATCTTATCTCGACGGGCGGCAGCGTTATCGACGTTGTTGACGCTCTGCGCGAGGCGGGCGCGGAGGTGCTCGGAATAGTCAGCATCTTCACCTACGGAATGAAAAAGGGTCTTGAGAGACTCGCCGCGGCGAATGTCAAGAATGTGAGCCTGACTAACCTCGACGTGCTCTCCGAAGTCGCGGCTCAGGAGGGATATATAAAGCCAGAGGATGTGAGCCGCCTTATTGCCTTTCGCAACAACCCCTCGGACGAGAGCTGGATAGGTGGTGCAAAATGAGGAGCATAGTAAATATCCTCGACCTCTCCGCAGAGGAGATTGACCGGCTTATAGCGGTTGCCGACGATATAGCGGCGCAGCCAGAAAAATATAACGAGGTCTGCCGCCACAAGATTCTCGCAACGCTGTTTTTTGAGCCCTCGACGCGCACGAGACTCAGCTTCGAGAGCGCTATGCTCTCGCTCGGCGGTCAGGTCATCGGCTTCTCCGGCGCGGGCTCCAGCTCCGCCTCGAAGGGCGAGACTCTCGCCGACACGATAGAGGTAGTCAACGGCTACGCCGACATAATCGCCATGCGCCACCCGAAGGAGGGGGCGCCCGTGGTAGCGTCGATGCACACGGCGGTGCCGCTGATAAATGCGGGAGACGGCGGGCATTTTCATCCCACGCAGACGCTCGCCGACCTGCTGACCATCCACCGCGAAAAGGGTACGTTTGATAACCTCACGATAGGTCTCTGCGGCGATTTGAAATACGGCAGAACGGTTCACTCGCTCATAGCGGCGATGACGAGATACAAAAATGTAAAGTTCGTTCTCATCTCCCCCGAGGAGCTTCGCCTGCCGCAGTTCGTCACGGACGAATATCTCGAGGGCAGCGGGCTTCAATATGAGGAGTGCCGCTCGCTCGAAGAGGCGATGCCCAAGCTCGATATACTCTATATGACCCGCATCCAGCGCGAGCGCTTCACGGACGAAGCGGAGTACCAGAGGCTAAACGGCATATATGTCCTCGACAAAGAAAAGATGAGCCTTGCAAAGAGCGATATGTGCGTTCTGCACCCCCTGCCGCGAATCAACGAGATAACGCCCGAAGTGGACTCCGACCCGCGCGCAAAATATTTCGAGCAGACGCGCTGCGGCAGGCTCATGCGCATGGCTCTGATAATGAAGCTGCTCGGGCTTATCCCCGATGAGGGTCAGCCCGAAAAGGCGGAGGAGCCGATATATATATACGACAAATATAAGTGTGACAATCCCGCCTGCATAAGCGTGTGCGAGCCGGGCATAAGAAGCATTTTTAAGACTTTTGACGCAAACGGCGGCGCGTGCAGATGCATTTATTGTGACAAAGAGCGAAAGTGAGAAAGTTCTCCTCTGCGCCTTGACTGAGAGCCCTTGTATTTGGTATACTTTTAGATACAGTACAGATGAGTTTTCTGCGACTGACGGATTATTGCAGAGCACTGCAAGGGAACAGAAAAACTCTTTTTCGGCCGACCGTCTGGGCACACTTGAGACACCTTCTCTAAGTGTGCCCTTTTTGATTTTTCAGGAGGTATAAAATGAAGAAAGTCGGTATAGTAATGGGCAGCGACAGCGACCTGCCCGTCATCAGAAAAGCGACAGACACCCTGCGCGCGCTCGGCATTCCGTTTGAAGCGCACGTCTATTCCGCACACAGAACACCCGATGAGGCCATGGCTTTTGCCCGCTCGGCAAAGGACAACGGCTTCGGAGTCATTATAGCCGCCGCAGGCATGGCGGCGCATCTCGCCGGAGCTGTTGCGGCGAACACCACCCTGCCCGTTATAGGCATACCCTGCAAATCCAATACCCTCGACGGCATTGATGCCCTCCTTTCCACAGTACAGATGCCCTCCGGCATACCCGTGGCGACCGTTGCGATAAACGGAGGAGCCAATGCCGCTTTGCTTTCGGCTCAGATACTCGCGCTCGGCGAGCCGGAGCTTGCAAAGAAGCTTGAAGCTAAACGCGCCGCCGACGCAAAGGCCGTCCTCGAAAAGAACGCCGCCGTTTCGGCAGAACTTAACTCGGAGGTTTAAAGAATGAACGAGATATCAAGGTCCGATGTATACGCCGACGCGGGCGTTGACATAACCGCGGGCTACAAGGCAGTCGAGCTGATGAAAAAGCACATAGCGCGCACCCTCACTTCCGGCGTCTGCTCCGATGTGGGCGGCTTCGGCGGTCTGTTCGAATTAGACCTGACGGGCATAACAAAGCCCGTACTCGTCAGCGGCACAGACGGAGTGGGCACAAAGCTCAAGCTGGCCTTTCTCATGGACAAGCACGACACCGTCGGCATAGACTGCGTGGCAATGTGCGTCAACGACATAATTTGCAGCGGCGCAAAGCCCCTGTTCTTTCTCGATTACATCGCCTGCGGCAAGAACTATCCCGAGAGGATAGCCGATATCGTCAGCGGCGTCTGCGAGGGCTGCGTGCAGTCCGGCGCGGCGCTCATCGGCGGCGAGACCGCCGAGATGCCCGGCTTCTATCCGATAGACGAATACGACCTCGCGGGCTACTGCACTGGCGTAGTTGACAAGGATAAAATCATCGACAACAAGACCATGACCCCCGGTGATGTGATAATCGCGCTCCCCTCGAGCGGCGTTCATTCAAACGGCTTCTCGCTCGTGAGAAAGGTTTTCGACGTTGAAAACAGCGACATAACTCTCCCCGTTGACTCCCTCGGCGGAAAGAGCATAGGCGAGACCCTGCTCACGCCGACAAAGATATATGTAAAGCCCGTTTTGGCTCTGCTCGAAAAGATAAAGGTCAAGGGCATATCCCACATCACGGGCGGCGGCTTCTACGAGAATATACCGAGAAGCATTCCCGACTCGCTCGGCGCTAAAATCGACCGCTCGGCCATAAAGGTTCTGCCGATATTCGACCTCATCGCCAAGACCGGAAACATCTGCGAGCGCGATATGTTCAACACCTTCAACATGGGCGTGGGCATGAGCATAGTCGTTTCAAAGGACGACGCCGACGAGGCGCTCAACATACTCGGAGCGGCCGGCGAAAAGCCCTATATCATAGGCGAGATAGTCTCCTCTGAGCAGAAAATAGAGATATGCTGACGGTGCCGAGAGGCTCGGCAACCGCTCGGCGGAGCACTTCCGCCGGCACTGACTCTTATCGGAGGGCTGAAAAAATGAAATCAAACAAGGCTGAAATAGCGGTTTTTGTCTCCGGCGGCGGCACGAATCTTCAGGCTCTTATCGACGCGCAGAAAAGCGGGATAATCGAGCACGGCGAGATAAAATTGGTCATCTCGAGCAACCCCGGCGCTTACGCGCTCAAGCGCGCGGAGAAAGCCGGGATAAAGGGCGTTACGGTCAGCAAGAAGGAGCTCGGCAGTCAGGCGGCCGTCGAAGAAAAAATAACCGAAATACTTAAAGAGAACAATATAGATTTGATAATCCTCGCGGGCTATATGAGCATACTGAGCGCGGACTTCACGCGCAGATATGAGCGCAGGATAATCAACGTTCACCCGTCGCTCATCCCGTCGTTCTGCGGCGAGGGCTTCTACGGGCTTCGCGTCCACGAGGCGGCGCTTAAAAAGGGCGTCAAGGTAACGGGCGCAACGGTTCATTTCGTCAACGAGATACCCGACGGCGGCGAAATCATCATGCAAAAGGCGGTCAGGGTTCGGGACGGCGACACGCCCGAAACGCTTCAAAAGAGAGTCATGCGCCTCGCCGAATGGAAAATACTCCCGGCGGCGGCGGAAAAAATATCGGACGAAATAGTCCGTAAAAAAGCGGAGGAAAAATAATGGATATTTACGCAGTCAACGACATAGCAAAGCTCATCGAGGGCAATTCCTACGTAGGCAGAGGCATCGTCATCGGCAAGAGCGCCGACGGCAAAAAGGCCTGCACCGCATATTTCATCATGGGCCGTTCGGCAAACAGCCGCAACCGCATATTCGCAGAGCGCGGCGGAGTGCTCTACACCGAGCCGTTCGACGCTTCTAAGGTCGAGGACCCGAGCCTCATTATTTACGCCGCAGTCAGAAACTTTGAAAATAAAATTATAGTCACAAACGGCGACCAGACGGACACCGTCAACGACGCTTTAAAAGTCGGCGGCTCTTTTAAGAGCGCACTTGAGACGCGCGAATTCGAGCCGGACGCTCCGAACTTCACCCCCAGAATCAGCGGAATGCTGACCTTCGAAAACGGGGATTTTACATATGAGATGAGCATTCTCAAGAGCGCGGACGCCGAGGGCAGCGCTTGCAACAGATACACCTTCTCCTACTCCCCTCTCGCGGGTCTCGGCCACTTCATCCACACCTATGTCTGCGACGGAAATCCCATCCCGACCTTCCAGGGCGAGCCGGAGAGAGTCGCCGTTCCGAACGATATCGACGAGTTCACCTCATCGCTTTGGAACGCGCTCGACGAGGACAACAAGATTTCGCTCTATGTCAGATACACCGACCTCTCGACCGGCGAAGAGGACAGCAGGCTCATAAACAAGAACGCTTAAAAAGGAGAATAAAAATGAAAGAATTCGAGCTTAAATACGGATGCAACCCCAACCAGAAGCCCTCCCGCATCTATATGGCGGACGGCAGTGAGCTGCCCATTGAAATTCTCTGCGGCAGACCCGGATACATAAACTTCCTCGACGCTTTCAACTCCTGGCAGCTTGTCAAGGAGCTCAAAGAAGCTCTCGGCCTCCCCGCCGTGACCTCGTTTAAGCACGTCAGCCCCACCTCGGCGGCAGTCGGTATCCCGCTCTCCGACAAGCTCAAGAGAGCCTGCTTCGTCGATGACATTGAGGGGCTTGACGACTCCCCGCTCGCCTGCGCCTATGCGCGCGCACGCGGCACGGACAGAATGTGCTCGTTTGGCGACTGGGTAGCCCTCTCCGATGTCTGCGACGTGACAACCGCAAAGATGATAAAGCGCGAGGTCTCCGACGGCATCATCGCCCCCGGCTATGAGCCCGAGGCTCTCGAGATTCTCAAGTCCAAGCGCAAGGGCAACTACAATATAGTAAAAATCGACCCCGACTACGTTCCCGAGGAGACGGAGCGCAAGCAGGTCTACGGTATAACCTTTGAGCAGGGCAGAAACAACTTTAAGATAAACAGAGAGCTGCTCACAAATATTGTCACTGAGAATAAAAGCCTCCCCGACAGCGCGGCTCGCGATCTCATAATCTCGCTCATAACACTTAAATATACGCAGTCGAACTCCGTTTGCTACGCGGTTGACGGTCAGGCTATCGGCGTCGGCGCAGGCCAGCAATCGAGAATCCACTGCACACGCCTTGCGGGCACAAAGGCCGACACATGGTTTTTACGCCAGCACGAAAAAGTCCTGAACCTCCCCTTCAAGGATTCGATAGGCCGCCCCGACAGAGACAATGTCATTGACGGCTACATCAACAGAAACGAAGAGGATGTCTGCGCCGAGGGCAACTGGCAGAAGTATTTCACCTCCCGCCCCGAGCCGCTGACCGACGAGGAAATCAAGGCATATCTCGCCTCGATAGACGGCGTATCGCTCGGCTCGGACGCGTTCTTCCCGTTCGGCGACAACATCGAGAGAGCAAAGCGCAGCGGAGTTAAATATATCGCAGAGCCCGGCGGTTCCATCCGCGACGACCTTGTTATAGAGTGCTGCGACAAATACGGCATGGTCATGGCGTTCACCGGTATGCGCCTGTTCCACCATTGACGGAGGGAATAAGATGAACATTCTGGTAGTAGGCTCCGGCGGAAGAGAACACGCCGTTATAAAAAAGCTCAGAGAGAATACAGAAGTTAAAAAGATATACGCCCTGCCCGGAAACGGCGGCATCGCCGCAGACGCAGAGTGCGTCAACATAGGCGCCACCGACCTTGACGGCATTGCGGAATTTGCGAAGAACAATCAGATAGATTACGCGGTTGTCACGCCGGACGACCCGCTCGTGCTCGGCTGCGTGGACAGGCTCGAGAGCCTCGGCATACCCTGCTTCGGCCCGCGCAAAAACGCGGCAATAATCGAGGGCAGCAAGGTTTTTTCAAAGAACCTGATGAAAAAATACGGCATACCCACAGCACGGTACGAGGTCTTTGACAGCGCGGAGGACGCGCTCGCCTATCTCGACTCCGCACCCGTGCCTACAGTCATAAAGGCGGACGGTCTCGCGCTCGGCAAGGGCGTTATAATCGCCGCAACGCGCGACGAGGCAAAGGACGCAGTCGTTGAAATCATGCGGGACAAGAAGTTCGGCAAGAGCGGCGACAGCATAGTTATAGAGGAATTTTTGACGGGTCCCGAGGTGTCGGTGCTCTCGTTCACGGACGGCAAGACGGTAGTTCCGATGGTGTCGTCCATGGATCACAAGCGCGCGCTCGACAACGACGAGGGACTGAACACCGGCGGCATGGGCACAGTCGCCCCGAACCCCTATTACACAGAGGAAATCGCCGAGAGGTGCATGAAAGAGATATTCCTGCCCACGGTAAACGCGATGAACGCGGAGGGCAGAACCTTCAAGGGCTGCCTCTATTTCGGGCTCATGCTCACGGAAAGCGGCCCGAAGGTCATCGAATACAACTGCCGCTTCGGCGACCCCGAGACTCAGGTCGTGCTCCCCCTGCTCAAAAGCGACCTGCTCACCGTCATGCAGGCGGTGACAAACGGCACACTCTCGGAAACTCCCGTTGAATTTTCAAGCGGGAACGCCTGCTGCGTGGTCATGGCCTCAAAGGGCTATCCCGTGGCATACGAAAAGGGCTATGAAATCGATATCCCCGATGAGATAAAGGACAGCGTTTATGTCGCGGGCGCCGCGAAAAAGGACGGCCGCCTCGTAACAAGCGGCGGCAGAGTTCTCGGCGTTACGGCAGTTGAGGACACGCTCGAAAAGGCTGTCTCCTCGGCATATAAAAAGGTAGAAAAGATTCACTTTGACAACGCCTTTTACAGGCGCGACATCGGCGCGAAAGCGCTCGCCGCAACGGAGGAAAAGTAAATGGTATACAGAGTATTCGTTGAAAAGAAAAAAGAGCTCGCTCAGGAGGCTAAAGCCCTGATCGGCGAGGCAAGAGACCTGCTCGGAATCAAGAATCTCACCGATGTGCGCGTTATCAACCGTTACGATGCGGAAAACATCACGCCCGAGCTCTTCGATTATGCGAAGCGCACCGTGTTCTCCGAGCCCCAGCTCGACATTGTATCGGACAGCATCGAGATAAACGGCAAATGCTTTGCGGTCGAATTCCTGCCCGGTCAGTTCGACCAGCGCGCCGACTCTGCGGCTCAGTGCATACAGATAATCTCGCAGGGCGAGCGCCCGCTGATACGCACGGCGAAAATATACATCCTCATCGGCGACATCACCGACGCCGACGCGCAGAGGATAAAAAAATATGTCATCAACCCCGTCGAGGCGCGCGAGGCGAGCCTCGAAAAGCCCGAGACTCTCGCCGTGAAATACGACATTCCGACCGAGGTCAGAACTCTTGAAGGCTTCATCGAGCTTGACAGGGCGGGGCTTGAGAATTTCGTTAAGCAGTACGGGCTCGCCATGGACGCGGACGATATCGCGTTCTGCCGGGATTATTTCAAATCCGAGCACCGCGACCCGACTATAACCGAGATACGCATGATAGACACCTACTGGTCCGATCACTGCCGCCATACTACTTTCCTTACTGTCATAGACAGCGTGAAGTTTGAGGACGAGCTGCTGCAAAAGGCCTACGACGAATATCTTGCGGTCAGAAAAGAATTAGGCCGCACAAAGCCGATATGCCTTATGGATCTTGCGACTATAGCGGTCAAGCATCTCAAGAAGCACGGCAAGCTCGACCGCCTCGACGAGTCCGAGGAGATAAACGCCTGCACGGTGAAAATCGATGTAGATGTTGACGGCGTAACGGAGCCGTGGCTTCTGCTCTTTAAAAACGAGACTCACAACCATCCGACGGAGATAGAGCCCTTCGGCGGCGCGGCGACCTGCATAGGCGGCGCTATACGCGACCCGCTCTCGGGGCGCTCGTATGTCTACGGCGCTATGCGTGTAACGGGCGCGGCCGACCCGCTCAAGCCCATTGACGAGACGATAAAGGGCAAGCTGCCGCAGAGAAAAATCGTCACTACCGCGGCGGCGGGCTATTCCTCATACGGCAATCAGATAGGCCTTGCCACCGGCATAGTCGACGAGATATATCATCCCGGCTACGCCGCCAAGAGAATGGAAATCGGCGCAGTTATAGCGGCAACGCCCGCAGAGAACGTGCGCCGCGAGGCACCCGCTCCCGGAGACATTGTCATCCTGCTCGGCGGCTCGACCGGACGCGACGGCTGCGGCGGAGCTACCGGCTCCTCGAAGTCCCACACCGTCGAATCGCTCGAAAGCTGCGGCGCCGAGGTTCAAAAGGGCAATGCCCCCGAGGAGAGAAAGCTCCAGAGGCTCTTCAGAAATAAAGACGCCTGTCTGATGATTAAGCGCTGCAACGACTTCGGCGCGGGCGGCGTATCGGTTGCCATAGGCGAGCTCGCGGACGGACTCGAGATAGACCTCAATGCAGTGCCGAAAAAATACGAAGGTCTCGACGGCACTGAGCTTGCTATAAGCGAGAGCCAGGAGCGCATGGCGGTCGTTGTCGAGCCGCACAATGTTGACGCTTTCCTCGCGCTGGCAAATAAAGAAAATCTTCAGGCCGTGCCCGTGGCGCAGGTCAAGGCCGAGCCGAGGCTCGTCATGAACTGGAACGGCAAAAAGATAGTCGATATCAGCCGCGAATTCCTGAATTCCAACGGCGCGGACAAGCATATAGACATCACCCCCGAAGCACCCGCTCTCAAAGAAAAGAAAATTTCCGGCTCGTTTAAGGAGAACTACTCCGCTTTGGCTTCCGACCTCAACATCTGCTCAAAGCGCGGCCTTTCCGAGCGCTTCGACTCAACAATAGGCGCGGGCACTGTGCTCATGCCGTTCGGCGGAAAGCATCAGCTGACCCCCATTCAGGCGATGGTGCAGAAGATCTCGGTCGAGAAGAAGCACACCGACGACTGCTCACTCATGGCGTTCGGCTACAATCCGTTTGTAACAGAGCAGAGCCCCTATCACGGCGCATATCTCGCGGTTATAGAGTCTGTCTGCAAGCTCATCGCTTCGGGCGCGGAATTTAAAGATGTATATCTCACCTTCCAGGAATATTTTGAGCGCCCCGGCAGGGACGGCAAACGCTGGGGTCAGCCTTTAGCCGCGCTTCTCGGCGCATTCAAGGCGCAGATGGAGCTCGGAATCGGCTCGATAGGCGGCAAGGACTCGATGAGCGGCTCGTTTGAGGATCTCGACGTTCCGCCCACCCTCGTCTCGTTCGCCGTAACTACCGAAAAGACCTCCTCGATAGTCTCGCCCGAATTCAAGAGCACCGGACACAAAGTCGTTTTCATTGCCCCCGAATCTGACGAAAACGGTCTGCCGAAAACCGATTCGCTTTTGGACGTTTTCTCCCGCGTTACAGAGCTTCTGCGCTCCGGCAAGGCGGCGGCCTGCTACACCCCCGGCATGGGCGGTATAGCGGAGGCCGTAATGAAGATGGCGTTCGGCAACGGCATAGGCTTCGAATACAGCGGCGACACCACGCTCGAAAAGATATTCTCCCTGAGCTATGCGGGCTTCATTCTTGAGCTTGCCGACGGCGCAGAGGAAGTCGGCACGCTTCTCGGTCATACGAACGACAGCGGCCTGATAAGCCTCGGCGGCGAGAGCATAGCGCTTTCGGAGCTTCTCGGAACATACGAGAACAAGCTCGAAAGCGTCTACAGCTGCAACATAGAAAACGCCGGCAAGGGTGCGGAGAACTTCTCCTATGAGGTCTCGGAGCGCAAGGCTCCCGCCGTAAAGGCCGCAAAGCCGCGCGTGCTCATTCCTGCATTCCCCGGCACAAACTGCGAATATGACAGCGCAAAGGCAGTCGGCGACGCGGGCGCAGAGCCCGAGATAATAGTTATAAACAACCTCAGCGCGGACGGCATCAGCCGCAGCGTCGAAAAATTTGCAAACGAGCTTCGCTCCTCGCAGATGATATTTATCCCCGGCGGCTTCTCCGGCGGCGACGAGCCCGA
>OIZV01000371.1_pt1 | contig 24205 bp, 38 predicted proteins | sample 1588681 | NCBI WGS metagenome assembly OIZV01 (sample SAMN03283281) | human gut metagenome | biome: human-associated habitat; material: feces | host: Homo sapiens | place: Peru | collected 2012 | reverse complement strand
ATGTTTGTGTGGTAACTTCATTCTACCAGAGCCTGCAAGCTATGTCTTCTTTTATCCTCTTTTCAATTTGCGCAACTTATTGTACATTATCGAGCCATGTTTCGGCGAGCTCGTTTTCGACAGCGATACAGTCTATGGAGAGCCGGCTGCCGTCGGAGAGGATGGCCTCCACACGGTTTGTATCGAAATCAAAGCGGCAATTTGGGAAATACATATCAGCGTTCCTCCTTTTTGTCCGCGGGCTTATATCGTTGGGCGTACTCCTGCAGTTTTTGTAGGTCGATCTGGGCCTGGAAGCGAGCCTGCGCTTCCAAGCATGGCGTGAACAGGGTGGTCTTGTCCATATCCCATTCACGGATGCCCTTGAGATATTCCGTGCGCCGCTTGTCATCGAGGATGAACGGCGTGATCTCATGGCGCGGGCACTCCTTGAACATGAGCAAACGACCGATGCGTCCGTTGCCATCCGCGAAGGGGCGGATGCGTTCGAAGCGCACATGAAAGTCCAGGATCTGTGCCAACTCCACCTTGTCAAGGCTCTCGTACTCCGCGATCAGGGCGTTCATCTGGGAGTTTATATTCTTTGGCGGCGTGGTCCTGGTCTTGCCAAGGGTACAGGCATCCCTGCGGTACTCGCCCGGATGAAATTGGAGTTTACGCTCCGCCATGGTGCCGTAGCAGAGCATGGTGTGCAGCTTGCGAATATAGGATTGGGAGATGCGGGCAGCAGCAGTATCGATGATATAGCTGACACAGGCGAAGTGGTTATACGCTTCGATCAGATCGTCCACCTTGATGGGCTCAAATCCCGTGGAAACCTTGCCTTTCCTGTAGACTTCCTCCACCTGTGTGAGCAGGAGCCGGTTGCTGGCTAGACGGTTGGAGCTGTAGCAGATGTTGACCTGTATGTAATCGTAGAGACCGTGGTAGATCTTCTTGGTGCGTTGGCGTTGCAGTTTTTTGACCAGAATTGGGAGCTTCGCTGCTTCCCTCGTGCGGCGCGTTGGCTTCTTCGCATTTTCGGGGAGCATCCAAGCGTTATCTTTGAAAATTGTTCCTTCAATTCGTCCATCAATGCAATATCTGCGTATCATTCGTTCTGAAATGTTCCATTTTTCAGCCATTTCAGAAATGGTTATGTAGTCCATAAAATCGTCCTTTCATCTGTATTTTGGGTGAAATCCGCGGAACTTTTGGGTTTTGCGGAACTTTTCTGACCAGAGTTTTGACCAGAATTAGGGCGAAACACCTTGTACAGAATGAAACTTTATAGATTATCATTGAATATAATTGGACTATTTGGATGAATTAGACGAATAAGATGAATAAATATACTTGAGGGCGGCCATGGCATTCAAGAGGTCAGCGGTTCGATCCCGCTTATCTCCACCAAAACCGTTGGAATCCTTATGATTCCAACGGTTTTTTCTTTTTTTCGCGAGAGGACCTGTGCGCTTGATTTTTGATGGAAGCTTTGAAAATCAAGAGGTCAGGCATTGACGCCTGCAAGACGGTGTCATACAATAATTCTATTGTATTTATGAGGTGATCTTATGACAAAATGGGACAAGATATTCCGCGCTGCGGTCGTGCTGCTGCTCAGTGCGAATCTGGCGGTCAGCAGTATGATCTGCGCGCGGCTTGCCAAAGGTGTGCCGGCGGGAAACGGCGGCGAAAACAGCTCTGCGGCAGAAAAAGCCGATGATGATATCGAGCCGATACCGCCGGAAAGCCCGAAGGCTGCCGATGCGTGGTATGACTATGCCTGGGTATACGAAAATTCGGATTATGTGGAGATCATCCGTTTGGGGTCAGATGGCTCCGATTGGCATTTTGAAATGACGCTTCCGGGAGCCAACGTGGATCTGACCGTTAAACAGATCTTTGTCAACGACATTGTCGACGGGCAGGAATCCAATGTTTTTCTCACGGATGACGATACCATGAGACATATGGCGCAGCTCAACGATATCAACGGTGACAAAGTGATACTTCGCGCCGGAAAAACGCTGGTGTTTGAAGACTGGCACCCGTTCGTAACGGATTTTAACGGCCGGGAGATACTCTTTGTTTTGGAAGCGCCCTCCGGCGAAACCTTGCGTTATTCGTATATTTTTGAGCTTACGGAAGGCCCCGTGTTGTCGGCGGACCACACAAACGACAGCGGGAAGGATCTTTCCCTGCTTCGGCATGATGCGGAATACGCCATAGAAGTCTTCGACGGCGTATTCTGGGTGCCGGCGGTTTCCCTTGGGGAAAGCCGCTATACGAATGATGAGATCGCCGCAATGCTTAACGATCCTCCGGAGGAAAAGCAAGCCAAGATCGGAACGCTCTATGAGGCGCTGCAGCTGTATCAGATCGGCGATTTCCGTTCGGCGGACGATAATGTGCGCATTTCCGAAAACGGGATCAATTGGGAATACCATACGCCGGGGCGCAGCGCTGTGATCAATAACTGCGGCTGCTGCGCCACGGATTCCGCATGGCTGCGCTACCTGCTGGACGGCGATTACGATGAGATCGGATATATCGCCACCTCTCAGCGGGACGGCAGCGGCCACGTCTATAACTATATTCAGGACGGTGAATGGTATTATATCATCGACCTTACGCACTACCGCAACGACTGGATCGCCACGATCGAGGAAAACGGCGATATGGACGCCTATTCACGCTCCGACCGTGTTCTCGGCAACATTCACCGCACAAAGGATCTCGCCAGCTTTGTAAACTATGTGCAGGACGCCTTCAACGATCCGCCCGGGCTGATGTTCCGCCTCACCTGCGAGGATGTTACGCCCATAGACGGCGTGTATTCCCAGGACGGTGTGACAATTGTCCGTCCGGAAAGCTATGAGCCGTATGTCACCTGCATTTTTGATGACGATACCGACGATCTGACGTACGCTTATGTCCCGGACCCTGCGAACGTGCCGGCGTATTGAATTCAACGGGTATATACCGATTTCCATGTAAAGACAGACTTGCGGCAAAGGCTGCAAAAAGAGCGGACAGTGCGCGGCTGTCCGCTCTTTTTCGGTATCTGGATAGAATTGAATTTCCGGAGGGGCGTGCTATACTAATAGTGCGACACAATCTAATAATTCTGACGATGCAAAGGATGTGTTTTACCTCGGTTAAAAACGCACCCTCTCTTTTGGCATCCTTTGGATTCGTCAGAAGATTGTGTCGCAGCAAGTGAGGCTATGCGTTTTTTCGGTGCGTAGCTTCGGCTGCGCACTTTTTTATTTATGGAGGGAAAACAAATGAAAAAAGCCCTTGCCCTTCTCCTGGCACTTGTGATGGTGCTGTCCCTTGCTGCTTGCGGTGGCGGAGAAGACACCAGAAACTACGAAAGCACCTTCCATAGAAGCGACTGAGCCAACAGAACAACTTCTTGCTGTTGGTGACGAGGTGGAAACAGAGAATTTTCGTTTTACTCTGAAAGCCGCTGAATTTACTGACAAGATTTTGGTATGTAACGGGGAGAAAACTGACAAAAAAACATTTGGCAATGCCGAGGAATTCTTTTCTCCTTCCGATAAACCATTCGTGGATGAGAATGGATATGTAATTGAAGGGATTCACGGCTTCTCCGCATCAAAGGATTCTGATGTTGTTTATCTGTACTATAAGGATTTTCATATTTATGGAATGCGAGCGCGTTTAATCACTAGTATTTTCAAGGCTTTCTAAGTTCGTTAAAAGCGGACCGAGGCGTTTAATTGCAGGAGATTCATACACTACTCCTACACTTACGTCCCGGTCCGCTTTAGCGATATTTCCAAACTATTTTATTTTTTCGATCTCATCCCGAAGCCATTCGGTGTCTCGTTTGGTGTAGATTTTTTCTGTCAGATCCTCAATGGCGTGCCCGATCATCCGCTTCAACGCATATTCATCCACGCTGCTCTTTTTTGCCATTGTGACGAATTGGATTCGCGGGTCATGAGGTCTGTGATTCTCATTGAGGCCGAGTGTGCCAATGATATTCCGGTATTCCCTTGAGTAACGCGCGTAATTCAAAGGACTCGGCGGTTGGCCGTTCTTATGCCAATTGAAAAGGAATTGACTTTTCAAACCAACTGCTTCGTCATATCGCCGTCTGACAAGCGGTTCTATCTTTGAGTGGATCGGCACAATTCGTTCTTCTCCCGCATCGGTCTTCATTCCACCAAGAAATATCTTTTCCTCCCAATTTATATTTTCGATCCGAAGCAGACAGAGCTCCTGGGGACGCCAGCCGGAGTAGCATTGTATCAAAACCGCATCGACATATTCTAAAGCGTCAACATTTTTCCAAAGGGCGCTCATCTCCTCCTCGGAAAAGGCGATGTGGCTCTTTTTGACAGTACCGATATTTTTGGAGACCTCCTTCGACAGATGGAAGCGGCGAGCGTAATTTGTGTCCGTGAGTTCATACTCCACCGCGTAGTCAAACATCATGTTAAACACGGTTTTTAATCGGGCCTGCAGCCCCGGGCCTATTTTTCGGACTCCGCCGCAGAATGGGCGTTCACCGGTCTCGATGCAGCCCTTTAAGTGCCGGGAGCGAACGTCTCGGACCTTCATATTGTAAATCGGTGAAGCGTATGCCCAGGCACTTTTGGTCTGCGTGATGGCCGATGCGGAACATGCTCCGTCCTTTTTATAGTCTTCAAACCACTTCTCATATAATTCGCTGACACAGATGTCCTTATCGAGGTCGTATGGATTCCTGTGGTATTCCAAAAGCGCCGTATAGGCGTCGTTGTAGGTTGGAAAATACGCGGTCGGACGCAGCAATCTGGACAGCGGCTTTCCTTCGTCATTTTTTCCGACACAGACCATGACGCGGAATGGATTGCGCAGATGCCGGCCCTTGATCTCGGTTATTTGCCCGAACCCGTTTGGAAGCCTGCGGCGGCGATTGCTGTTTCGCCTGCTTCGCCTGGGAGCGGATCCGGACGCCCCGACCGGAAATCCGCAGTGGGGGCAAGCCGGTGCCTTGTCGCTTATATCGGCTTTGCATTCAGGGCAGTTTATCAGCATAAGACCCCTCCTCGTCTAACCTAGGATAGAATGCATATCGCCGCCAGTCAAGGTGCGCCCCGTCAAAACAGCACGCGGGTGACAGTATATGGTCGTAAAATGCAATCATCACCGGTCAGAAAAAAAGAAGGAGGGCAAAAATATGGAATTAACGTTTCCGGCTGGTTCGGTGCCTGTGTCTGTCGCAGCGAAAGTATACAGAAAGGACGCCTCGTGGGTGCGGGCCGGCATCGTCGCGGGGTGGCTCCCCATCGGTACGGCGACGAGGAATGGACAGACAGTCACGTCGATAGACCAGATCGACTCGCGGCTCGGGCGCATCAACTTTTATATTTCTCCCAGAAAGCTGTATGAGGAAACGGGATACTTCTGGAGAGGAGAGCGCGAATGAGCACGGAGATTCGGCCGGAGCTGTCCGAGAAGAACAAGTATTGGATACCCAAGCACCGCTACTACGAGCTCAAGCACTTCTGCCTGCAATATCCCGACTGGAAGAAGGTCTATGCGGCGCTGGATGCCTGGCCCGGGGAGACGGGGCATATCGGCGCGGGAGGCAAGGCGGGAACGCTGCCGAATCCCACGGAAAATCTGGCGCTTCGGCGGGCGTCGCTGTTTAATAAGATGCACATTGTGGAGCTTGCCGCGCAGGAGGCTGACGAGAGCCTGGCGCTTTATATTCTGCTCGGCGTCACGCAGGGGTGCTCTTATACCAGCCTTCGGACGCGCTTGAACATACCCTGCTGCCGGGATGTTTACTATGACCTGTACCGAAAGTTTTTCTGGATTTTGAATCGCTCGCGAAATTAACATCTCCTTTAATGGAAAAGGAGGTATTCTATGCTGGCAACAATGATAGACGTCGGCCTGGTCGTTGGATGCATCAGCCTGATCGTAAAGCTGATCACGAGGATCGTCCAGCGATTCGGCGGCGACTGAAAGACGACAACATAATACGGACTGGACTACAAGATCAGAGGGCGATCGCAAGCCCTCTTTTCTTTTTTTCAGGATGAAGGAAACGAAAACCCAAATTATATTTGTAACAGGAGAGTATCGGATGAACTGGTTTGCGACACACACTATTGCTCTGGCCATCGGAATTTGTCTCGGCATTTTTTCCCGGGGGGTGTATTTCCGAAAACACTGTGCGGGGGAGCTGAACATTTTTTACCGGGACGGCGTACCGTATCTCAGCCTGGCACTGAACAGCTTCGACGCGCTCAGCCGGAAGAACTGGGCGGGGTTCCGGATCGTCCGGCTCGGCCTTCCGCGAGATTAACAGCTTCTATTATGGAATCTGATTTGATGGAGGTTATATATGAGCAACTACATTGACGAGCTGGACGTGACCATTGAGGAGCTGAGAACAACGATGCAGACAACTCAGCCGGACACACCGGAGTACGACGCGATGGCGGCCAGTCTGAGAGAGATGTGCCGTCTGCGGATGGAGATCGACCGGGATTCCGTCAATCATATACAAACGGAGGATAGACTGAAGTTTGATATTGAGAAGACGGAGCTGGAGCAGAGATCGGAACGCAGACGGCGGGTCATGGATTGGGCCAAGATCGGCGTCGGCTTTGTCAGTTCGGTCGGTTTTCTGGCAGCGTCGCTGTTCGGAGATTTGAACCGTATGGGCTATATCAACAACAAGACAAGCAACAGGCTCATCGACGACAACCTGCGGTCAAAAAAGTTCTGAAAAGGAGAAGAGGCTCTGGGAAAACAGGGCCTCTTGCTTTATGCGTTATTTCTATGAGCGCCCGGAGATCTATAAGGCGAGATACGGGGAGATCTATATTTGCGACCATCCGGTGTACAGCTCCTGCACGCTTTACCGGGAGCGTGACGTCGGGTTGGCCGTCATCCAGCAGCGATTTGACCCGCGCACGAAGAAAAGCTGGTGGGGAAGCATCGACCCCTGGCTGGTGGACGATCTGTATTTGCGCCCCGGGTTCTACGCGCTGTTCAAAGGCCGGGCCGGAAGGCCGGAAAACGGACTTTATCCGACCATGGCGGTCCGCCAGCTCATGTGGGCGCTGAAAATGAAGCCGATGGCAAAGGCGCGCTGGGAGACCTCGTTTGACCATCGGAATATCTGACGCGGAAATTACAGTTTGTATTATGGAGTGCAATGCTCCGAATACTGAAAGGAGAAAAAAGATGATACGGTATACGGCGGTCAGCGATCGGGAGGCTCGTCGCAGAATGCCCAACAAGCTGGTCAACGGCTTGCTGACGGAGATCATGAAAACGGGAGACCGGGAGAAACAAAGCTGTTTCGAGGTTTTCTACAAAGAGGATTATTCGTCGGCAAAGAGCTGCTATCAGTCTTTCAACAGGGCAATAAAGCGAGGGGGATACCCTATAATCGTTATGATTCGCGGAGGGCGTGTCTTTCTCATCAGAACGGACATGTAGCAAACGGAGAGAAGAGAGTTTATGCAAAAGCTCTCTTCTTTTTTTTCGCAAAAATTGCCGGGCCTGTTATGGGCAGATAACAAACCAAAGGAGGTTAAAACGAATGCAGAAGCATTACATCGACTACGAACGTGAGCAGAGGAGAGCTGTGCGGCGGCGGAAGCTGAGAGAGGGTCTGGACAAAGCCAGAGACTGGCTCGACCGGAACCGGGAGCTTGCGATCGCGGTCTCGTCCGTGGCTGTATACGTCACGGGGACGGTGGCAAAGACCGTTTCCCGCGAAAATACGGCGAGACGGGAAGAGAAAATGCGCGATCGCTGCTTCTGGGATCCGACGGTCGGTCATTGGACGGAGGCCAGGCGGAAGCTGAAGCCGCGTGAGCAGCTTGAATATGACAAGCGCCGGAGTCTTGGGGAAAGCGCGAGTTCGATTCTGAACTCAATGGGTTTGCTGAGATGACCCGGGTAAGAGGACCCTGAAACAGGTCCTCTTATTTTTGAAAGGAGAAAAAAATATGAAGGAAAGAGATGTAATCAAATTTGTGATGGGGTCGGGAGCGGCAAAAAAGCTTCTCGGCAGGATCCTGTCAAAGGTCCTGCGTAAAAGGATCAAGGGCGCCCAGCTTACCGTCACGGACTGCCGCGTGACGATGGACGACAACGACATTATTCATTTCCAGGTCGCCGCGTCTGCCACCGCGCCCAAGCGGAGCGTGATGGAAGCGCTTGAGGAGGCGCTGGGATGAAACGGAAAGCGAATCTCTCTTTTATTCTCGCCTGCGCCGGGGCTCTGGGCGTGGCGGTCACAGGATTTCTGGCAGGCCGGCAGACGCTGAAGGCGCGCGAGATCCTCGAAAACGAGGATCTGACGGTGAAGCAGAAGATCGTGAAGGCGGCGCCCGTTTATATTCCGGCCATCGCTGCCGGCGTCGGGACGATCGGCTGCATTTTCGGCGGCCATATCGTCAACCGGAAGGCGCAGGCGAGCCTCGCGGGCGCCTATGCCATGCTGGGCCAAAGCTATTCGCTTTACAAGGACAAGGTTCGTGAAGTGTGTGACGCGGAAACGGTGGAGAAAATCGAGCACGAGTTCGAGGGCGCACATCTGGTTTGTGAAAATGTCTGCCGGCGGCCGGAGAAGAACGGCGAAAAGCATCTGTTCTATGACGAGCTTTCAGGAGCGGTCTTCGAGCGCACATGGGGCGAGATACTCGACGCGGAGTATCACATCAATCGGAATTTTGTTCTAAAAGGTTATGTTGGTCTGGATGAATTTTATGATTTTCTTGACATCCATCCTGAGGGCATGGGTCTCGGATGGGATATAGCGCTGGGTTATAGCTGGATCGACTTCTCCCATCGCATGATGACTCTGGACGATGGCTTGGAGTGCTTCGCCATAGAGTACATATTCCCACCAATGACCGCGGAAGAACTAGATGAATATACAATGTAATATCTGGAAAGGAGAAGAGCATGAAAAAAGTGAATTGGACGGGGGTCCTGGTCTCGCTGGCCAGCATCCTTACGGGCGCCGCGGCGCTGCTGACGAATTACGCGGCAAACCGGCAGGAGGAGGAGGCCCGCGCGGAATCGGAGCAGCGCATCATCGACGGGGTCGTCCGGCGGCTTCGGGGTGATGAGGAGGAAGAGGACTGAACGGTCCTCTTTTATTTTTATGTTGTACCCGTACGCGGAAGTATTCGCCAGCGTCGTAGGCGAATACATTCAGGAAAATCTCTGGCTGCCCGCGGCGAACTGGCCCGAGGAGGAGATCCGCTATCGTTCCTATGCCCGCTGGGCGGCGTATGAGCTTCTGGAGGCCATAGACTGCAATCCCGGCCAGTTCTGTCTGCCCAACGATGTCCTGACCTGGCTGGACGGGCAGATCGACGAGCTGGAGAGTCTCAGCGACGGCAGCGATATTTTTACCGCGGCGATCGAAGCATACAGAGGCATCGGCCTCGAATTCGTATAAGGAGAAGACAATGAAAAATAAGTTTGGAGGCTTTCTGAAGGGCCTCTCGCAGACGATAAACAGGCACAGTCCGGAGCTCATGATATTCTCCGGCGTTCTCGGGCTCATCGCGGCCGGCGTTATGGCGGTATCAAAAACGCCGGAGGCAGTCGAAAAGCTGCAGGACAGTATGGCCTACACGGATAAACGGACCGGGCAGAGGCAGGTGCCGAGCGCCGCACGGGCCCTGGAAGAGACAAAATTCAAAGAAAAGGTCGCCGTCACGTGGCGCTGCTATATGCCCTCCGCGCTGCTGGCCGGCGCGTCTGTGGCCATGATCGCTGCCGGTACGTCCACATCCATCCGGCGAACGGCCGCCGCTACCGCCGCGTACAGCCTCTCGGAGACGGCGTTTGACCAGTACCGGCGCAAGATGAAAAGCCTTGTGGGCGAAGAAAAGGAGCGGGAAGCGCGGCAGGAGCTTGCGCAGGAGAAGGCGGACGCAAAGCCCATGCCGGAGCATACGGTCATCCTGACCGGACGGGGAGACGATCTTTGCTACGACCTGATATCCGACCGGGTATTCCGCTTTGACATCAACCGCCTTCAGAAGATTGTCAATGATCTCAACCGGCGCATGCTGTATGAAAATTATATTTCTCTCAACGATTTCTATTATGAGCTGGGACTTGAGGGACAGAACAACGGCGATGAGCTCGGCTGGAACATCGAACGGGGGTTTATCGAGCTGGGCGACACCTACAGCTGTACGAAGGACGGCCGTCCGTGCTTTGTCATAGACCATCGGGTCGAGCCCCGGTACGGCTATGACAGCTTTGCCTGATTCGCAAAAAACACAGGCTGTGTTATGGAGAAAACCAAATTTGAAAGGAGTTTTTTACAAATGAACGAAAACGAGCAGATGGAGCTTATGACCGAAGAGGAAGCGGAAGGCAAAAACGTCGGCATCCTGGGCCTCGTCGGACTTGTGACCGGACTCGCCGCGCTTGCAGGCGCAAGCTTTGGGGTCGTGCACAAGGTCACCGATCGGGGATTGGATAAGCTTTGCGAAAAGCTGGAAGCACGGAGGGAGCGCAAGCGCCTCGAAGCGCTCGAAAACGAACAGGAAGAGGAAATCGAGGAAAACTGAGGTTTGATCCGGAAAAGAGAGACGATGCAAAGTCTCTCTTTTATTTTTTGCAGGGAGGAACTATGCAGCGCTACACATACGACGGGCCGGTCATGGAATTTGACCGCTGCATCGCGCACCGCTGGAGGGCGGAGACGGTCGCCGTTTCCGAGGCAAGGGCCCGCGCAAATCTGATCTACCGATTCAAAAAGGAAACGGGGAGAGTGCCGCGCACGAAGATCGCGCTCCCCGGCAGGCTCACAGGAGGCGAAGATGGACGAGTTTTCAAACAGTCATAAAAGCAGAGAGGCCGTGACGGTCGCCGATCCGGCGGAAAAGAAGCTGGAGAAGGTGACGGCCGGCGAGGTGACGAAAAAGAAGAGATCGGGCGTAAAGAGATTTTCGGATGCCATCATATCCGACGACATCCATAAGGTCGGGACTTTTGTCCTGCAGGACGTGCTGCTGCCGACGCTCAAAAAGGGCCTGTACGACATCATTGTCAACAGTGCCCGCGCGGCGTTCGGCATGGAGGCGGCGGACACGGGCCGCTCTCCCGCCAGCGGCGTGACCTATCGCAGCTACGACAAGGACTACGAGCGATCCCGCCGGGACGCGCCGCGAACGCGCCGGACGTACGAGTACGATGATATTTTCTGCAAGACGCAGCGGGACGCGGAAAGCCTTCTTGACCGGCTGTACGAGACCTGCCAGCGCTACGGAAGCGTAAGCGTGGCGGACTATTACGAGCTGGCCGGCGAGAAGGGCACATGGACAGACAACAAATACGGCTGGTACGACCTGCGCGACGCCTATGTCACCGGAACGCGGGACGGATGGACCATTCGGCTTCCCAGAGCCACCGCACTGAACTGAAAGGAGAATGATATTTATGAAATTCATGGAATCGGTAAAGCACGCCGCCTATGCCGGCATGTTCAAGGTAAAAAAGGCAAGTCCGGAGATCTGCATGATCGGCGGCATTGTCGGGCTGATCGGGGCCGGAGTCATGGCGTGCCGGGCGACGCTGAAGGCGCAGAAGGTGCTGCCCGACGCGAAGTTTGACGCGGAGGAGATCCACAGCGACGCCGAGGCGCTGGTCATCGACCCGGAGACGGAACGCCGGGAGCTGGCAAAGGTGTATCTGCACGCGGGTGCCCGGCTTGCAAAGCTCTATGCTCCTTCGGCCGTCCTGGCGGGACTGTCCGCGGGCGCCATCGTGGCCGGAAACGGGATCCTGCGCCGGCGGAACGTGGCGCTGGCGGCGGCTTACGCCTCGCTTGACCGTTTCTTCAAGGGCTACAGCGGGCGCGTAAAGGAGCGTTACGGCGAGGAGGCCGAGCGGGAGCTCCGCTACGACCTGAAAAAGGAAAAGATCGAAGTGACGGCCATCGACGAGACCGGCAGGGAGAAAACGGAGAAAAAAACCGTGAAGATTCCGGACCCGACCGGCCGGGCGGATCGGAATCCCTGCGTGTTTTTCTACGACGAGCTCCATGTCAAGGGCTTCAAAAAGGACCCGAGCTATAACCTCGTCTCGCTCCAGGCGCAGCAGGCCTACGCCTGTGATCTTCTGAAAATACGCGGCCATCTGTTCCTCAACGAGGTGCTCGATATGCTCGGCATCGACCGGACGATCGAAGGACAGTCGCTCGGCTGGATCTACGACAAGAACAGCCCGCGCAGCGACAACTATGTTGATTTCGGCTTCAGAGACGCCGCGGATTTTCTCAACGGCTACAACGATTCCGTCATTCTGAATTTCAACTGCGACGGAAACATTCTTTCCGATATGCCGACGCATCAGAACACCTGAAAACACACAGGAGGAGACAGTCATGAACAAAGCGCTTATTCTGATCCCGCTTGTATCCGTTCTTCTGATGGGGGCGACCGTGCGCCCGGAGACAAAAAGACTGGAGACGTCGCAGCCTGTAAAGACCCCGGTTTACGAGTCCGTTCGGTATGCTCTTCCGAAGCCGGACAAAACGGCTGTCCCCTCTGTTGATATTCCGGAGCTTGTCTCCTGGGCGCAGCCGTCCCGGGATCCTCGCACAAAGCTGGAGGTGCCGAAGGGCACCGCCCCGGAGCTGTGCATCGTCCGTTACCTGTATTCCTCCGGCAAGCTGTCCATAGAAGCCTGCTGGGGAATCGCGGCCAATATGCAGCAGGAGACCGGCGGCACCTTTGACCCCGGCATACAAAGCCCGGACGGGGCGTCGGTCGGCCTGTGCCAATGGCTTGGTGCGAGAAAGCAGCGGCTGTATACCCGCGAGGACTGGTATACCATGGAAGGACAGTGCGATTTCGTTCTGGAGGAGCTGGCCGAGTACGGCATCGAGCTTACCGGCTCCGCCGCCGACTGTGCCCATACGTTCTGTATGGAATTCGAACGCCCCCTGAATGCGCCGTACCAGGCAAAAAAGCGGGCTGAGGTCGCGCAGGAGCTCTGGGACACCTATTATTGAGTCGTTTGAAAGGAGAATACTTTATGAGAAAAGAAATGATCTGGTGGGGCCTTGGCGTCACCGCCGTTCTCGGCGCGATCGGCGTCGGGCTGTATCTTCGCTTCCGGAACCATCCGGAGGATGAACCGCTCGCGGAAGAGGCGGCGGAGGCAGCGCCGGATGCGGATGCCGCCGCGTATCGGCCGCTGGAGGAAAAGCCGGACCTTATCCGCTATGCCGCCGCGCTCAGGCAGACGAACTATACGTCCTATGCGGACGAAAAGCCGAAAGAAGAAAAGGAGGAACTGAAAACGGCCAGTCTGACGAACCACTACCCGGATATTTTCGTCATCCGCCAGGAGGACTTTGGCCAGTATGAGGACGACGGCTATGAGAACATCAGCCTAACGTTCTTCGACGGGGACAAGACCCTTGTTGACGACACGAACCGGAAGCTGACCGACGATGATATTTCGGTGAGCATCGGTCTGGACGAATGGCGGGACATTCAGACAAACCCCATGGCGTTCCGGGGCGAAGATGCCATCTATATGCGCAACAACACGCTCCGCTGCGACTACGAGATCCTGCTTGACTGGCGCCGCTATGCGGATGTGGTCGACTACCCGAGCGGCGGGGGCGAATAATGGACAGCAACGAGTTGAGCAGAGACTGGATATTTGAAGGGATCGGCAGGGAGTATTTCGAGTGGCTGATCCAGCTCGTGTCGGACCGCGATCACGCGCACAGCTCCTTCCGGTCGCTGTTCCGCTGCCTGCATACGCACGTTTTCATGCCGCCGCTGCCGATGGACGCCAACCGCGCCGAGGACGGGGTCGACCTTCGCTACCGCTTCGGCTACGAAAAAGGTTACGCCGATCCAGTCATCGCTTCCCATCTGGACTTTTTTCCCTGCACCGTGTTTGAAATGATGGTCGCCCTGTCGTTCCGCTGTGAAGAGCAGATCATGGGCGACCCTCTGAAGCCGTTTCAGGCGGGCAAATGGTTCTGGGGCATGATCGACAGCCTCGGTCTTTCCGACCAGGCCGACGAAGCCTTTGACGCCACCTGTGTCCGCGCCGCCGTGGACCGTTTTCTGCATCGGGAGTATGCCAGAGACGGCCGCGGCGGCCTTTTTACGATCCGGCACAGCCGCATGGATATGCGGGCCATCGAGATATGGTACCAGCTGTGCTGCTATCTGAGCACCGTTGAATGAAAGGAGACACTATGCCTGATATTTCCGATTACATCTATCAAAAGCTCGTTGAGTCCGAGCTTCGGTACGAAAACCTGAGAAGAAAAAGCGTCTGCCGGCAGCGGATCACGATACTCGCCTGCGCGGCGGCGTTCGGGCTCATGCTGCTGCTCCGCAAACGAAAGAAAGAGGAGCCGCAGGAAACCTGGAACATGACGACGAACAATTACTGGCTCAAGGAAAACGACGACGAATCGAAGGAGGAGTAAGCGATGATCGACTTTCTGATGATCTCGACCCGCAGCCCCAAGCGAGGCGTGATCGAGATCTATCCGAAGTTCATCATCAAGAAATCCTCCGATCTGATGATCCGCGGCGGAGACTTTTATGCCGTGTGGGTCGAAGAGCGGGGCCTGTGGTCGACGGACGAGCAGGATGCGCTTGAGCTCATCGACCGGGAACTGGACCGCTATGCGCAGGAGCACAGAGACGAGTATGAGGATCGGGTCCGGGTTTTGCATATGTGGGACGCGGAGACCCGCATGATCGACTCGTGGCACCGCTACTGCCAGCGGGACATGCGCGACAGCTTCCATATGCTCGACGAGAAGCTGATATTTTCCAACACGGATGTCTGCAAAAAGGATTACGCAAGCAAGCGTCTGAGCTATCCGCTGGAAGCCGGCAGCACCGAGGCCTACGACCGGCTCATGTCGGTTCTGTATGCGCCAGAGGAGCGCCGCAAGATCGAATGGGCCATCGGATCAATCGTGTCCGGCGATTCCAAGAAGCTGCAGAAGTTCATGGTGCTTTACGGCTCGGCCGGAACCGGTAAGTCGACGGTCCTGAACATCATCCAGCAGCTTTTTGAGGGCTATTATTCGGTCTTTGACGCCAAGGCCCTCGGCTCTGCCGCAAACGCTTTCGCGCTGGAGGCGTTCCGGAACAATCCCCTCGTCGCCATTCAGCACGACGGAGACCTGTCCCGCATCGAGGACAATACCCGCATCAACAGCCTTGTATCCCACGAGATCATGACGGTAAACGAGAAGTTCAAGTCGACCTATTCCACGCGCTTCAAGGCGTTTCTGTTCATGGGGACGAATAAGCCGGTCCGCATCACCGACGCGAAATCCGGCCTTATCCGCCGCCTGATCGACGTTTCTCCGACCGGAGACCGGCTTGGCGCCAGGGAGTATAAGGCGATAACCCGAAAGATCGAGTTTGAGCTCGGCGCCATCGCCCGGCACTGCCTTGACGTGTATGAGGAGGACCCCGGCTTTTACGACGCGTATATCCCCGTCGAAATGCTTGGCGCCTCCAACGACTTTTATAACTTTGTAATGGATTCCTTTTATATTTTCAAAAGGGAAGACAGCACCACCATGAAAGCCGCGTGGGAGATGTATAAGACCTACTGCGACGAGGCGAGAGTGCCCTATCCGCTGCCGCAGCGAAATTTCCGGGAGGAGCTGAAAAACTATTTCCGCGAATACGAGGACCGGCACACCTGCGAAGACGGCACCCGGGTGCGCAGCTTTTACTCCGGATTCCGGGAGGACAAATTCGAGGAACCGGCCGAGCCGGAGAGCGCTCCGCCCTACCGGATCGAGATGAACTCAACAGAGTCCGTTTTTGACGCGCAGTGCGCCGACGCCCCGGCTCAGTACGCCGGCGGGCGGGAGACGCCGCAGAAAAAATGGACGGACGTGACGACAAAACTGAAGGACCTGGACACATCCAGGCTCCACTATGTCAAGGTCCCCGGCAATCACATTGTCATCGACTTTGATATTCCGGACGAAAACGGAGAAAAAAGTCTGGAAAAGAATCTGAGGGAGGCGAGCAAATGGCCGCCGACGTATGCCGAGCTGAGCAAGAGCGGAAAAGGGGTCCATCTGCATTATATTTATTCCGGCGATCCCGAAAAGCTGGCGCGGGTCTATGCCGACCATGTCGAAGTGAAGGTGTTCACCGGCAACAGCTCCCTGCGCCGTAAGCGGACGCTCTGCAACGCGCTGCCCATCGCGGCGATAAGCTCGGGCCTGCCCCTGAAAGGAGACAAACCGGTGATCAGCTTCGAAGCGGTCAAAAACGAAAAGATGCTTCGCAGAAAGATCGAAAAGGCGCTGCGCAGGGAGGTGTGGCCGAACACAAAGCCAAGCGTCGATTATATTTACAAGGTGACGGAGGACGCCTACCAAGGGGGCGTTCACTACGATATCTCGGATATGCACAACGTTGTCCTCGCCTTTGCCGCGCAGAGCACAAATCAGAAGGACTACTGCGTGCGGCTGGTCAGCAAAATGCATTTCCGATCGGACGAGCCGTCCGGCTGGGTGGACAACCGCTCCGCGCCCATCGCGTTTTTTGACGTGGAGGTGTTTCCGAATCTGTTCGTCGTGGTGTGGAAGCTTCAGGGCGAGGAAAACGAGTGTGCCAAGCTGATAAACCCGACGAGCACGGAGATCCAGAAGCTGCTTTCCTACCGTCTGATCGGCTTTAATAACCGGCGCTATGACAACCACATCCTCTATGGCCGTCTGATCGGCTATGACAACGCGGCGCTGTATGAGCTTTCCCAGCGCCTGATAAGCAAAAAAAGCAAGTCCGCGTTTTTCGGCGAGGCGTACAACCTGTCCTACACGGATATTTACGATTTCAGCGCCGTGAAAAAGAGCCTGAAGAAATTTGAGATCGAGCTGGGTATCCACCATCAGGAGCTTGGTCTGCCGTGGGACAAGCCGGTGCCAGAAGAGCTGTGGCCGAAGGTCGCCGCCTACTGCGTCAACGACGTTGTCGCGACGGAGGCGGTGTTCAACGCGCGCCGCGGCGATTTCCGCGCCCGGGAGATCCTGGCCGAGATCGCCGGCATGAGCGTCAACGACACGACCAACACGCTCACAACGCGCATCATATTCGGCGGAAACCGAAACCCGCAGAGCGCGTTCAACTACCGCGATCTGTCCAGACCGGTGCGGCCGTCGGAGGATATTTTCCGCCGCTACGGCGACCCGGCGGAGCGCACATACCGCGTCTTTGACGCCGAAGGAAACCCGGCATACCGCGACTATGTCCCCGGTGAGGAGCTTCCGCAGGGCTACAGCATCCTGCCGTTCTTTCCCGGCTATCGCTACGAGTATGGAAAGTCCACCTATCTCGGGCAGGAGATCGGGGAGGGCGGAAGGGTCTATGCCGAGCCGGGGATGTATGTCAACGTATGGGATGAGGACGTTTCCAGTCAGCACCCGCATTCGGCCTGGGAGGAGCGCGTTTTCGGCCCGGAATATACCCGGCGGTTCAAGGATCTCATTGATATCCGCATCCTGATAAAGCATAAGCAATTCGACAAGGCGCGCACCCTTCTCAACGGCGCTCTGGCCAGGTATCTGGACGACGAGACCATGGCGAAGGAGCTGGCCCAGGCGCTCAAGATCGCCATCAACAGCGTGTATGGGCTGACGAGCGCCAAATTTGCTAACGCCTTCCGCGATCCGAGAAATGTGGACAACATCGTTGCCAAGCGCGGGGCGCTTTTCATGACAAAGCTCAAGGAGGAGGTGCAGAAGCGCGGGCATACGGTATGCCACATCAAGACCGACTCCATCAAGGTGCCCAAGATAACCCTCGCCTACGCCGACGAGGATATCGTCCAGTTCATCATCGACTTCGGCCATGAGTACGGCTACAGCTTCGAGACGGAGGCCATATTCGATAAGTTCTGTCTTGTGAACGACTCCGTTTACATCGCCAAGGAGCGCGGCGGGGGCTGGACGGCGACAGGCGCGCAGTTTCAGGTCCCGTACGTATTCAAAACGCTGTTTACACACGAGGACATCGGCTTTGACGACCTGTGCGAGACCAAATCCGTTACGTCGGCGCTGTATCTGGACATGAATGAGACTTTGCCGGAGGGGGCGCACGATTATCGCTTCGTCGGACGGGTCGGCCGCTTCTGCCCCATGAAGCCCGGGAGCGGAGGCGGTCTGCTGCTGCGCGACGCCGGAGACGGAAAATACGCTTCGGCCACCGGCGCCAAGGGCTATCGCTGGATGGAGGCGGAGCAGGTAAAGGAGCTCGGGCTGGAGGGATGTATAGACCGTTCGTACTACGACCGGCAGGTGAACGCCGCCGTTGCGGATATTTCCAAATACGGCGACTTTGAGTGGTTCGTTTCCGACGATACGGAGCCGCCCGCCGCCTTTCCGCCGGAGGAGGAGCTTCCCTGGTACAGCGATGAAGAACTGAAAAATCAAATCGAAAAGGAGAAGATCGCATGAAAAAACTGTTTATTTCCCAGCCGATGAACGGCAGGGCCGACACGGAGATCCGCGAGACGCGCGAGAAGATCATTCAGGAGGTAAAAGCGTTATTCCAGGAGGACGTCGAGGTCCTGGACAGCTATTTCGAGGGCCTGTCTCCCGACGCAACGCCGCTTTGGTGTCTCGGCGAGTCGCTGAAGCTTCTGGGGGAAGCCGACGCGGCCTATTTTGCGAAGGGCTGGGAGAAAGCAAGGGGCTGCCGCGTGGAGCATCAGTGCGCCCGGCTGTACGGCACGCCGCTTATCATCGAAGGAGGTAACTGAGTATGAACGACTATGCAAGCCGCCTGATCCGCGTGGACGACACGGAATTTATATTTCAGACGAACTTCTCCGGGGACCCGCGCCGTGATAACTACGGCAGCGACGCCCGCCGGGGGAACATCCTCCTTCCCGATCCTGCCCTGGCCCGCCAGCTCATCGACGCCGGCTTCAACGTGAAGATGACAAAGCCGCGGGAGGACGAGGAGGAGGACTTCACGCCCTCGTATTTCATCTCCGTCAAGATGAATTTTGAATCGGCCTATCCTCCGAAGATCTATCTGGTCTCCGGCGACAGCGAGCCGGTGGCTCTCGGCGAAGGGGAGATGACGGAGCTTGACCGGCTCAACGACGAGCGCAGCATCAAAAACGTCTGCGCCGTGCTCAACCCCTATGAAAACCCCAAAACGGGCAACAAGAGCCTGTATGTCAAGACCATGTACGTCGAGCAGGATCTGGAGGACGATCCTTATTACGAGCGTTACTGGCGCCGCGGCTGAAACGCGGGCGGGAAGAGGGCCTGAAAAGACTCTCTTCCTTTTTTGAAAAGGAGGCGAAAGCATGGGCTGGCTCGGCCTGTACGACCATCAGCGCGAGGCGATCGACCGGATGACGAACGGCTGCATTCTCTGCGGCGGCGTGGGCAGCGGAAAATCCCGGACGGCGCTGGCGTATTATTACCGGCTCAACGGCGGGGACCCTGATGCGGACGAATATGTCCCGATGGACAATCCGCCGCTCGATCTGTACATCATCACGACGGCCCGCAAGCGCGACACGCTGGAATGGGAGGGCGAGCTCGTCCCCTTTTTGCTCTCGACGCATCCGGGCATCAATATATACCGGCACAGCATCGCCATCGACTCGTGGAACAACATCGAAAAATACCGGGACGTGAAGGACGCCTTTTTTATTTTTGACGAGCAGCGGGTCGTGGGCCGGGGTGCGTGGGTCAAAAGCTTCCTGCGCATCGCCAGAGCCAACCGGTGGATCCTTCTGTCCGCGACGCCGGGAGATACCTGGTCGGATTATATTCCGGTGTTCGTGGCCAACGGCTTTTATCGGAACCGCTCGGACTTCAACGACCAGCACATCGTCTGGAACCCGCACGCGAGCTGGCCGAAGGTCGACCGCTATCTCAATACGGGCCGGCTCATCCGCCTGCGCAGCCGCGTTCTGGTCGACATGGATTTCCTGCGCAAGACCGTTCCCCATCACGAGGACGTGCTTGTGAGCTACGACGCTTCCGCCTACCGGAACATCCTGCGGACGCGCTGGAATCCCTGGACCGATCTGCCGATCGAAAACGCGGCCGAATTCTGGCGCTGTCTGCGGCGGGTCGTGAACTCGGACGAAAGCCGTCAGACGGCCCTGCTGGAGATCCTGGAGAAGCATCCGAAGGCCATTATATTTTACAATTTCGACTATGAGCTGGATATCCTCCGCGGGCTGTATTACGGTGAGGGCGCGGAGATCGCCGAATGGAACGGGCACAAGCACCAGCCCATACCGGACGGCGGCCGATGGGTCTATCTCGTCCAGTATACCGCCGGAGCCGAGGGCTGGAACTGTATCACGACCGACACCGTGATATTTTACTCGCAGACCTATTCCTACAAGGTCCTGGCGCAGGCCTGCGGCCGGATCGACCGGCTCAACACGCCTTACACGGATCTGTATTACTATCATCTCAAGTCAAAAAGCAGCATTGATATTCAGATCGCGAGGGCGCTGAAGGAGAAAAAGGATTTCAACGAGCGCCGCGCGTACGACAAACTTATAAAAGCAGTCTGAAAGGAGACAGCCTATATGGAATATGACTACAAGGAAGTTTATTACGACCAATATTGCAGCCGGTGCGTGCACCGGGAGCTTGAAGAGGACGACGAGCCCTGCCGGGACTGTCTGGATGAACCCGTCAACGTATATTCACATAAGCCGGTTTATTGGGAGGAGAATAAATGAACGAAAAGGTAAAAGAGGTCGCGGCCGCCGTCGGGTCCATGGCGGAGATGACCGCGCTTTTCTATCAGACGCTCGCAAAAAACGGAACGCCCAAGGGCATATCCGGGAGCCTCACCGCCGTTTTTCTGCGGGAGATTATCGGCGTGAGCTTTGAAAAGGAGCGGGATTGATGGAATATTACGTGGAGGGCGGACGGGCGCAGGCAAAGATATTCTTCGCGCTCAACCGGTCTTTGAAAAATCGCGCGGACGATAAGCTCAACGCCTGGCTTGCCGACAATCCGGGCGTGAAGATCGTGGATTTTCAGTATCAGGCGGGCGAGGAGTGGCACAGCATCGCGATCCTCTACAAGACAAAGCGCCCCGACGGGTTTGACGAGCCGGGTAAATGATGGTATGATTCGATTCTTGGACGGGAGACGCTTATGTGCAACAAATGCGGCTTTTCGGCCTATCCAAAGTGTAAGTCGATCTGCCGCGGATGGATGCCCCGCAAGAAGAAGGAGCAAACGGATAAGCCGTAAAAAGCGGCTTTATATTTTAAGAGTCGGGAGATGAGCTTCCGGCTCTTTTGTTTTTGAAAGGAGAAAACATGGAATTTCATACACGGATAGGCTACAACGAGTATTATGGCATCGACACGATCATAACGAAGGACATGCAAGCGTTCTGTACGAAACTGATAAGGCCTTATACGATCCGCTTTGCGCGCAGGGTGCCGCTTTTTGACGAGAAGATATCTGTTCCTGAACCGGAGCGCATCCTGTTCTCCGGGCGCAAGACGATCGTTCTGTGGGAAGACCGTCCCTCAAAAACCATCGTTTCCTGCTGGGAGAAGGATGGGTATGATGAATACATCGGCTTTGCCAGCGCACTGGCGAAAAAGATATTCTGCACGAACAGCCAGATAAAAAAGAAAATAGCGGATTGGGCGAAAGAGGGCCTTTATATTTCCTATACGGATTTTGTCCGCCTGATCGCCCGCCGCTGCTACGGCTCAGACGAGAATGCGAAAAAACTCATCGAAGCAAAAACCCTCCGTCGCACGGGCGCCGATCGTCTGGCAAATCCCTAAAGGAGGAGACTATGTCTGAAAAATACGACGAGTATCTGAAAAGGCATCGGGAGGCCGTTCGTCAGGCGTACCGGTGGATCGAAGAAAACATTCCCGGCCTCCGGGACTCAAAGACTGCCCGCGCGGTCGAAGCGCACGACGCGAGCAAGAATGAGCCGGACGAATACGAGGCATACGACGCCTATTTTTACGGCAGGAAGACGCGCGAAACCGTCGAGCGGTTCAACGAGGCCTGGCTCACGCATATCCACAGAAACCCGCACCACTGGCAGCACTGGGTCCTGATAAACGACGACCCGGAGGAAGGAACCGTCGTTCTTGAAATGCCGTATCCGGACATACTCGAAATGATATGCGACTGGTGGGCGTTCAGTTGGATTAAAGGCGATCTTTTCGAAATGTTTGCTTGGTATAAAGATCATGAAGCCTATATTAAGTTACACAACAATACTCGTTCGATTGTGGAAGAGATTCTGGAAATGATTCGGACGAAGCTTACGGAGGTGGAAAATGCTGAAAATTGAAGACCGTGCAAAAAGGGGAAGGCCCCCTAAAGATAATAAGCGGGATGTTACGCTCAGAATTCGATTGAATGCAGAAGAGGATCAGATGCTTACAGAGATTAGCAAACAGATGGGACTGACAAAATCCACTGTGATTCGCAAGTTGATGCTTGCCTATTATGAAAAAGGAGAAAAGCAATGCTGAAAATCGAAAACGTGGAGGCCGTGGGCTGGGAACATGCCATCCGGGGTATGCGGAATCCGAAGAACTCGTGGGAGAAGAGTGATAGTGGGTATTGCCTCACACACGGACCTGCACATTGCTCGGACTGCGCCTATGTCCATTTCGGCTGCAATGCGTCCGATACTGATATAGATACTCGTTACATCATCGGCTCCAACGACCTTGACCTGATGACCCGGCTCCGCAGCGCCGGTACCGATCACCGGAAGTTCATGCGGATGATCGCGGTTTATCTGGATATTACCGCGCCGTTGTACTGGTGGAAGGAGTTTGATACCTACAAGATCGGAACCGTTGCCAACTCTTGTTCGACCATGCACAAGATTGCAGATAAGGAGTTTACGCCGGAGGACTTTAGCCATGAACATTTACTGAGTATGGCTAATAACGATGCGGGAGATGCTCTTTTTCTTAATGGCACAAACAACATTAGGGTAGATGGAGATGATCTGCTGGGTTTGATAATCAATGTTCTCAACTACTACCGAGGCCGATACAACAAAACCAAGGACAAAAAATATTGGTGGCAGATGATCCAGCTCCTGCCGAGCTCTTACAACCAGCGCCGGACGGTCATGCTGAACTATGAGGTGCTGGCAAATATGTACCGCTCGCGCCGGCATCATAAACTCGATGAGTGGTACACGCTCTGCGATTGGATTGAGAGTCTGCCGTATGCGGAGCTGATCACGGGAAAGGACAATATTGCATAACCCATCCAAAAGGAAGGGTCTGCAAATCGCAGGCTCTTCTTTTTTATTTTGAAAGGAGAAAATAAATGACGATAATCGGCTGGATACTGTTCGGATTTATAACCTTTATTATTGCCATTGTCGTGGTGGCCCTGTGCTTAAACATAGCAGACTCATCGCTTGGTCTGACCGCTATCATTATTGCGGGACTCGTGACCATTGTCGGAGTCTTTTTTGGAATTCGCTGGTATTACAGCTCGACGGCGTCGGGCCAAAGGGCGCTGACAGACCAGAAAAGCGAGCTGGCCAACGGTCTGGAGCGGACGGTCACGGTCTACACGGCGGATGGGAAGGTCATGGCCCGGTACGAAGGGCGCATCGACATTGAAGGAAACGACGGCGGCTATGTGATATTTGAGTACGAGGGAAAACGCTATACATACTACAACTGCTTTGTCGAAAGCATTGCCGAGACCGGTCCGTAAGCGGGCGGAGAATATCAGCAATGCTTTTTTTTTATGTGTTCGCGAAAAATACATGTTCCTTTATGAGAAGAAAGATTAGGTAAATACAAGAACCTAATTGAGAATTGTAAGTATGACTGGAGGAATGAAGATGCTCAACTCGTAAGGGTTGGGGACCAGAGGACAGCACGATGTTGTTTATATGAGATGTCGGAGAAAGGGGACACATTAAAATGCATATAAACGGGTGTGCGCATCTATATTGACTTACACTTTCTTTTTTTTTATTTTTTGAAAGGAGAAAACAAATGACCCACGAGACACTGGAAAAGCTTTTGAACGAGCTGGATGCGGAAAGCACACGGACGCTGATCGAGAAGAACCAGAAATACAGCGACCCGGCCGATGCACTGCACAATTTTACGGCCGGGGGCGAGATCATCGGCGGAACGGCGGCGCAGGCCTGCTGGGGGTATCTGGCGAAGCATCTCA
>OIZV01000361.1_pt1 | contig 24765 bp, 23 predicted proteins | sample 1588681 | NCBI WGS metagenome assembly OIZV01 (sample SAMN03283281) | human gut metagenome | biome: human-associated habitat; material: feces | host: Homo sapiens | place: Peru | collected 2012 | reverse complement strand
TGACGGAGAGGTGGGATTCGCGTATATGAAGAGCTTTGAGCGGGAGCAGAGAGTCAGAGAGGAAGCAAGACAAGAGGGCTTAAGCGAAGGTCGGCGTGAGGGCCTGAGCGAAGGACTGGACAAAGGTCGAACAGTGGGTTTAAGCGAGGGCAAGGCGGAAGCCCTGCTGACAGTTCTGGAATGCAAGGGAGAGGTGCCGGAGCCCTTGCGTAGAAAAATATTGGCTGAAAAGGATCTGACTATGTTGAACGACTGGCTTTTGCGTGCACTTTCCTGCGAAAGCGTGCAGAAGTTTGCGGCTACCTTAAAAACGGACTTATAAATGACGGCTGGGGAGTGAAAATAGAATTTTGGAACAACTTTGTCCCTTTTTATTTTATCTTTTGTATGGTATTATTTACTTGTCTACAGGTGATACAAAATATCTGTAACAATTTCCAAAGTATATGATTAGGGTGTTAAAGGGGGTCTTGGGGATAAAGACTGTGCCAACATTTTTTATAGAGAATATTCCTTTTGGCACCCCATCATATATATTATGAGATAACGTAATCAAATCAGGAGGGATTTCTCGGGTAAGAGAAATCCCTCCTTTTTCTATTATGTTGGCAGGATGGAATAAAAATATCTTGCCAAATGAATAAAAAGGGATATAATGTATACATGTATATAATAAATATGCAAATTTGTGTATATTTCTAAGGAGGAGACGTTATGAAAAAGAAAATGCTTGCGCTTCTGATGTCCGTGTGCATGGTTGCTGCTATGGCGGGATGCGGAAAGTCAGACGATGCTTCTGGAAAGGCATCTGGAGTAGAGACTGTTACAGCGGGAAAGCTGACCGTTGCCACCAGCCCGGATTTTGCACCGTATGAATTTTATGCAATTGGTGAGGATGGAACTCCCACTCTTGCAGGTTTTGACATGGCGATTGCCCGTTATATTGCGGATTACATGGGACTTGAGCTGGAAGTAGTTCCTATGGATTTCGATGGAGTGCTCAGTGAGCTGGCTACCGGAAACGTGGATCTGGGTCTTGCTGGTCTGTCTCCCGATCCTGCCCGTGCGGATGCAATGGATTTCTCGGATATTTATTACACGGGCGGTCAGTCGCTGGTTACTGTAGCTGACAAGGCAGATTCCATCAAGAGCTTTGACGATGTGAACAAGCCGGAGATGTCTGTCGGCGCTCAGATTGGTTCCATTCAGATGGATCTGGCGAATGCGAATACTCCCAATGCTGACATTGTTGCACTGCCTAAGGTGACCGACCTGATCAGTGAGTTGATCGGCGGTAAGATGGATGCCGCTTTCATCGAGACCGCAGTTGCAGAGAGCTACAAGACAAACTATCCCGAGCTTACACTGGTTCTGGACGTTCCTTATGATGTGGCAGGATCCGCTGTAGGTATCAAGAAAGGCAATGAAGCCCTTAAGAATGCCGTCAACGAGGCGATTGCTGCAGCAATTAAGGACGGATCTATGGATAAATTCGTTGCAGAGGCGAATGAACTGGCTTCTGGAAATACCTATGAGGGTCTGTTGGACGAGAGCGGAAACGTTCAGTAATTCTGGGAACATTTTGGATTTTGTATGTGGACTCCTCCCCGGAAACGGGGAGGAATTTCACTATCTGGATAAATCATACAAGAAGAAGGAGGGTTATGATGGATCAATTTATTAAATGGTCAAATTTCTCCAAGATTGCGCCCTACGCGGTGTTGTTTAAGCAGGGAATTTTGGTTACGGTATTGCTTTCCCTGTTTACGGTGGCAATCGGATTTTGTCTGGCACTTGTACTGGCGCTGATGAGAATGTCGAATGTCAGACCGTTTCGTTCTCTGGGAATCGACAGGGAAGGTCATCAGAGAGAGAAGGGGTTTTTGGCTGTACTCAGCAGATTCAATCCTCTTTCTTTTCTTGCGACAGCATATGTTGAGATTTTGAGATCTACACCTGTCATTGTACAGATATTTATCATTTATTTTGGCGTTTTCGGGATGATTAAGCTTCCATCCTTTAACATGTTTGGATTCATTAAATTTAATCGTTTCTTCCCCGGCGTAATCGCACTGGGCATGAATTCCGGCGCTTATCTGTGTGAGATTATCCGTTCCGGTATTCAGTCGATTGACGGCGGACAGACGGAAGCGGCGCGGTCTTTGGGACTTTCTCAGGGACAGAATCTGCGGTACATCATTTTGCCACAGGCATTGAAGAATATTTTGCCGGCAATTGCGAATGAGTTCGTTGTTATTATTAAAGAGTCAGCAATCACCTATACCATAGGTGTTCAGGATATTATGTCGGCGGTAAATGCAGTTAAGGGTGCAACATTTGTTATCATTGAGCCCCTGTTGGTGGCAACGGCGATATATTTCTGCCTGTGCTTCCCGACCTCCAAATTAATCGCTTACTTTGAAAGGAGAATGAGCCATGGCGACAAGAGATAACCTGATCGAAGTAAAGGATTTAAAGAAGCACTATCACGGCAATGCCATCAAAGCATTGGACGGCGTCTCGACAGAGATCCATTCCGGTGACGTATGCGTCGTAATCGGACCTTCCGGCTCCGGAAAATCCACGTTCCTGCGCAGCCTGAACCTTCTGGAGGAGCCTACCGGCGGAAGCATTATATTTGAAGGAATCGATATTACCAAGAAGAAGTACAAGGATGAAAACGGAAAAACAGTTCGGCTTGATATAGATAAGCTGCGTCAGAAGATGGGCATGGTTTTCCAGCATTTTAACCTTTTTCCGCATATGACCATTCTGGATAACATGACGCTTGCACCCATGAAGGTCAAGGGTATGAGCAAGGAAGAGGCGGAAAAGAAGGCGTTGGAGCTTTTGGATCGTGTCGGATTAAAGGATCGGGCCAATGCCTATCCCATCCAGCTGTCCGGCGGACAGAAGCAGCGTGTGGCGATTGTCCGTGCTCTGGCTATGGAGCCGAACGTCATGCTTTTTGACGAGCCCACCTCTGCGCTCGACCCGGAAATGGTCGGTGAGGTTCTGGACGTTATGAAAAAGCTAGCGAAGGATGGCATGACAATGGTGGTTGTAACCCATGAGATGGGATTTGCAAGGGAGGTTGGCAACCGGGTATTGTTCATGGCAGACGGAATGCTGATTGAAGAGGGCACGCCGGAGGACATCTTTGAACATCCGAAGAGTGCGAGACTGCAGGATTTTCTGTCAAAGGTATTATAGTGGGGAAAAATATGATAAGAGAAAAACAAATTGTAATCGATGCGATTAATCAGAAGGCTCCTTTAATTGCGGGCACAGCGGATAAAATATGGGAATATGCCGAGCTTTCGCTGCAGGAATACAAGTCGGCAGCGCTCTATTGCGAGACTCTGGAGAAGGAGGGCTTTCAGGTACAGAAGGGCATTGCAGGTATTGAGACTGCCTTCTGTGCAAGCTTTGGCAGCGGCAGACCTGTCATTGGGATTCTGGCAGAGTATGATGCTCTTTCCGGTCTGTCACAGAAGAGTGGCAGTCTGAAGCAGGAGGAGATCGTTGCAGGTGGGAACGGTCATGGCTGCGGACACAATCTTCTTGGCGCGGGAGCCATGGCAGCGGCAATCGGTGTGAAGGCATTTCTGGAGGAGACAAAGTGTCCCGGAACTGTGATTCTCTACGGATGCCCCGGAGAAGAGGGCGGCGCAGCCAAGGCGTTCATGGCGCGGGACGGTGTCTGGAAGGATCTGGACGCGGCGCTTACCTGGCATCCTCATGACAGCAACGAGGTCGTGACAGGGTCTTCCAATTCCTGTATTCAGGTACAGTATAAGTTTACGGGTAAGGCTTCCCATGCGTCCGGTGCGCCGGAAAAGGGGCGAAGCGCGCTGGATGCGGTGGAACTGATGAATATCGGCGTACAATTCCTGCGGGAGCATATGAGCGACCGTGCACGCATTCACTATGCCATTACAGATGCCGGAGGAGTCAGCCCTAATGTGGTGCAGCCTAAGGCGTCGGTGCTCTACATGGTGCGCTCTAACCATGTGGCAGAGGCGGTGGAATTACAGGCAAGAGTCGATAAAATAGCAGAGGGTGCGGCGCTGATGACGGAGACCTCCTATGAGCGGAAATTTATCGATGGATGTGCAGATACCGTGACGAACCATGTGCTGGAAAGCGTGATGTATGAGAATTTTGAACTGGTGGGGGTTCCGACTTACACGGAGGAGGAGCTTTGCTATGCGGATGCTCTCGCAAAGACCTATTCCGGCAGCGATAATGTACCCGGAATCGGCGCGGCAAATGACACCGGAATACATATGCAGGTTGCAAAGCTGAGACAGGACTTCGGACATTCCATGAATCAGTTTTTACTGCCTCAGTATCAGGGAGATGCCTTTGAACCGGGCTCTACGGATGTGGGAGATGTCAGCTGGCTGACGCCTACGGTGCAGATTCATGTGGCATCATGGCCCAACGGATGTCCCGGACACAGCTGGCAGAATGTGTCCTGTGACCGCACGGAAATTGGTCATAAGGCAGCGGTACATGCAGGAAAGGTGCTGGCAATGGGGGCTGTCGATCTGTTCCAGAAGCCGGAGCTGCTCCAGCAGGCGAGGGCGGAGTTTGAAATGCGCACCTCAGAAGGCTTTGTATGCCCGATTCCGAAGGATGCACGCCCCGTAATTCCGGATTAGACATAAATACATTGATATTAAAGTCCGATGTGGTAAAATGGAAGAAATGAAAAAGCGTGGCAGAGTATGCAACGTGGAAAGGCATCGAAAAATATGAAGCAGAAGCAGACCGCAAGAGTCATTTCGCAGAGGGAGACGGCACCTTCGATCTTTGATATGTGGATAGAAACGTCACTGGCAGAACAGGCGAAGCCCGGACAGTTCCTCTGTATTTACCCGAAGGACAGGAGCACCCTGCTGCCCCGCCCGATCAGTATCTGTGAGGTGAGGGAGGACAGGCAGGCGCTCAGAATCGTCTATCGTATCGCAGGAGCCGGAACCACGGAATTTTCAGGGTATCAGGCGGGCGATACCATTTCCATTCTCGGAACGCTGGGCAATGGATTCCCGTTGGATGAGGCGGAAGGAAAGAAGGTATTCCTGATGGGCGGCGGGATCGGAGTGCCGCCGATTCTGGAGCTGGCGAAGCAGATGAAGGCGGACAAGCAGATCATCATGGGCTACCGCGACAGCAAGACCTTTTTGAAAGAGGATTTTGAAAAATACGGTAGGGTTTATATTGCCACAGAGGACGGCAGCGTTGGAACACGCGGCAATGTCATGGATGCAATCCGGGAAAATGCGCTGGATGCGGAACTGATCTATGCCTGCGGACCGATGCCGATGCTCCGTGCAATCAAGGCATATGCCGGGGAGCATCATATCAGGGCGTACATCTCGCTGGAAGAGCACATGGCGTGCGGTGTGGGAGCCTGTCTCGGCTGTGTTGTGAAGACGAAGGAGATCGACCACCACTCTCATGTACACAATGCGCGTATCTGTACCGACGGGCCGGTATTTGATGCGGCAGATGTTGAAATTTAAAGGAGGGGTAGCGTCTATGAACACACAGGTAACGATTGCGGGAGTGGATTTTAAAAATCCCGTTATGACAGCTTCCGGAACTTTTGGCTCCGGTATGGAATATTCTGAATTTGTAGATCTGAACAGGCTTGGCGCGGTTGTGACAAAGGGCGTGGCTAATGTGCCTTGGCCGGGAAATCCGACACCCCGTGTCGCCGAGGTTTACGGAGGTATGTTGAATGCGATCGGACTTCAGAATCCCGGCATTGATGTCTTCATGGAGAGGGACATTCCCTTTCTGAAGCAGTTTGACACAAAGGTGATTGTCAATGTCTGCGGCAAGACGGTGGAGGACTATGTGGAGGTCGTGGAACGGCTGGGCGAGGAAGCGGCAGTCTCCATGCTGGAAATCAATGTGTCCTGTCCGAATGTCAAGGAAGGTGCGATTGCCTTCGGTCAGAAGGCGGATGCGCTGTTTGGCATTACGCAGGAGATCAAGCGTCATGCAAAGCAGCCGGTGATCATGAAGCTGAGTCCGAACGTCACTGACATCACAGAGATGGCAAAGGCGGCGGAAGCGGCGGGCGCGGATGCCCTGTCCCTGATCAACACGATCACGGGCATGAAGATAGATATTCATAAGCGGAAGTTTGCAATCGCAAATAAGACCGGCGGGATGAGCGGCCCTGCGATAAAGCCGATTGCCGTCCGCATGGTTTATCAGGCGGCACACGCGGTTAAAATCCCCATCATCGGAATGGGCGGCATTGCCACAGCGGAGGATGCAGTGGAATTTCTGCTCGCGGGAGCCAGCGCGGTCAGCATCGGTGCAATGAACTTTGTCAATCCCTACACGACGGTGGAAGTGGTTGAGGGCATTGAGAATTATATGAAACATTATGACATTGAAAATGTTACCGAGCTGATCGGCGCCGTACAAGAATAACCTTGAGAGTACCTTCATATATATACTTATACCAGTATATATGTGGAGGTATTTTTGTGGAGCTGATAAAGAGAAACATACATATGGACCGCATTAAAACGGAAGCGGTCACGCAGTTCACGTTAGATGATGATATGAACATTCCCGACACGAAGCCGGATGTGAACACGCTGAATCTCGAGAAGGGAGAGCTTGTTGTCGAGGAGATCAAGCCGGGAACGGACTCCGTGAATGTCAGGGGCTATCTGGCGTACGTGGTTCTCTATCACACGCTGGAGGACGGCAGCAGCCTTGTTGTTCTTGAGGGAAGACTGCCCTTCGACGAGAAGATCAACCTGCGGGGGGCCGTCCCGACGGACAATGTTACCGTCGATACGGAGGTTGAGGATCTGACAGTCGGCATGATTAATTCCAGAAAACTGAACCTGCAGTCGCTTGTCACGCTTTCCGCCAGAGTGGAAGAGCTTTATGACGAGGAGGCGCCTGTCGCCCTGCATGGCGAGGAAAGGACAGAATACCGCAAGATGCCGATGGAGCTTGCACAGATCGCCATCTGCAAAAATGATATTTTCCGCATGAAGGAGGAAGTGACACTGCCGTCCAACTACCCGAACATTTTCCAGATCCTGTGGGATGACATCACGCTGGGAGATGTGGAATTTAAGGTCATGGACGAGAAAATAAGCCTGTCGGGTGACCTGCATATTTTCATTTTATATGAAGGAGAGGGGGAGGAGCACCCGATCTGCTCCTTTGAGACGACAGTGCCATTTACCGGAGCGCTGGACTGTCATGGATGTAGGGAGGGAATGCTGCCGGACATCCGCTACAGGCTGGGACAGAAGGAGCTTGCCGTGCGGCCGGATCTTGACGGCGAGGAGAGGTGTATCGGACTGGAAGCGGTGCTTGATTTCCTGATTCGTATTTATGAGGAGGAAAAGCTGGACATTATTTCCGATATCTACGGGGTATCGGATGAGATCGAGACGGTGTCACATAAAGCGGAGCTGCGCAGACTGCTGTCCAGAGTCACGGGAAAGACAAAGGTTGCGGATCATGTGCGGGTAAAGACAGGAAATGTGCTCCAGCTGCTGCATAGCGAGGGTAATGTCACGGTAGATCAGCAGAGCGTCGTGGAGAATGGAATCCTGCTTCAGGGCAGCCTGAACGTGAAACTGCTGTATATTACGGGACAGGACGATAATCCCTACGGATGCACGCAGGCGCAGATACCTTTCCAGTATACAATTGAAGTCCCTGATATCGCGCCGGAGGACAGCGACACCGTGCGGGCGGAGGTGGAACAGCTGCAGGCGACCATGCTGGACGGAGAGGAGATGGATGTAAAGGCTGTGCTGAGCTTTTCCACGGTAGTATTTAAGACAATGCCTGTCGCACTGATCAGTGACGTGACGGTTGCGCCCCTCGACGCGGCAAAGATGAACAATCTGCCCGGAATGGTTGTGTACATGGTGAAAGATGGGGATAATCTGTGGAATATTGGCAAGAAATATTATGTCTCTGTGGATTCCCTGAAGAAAATGAACGGTATGGAGAGCGATGAGGTAAAGGCAGGTCAGAAGCTGCTGATTGTAAAAAGTAATAATGGCTAAAAAAAATCCCCGGTTTATAAGAAACCGGGGAAGCTTTTTATTCTGTTACTTCTGTGCTTGCCTTGTTTGCAGCGGCAGCCATATCGTCAAAGCCCTTCATCACGGCATCGTAGGTCTGCTGGGAAATATCGGGAAGCTTACCGCCCCATGTCTTCTCAGCCTGCTCATAGCCCTTTTTGAAAGCGTTGCGCATCTTCTCGATCTGGGAAGGATCGCCGCCTGTCAGAGCAGTAGCGAAGTCGAGGATTCTCTGCGAGGTCTGCTTTACGCCCCAGTAGCCATCCTCAGCAATGTCAGCCTGTGCCTGAGCCTTTGTAGCCGGGTCAACGGTAAAGTTACCCTCTCTCAGGAACTGCCAGATGTCATTTGCCTTGCCGTAGGCATTCGTCTGACCCGACATCATCTTTTCAACCAGACTTCTGAGCTGTGCTGTACGCGCATCGGCATCAGCCTTCAGCTTGTTGATCAGGTTGGTATCGGGCTTGTAGGTCTTCTTTGCAGAAGCAGTGGAAGCCTCTGATGAGCGCTCATAAACAACCCCGGTCTCAGCAGCGGTGTTTTCTGTCTTTGTGGTTTCTTTTTCAGCGACCTTTGTGTTCTCAGCAGTGTATTTGTACGCTGCGGTAGTCTGGGTAGCTGATGTAATTCCGTTTACACTCATATTATCCCTCTTTCCGGCGTATTCACGCCATTTTCTGCCCGAAAAACGGGCGCATCATCCATGATCTCTATAAGGTATTTCGGAACATACAGGAAAAAGTTTAGTCCTTTGCCGGAAGATTACGGATTTTTATTTTCAGTTCATTTTCCGAGAGGAGAGAGCCTTCCGCAAGAATCTGGTAACGGATATGGACGGTCGCGCCGCTCTCTGACCAGAACTCACTCATTACCTCGGTGGAAATGTCGAGTATCAGCGTTCCGTATGCAGTGGTGTAGCTTGTCCGGTGTGTCTTACCTGTTTCAAACACCATGCGGGAGGTAATGTTTCCCCTGCGTGACAGCTCCAGCATATTCTCCTTAAATTTTAAGGTGTTGCCTGTGACAAGCAGGGTTTCAGGGTCGGTTTCGTCATAGAGTATGTAGCGGCAGCCGCCGCGCTCGAAATATTGTCCCTCGGCGGCAACCTCCGTCAGAAGCTTCTGACCGTTTTCGTTAAGCTGTGTGCCGAACACAGTGATGCTGATATTTTTATCCAAGATTAGTATTCCTCGATGTTTACCGCTTTGGCAGACAAAATGCCGTACTTGATAATAGAGTTTGCAAAGCGGACAAATTTTTCAGCCTTATCGCTGACGTAGAACTGATATTGGTTGCGGCCCAGTCCCGGAGCCTCGTCGTTGAGCATATCCATCTCTGCCAGCATCTGCTTTAATTCAATCGCCGTCTCATATGCAGGATTCACAAGAGATACCTGACTGCCCATAATCCTGCCGAGCGCGGTGCGGATCAGCGGGTAGTGAGTGCAGCCTAAGATCAGGGTGTCGATGTCGATGTCAATCAGCTCCGCGAGATAGCGGCGGGCGATTTCGTCGGTCACGGGATCCTGCCACAGCCCTTCCTCGACAAGGGGGACAAAGAGAGGACATGCCTTGCCGTAAATGGTGCAATTCCGGTTCAGCTCTGTTATGTATTTTGTATAAATATTACTGTTGATCGTCGCCTCGGTTGCGATGACACCGATCTTGCCATTGCGCGTCACCTCGGTCGCTGCCTTCGCACCGGGCTTGACAACACCGATGATCGGAATGTCAATATCCTGCTCGAGGGTGTCGAGGGCATAGGCGCTTGCCGTATTGCAGGCAACAACGATTGTCTTTACATCAAAGGTGCGCAGAAAGCGCACAATCTGCTCAGAAAAACGTATGACAGTGTCCTGAGATTTACTGCCATAGGGAACGCGGGCAGTGTCTCCGAAATAGATGATCTTCTCGTTGGGAATCTGGCGCATGATCTCGCGGACCACGGTAAGACCGCCGACGCCGGAGTCAAACACACCGATCGGCGCATCCTTGCGCATCAGTTCTTTGTTGATCTGTCCCATGAAAAAGCCTCCCAAAAAGCATTCAGCTCTGTGAGAATCCTGCTGCGGAACCGGATGCTGCCGGAATCGGCTTCCAGAAGCTCGAGATAGAAGCTGTCATCGAGACTTTTGTTTCGGTCGAGGGAAATTTCCTGCCCGGACGCATCCTCTATTACAATACGCACGGTTTCCGGTGTCAGGGTAAGCTCCGGGTAGAGCAGACCCCACCAGCCAAGCGCAGCACACATTGCTGTTATAATGCGAATTCCTAATTTCTTATTCTTCATGCGATAACCTCACTTCCTTTAAGGAGATTATTGCCGAAGTTTTTGAATCTATACCACTTTACTTTTTGTTGCTTTGCCTGTCAAGGCGAATCTGCCGGATGATCGCTTTTTCCTGATTGTCGATGTGCGTCCGCGCGGCAGCAGCAGCGGTAGCCTTATCCTTGGCTACAATACTCTGATAGATTATTCTATGCTCTGCAATGAGCGTTTCATGCTGACTTGCGTCCTTAATGTACTCAAAACGATAGCGGTACATCTGCTCCGAGAGGTTGTTGACGAGCTGGATCAGCCGCTGGTTGCCGGTAGCGCAGACAATGATGTCGTGAAGGGCAACGTCAGCCTGGGCGATCTGCTTCGTGTCATGGGTGTGAACCGCAGTCTCGAAGGCATCGCACGCCTTTTTCAGATTTTCAAGCTCTTCGTCGGTGATACGGTCGCAGGCAAGTTCGGCGCAGAGCGCATCCAGTGCCCGGCGTACTTCCAGAACGTCCTGCATATTCTTTTCGGTGATCTGTGAGACCTCAGCGCCGCGGCGCGGAATCATCGTGACAAGTCCCTCCAGCTCCAGCTTATGAATGGCCTCGCGTATGGGGGTGCGGCTGACACCGAGTTTATTGGCAAGATGAATTTCCATGAGACGCTCCCCGGGCTTTAACTCGCCGGTGAGGATCGCCTGTCGCAGCGTATTGAACACGACGTCGCGCAGCGGTAGAAAATCATTCATATTTGTGTTTAAGTAATCCTGCATAGTTTGTGCCCTTTCACGTTAGGGAAGTGTGGTCAGGAAAATTTGCTTTGCAATATTTTCTGAAAGTAACTGTTCATATGCGTCCGATGCTTTTTCCCTGTCGGTGAAAATACCGAATACGGTGGGGCCGCTGCCACTCATGAGGCTGCCGGCCGCGCCGAGCTCCAGCATTCGCTTTTTCAGGTCGGCAATGACAGGGTAAAGCGGGATGGTCACGGCTTCGAGAACATTTTCCAGCCGTTCCAGAATGCCCGGCAGACTTCCGGCACGGATCGCGGAAACCATTCCGTCGATGTCGGGATGGTGTTGGATGCCGGCGCTGTCCAGATGCTCGTAGACATATTTGGTTGAGACGTTGATGTCCGGCTTCGCAATCAGCACATGGCATGTGGGAGCAGCAGGAAGGGAGGTCAGTTTTTCACCGATGCCCTCAGCGAGCGCTGTACCGCCGAGAATGCAGTAGGGTACGTCTGCGCCGATCCGGACGGATAAATCCATCAGTTCGGGAACGGATAAGCCGAGTCCGAAGAGATTATTCATGCCTTTCATGGTGGCGGCGGCATCTGTGCTTCCGCCCGCCATACCGGCAGCGATAGGAATCGTCTTCCTGAGGTGGATGCGGACACCACCCTCTATTTGATAAGTCTGCTGCATCAGCCGTGCAGCGCGGTAAATGAGATTATTTTCATCCGTGGGAAGCTCCCCGGAATCCGTTGTCAGATAAATTCCCGCATCCGTCTTTTCGAGGGTCAGTTCGTCATATATGCCGACGGTCTGCATGATCATCCTGACCTCGTGGTAGCCGTTGGGAAGCTTTTGCACTACATCCAGACCGAGATTGATCTTTGCGTAGGCTTTTATATCATATTGTTCCATTAAAAATACATCTCCAATCACAGATTGTACTTAATTATATACAATCCTGCCGGGTTCGTCAACTCAAGGCGTATAAATAAGAAAACCGACCCTGTGACGGATCGGTTTTCAAAATATGGTTCCTTCTTACTTTAAAGGCTTTGCACCGGCCTTTTCCTGAGCTGCCTCCAGAGCCTGTTTGAAACGGCTCTTCTTCTTGACGGGCTGAACCTCAGGCTTACCGTGAAGTCCCTTGACGCCGATGACGTAGATACCGCTGACGACTGCCTTGACTTCCTTCTTGACCGGAACGGAGTCAAAGATCTTGTCGTCACAGATCAGGGAGAGAATCTGCGGGCCGACCTTTGCCTTGATGATTGGCAGCTTTGAACCGCGCATAGCCTTCGGGGTCTGGTCAATGACCATCTGTGGAAGTCCCGAGTCGCGGATCTTCATTCGTTTCTTGTCGATGATAAGCATTGAGACGGTCTGCTTGTTTGCCTCCAGCATCTCCTGCTGTTCCGCCTGCTTTTTCTGGGCCTTCTTCCCGAGAAAATACAGAACCGCAATGATTGCAATCAGAACCACCGCCACAACGATCAATACAATTACCCATGTTTTCATGTAGAGCAAGCCTCCTGCCAAATTATTCTAAACGAACATATCGGATTCATTCTAGCACATATTACCGTTGATAAGCAACAGGAAATGCAAATAATGGAACAAGGTCAAATGCGGCAAATTATGCATTTTGTGAAGAAATTGAAGAATTTGTGGCATCCTATCAGGAAGAGCATGACGGCGGGAAAGTGAGGAAGGGAAGCTATGGATACTGTATGGAGGATCGGCACGGTAGTTCTTGGCAGCATAATGTTCTGGAATCTGATCTTTGCGGTCGTCATCGTATTTTTCGGAAGGCGCGACCCAAGGAGCGTCTGGGCATGGCTTCTACTGCTGTTTCTGCTTCCGGGAGCCGGATTTGTGTTTTACCTCTTTCTGGGCGGAAATCTGCATAAGAGGAAAATGTTCCGCGCAAAGGAGCTAGAGGAAAATCTGCAGGAGCTTCTTCGTGACCAGAAGAGCGTTTTGAGGAGAAAGAAGGACGATTCCAACGCGGACATTTCGGGCTATGAGGATCTTGTCATGTACAATATGGAGTCGGCGGACGCGCTGCTGCTGGAGGAGAATGACATTGATATATTTACGGACGGCAACCGTAAATTCGAGGCGTTGATGGCAGACATTGAGCGCGCGGAGCATTTCATCCATCTGCAATATTATATCATCCGGAATGATGTGCTCCTTGGACGTATGCTGGAGGTGCTGAGAAGAAAGGCTGCGGAGGGAGTTGAGGTCAGGATTCTGTTTGACGGCATGGGCTGCCGGGGAACCGGAAGGCGGTTCTGGAAGAAGCTGCGCAGCGAGGGGCTGCATGTGGCAGAATTTTTCCCGGCAGCGTTCGGACGGCTGCAGCTGCGGATGAATTACCGGAATCACAGGAAAATCGCGGTGATCGATAATAAAGTAGCGTATGTCGGGGGCTTCAATATCGGGCGGGAATATGTGGATCTCGATTCAAAATTCGGACACTGGAGGGATACGCACCTGCGGATCCGGGGGATAGGAGTGATCGGACTGCAGCTGCGGTTCCTGCTGGATTGGAGATATGCGGCGGGGGAGGAACTGCTGGGATGCAAAAAGCTGTTTCTCAGCCCGGAGCCGGGAATGCGTGATGGCTGTGAATTACAGGTCATCAGCAGCGGGCCGGACAATTCGCTGGAGCAGATCAGGGATAATTATCTGCGTCTGATTTCAAAGGCGGAGAAGCGTATCTGCATCCAGACTCCGTATTTTATCCCGGATGAGGCAGTGCTGAACGCGCTGCTGATTGCGGTGCGCTCGGGGGTGGAGGTGAATCTGATGATTCCGTGCAAGCCGGACCACCCGTTTGTGTACTGGGCGACCTATTCTTATGCCGGACAGCTCCTGAATGCGGGTGCAAACTGTTACATCTATGAGAATGGATTCCTTCATGCCAAAAGTCTTGTCGTGGACGGCAGGGCATTCTGCTGCGGGACAGCAAATCTGGATATCCGCAGCTTTGCGTTGAATTTTGAGGTGAATGTCGTGGTTTACAGCCGCAGAAAGGCAAGCGAGATGGAAAGGCTGTTTATGGAGGATATTCCGCACTGCACGCGGCTGACGCGCGATGCTTATGCGGCTAGAAAGCTGAAGGTGCGGTTTATGGAACAGACCTGCAGACTGCTTTCCCCGCTGTTATAATTGCAAAATAATCTGTATTATGATATAAAAGAAGAATGTGATGCTTTAAATGAGGAAAGGCATGAGGATGATTATGAAAAAGAAAATTGTAGGATTGTTTGCGGTTCTGGCGGCATCAGCGCTGCTTGCGGGCTGCGGGGAGGCAACGGATGTGCCTTTGAACAAGCTGAAGGTGGACAAGTATGTGACGCTCGGCGGGTATGACAGCTTCGATATTTCCGTGGACACCATTGGGGTGAACGACGATGAACTGCTGCAGCTCGTCAATTCGTCCTATCTGCCCTATGTCACTGCGGAGCACGGCGGGATTACGGATCGCGCGGTTGCGGTAGGAGACACGGTTATCATCGACTATGAGGGAAAGAAGGACGGTGTTGCCTTCGAGGGAGGCACGGCGCAGAATGCCAGTCTTGCCATTGGGAGCGGTCAGTTCATCGATGGCTTTGAGGATGGTCTGGTAGGTGTTATGCCGGGAGATACTGTCGATCTTGATCTCACGTTCCCGGAGGGGTATGATAATGACGAGCTGGCAGGACAGCCGGTTGTCTTCACGGTTACGGTAAACTGCATCCAGCCGGTTGAGCTTTCCCTTGAGGAGATGGAGGATGCGGTCGTTGCGGGCATAGGGCTGGACGGTGTCAGCACGGTCGAGGAGCTCAGGCAGGCTGCCTATGATTATCTGTACTCTAATTATGAGATCGAGGTCGAAAATGCGATCGTGGATCAGCTGTTTGAGAGATGTGTTTTCAAGGATAATATACCGGAGGAGATCCTGCAGCCCTACCGCGATACATGGCAGAGCTTCATAGAGGCGTATGCAAACTATTACAACGTGACTCCCGACGTATATACAACTTATTTTTACGGCGCGAGCAGTGACAAGGTAATCAACGAGAATGCCGAGAAATATATGAAGCAGGATCTCATTTTGCAGGCAATTGCCAACCGGGAGGATCTGAATATCAGCGACGAGGAGCTGCAGTCAAATCTTCAGGAGGAGGCTGATGCGGCGGGCTATGCATCTGTGGAAGAGTATGTAAGCCCGAATACGATGGAGGATTACCGGAACGATTATATGAACACAAAGGTTCTGGAGTTCCTCAAGGAAAGAACAACGATCAACGAAAATAAATAAAAAGGAGAGCTAAGGGTTATGGATTTGACAGACATCAGAGAGCTGTACCGGAACAGGGAACAGTACATTGGCAAGGAAGTCACGGTGGGAGGATGGGTTCGCAGCAACAGGGATTCCAAGAATTTTGGATTCCTTGTCATCAACGACGGAACCTTCTTTGAGCCGTTGCAGGTAGTTTACGGCGAGGGACTTTCTAATTTTCAGGAGCTTTGTAAGATGAACGTAGGGGCGGCGCTTGTAATCACGGGCACGATCGTGGCAACACCGGATGCAAAGCAGCCTTTTGAGATGCAGGCAGCGGAGGTGCTCGTGGAAGGCCCTTCCACCGCGGATTATCCGCTTCAGAAGAAGCGCCATACCTTTGAGTATCTGCGCACGATTTCACATCTGCGTCCCAGAACAAATACGTTTCAGGCAGTGTTCCGTGTGCGCTCGCTGATCGCCTACGCCATTCACAGCTTCTTTATGGAGAGAGGCTTCGTCTATGTACACACGCCGCTGATCACCGGAAGCGACTGTGAGGGTGCCGGAGAGATGTTCCAGGTGACGACGCTTGATCTGGAGAATGTGCCGAAGACGGCGGACGGTAAGGTTGACTACAGTCAGGACTTCTTCGGAAAGCCTACAAATCTGACTGTCAGCGGTCAGCTGAATGTCGAGACCTATGCCTTTGCATTTAAGAATGTATATACCTTCGGACCGACCTTCCGTGCGGAAAATTCCAACACGACACGTCACGCCGCAGAGTTCTGGATGATAGAGCCGGAGATGGCATTTGCAGATCTGAAGGACGATATGCTGCTGGCGGAGGGAATGCTGAAATACGTCATCCGCTATGTGCTGGAAAATGCGCCGGAGGAGATGGCGTTCTTTAATCAGTTTGTCGATAAGGGACTGATCGAGAGACTGGAGCATGTGGCAAACTCCGACTTCGGACATGTGACCTACACCGAGGCAATCGAGCTTCTGGAGAAGCATAACGATGTGTTTGACTATAAGGTATTCTGGGGCTGTGATCTGCAGACAGAGCATGAGCGCTACCTGACCGAGGAAATTTTCAAGCGCCCTGTCTTTGTGACAGACTATCCCAAGGAGATCAAGGCGTTCTATATGAAGCTGAACGAGGACGGCAAGACGGTTGCCGCTATGGACTGCCTTGTTCCCGGAATCGGCGAGATCATCGGCGGCAGCCAGCGTGAGGATAAGCTGGAGGTTCTTGAGAAGAGGATGGACGAGCTCGGACTGAAGAAGGAGGACTATGACTTCTACCTAGACCTGCGCAGATATGGTTCCGTAAGACATGCGGGCTTCGGACTCGGCTTTGAGAGATGCGTGATGTATCTGACCGGAATGGGCAACATCCGCGACGTAATTCCTTTCCCGAGAACAGTGAATAACTGCGATCTGTAATCCGACATTTATTAAGAAAATTTTATTTATTTCCAGATGAAAAGCATACCGAAATGTGGTATGCTTTCACTATGGGAAAATTAAAATACGGAAACATAAAAAAATACATAAACTGCATAATAGTGATTAGCCTAACCGCCGCATCCGTGAGCTGGCTGTCCCCGGAGCCGATGGTTGCCGGAGCGACCACGATCGGGGAGGTTCAGGAGAACATCAATAAGCGCCAGAACGAGATTAATGAGATCAACCGGCAGATTGCAAGCTTCGAGGATGAACAGGATCTGATTGAGGAGCAGATAGCGGATCTGAACGCCGAGATCGTCAACACGATGGCGAGCATCGATGTGATGGAGGAGCAGATCGGTCAGAAGGAGCTGGAAATTTCTGACAAGGAGCTTCAGATTGGTGACAAGAAGGTGCAGATTGACGAGACGGAGGCGGAATATGAGGCGTCCGTGGAGCGCGAGGAAAAACAGCGCCAGAGCATGATGGACTGCACCCGCATGATGTACGAGAATAATGATGTCTCTTATCTTACTTCTATTCTGTCCGGCAAGGGACTGTCGGACATCCTGAACCAGATGGACTATGTGGAGAGAGTCTACGAGTACAGCATGGACAGGCTGGAGGCCTTTGTCGAGACGAAGAATCAGGTACATGATCTGTGGGACCGGCTGGAACAGGAAAAGGCGGAGCTGGAGCAGCAGAAGTCCGGGCTGGAACAGGATAAGGCGGGACTGGAAGCGGACAGGGAACAGCTGAACGCGCTCAAGTCAGATCTGAACGTGAAGCTGGCGAAGAAGAAAAAGGAATCTGCCAACTATGACGCAGAAATAAAGAAGGCACAGCAGCAGGCGGCTGCGGCGAAGAAGCTTTTGCAGCAGGATCAGCAGAGGCTGAAACAGCTCCAGACAGCACAGAATGCTGTGAATATGACGATAAACCCCACGAACTACACTTCGATCATCGAAGGGGCGTCCGGGAGCGATCTCGGCAAGAAGATTGCAAAGTATGCATGCCAGTTTGTCGGTAATCCCTATGTATCTGGCGGTACGAGCCTGACAAACGGTGCGGACTGCTCCGGCTTTACTTACAGAATTTATCAGGATTTCGGCTACAGTATACCGAGAACCTCTTACTTACAGAGAAGCGCCGGGACGGAGGTTGCCTATGAAAATGCGCAGCCGGGCGACCTCATCTGCTATGACGGACATGTGGCAATGTACATCGGGGGCGGCATGATTGTCCACGCAAGCAGTGCCAAGACCGGCATCAAGGTAAGCCGGGCGCAGTACAGAACGATACTCTCAGTGCGGAGAATCGTGCAATAATTAAGGAAGACAGGTACGGAAAAAATGAAGATTATTATTGCCGGAGACGGTAAAATGGGAGCTACCTTAGCGAGACAGCTGTCCGCCGAGGGGGATGACCTGACTTTGATAGATTCCAACCCGAAGGTGCTGGAATCCAGCGAAGAGCGGTACGACGTCATGGTGGTGCAGGGAAACTGTGCCTCCATGGATGTGCTGATGCAGGCGGGAGTGAAGGAGGCGAATCTCCTGATCGCGGTTGCAGGGGCGGATGAGATCAACCTCCTGTGCTGTATGACAGCACACGGACTGAATCCGAAGCTCCATACCATTGCCCGGGTGAGAAATCCCGAGTACACGGATCAGATCTACGGGATGCGTGACATGTTTGCTCTTTCCATGGTGGTAAACCCGGAGAAGCAGGCGGCGACGGAAATGGCGAGACTGCTCCGCTATCCCGGCTTTTTAAAGAGAGATACCTTTGCAAAAGGGCGTGTGGAAATCGTCGAGCTGCGCCTCGACGAGCACAGCAAGCTCTGCAATGTGGCACTGAATGACATGAACAGTATCGTCAAGTGCAAAATCCTCGTGTGCGCCGTTTTGCGCAACGGCACGGCAGTGGCACCGGACGGAAATTTTGTGCTGCGCGAGGGCGACCGTATTTTCGTCACGGCACCGGCAGATACATTGACGATGCTTCTGAAAAATCTTGGCATCATCACGCACAAGGTCAAAAGAGTCATACTCTGCGGAGGCGGCAGAGTCAGCTACTATCTGGCGAAGCAGCTGAAAAACAGTGGTATCGGCGTGCAGCTGATCGAGAGAGATCTCGAGCGGTGCAACCAGTTAGCTGCCATGCTGCCGGAGGCCTGTATCATACATGGGGATGCCAGCAGCCAGTTCCTTCTGGAAAGCGAAGGGATTGCGGACTGTGATGCCCTTGTGACGCTGACCGGACTGGATGAGCTGAACATGGTCGTTTCTATCTACGGCACGAGCTGCGGCGTGCCTCAGGTCATCACGAAGCTCGGGCGTATGGACAACACGAATATTCTCGGGAATCTCGCGCTGGGCAGCGTGATCAGCCCGAAGGAGCTGTGCTGCAACACGATTGTCCGCTATGTGCGTGCCATGAAGAACCAGACCGGCGCGGCACTGACGATGCATACGATCGCGGACGGACAGGTGGAGGCGTTGGAGTTTGTTGTGGACGGAAGCACACAGCACTGCGGCGAGCCGTTGAAGGAGCTGAAACTGAAGAAGGGCGTTCTCGTGGTCTGCATTACAAAGGGAGCGGGACTTGAGATACCCAACGGTGATTCCAGCTTTAAGAAGGGTGATACCGTGATTATTGTTACAAACAGCGAGAAAGGTATTTATCAGCTCAACGATATTTTTGAATAACAGGTGAAAAGACCATGAACTATAAAATGATAGGAAGATTTATCGGCAAGATACTGCTGATTGAGGGGGCTTTTATGGTGCCCGCAATGCTGATCAGCCTGATCGGAAAGGAGTATCATGTCGTCTGGGCATATCTCTGGACGCTCGTTATTATACTGGCGGTTGCCGGGCTGCTGACAGGGCTGTGCCGCGGCTCTAAGAAGACATTCTATGCGAAGGAGGGGCTTGCCTGCGTAGGCCTCAGCTGGATTATCATGAGTCTGCTCGGCTGTCTTCCTCTGTATATATCGGGAGTGACACCGCATTTTATCGATGCATTTTTTGAGATCGTCTCTGGCTTTACGACGACCGGGGCATCGATCCTTCCGGCGGTGGAGGGACTGCCGAAGGGTATTCTCTACTGGAGAAATTTTACGAACTGGCTCGGTGGCATGGGAGTGCTGGTTTTCCTGCTGGCGATTTCCTCAGTCGGGGGGAGCGACAACGGATTTACCATGCATCTGCTGCGTGCGGAAAGCCCGGGGCCGAATGTGGAGAAGCTGGTGCCGAGGATGCGGCAGACGGCGAGAATCCTGTATCTCTTATACATTGTGCTCACGGTTCTTGCGGTGATCTTTTTCCTGTTTGGCGGTATGCCGCTGTTTGACGCGGTGTGTACGGCGCTTGGAACGGCGGGTACGGGCGGCTTCGGCATACGGAATGACAGCATGGCGAGCTACAGCCCCTATATCCAGAATGTCTGCACGGTATTCATGCTGCTGTTCGGGGTAAATTTTACCTGCTATTATCTGCTTCTGATCAAACAGGTGAAAAATGTATTCAAGGATGAAGAATTGCGCATGTATCTGGGAATTGTCGCAGGGTCAATCCTGCTGATCGTATGGAACCTCAGAGGCTTTTATGACACGCTCGGAGAGACAGTCCGGCACGCAGCATTTCAGGTGGCAACGATCATGAGTACGACGGGATTTGCGACGACGGACTTTGATCTGTGGCCGGGCTTTTCCAAGGCGATTCTGCTCTGTCTGATGTTTATCGGGGCGAGCGCAGGTAGTACAAGCGGCGGCTTTAAGTGCGGGCGTGCGATCCTTGTATTGAAGAGCCTTCACAGGAGCGTCCGCCAGGTGGTGCATCCCCAGAAGGTGCAGGTCGTGAGAGTGAACGGACAGCCGGTGGAGGAGAAGATTTTGCAGAACACCAACGCATATCTTGCCGCCTACGTCATTATCATCGGGATCAGCTTTTTGCTTGTCTCGATTGACGGCTTTTCGATTACGACTAACTTTTCAGCGGTCGTGTCATGCTTCAACAACATCGGACCGGGATTTGAGCTTGTCGGGCCGACGGGAAACTTCGCGTCGTACAGCGTTTTTTCCAAGCTGGTGCTCATCATGGACATGCTCGCCGGCAGGCTGGAAATCTTCCCGATACTGATTCTTTTCTCACGAACGACGTGGAGACACAGATAAAATGTAAATCTTTAAATGAGGGACAACTGAAAAGTTCCCTCATTTTTTTTGTACGCTCAGGCGAAAAGTTCGCTCATCTTTTTGCAATTTCTTTAAAAAGTTCGCTCATATTTTTGCAAACCAAATAAAAAAGTTCCCTCTGATTTTTGCAACAAAGTTGTAAAATCAAGAAAAATCGGGTATACTATGGTCACGGAGGATATTTTTATGGCTTATCTGAAACGAACGATTGACATATATCTCGAAACATGGAGGAATAATCCGGAGCACAAGCCGTTGATCGTGAAGGGGGCACGGCAGATCGGCAAAACGGAATCTATATGCCGATTTGGGGCAATGTATTATAAAAGTGTTGTCTATATTAATTTTGTAGAAGAACAGAAATATAAAATGATAACGGCAGACGGATATGGCGCCGAAGATGTGGTGAAAAATATCTCAAGGATTGATCCCTCAAAAAAATTTATTGAGAGGGAAACCTTAATTATTTTTGATGAAATACAGGAGTTTGCAGATATTGCCACGACTCTTAAATTTTTTAAACTGGATGGAAGATATGACGTGATCTGCAGCGGCTCATTGTTAGGGATTAATTATAAGGTTATAGAGAGCAACAGTGTCGGATATAAAACGGATTATGAAATGTTTTCCATGAGCTTTGAAGAGTTTTTGTGGGCAAAGGGATATGACACGGAATTTATAGAGGATATCTATAGACATATGCAGGATATGACACCTTTAAGTGAGGTGACGATGGCGGTTTGCAGCAATCTTTTTCTCGATTATTGTATTCTGGGGGGCATGCCGGCTGTTGTGAACAGCTATATTCAGAAAGGAACCTTTGAGGGGACGCTGGAGCTTCAGCGTCAGCTGATTGGTGATTACAAGGAGGATGTCCGAAAATACGCGGATGGATTAGATCAGACACGAATCCTGAATGTATTTAACCGGATTCCGGCACAGCTGGCGAAGGAGAACAAGAAGTTCCAAATTTCCGGAGTGGCACAGGGAGCCAGATTTAAGGATTATCGTGGCTGTATTGACTGGCTGAACGATGCCGGGATTATTAATATTTGTTATTGCCTGACCTTTCCGGAGCTTCCGCTAAAGGGCAATTATGATACGGAAAAATATAAGATATATCTGAGAGATACCGGCTTGCTAGTGGCTATGTTGGATGAGGAGGCACAAGAGGATTTGCGTGCAAATAAGAACCTTGGTGTCTATAAGGGAGCACTTTATGAAAATGTAGTCGGTGAGGCGCTTGTGAAATCGGGATGTGAATTGTATTACTATAAACGGGAGGATTCCACACTGGAGGAAGACTTTTTCCTTCGGACAGCGCAGACACTGGTACCGGTGGAAGTGAAGGCGACCGATGGAAGGGCAAAATCGCTGCGGACGCTGATTCACGGAGAGAAGTACAGCGATATTTCATGGGGAATCAAACTGTGCGGCAAAAATATCGGATTTAGTGACAACATATATACATTTCCCTATTTTTGCGCATTTCTGCTGAAACGTTATCTGCGTGAGAAAAAGTAATTAATAAAAATTACGCGGAGCAGCTCGTTTTCCTCCTATAGTCCAGCGGCTTCATCCCGTAATATTCCCGGAAGACGTTTGCAAAGCGCCCCTGATTCACATAGCCGCAGGACTTCGCAATTTCCGAGATGCTGTCCTTCGAGGAGGAGAGGCGTTCGGCAGCATACTTCATCCGTGCCTCGTTCAGGTAGGCAGATACATTCACGCCGAATACCGATCGGAAATATCTTTTCAGGCTGGTCTCGCTGGTACCCAGTGCCTCCGAGACGGCCTTCATGGACAGATGGCAGCTAAGGTCTTCGGTCAGCATTTCCTTTGCCTTTCTGGCAAGCATGACCTGAACCTTCGAGAGATACAGCGTGTTTGTTGGTGTAAACGGCTTCTGGTCACAAAAGTACTTTAACAGTTGGAGAGTGTCCAGCCGGATCTGTCCGATGTTTCCCGAAGCACCGCTCTCGGAAATATGGTTCCACAGCCTGACAACGGGATCGGGGGCATAAAAGGCAATGCCCTGCGGATAGCGTTGAATCAGTGTGACAGGATCGACATGAAATAAGCGCAGGGCATCCCGCGTGCTGTCGGTGAACATGGAGGGCAGGACATAGATCTCATAGCCGACGTAGAAGGAAGACGGGTAAGCAAAACAATCCTGCACCATTTTTGACGCAATATTCATCAGATTCATGTCTATGTAGCTGTAGTTATTCTCATCTATTTTAAACTCGCAGCGTCCCTGCATGCAGTAGTTGATGAGCAGAAAATCCTGCGGCATAGCTTCCTTGTCGACGGGGACAGACGGAGTGTGAATATCGTTCAGCATCAGGAAGATGCCGGGAAGGATGTAGTAGGCAGTCAGATTCATAAAGCCGCCAGCCGTCTCCCGATGCAAGGTAACAATGTCCTCAGCCCCGGACATAAAATGTTCTATTTGATCTGCAAAATTATCTTTTTTCATAAACATCTATCCCCCAAAATCCAATATAAACATTATAAAACGTACAACCGCGAAAGACAATCTATATTAAAACAAATGGCTAAACAGACCTTTTTGACCCGAAGAGATATAGATATATTTGTCTGTTTCCATTAAACTGTTTGAGTTAGTTGAAGCGAACTCTATTATATAAAATGAGGAATCGTGTTCGCCATAACAAAATGCATGAGGAGGAAATGAGAGCATGAAATTATCGGAAGCAAATGCCGGATATTGCGGAACTGTCAGCTCTGTGAGCGGAAGTCATCATCTGCTGTCAAGGCTTATCGGAATCGGTATTGTGGAAGGCAGTGCCGTGCAGGTAATCCAGAATCTGAAGGGACAGCCGGTATTGTTCTATTGCAGGGATTCCGTCATTGCCCTGAGCAAGAAGGACTGCGAGGGGATCGAGATAGAAGGAGCTTCCTGTATAATTCAAATATAGGGAATTCCAAGAAAGAAGGTTGAGAAAAAAATACCTCAGTGTAAAATAAGATTACTGACTTAGGCGGTTAGTAAAAATCTTATTAAACAGAGAGGTATCTAAAATGAATTGTAACACACAAAACGCAAAAATTGCATCTATAACTGAAAAAACTTTAATTGTTGGTATTGATGTCGGTAGCGTGACTCACTATGCCAGAGCTTTTGACTGGCGGAATTACGAGTATACCAAGAAACCGCTGGAATTCAGCAACACAGAAGAAGGGTTCCTTACATTCAAGGCATGGGTGGAAGACGTTGCAGAAAAATACGGAAAAACCGCAGTGATTCCTGGAATGGAGCCGACCGGCCATTACTGGTTTGCGTTAGGGAAATTCCTGCAGGACTGCGGAATGAAGCCGGTGCATGTAAATCCACATCATGTTAAGAAATCAAAAGAACTGGATGATAACAATCCCAACAAGAATGACCGGAAGGATCCCAAGACGATCGCAGCACTGGTCAATGAAGGAAGGTTTTCCTATCCTTATATACCGACCGGTATTTATGCCGAGATCAGGAATCTGTCAAACCTGCGTTTTCAGACACAGGAAGAGCTGACAAGGATCAAGAACCGGATCGCCAGATGGTTTTCCATCTACTTCCCTGAATATCAAGACGTTTATGGGGATTTAAAGGCGGTCAGCGGACGGATGATCCTGAAAGTGGCACCACTTCCGGAAGATATCAGAAGGCTGGGTGTAGAAGGTGTGAACCTGATCTGGAGAGACGCTAAACTGAGAGGCGCCGGAATGAAGAGGGCAAAGACCCTGG
>OIZV01000353.1_pt1 | contig 25301 bp, 27 predicted proteins | sample 1588681 | NCBI WGS metagenome assembly OIZV01 (sample SAMN03283281) | human gut metagenome | biome: human-associated habitat; material: feces | host: Homo sapiens | place: Peru | collected 2012 | reverse complement strand
GGATGTGCCGTAGTCGCGAAAGATGCTTGAGGGCTTGCCCCGGGGTAGTTCATTGCAAAATTCAGTAGTGCAGATGAGGTATATGAGTCCATTTATAAACAGGCAAAGTCGTCAATATATGTCGTTGACAATTATATTGGCTTAAGGATGCTGGTACACCTTAAGAATTCTCCGGCTGGAGTAGCTATTATTTTATTCAGTGATAATGTTGGAAATAATAAACTTCACAACATAGAATTTATAGATTTCTGCAAGGAGTACCCAACAGTAAATTTGTCAATGAAAAAGACAGGCGGTATATTTCATGATCGATTTATCGTATTGGATTATGGAACTGATGATGAAAGAGTTTTCTTATGTGGTGCTTCGTCAAAGGATGCAGGGGCTAGAATAACCAGTATTGTTGAAGACTATGGAGTATCTAAATATGCTCCGGTTATTGCCACACTGTTGAAAAATCCAACTTTGATTTTACCACAGTAGAGGGGGAGTGAATGTATTGAAAAAGAAAACGAAATGTTACATATATACTCGTGTTTCAACAGCAATTCAGGTTGATGGCTACAGCTTGGATGCACAGAAGGACAAGCTTAGGAAATATGCAGAATTTCAGGATATGGAGATTGTAGGTGAATATTCCGATGAAGGTCATTCTGGCAAGAATATAAAAGGGCGTCATGAGTTTATGCGAATGATGGATGACATTGAAGAGAGCAAGGACGGAGTTGATTTCGTCCTTGTATTTAAATTATCCCGATTTGGCAGAAATGCGGCGGATGTGCTCAGCTCTTTACAGCTTATGCAGGATTATGGTGTGAATCTTATCTGTGTAGAAGATGGAATTGACAGTTCAAAAGAAGCCGGTAAACTGCTTATATCTATCATTGCTGCAGTAGCAGAGATGGAGCGGGAAAATATCAGAGTGCAGACAATGGCTGGGCGTGAGCAGAAGGCAAGAGAAGGTAAATGGAATGGCGGATTTGCTCCGTATGGATATAAGCTGGAAAATGGTGAACTTGTTATCGTAGAGGATGAAGTGGAAATTATTCAAATGATTTTTGACAGGTATATTCATACCAATGATGGAATCAATGGCGTGGCAAATTATCTGAACAATCATGGATATACGAAGAAGCTGCGTCAGAATGGAACAATACCGGGCTTCTCGGCCAGTTTTATCAAGAAGATAATTGATAACCCGGTATATATGGGGAAGATAGCATATGGACGCAGGCGTACAGAGAAGAAAACAGGAACCCGTAATGAAACTCATGTAGTGGAGCAATCAGATTTCCCTGTTTATGAAGGAATTCATGAAGCAATTATTTCCGAGGAAGACTGGGATCTTGCACAGGAAAAACGTTCAAAAAATAATTATAAGCGTGAAAAAATTCATGATCCGAAACATGCACATATTTTGTCTGGAATATTAAAATGTCCTTGCTGTGGAAAAGGAATGTATGGAAATATTGCCAAAGCAGGGAGAAAAGATAACAAAACCAGATATTACTATTATTGCAAGAATACCGTGAATGCTACCGGGCACAAGTGTACTTTCCGACGCAATATCGAGCAGTCACAGATTGATGATATGCTTGCAAAGCTGATTACAGCAATGACAAAAGAAGGAAAATTTAAGGATGCTATTCAGGATAAAATTGGAGCGACTGTTGATACAACGGATCTGGAAAAGCAGTTATCCGTGCTAAATGCGAGTCTTCATCAGGCAGAGACAATAAAAACCCGCCTTGAACAGCAGATGGATAATCTGGATGTTACAGATACTCATTACGATAAAAAAATATCAGATTTACAGAGACGATTGGATGCTAAATATGATAGAATAGATGAAGTGGAAGAAACAATGGCAGAACTGAAGTCTCAGATTTATGAGCTTAAGAAAAATCAGATTGATGCAGATAGCATATACGGATTTTTAGGTGCTTTTAATGAAGTGTATTCAGAATGTACGGATGCAGAAAAGAAACAGTTCATGCAGGCATTTATTGAACGCATTGATATATTCTCGGAAAGACGGGAAGATGGAAATTGGATTCAGAATATTAAGTTTCAGTTTCCGGTACCGATTATAAAAGAAGGCAAGGAAGTAGCACAAATCAAGGGAATTTCTTTGGACAAGGAGAAATCAGATGAGCATATGGTTTCCTTGGAAAAGTTATCAACACTTGAGACGGTGTGCTTATTGTCCAAACTTCATGAAGCGAAGCATCATGTGAACGTGAGATTTGATATGGATGAGATGGATATAACATCGGCTGAAAGTAAGGCGACTTATGAGGATATAAAGAAATATGTTGCTGAACATAATGATGGGATGAAGGTTTCGAATCTTTATATCGCGCAGGTGAAGGCTAAGCATGGAATCATTGAGCGAGAGAATTATAATTTACCTAAGTCAGAGGATTCGAAGCAACCACAGTGTCCAAAGGAGAAAGAGGATGCGATTGTGGACGCATTGAGATTTTTTCGGATGATTTAAAAATTTGATTGACAATTTAGTATTACAGTAGTAACCTAAACCTAATATTTTATGAAAGGAAATTCTTCGGATGAGCAGATTTGTATCCAAATCTTCATACGTCAATGTGGTAGCCAAGCATGCGGGATACATGGATGGTTTTGTTGTTGTATGTTAAGATAGTGGATACAGAGAAAAGTAGAATTTCAGAATATAGGATATACGTATATGCTGGCCACTTATCTTCTCTGGGTAAGTGGTCGTTTTATTATTTAGGCCAGATAATAAAAGCAATCATTTTAGAAAGCGAGAGGTAAAACATGCATGAATATATATTAGAGACAGATCGCTTGAACATTGAGTTGGTAGAACCTCAAATAAGATATGCTGAGGACATTTGGAATTTTCGTCAGGAGATAATTAATAATGATGCAAATAGTGAAGATCAATTTGCAGGATGCGGTTGTCTTGATAAATGTAACACTGCAGAGGAATGGATTCGCATATGCAAATTGAGGAATAGAGAGGAAACTTGTAACGAGGGAGGAACAACGGTACCTTCAGATATGTATCTTGCAGTACGAAAAAGCGATGACAGAATTGTAGGGATTATTGATTTGAGACACCATATTGATCACCCTATTCTTGGAACATGGGGCGGTCATACAGGATATTCAGTTCGTCCTTCAGAAAGAAGAAAAGGATATGCTAAAGAGATGCTTCGTTTGAATATCAAAAATGCAAGAAATTTGGGTATCAAAAAAATGCTTGTTACCTGTGATGAAACCAATAAAGCCAGCGAACTGACAATTATTTCGAATGGTGGCATTTACGAAAAAAGCATTGAAGTTGAAGGTACTATGATAAAGAGATATTGGATAGATTTATCGAAAGTTGGTGAAGAGGGATGAGATACTATCGTATTCACACTGCTGATATAGCATATATCACGCAGCAGCCGAGAGGAATTTTTACTGCAATTGGTAAATTGGTTGACGCAGGTATTCTATCCAAGGAGGAAACTGCAGAATACTGGAAGAATCGAGCCCATTTCGAAAAGGTATTGCCGGTGCCTCCCTTTTATAACGGAGGTAATCCGGACAAGGCAATCACTTGGTTTAAAGATACACCTGAGGGGAATCGGATCTATTCTGAAATGACCTTTTATCATGAGATGGCAAGAAAATATGGGGTCCGGCTATATATGTCTGAGTGTGATGAGATTCCAGGGGAAATCATTTACGAGGATGATTATCAGATTGCCATCAAGAATCAAAGGACAGATATTCGTATTACAACACATGAAATATAGGAGCATTTTATGAGAAAAATACTATGTTCGACCGGCGCATTGTTTCCGCGAACAACGCCCGAAAAATATGTAGCGCTTGGTGATATGGCGTACAAACTAAACTGCGATGGATTTGAGTTCATGGTAGACAGCACGATGTATGAAAATGTGGCAAAGCTCATTCAAATCGTTAAACCACTGCAGCTATGGATTCCGGTGGTACACTGTCAGAAATCGTTGGGGGAATCTTTATGTGGTATGAAAGCCTGGTTTGACGAGATAGGATATCATGAATACAGAATGACCGATGAAGAGGACCGGGCAGCCTTCGAAAACGGGATAGAACGCTTTCGAGTGAATCTCGAGATTGCCAATGCCTTCGGCGCAGATAAAATGGTGCTTCACCTTTGGAATGGTATCGTATCCGATAAGAATCTTTCCAAGAACATCGAACGTTTTGGCGTGCTAAATGAACTTGCGAAGGCCTCCCGGGTGGAACTGATGATTGAAAATGTGGTATGTAATAACAAGAATCCTCTCGAAAACATGAGAAGAGTACACGAGACATACCGGAGCGTCACCTTTGTCTTTGACACCAAGATGTCTGAGTTTCACAATCAGACCATGGAACTGTTTTTACCTGAGTGGGACTGGCTGCTTCGGGAGTGCCTGATATCGCACATGCACATCAATGACTATAATGGTGGATACATGGATTGGAGCAATCTGAGAACACTTCCCGTCGGAGCGGGCAAGATTGATTTTACAGTTTTTTTTGACAAGCTTGCACAGTATGACTATGCGGGTGACTTTACGGTGGAAGCAACAGCAATTTGCACGGAAAACGGTGATGTGGATTACGATATGCTGAATGCATGTTTCGATAGGATTCGGAACCTGCTGCTATATACTGAAACACATAAATAAAGTAAATAAGAGGAGGGAAATCAACCATGAAAAAGAGGATGATTGAAATAATGGACAAATTACATCAATACAATTCCGATAACATGGCATATCTTGCTTTCGGTCTTGATAAGAATGAACACTATAATGCGCTGGTTGTTGCACCAAGCTTTTCTCCGTATAAACTTAAGATGGATAGCTATTGCAAGGTCACAACCTTAAAGGAAGGCGCATATATTGCGGGATATCTCGTTGAAAAAGATGACCTTAAGATTGCATGGATAAAAACTGCATCATCAGATTCTAACTTGATCGATCATGTGGCGGTATGTGCAGAGCTGACTTTTGACAAAATGATTTTTATAGGCGCAGTTGGCGCATTAAAACCGGAGTTTGAGCTTGGCGATTTGTGTACGCCGTTTTATTCGATAGCAGGTGGGTCTGCTCATACATATCTGAAAAATTCCATCAAAGATTTTGTCCCTTTTGAAAAGGTAGAACCTGACATGACATTTGTTAATAATATTGTAGGAATCGCGGAAGAAAGCGGTTATGAATTAAAGAAAGCATCTGTATTTTGCACACCTTCAATTGCGGCAGAATACTATCATCTTGAAGAAATAAAAGAGTTCGACACTGACCTAATTGAAATGGAAACAGCAGTGCTTTATCTTATGGCAGATTTGTTGGAGATACCGACAGTTGCGCTTCTGGTAGTATCAGATAATTCTGCTACAGGGGTCGCTTTGGTAGGTCGAACAGAAGAGGAACAGAGAAAATACGACTATGGTCGAAACGTAGTACTGCCTACAATGATATTAAAGACTGCAGATGCTAAGTGAAGCGTCATATATAGAAATGTAAGGTAAGCTCCTAATTTTGTACACATATGTGAATATGTTCGAGATAATAAATAGAAAGTATGAAACATTCTTGACAAAACCGAACAAATATTCTATATTTGGTAACGGAGATATTATACCCCAAAACAGAAAATGTGAATATACAAACGAAGCTCAAACCCGTGTGGTTTGGGCTTTTTCCAATTTTGTAAGAATTTTGAGAACAATAATTTGAAAAAAGTCAATTAACACTTTGCGACGGGTTTTGGACAGAATTTTTTACAAAACTGTTTGAGCAACAGGAAGAGTTTCTGACAGCAATTGGCAGATATAAGCTGGACATGCTGAATGATTATAATCCGGTATACGATGAGGATTTAAGTTTCTGCGATAAGGTTATGAAGGATATCGTGTATCAGTATGTTTATGATAGTGATGTTTATCAGCGGATGATGGCTGGCAGGGAAGTGGCGCAAATGCAAGATGCGGAGTGTGAAGAATTGGAGGATATGGCAGAGGGACAGAATTGCCAGATTATGCAAGGGATGTAAATAATCTAGTATTCTTTTTATGGGGGAAATGGTATAATAAATGTGCTTATTTGCATAAGAATTGCGAGGATACATGGGAGGCTGGATATGAGTTTCTTTTTATATAAGTTTATAGATAGCAATGAAAATATCATTTACATAGGAAGAACCAATGATATAAGGAGAAGAATTCTTAAAGAACATTTTCGGATAATACGCATCTGCCTAGTGAGTGTTATATAGATACTACAAGAGTTGAGTACACAGAAATTGTTAATGAATCCGAAGAAGTGGCATATGAAGCAGTCCTGATTAATCAGTGCAGACCGAAATATAATACGCAGTTTAAAGATGATGGGGAATTTGAGATTGATATACCAGAGTTTATTTGGAAAGAGTTTGAATGGGAATATGAAGGTCAGCTTGCATGGCTAAAAATGAAGAAAAAAGGTGTAATAAATGCTAATGATGCGATTCTGAATCATATATACAGAGAAGGCGTACAAGGTGTTTTAACTGGTATTAGGGATGTAGATGCTGGAATGATTTTATCCAATCAAAGTTTTACATTAGTTGCAGGTGTTAGCGGAACGAAGAAAACGGATTATTTGTTAGGAATTGCAAGATATAACGCTGCACAAGGGAAAAGAGTTCTTTTTATAAATCTGAAAAATAGTGTAAAAGAGTTAGCGATTAGACTTTTGTCCATTGGTAGTCGGGTGCCGGTAAGAAATATATTATTAAGTCAGATGACCGAAGAAGATTGGAGTCGAGTTACTCAGAGCCTTTCTACGAGTAAGGATAATGAAATTTTGTTTTACAATTCTAATAATGATTATATGCAATTAAGAAAAGTATTGGATGAAATAAAGAATGCCAATGCAGACTTAATTATTATAGATGATTTGCAGATGATAGAGGATGAAAGAAATCACTACATAAAGGATCGAATGGACTATGTATTAAAGAGTATTAAGGCTATTGGAGTTCAGATTGCAACGCCAGTCGTTGGTGCGTATTGCATACCAAGCAAAAAAACGGAAAGCAGACCAGATCATAGACCACAATTAGCTGATATGGAATATAACAGCCTGCTTACATATCCGGACAATATTCAACTGTTGTACTGTGATGAAATGTACAATCCGGATAGTGAACGCAAAAATATAGAGGAGATTATTATTGCAAAAAATATTCTGGGAAATTTGTTTACAGTAAATGTGGCAGTTATTGGTAATGTGTTTGCAAATATAGAGCATAGCTCATAAAAGGAAAGAGTGCCACGGCCTGTGGCACAATTACGAGGAGGCTTTTTATGGATAATCGGAACCATATGGGAAAGAATAAAGAAGGAGTGATTTTCCCAGTTGCTCCAAATCTTTCTGAAATGAGTGATAATTACTTGCAGTTTATAGAAGACATAAAGAATGAAATTAGAAGACAGAGAGTATCTGTTGTTTTGAATGCGAATTCGAGTATGATTTGCTTATATTGGAATATAGGCAAAGCCATATTAGAAAAACAGGAGAAAGAGGGATGGGGAGCAAAAGTAATTGACCGAATGGCAAAAGACTTAAAAGAGGCTTTTCCTGATATGTCAGGTTTTTCTCCTAGAAATATTAAATATATGCGTAAGTTTGCAGAGTGCTGGCCGGATTTTGAATTTGTGCAACAGGTTGTGGCACAAATTCCTTGGAGAACAAATCGCATGTTATTGGATAAGCTGGATAGTAAGGAGAGCCGTGTTTGGTATGCATACAAAACCATCGAAAATGGTTGGAGCAGTACAATACTGGAATTACAGATTCAGAGTTGTCTGATGGAGCGTAGTGGAAAGAGTGTAAATAATTTTGAGGTTGCACTTTCACCGATGGATTCCGATATGGCAAATCAAATATTTAAAGATCCATATTTATTTGATTTTTTAGGAACAGATGTGCCAAGACGCGAAGTAGAGATTGAAAGAAAACTGACAGAACATATCCAGAAATTCTTGTTAGAATTGGGACAGGGATTTGCATTTGTTGGCAGGCAGGTTCATTTGGAGATTGGAGGACAGGATTTTTATATAGACCTTTTATTCTACCACCTCAAGTTGCGTTGTTATGTTGTAATCGAACTGAAAGCTTGTGATTTTGAACCAGGATTTATCAGTCAATTGAATATGTATCAAAATGCAGTAAATGATATTTTGCGTCACCCGGATGATAAGCCGACAATTGGATTATTGTTAGTAAAGGGTAAAAACGAAACAGTTGTAGAGTATTCGTTAACCGGCTATCAGAATCCGATTGGTGTGGCAGAATGGAAGAGTCAGATTGAAAAATCTTTACCAGCGGAATTGCGTAGCAGCTTACCATCTATCGAGGAAATCGAAAAAGAATTGGATAGTGAATAAATGTAAAACTAATATATTGTGAAAGATAAAATGGTTAGAATCAAGCCTCCAAGTCTCAAAAGATATGGAGGTTTTCTTCTGCCCATTTGGTAGCAAAGTAATTAATATGAAATGAAAACTATGGTACAATTATTGGGAAAACGCAGGCAGGTGTCGATATGAACTATAATATATATGATTATTAATTATGGGGAAGATGATTTTTACATAATAGAAACGGAGAATTGCTATGAAAATATTACATTTATCAGATATTCATTTCGGACGAAATTACGCAAGGACAAAAATAATGGACCCATTTGAAAAAAGGGATGAGATAATGGAGGGGCTTCTTAGTTGCATTGGAAGTATTCCAGAAGGACAGAAACCAGAACATATTGTAGTAACCGGGGATATTGCATGGTTTGGAAAAAGAGATGAGTATGAAGAGGCAAAGGCATGGTTTTTGAGATTGTTGAAAGTTACCGGACTAACAGGAAAGGATTTAACGTTTTGTGTAGGAAACCATGATGTAAATTGGAGTTATGGACAGATTATTGATGAACTAACAGACGAGACAATAGTTGCTATAGATGAGGCATATGAGTACAGAAATATATGCGATTATGAGGCGCCGATTCAAGAATATGAACAGTTTTGTCAGGATTTAGGAGTAGAGCCTTATAAATATTATGCGGATGGGAAGGTAGAGTATAGTTATTCTGTTGGTTATAAAGATGTGACCTTTTCATATGGAAATATAGTAAGATTGGTAGGGTTTAATACATCATTATTATCTTATGGAAAAAAGATTAGTGAGGATAAGATGTGGATTGGGCAACCACAAATATATGATTTAATGGATTATGGAATTTTGCCTAAGAGTAAAGAATGCAAATACTCTATTGCTTTAATGCATCATGCAGATAGGTTTTTACATTTGAATGAATTGTGTGAATATGATGGGAGAGAAGCTACTTTGCCACTGTTAATGAAAAATGTTGACTTGGTTTTATGCGGGCATACCGAAACCGGCGGTGTGCCAATTCTTAAGACACAAGAAGGTGGTGGCAAAATATTATCAGCTGGCGCAACTTATTATAATGATAAGCATCCCAATTCATTCTCAATGATATACATAACATATGCCGGAGATCAAATGTTCTTTGATTTGTATATGTATGATGATGAGTGGAAAAGATATCAGAAAAATAACGCTATAAGACCGATAAAACAAGTTAAGGAAGTACCGCCAGTAGGAGATGTTAAAGAGAAATGTAGTTTTGTTGTTACAGCAGATAACCAGACATACAGCATTGCAATGAGAGTTATTACAGTTTCTGAAGAGTGTGACGGTAAAGTAAGTTGGTGTTACTTGGAGAATAACAAAGAGGTAAGTAGAAAATTAAAGCTTGAATGTAAGGTGGCCACTTTAGGAGGTAAGGCTGTTGCAAATGTAACTGTGCCTCGTAAAAAGGGAAGAGACAGTTCGTCTATGTTGGAATTAGAGAAGTATGTCAAATTTTTAAAAGATGTTGTAAGGTATGCAAAGGATACTGCTTTTTATATTAAGAGTGAATCAGGACATATTATTCTGCAAGGTGACACAATGAATGTTAATGATAACTCGGATAATGAAGATGGAATTAGCATTTTAGAAAAAATAGTAAAAATAGAAGATTTTTTCGGTGTTAGATTAATTAGACCAGATGAAGTGTGGGAAGCTGATTTGCCTAAGATTGATTTTCTGATAGCATTGATAGAATGTGGATATGTAGAGAAGAATTTGCCGAGTCATATGATAAGTACCAATACAAATGATTGTCAGTGGATGAAAGAAAGATATGAGGATGCCTGTGCAGGAAAGACATTTAGTATGTGGCATCAAGGCAATTATGAAGTTACTCTTTACGGAAAGAAAATACCTATATATGGACTCAAAATATTTATAGAAAAATTTGAAATTGATGTTGAAGACCTGCAATACAAAATTGAAACCTATAGAGAGGGAGATGCAAGAAATGTCAATTTTCGAGCAGTAGATAATTCCAAAATATATTATGTGTTAAATAAAGAAGATTTTGAAGAAAAGATGTTGGATACAGAATGTGTAGTAATAAATGTTTTACACACAGGAGTACAAACAGATTTTATATCCGAAATGGAATAAAATCATTATTATATTGCGTTGTAAATGCGAGGTGATTATTATTGAAACATTGGTTTCTTAAATTAGGTAAAATGATATGTGTTATACTTGAGAACTTACATGATTACATAAATGAATTTTGGGAAGGTGCAAGCGATAGGTGTAAATGGTATACAGCAGCAGTACTGATTTTGTTGTTTTTGTTTCTGGGGATAGATGTATATGAATACTGGTTGAATTGTCAAGCAGAAAAGGTGGTAGAGGATACTGCAAATACGGTATTTGATTCTATAACTCAACAAATAGATTCGATGGATACACAATCACAGGAAATTATGAAACCGATAAAAGAAATGGCAATTGAAATAAAGCCACAATGGATAAAAATTGCATTGTTGGCGGCATCTTCTATTATTGGGGTATTTATTGATGCAATAAAAAAACCAGTAGAAGGAATAAAGGACATCTTATCAGAAGGGATTGAAGATGAAAAAGATGAATCGAAAATGTGGATACCATTTTGGGTTTTAGTGGTAATAGACATAACTGAAATTTTCTTGATGTTTTCATAAAATTGCCGGAATCAAGCCTCCAAGTCCCCCAAAGATTTGGAGGTTTTCTTCTGCCCATTTTTAGAGGAAAATAATTTCCGAAATAAACAATCTATGGTACAATATCCTAGAAGTTATCAATGGGATAGATGGACCATAGAGAAAGAGCAGAACAAATCACACGCAGGTCAGTCAGACCTGTATCTCAAAAACAAATCTAATCTTTTTCTATGGCAGGTGCAGAATGGTGCATTATGTTTTATTTTTGCAGGTCCGGTAGGGGGACTGTTGCATCATTTTAGAACCCAAACTTGACGAATAAGTCATGGGATGTGCATCTTTATTGTACACTCATGGCATGTGGAGACGGTAGTTCTATTGTCCCAATAAAAAGCGGATGATTATGTTGGGGTAGAATTGGAGTTGGATGAGCTTGATGTGACTTCAGCGGAAAGTAAAGCGACCTATGCGGAAATCAAGGATTATGTGTTTAAGACACATGGGTTGAAGGTTTCTAATTTGTATATTTCACAGGCAAAGAGGAAATGTGGAATAGAGGTTGGGTAGAATTATAATTTGCCTAAATCGGAGGATAGTAGGCAGCCACAGTGTCCGGTGGAGAAGGAACAGCCGACCATTAATCTTACTATTCATTTTGTGAAATAGATACTGTACATCAGATAGGTTGTTACCATAGTCATAATTGTTGATATCCCGATAAAAAGCCATACCGTTACCATATGTATCGCTAAAATGGTATGAAATGGATGATTTCACATGTTTTTCAAAGATTAATATATATTTCAAGAATACATCTCTCAATTCTGCATCAAACAAATACAAATTATAGATATCTTCGAAGGTGGTGCCGGGATAAAAGCTATTAGTTGCAGGATCTTTAAAAATATCCTTGTATCCGTTAATAAGACCATAGTAACTGACCTTTTCAAGAGCGGTTGTTGCAGAAACTTCATCGTTAATGACTAACTGCTTTTGCTTTAAATATTTAATTTGTGCCTGATAATCTAGAAAAGGCTTCTTTTGTAGATTGTTAGCCATAAAATATCTCCATAATTTTCTGCATAAATAACAAAACGGCCCCCGCAGGAGCCGCTCGGGTTACGGGCTTCTCAAGTTTCCGTAACTCATTCACTACAAAAAGTATAAGCCATCTATGACAGAATGTCAAATGCTTTTTAGTAGTGATTATATAATATGCAACTCTTGAGATAATCATAACACAAACTGATGTTCGATGCAAGAAAACGCGATTGGAATTATATGGAACAATTATCAGAACTGGATGAAATTAGCAGCCGGGCAATGATGGGAGAATACATCCTGTATTACCGTGGAAGGGTTTTTGAGCCAGAGGGACGTTGCTCGATATTCTCAGTAATTTACTGTTCGTGACCCTCATCGTATAATTTCTGAATGTCCTTTGGCAGTTTATCCGGCAGCATGGCAGTGATGTTATCCTCGTTTCCGTCAGCCATAGCCGTTTCATAATACCAGCATTTGAACTTGAGCAGAGAAAGTGTCTTTTCAAGCTGCCGGATTTCGGCTTCAACAGCTGCCTTACGGGTCTCAAATAATTCTTTCCGTTTAGAGTAACTGGCGGCTCCTTCGCCGATCCAGTCAATGAATTGTCTTATGTCTTTGATTTCTAGACCGGATTTCTTAAGACATTCAATAATGCGGAGAGTTTCCAAATCCTTATTGCTGAAATAACGGATATTGCCCTTTCTCTCAAGATTTGGGAAAAAGCCCTCCTTGTCATAATATCTTAAGGTAGAAATCGGGAGATGAAACATTTCTGAAACTTGACCAACTGTGTACATAGAATACCCTCTTTCAATTTATTAAAAAGTGCTTGACCTAAAGTTAGGTTTAGGTTATATGATGTATTCATAGTATCAGATAAACAAGCTGATGTAAAGCGAAAGGAGCAGATTATGTTAGGAGAATTTTCGTATTGCAACCCAACAAAGCTGTATTTTGGAGAAAAGGCACTCTCTAACTTAAGCACAGAGCTTAAGAAGTATGGAAAGAATGTTGTCCTGATTTATGGCGGGGGTTCCATCAAGAAAAATGGAATCTATGATGAGGTAGTAGCAATTCTTAAAGCAGAGGAGAAAAATGTGGCTGAGATTGCGGGAGTTATGCCAAATCCTACTATCGAGAAGCTGTATGAGGGTGTAGAGATTGCAAAAAATCATCAGGCAGATTTGCTTTTAGCTGTAGGCGGAGGTTCTGTTTGCGATTACGCAAAGGCTGTATCGGTATCTGTTCATTGCGATGAGGATCCATGGCAGAAATACTATATTAAGTTTGATGAACCTACTTGTGAGATTGTCCCGGTAGGATGTGTTCTTACCATGGTTGGCACAGGTTCTGAAATGAATGCCGGTTCTGTTATTACCAACCATAAGGAGAAACTGAAAATCGGGCATGTATTTGCGGATGAAAAGATTATGCCAAGATTCTCTATTCTGAATCCAAGATATACGATGACACTTCCGCATTACCAGATGGTGGCCGGAATCTATGATATTTTCAATCATATTTGTGAGCAGTACTTCTCTGGAGAGGATGACAATACCAGCGATTATATCAGCGAAGGCCTGATGAAGTCGGTCATTCATTCCAGTCGCATTGCGAATAAGAATCCGGAAGATTATGAAGCAAGAAGTAATATCATGTGGACTGCCACATGGGCGCTTAATACATTGGTTGCAAAGGGAAAATCCACAGACTGGATGGTGCATATGCTTGGTCAGTCTGTTGGAGCATGCACAGACGCTACGCACGGTATGACACTTGCAGCTGTGTCCCTGCCATACTATAAGAATATTATGCCTTACGGAATTGCAAAGTTTGTTCGTTTTGCAAAAAATGTCTGGAATGTGGATTCTACAGGAAAGACAGATGAAGAGGTTGCTTTAGAAGGTCTTGCAGCAATGGAAAACTGGATGAAGGAGCTTGGTCTTGTGATGAATATAACAGACCTTGGCGCTACCAAAGAAATGCTTCCGGATCTGGTCAAGGGAACTCGTATCCTTTCAGGCGGATATAAGGCACTTGATGCGAGTGAGATAGAAAAGATTTTGCTGGAATGTTTCTAAAGGTGGAGGAAGCAATTCCGATATTCTTGCAAAGGAATGTGAGAAGGGTGCAAAAGAAGCCGGACATGAGGTGGAATACATCACATTAAAGGGCAAAGAGATCAAATACTATGAGATGTGCGGCCAGATGAAAACGCTTCTCGATAGATTGAATCCTTTGTATCCTACAGAGTATAAATTCAGGAATATCTACATGATTGCAACGGCAGCTGAGGACGAGGAGACCACCTTTGATAAAGCATATAACAGATTACAGGGGTGGGTGGATTGCTTTGAAAAGGCTGAATTGAAAGGCATTGTTACCGGTGGTGGAATTGATGGCGCCAATGATGCAGCAAAGCATGGCGATGTGATGAAAAAAGCATACGAACTTGGAAAGAGGCTGTAATTAGCCGGGGGGACGTTGCTTTTGACCCCAGTATCATGACAAAAATAACGTCCCTAATGTTATTTGAAATCGAAAAGAGAGATGATTGGAAGGATATTCATATACATTCCCTTAAACCGGTATTCGCTTTCTGTCCCTTCTTTTTCAAGAATAAATTGCGACAGATCACCCTCAAGACAATCCTGTACTTTTTCTGGAGACACCCCGGAGCTATTGCTGATCTGAGCAATGGTCGTATAAGCATCTTCGGAATGGACGGTCAACTGATAAAGCGCTGTGGCAATCTTCAAATTCTTCGTATCACCAAACGGTTTAATCATTGCTACAATTTGACGAATATCCGTGTTCATCAGAGTCAAGTTTCTATTGTTTGAAAAGAATACAGCTCCGTGTCTCATCATCGTTGTTATCTCAGGAATATTGAAGCAAGAATAGCCCCATTCACCATTTCCGGCGTGCTCAATAGCATCCTCTGTATCCCATCCGGGGTTCATATTGTCATATGTCATTTCTTTAGACAAAATAATCGTATGGAGGGCTGCAGCCATTCTGAAGGTGAAAGCAAAATCTTCACCCTTAGGCAAGGATTCTATGTGTTTGCGAATCGCAAGTACAATGTCTTCCGTTGTAGAGACAGGGGTATATCCGAGAAGCTCGTCTATCGAAACGTCAAAGAGTTTGGCGAGATCGGGTAAGAGCTGAATATCCGGACAGCATTGCGCTGATTCCCATTTTGAAACAGCTTGATTGGTTACACCGAGAGCATTTGCAAGTTCTTCCTGCGTAAGACCTTTTTGCTTTCTGAGAAAGGCAATTTGTTCATTGATCTTAATAGCGGTCATATTAATGTACCTCGTAATTCATTATTTGTAGCTACAATAATATTTTACCGATAAACAGCTACAAAAACAATGACGCATTAGTTTGATGAGGAGAGCTTCCTCCAACCTCCGGTTGAATTTGCCAGAGTAACATTACCAGTCTTGCCGTTACTGGAAATCGTACTTATCTCGTCACACGATGTTTGCACATTTCCGTTTTCCCACACCTGGGGCAGGTTAATCTGCGTTTTGTAAAAGTGTGATAGCCTTTTATATATTCGTCCGTGCTTGGAATAAAGAGCTCTTTACAATACGGACATTCAAAGTAACCGGCTTTAATATCAAGCATTACGACCGCTGCTATACCCGCGGCTGCTACTGCAACAGAGAACACAATTAACATAATCCGTACAACCGTAAGCAAGTCAAGGAAGGACGCTATTGTAATTAGGGCACATACAGCAATAATAGTGATTACGCCGGTAATGATGGATAACGCCATTCTTTTTCTGTTTTCTTCATTTTCTTTCATCAGGTTCATCATGTTTGCCTCCGCTTTTTTGGGATAATCAATTAAGGAAACCCTTTCACCCGAAAGTAAATCGTTGACAGTGATATCTAATGCCGCACACAATGGTAACATGAGAGAAACTTCGGGAAGTCCTTTGCCGCACTCCCATTTAGAAATTGTTTTATCACTAATGGAAAGTGCGTCAGCAAGCTGTCTTTGGGTAAGGTTTCTTGATTTTCTTGACTCGGCTATGAATTTGCCGATACTAATTTGATCCATTAATTTTGACCTCCTTCTGCCCTTATTGTAGATAATGAGTATCTGAATAAACACACACGAAGCGTAGAGTTGCCTATATTTGCGGAATATCTACGGAACATAGACCTTACTCTTTCTCCTGCTATGCCCTAAAAATAGTATAGCATTCAGATGTTAATTGTACATTGCTTTCTCTTTGCTATACGGAAATATTGGGCAGCTGCCATAGCCCCGTCCCTAATGCTATATTTCTTATCGGTAAATTAAATTGAATAAAAGTTAAACACCATTCAATTGTGCAGTAAGTAATAATTTGCTATGCTGAGTTTACAGAAGCTTCCGAATTTCATTAAGGAGATGACACAGATGGATATTGGTGGTATAATAAAAAGATACAGAAAAGAAGCAGGTTTTACCCAGGAAGAGATGGCAAACAGGTTAGGTGTGACTACACCGGCTGTAAACAAGTGGGAGAATGCAAATTCCAAGCCGGATATTGAACTGTTGGCGCCTATTGCGAGACTTTTGAATATTTCCCTTGATACACTTTTTTCTTTTCGTGAAAAGCTTTCTGATGTTGAAATTGAAGAAATTATCAGGAAAATGGACAGGATGTTTTCAGAAGAAGGGTACGAGAAAACGTATGAATGGGTATTAGATATTATAAAAAAATATCCGAATTGTAATATGCTTATCTGGCAGGCGGCAGTAATGCTTGATGCGAGAAGAATAACGGGCAAATGCAAGAATCCCGAAAAATATGATGAGCAGATCAATGCATGGTATGAACTGGCATTACATGACGAAAACGAAGAAGTACAGCACTATGCAGCAGATTCATTGTTTGGATTTTATTTGCGGAAAAAGGATTATACTCAGGCAGAAAAATATCTGAGTTATTTTTCTGATCGTGATCCTATGAAGAAAATTTATCAGGGAAGGTTATATCAGGAACAGGGAAAAATTGAAGAAGCATATGGGATGTATGAAGATGTGATTTTCTCAGGGTACAGTACCTATAATTTTGTACTTTCGATGATGGCTAAGCTGGCGCTTGAGGAAGATGATATAGGTTATGCCAGATTTTTATCAGAGAAAATACAATCAATAGCGCATACATTAGAAATGGGTAAGTATAATGAGTATTCGCCGATGCTGGATATTGTTTGCGCAGAGAAAGATGTGGAAGGAACATATCAGGTGGTAAAACAGTTGCTTGAAAACGTGGATACCATGTATGATTTCCGAAAATCCGAATTGTATAAGCACAAGAAATTCAGGGATGTTGATAGTTCTATGTTTGAGACCGTAAAGGCGAAGCTGCTGGAAGCCTTCAGCAATGAGGAAACTTTTGGCTATATGAAAGGATACGAGCCATGGGAAAACTTATCTGTGGTATAATAAAAGGTATTGAATCATAGAGAAAGAGCAAGGGGTATTACAAATGAAAGAATTATGGGACGTGTATACGAAAGACCGGAAAAGAACTGGGAAAACCTGTGTCCGCGGTGAACAGGGGAATCTTCTGGAAGATGAATACCATATGTGGGTTATGGTCTGGATTAAGAATCCAGAGACCGGAAAATATCTGGTGTCTCAACGTTCAGCGGATAAGGACACAGACCCTCTAAAATGGGAAACGGTTGCGGGGCATGCTATATCAGGAGATACCAGTCTGTACGCCGCGTTGAGAGAAGTGTTTGAAGAAGTGGGTATCGTATTGCAGCCTGAAAAGGCAAAAGTTCTTGCTACAAAGATTGCAACATCATACGATGGGCGCCGCCATAACTGGATAAGAGATTCCTACTATTTTGAGACAACAGAAGAGCCGGATTTGCAAAGGGCAACAACAAAGGAAGTGATTCAGACAAAATGGCTCACAGTGCCGGAAATCAAAAAAATGTACGATCGTGGCGATTGTTGCCTGAACATGGGAGACATTTTTGGATTCGAGGAAAATCCGGTTCCGGCAGATAAGTATCAGAATGTCATAGGACAGGTGGTAAGAGGAAAAATAGACCGCCCTATGGGAAGTATTCATCCGCGTTATAAGGATCTGATTTACCCGATTAATTATGGATATGTCACCGGGATAAGAGGCGGAGATGGAGCGGAGCAGGACGTATATCTTTTGGGAGAAAAATCACCTGTCACGGAATACATAGGAAAGGTCATCGCTGTATATCATCGATACAATGATAATGAAACCAAATGGATTGTGATTCCCTGTGATGAGGAGGGAAATGTCCGTAGTGATGTGGACATCCCGGACGATGATGAAATATATGCACAGATTGCGTTTCAAGAACAGTTTTTCAGCGGGGTTTTGGTGAGAGCTTAGCCAACCTAATGTAAAAACTGAATACCGAAAATCAGACCGTTGGCTGGTCGCAATGCGCGAAAAGTTGACAGCCTTTTTTCTGTAAATCAGAAATAACATCATATAAATAAGAAAAGACCCCGAAATTCAATTAATATCGGATTATGTCGAAAACGAACGGATTAAGACGGTTAAGTTGCAACTTGGTATTTTGTTTTTATATAATTTTTCAGAGGAGATTGCAATAAAAGTTTTTACGAGGGAGGAAAATAGGGATGGAAAAGTACTACAAAAAGATTCGGAAATGTTCTGTGAAGGGAGCGCTGATAAGCATACTTCTCATGTTTATAGGTGCATTTCTTATGTATGACTTTATTGCTGGGAAAAATATGTATAACAAGGACAAATACCTTGCCATAGGACTTGGCGCATTTATGTTACTTATAGGGATTATTTGGTTTATATCCTGCCTAATTGGTGTACGAAGCATTAAGAAGGAAATGGCAAAGACGGGGCTTGATGAAAGCTTGCTTTCGGAGGATCTGGACTCAGGTTCGGATTATAAGTATTGCAATGTGGGAAGGCAGTACGCGATACACTGCGATGGTTCTTACGATCTTATATTCTTAGACAATGCGCTCATCGTATATAAGGAAGTGGTTTCCCACACAAAAAAGGGAGTTACTTCCTACTCCTATTATGTAAAAGTTGTTGAGAGGGATGGAGAATCAAAGCAGCTATCCGCAAAAGATGAAAATGAGATGAATGCAATTTTTTCTGATATAACAAGGTCTCGTCCGTATGTACTTACGCAGATGGACAAGACAACAAGGCAGCTTATAAAGCAGAATTTACCGGAAATTATAAAAACTGTGGATGAGAGGAAATGTCAATATGAGTCAGGAATCGCTTAAGGGAATAGAGGAATCAGCCGCTTATAGGGATCTTGAAGAAAAACGGGCAAAAAGATATATTTTAATTACAAAGATATGCTTTGTGCTCTTTGTTATCTGTGCAATAGGGTTTATATATCTTTGGCCTAAATTTCATGGACAGGAAATTAAGGGGATAAAGCCTGTACAGGTTATGGTGACGGATGTTCAAAAGACAGTTGTGAAGACAAAGGTAGGGTATGAGTATTTTTACAAAATTACTGTGCTCTATAACGGAGTAGAATACAACATGCACGGTTGGACATCAGCACTCCAGAAAGTCGATTATATTGGTACGGCGTATCTGTATAAGGGAGAAATTTATGCGACCGAGGGAGATATTAGTTCAAGTACGTTGATTGGAAAGTTATACTTTGTATGCATGATAGGGGGCTTTATAATGTTTACCATAGCTGTGAGCATGTGTCCAAAGGCATTCCAATATCGAAAGAAACTGAAAAATAACAGGAAATAATCATTGAACCTCCGGATCTGCAAGGATTTGGAGGTTTTCTGTATGTGCTAACGTTTACTGCTATAAAAATGCATAAAAAATTATTGACAAAATGACGTATATGGCTTATATTAGAAAAAATTTCAGGAAAGGAAGCTGAATTATGTTTCTATTCGCAGTCGAAATTACATACGCAATGATTGAGACAATGCAGATTCGAGTGCAGGGTCTTAATGGTGTATGTAAATATTCCGGTTACGAAGAAAAATAAGCTTTCAAGAACATGACATTCTGTATAGTTGTTTTTGGCCACTTATCTTTCGGGTAGGTGGTCTTTTTTTATCCATCACGATTCTGAAAAGCAGCTAAATTTTTGAAAGGAGAAAAAGGTATGATTATTGAGGATGTAAGGTTTCGATTAAAGGACGGGCGGGAAGCATTATTGCGCAGCCCTAAAGAGGAGGATGTAGAAAGCACACTGGAGTATATGTTCATTTCCGCCGGAGAAACAGATTTTCTTCTGCGCTGTCCGGAGGAGTGTGGAAAATACACCGCAGAAGGAGAAAAAAGATTGTTTGAGGAGAAAAATGCGTCCCCGGATGAAGCTATGCTAATGTGTATAGTGGACGGGAAGGTTGTTGGTAATTGTGGAATAAGTTTTTTTAAGGGAATAAAAACAAGGCATAGAGCCAGCGTAGCAGTTGCCCTGCTTAGTGAATTTTGGAATCAGGGGATTGGAACAAAAATGTTTGAGCAGATGATCGGCCTTGCAGAGGCCAGAGAATGTGTAACGCAGATTGAATTGGAGTTTGTAGAGGGCAATTCCAGAGCGCGGCATCTATATGAGAAGATGGGCTTCCGAATCGCAGGCATTCATCCCAATGCAATTCGATTAAAGGACGGCACACTTTTAAATAACTATATGATGATCCGGGAGATCCGGCGATAAATAGGCAGGAAAAGGAGACACATACCATGTATATGAAAAATAATTATCCTATTTTAGAGTTTGATGACAATAGGGATGCAAAAATCAATCCTACGACATGGGTTGACAGGAAATTTGAATGCAGCAGGATGGTCATTACATTTTTTCCAGAAGTGATGGATAAATTACTTGCAGATGGGAAGATAATGCTCGAAAAGACAATCGGTGGAGAAAACATAATTTTGGTATATCGGTTTGTAGACACAGACATATTAATTACGCTCGGTGCGGTAGGATGCCCGGCCTGTGCAGGCAATCTGGATTTGTTTAACGCCATGGGAGTAGAAAAGGTCATGTTTTGTGGCGGAGGTGGAGTACTCGATAAGAATATAGAGGTTGGGCAGCTTCTTGTTGTGGATGGAGCCATCCGGGATGAAGGCTTTTCCTATCATTATATAAAACCGTCAAAATATATCTACACAGATAAGAGTGTAACGGATAAAATAGTTCAATCCCTAAAAGCAAAGAATGTTTCATACATACAGGGATTGACATGGACAACAGATGCTATTTTCAGGGAGACAGCAGACAGGATTGCCCAAAGGAAAGCAGATGGAGCAAAGATTGTGGAGATGGAACAGGCGGGATGCATAGCTGTTGCGCAATATAGAGGCTTTGACTATGGCGCGCTCATATATGGCGGGGATGATGTATCACAGGAAGAATGGAGCAATAGGGAATGGAGAAGCCGGGAAGGTATACGGTATGATCTGGTGATGCTGTGCAAGGAATTAGTTAATGTTATTTAATTTGGTTGCCATTCTATCAGAACGAAGATATAGATAGCCAGTTGGGATATGTTATCGTCAATATAGTAACATATTGATATTTGGGGAACTGCTGAATATAATTATTAAAAAAAAGTTCCCTAAAAAAGAGGTAGCGAAAATATGAGTGCAAATTACTCAGAAATTCAAGAGTTATTACAACAGAAAGCAGATATACAGGCAAGACTCAATCTTATGCCTTATGATGGCACCCCGGAGATAAAAGAACAGAGCGGTTCAAAGTATCTATATATTCGTAAGAGGGTAGCAGGCAAGCTGACATCTACCTATGTGGATGTGTATTCGGATGAGCTGTATCAGCTGCTGCTTCGCAATGCAAAAGAGAGAAAAGACCTAAATAAATCTATTCGTAAAATTAATAAAGAATTAGTTGCGCTAGGTTATGAAGATAAAGAGCTTTCACCGAGAGTTATGCAAAATTTAGACTTCGCAAGAGCCAATATGAAAGCAAATATCTATAATCAGGCGGTATTGGAAGGTGTGGCTACATCTTTTCCTCAGACAGAGGACATTATTGAAAATGGACAAGTAAATGGAGTATCTGCAACTGATGTACAGAAGATTTTAAATTTGAAGCATGCATGGGAGTTTATTTTAGACAGAGATGTAATTCAGAGTGAAAGCAATTATCATATGCTTTGCCATATTGCGAAACTGGTGAATGAGGGCTTCTTTTATGATGGCGGTCGGATTCGGGGCGTTCCTGTACAGATAGGAGGGACAACCTATGTTCCCCCACTTCCTATCGAAACAGTTGTAATAGAGCGAATTGATGAAATACGGAAACAGGATAAAGAGCCAATAGATATAGCGATTGAATTATGTATGTACTGCATGAAAACGCAGGTGTTTATGGATGGCAATAAGCGTGCATCTGTAATTTTTGCAAATCATTATTTAATTGCTCAAGGCATGGGCTTCCTTGTTATTCCGGAAATGGATGTGCCAGAGTTCAAAAAATTATTAGTAGAGTATTATGAAGGCGCACCACTGGAGATTAATGGAGCATTCTTACGTGAAAAGTGTTGGAAGAATTTTTAATGCTGCGAGTCATCCGCGCAATTACCTTCTTTGCATAATTTAAAGTAATGGTGGATCTCAGGGATGGAAAGCCAGCTGGAGTGCCAAAAGTTACACATAACCTATCAGTTTTTTACATTTTGACCTTTTTGCTGTTAAAATGTGGTATTATTTGCTGTAAGCATAAACAGGAACAAAAACACAACGGATGGAGAGGAAAATGATAGCGGAACTCAAGGATTTCTTTAGATTATATACGGCGGACACCGGATATTTGCCGAACTTCTGGTTCATGATGATACTTCTTTTCCTGAATGCAGGTCTGTATCTCGTCGACCTGTACCATCTGGTGAAACGTAAGTCAAAAGCGGAAACAGTCAGTCTGATGGCGATACCGGGAGCCTTTGCGATACTTTTGGCGGGGGTGGCGTCGCTTTGTGCACATGTGCCGAATCTTCTGAGAGCAACTTACCGGTCGGAAATTCTGAGCCTGCTTGTAACGACAATGCAGCGGGAGACGAACCTTGCGCTGCTTCTTGTCGTGTTTCTTTATCCGGTTCTGTGGGGAATCGGGCTTTGGCGTCAGCGGAGGTATGAACACGGCAGCCGCAAGCGATGGGTGTTGTCCTGCATTCCTGACTATATCGCATGGCTTATACTGGTGTGCGGTATAGGTTATCATCTGGTTTTCGGAGAGAATATCCTGCATAGTGTTCTGAAAAATGCGAAGGATGGAGAGCTGCTGGCGCTCTATGGCTCCCACGGAATATGGCTATACATATGGATGTATGGGATTTACATACTTGCGTGTAAGGAAGCGGTGCTGCTTGTTGGCTTTTTGTCTGAGCTTTTGCTGATGCGGATTCCGCTTCGCTACCGTAATGGAAAGAATGCTGCCATGTTTGTCGGCTTTTATTATCTATTCTGTCAGAATGCCGTTTTCCGGGGAGTTTCTCTGGCAGAAGCTGCACTGGTGCTCCCGCTTTGTGGAGTGATGTTTAGGGAAGCGGCGTCGCCTCTCAGCGATAATTCATCGGTCATGATATACGGAACCTTTTTGTTGCTGGTAGGGGCAGTGTTTTCCGTTCTTATTGTCATTGGTTCGGTCATGCGGACGCTTGCATGCTTTGATACATGGGGAGAGCGCGAGCAGATCAGGGAGCTTTTCTGCATGGAATATTTTCTTATGCAGCCGGTTTCCAGAAACAGGTCGTTTACGGTTACCTATCATTTCATCATTGATGAACAGGACGCGGCCGGGGTTTACTATCTGCCGCTTCTCACAAACATCAGTGGATGGATTTACACGAAAAATAAGAAAGGGAGATGGCTCACCTTTGCGGACGGCAGGACGCTTGAGGTATCGGAGCATGAAGCAGAGGCGGCAAAAGAAATGCTCTCTTATGCGTCGAACCGGTTCAGCGCCCGGAAGGAAACCGGAATCGGAGAAAATCGGAGCAATATAAACAATATGCCGGGAATGAAAGAAGCATGGAATCCCGTCAAGGATCCGGCGACAACGACTTATCAGAAACTGGTCAGGGTATTTATGGTTCTGCTAATCCTCCTTTTTATGATGAGCTATCAGGTGCTGTAGGAATACCCTATATAGAACGGCTGAACTTTAAATAAAAAAATTTCCTTATAGGTATTGACTTTTGGTTCCACACCATGTATAATCATCAATGTTGTGACGCAAGGATGTACGTTACAGGCCCAGATAGCTCAGTTGGTAGAGCAGAGGACTGAAAATCCTCGTGTCACTGGTTCGATTCCGGTTCTGGGCATTTCCGCACAAGGCTGTTTATCAGTCAGGTGCGTTAATATATGCAGGTGTAGTTCAATGGTAGAACACCAGCCTTCCAAGCTGGATACGTGGGTTCGATTCCCATCACCCGCTTTGCAGAATACAATTGCATATGCGATAGTGGCGTAGTTGGTAACGCGCGACCTTGCCAAGGTCGAGACCGCGGGTTCGAGCCCCGTCTATCGCTCTCAGAAACATTTTAATATTGATGACAGAGTACAGTCGATAAACAATCATTAAGACAAAACTTAATGAACAGAATTAAAATAGGTTATGTCGCAGCGGGTTTAACTCGCTATTCGCTCTCTCAATAACGCCCGCAGGTTTATGGAAACATGGATTTGCGGGTCTCTTTTTGTCTCACCAGTTCAGCCATATAGCCGGGCAAATGCGATTGTGCTTGCACAAATGAGCAATTTGGACTTCCACATCATATATCTAGGAGTTATTGTAATGGAACCTAATACCAGACCTGTTGGTGTTTTTGATTCGGGCGTTGGCGGAATAAGCGTGTTATCGGAGCTTGTGAAGCTTATGCCTTATGAAAATTTTATATATTTTGGTGATTCGGCTAATGCACCTTACGGTACAAAGCCTTTGGACAAAGTAGCAGAACTTACAATCCACACAGCGGATATGCTTATAGCAAAAGGCTGTAAATGTCTTGTAATTGCCTGCAATACGGCAAGTGCCTATGCCCTTCCGGACATTGAAAAGGAAATTGATATCCCGATTATCGGGGTGGTACGTCCGGGCGCGAAGGT
>OIZV01000349.1_pt1 | contig 25382 bp, 26 predicted proteins | sample 1588681 | NCBI WGS metagenome assembly OIZV01 (sample SAMN03283281) | human gut metagenome | biome: human-associated habitat; material: feces | host: Homo sapiens | place: Peru | collected 2012 | reverse complement strand
GCTATGACCGAAGAATATTGGGTAGCGGTCTTAGAACAGGAAGATCGTTTGATAAGCAATTCAGACCGGAAGTTCCGCTATCATTGTTATTCGCTGGAGAGCATGAGTGAGGAGCTGGTCTTCCAGGAGCGAACCGTCTACATACAGGAGGATGTCATTTTTCGTTCTCTGGAGTATGATTTTTTGGACTCTGTTCATAACGAGCATTTATCGGCTGCTCTGGCCCGTCTGACCGACCGGCAGCGGCGAGTGATTGAACTTCATTTCTGGCAGGGGTATCAATACAAAGAGATTGCGGTTATCCTCGGATGTGACCCGTCGGCGGTCACTCGCCTGCTTCAGAGAGCGTTTAAGCAGATCCGCATATATTTCCTTAGTAGGTAAGAGCAACGGCAACATCCAATCTGACGGATGTTGCCGTTACTCATGCCTATTAAAAAATATTTTCAAAAATTTTCTCTACCCCGTCAATTTTTGACCTCTCTAATCTCCGATGAGTAGAGGGACAAGCCCTCAATAAAATTTCGGAGGTATTGAATATGGAAAAATTGGTTGATAGAGATATTTTTAATCTGTCCGGTGGAGAAAAACAGAAAGTTGCCTGCGCTTCCGTGTCTGCGCTTCATCCACAAATACTTGTACTGGATGAACCAACCTCTAATTTGGATGTAAATGCCATAGAGGATTTAAAAAAGATCTTATTACTCTGGAAATCCAAGGGTAAAACCATTGTAATAGCGGAACATAGATTATATTGGCTGACAGAACTGTGCGACAGGGTAGTTTATATGAAGGATGGAAAAATTACGCTTGATATTTCCATGGATGAGTTTAAGAAATATTCAGAAGAAGCACTTGCTGATATGGGACTTCGCACTCTGCGTATGAAGATGCATAGAGATGTAAAATTGTTACCTTGTAACGGAAGGAAAATGGAACTACGAGATTTTTCTTTTTCGTATGAAAAAAAAGATGCGATAAGTATTCCTGAAGTTTCGCTTCAGGAAGGTGCGGTAATTGCCATAATAGGAAAAAATGGAGCTGGCAAATCTACTTTTTCGCGCTGTTTGTGTGGATTGGAGAAAAAGTTTAAAGGGCAAGTGGTAATTGGAGAAAAGATTTTTCACCGTAAGCAATTGTTGAAACAGTGTTATATGGTTATGCAGGATGTCAATCATCAGTTATTTTGTGAGTCTGTTGAGGAAGAAGTACAGCTTGGCATGGTGGAAGAGAATGCTGTTAATGTGTCTAGTGTGTTGAAAAGTCTTGATTTAGAGGGATTTGCAGAGCGCCATCCAATGAGTTTATCCGGAGGGCAGAAGCAAAGAGTTGCCATTGCATCTGCAATTCTAGCAGATAAGTCCCTTCTTGTCTTTGATGAGCCTACCAGCGGGCTGGATTATTGTCATATGGAACAGACAGCTAAGTTAATCACATCGTTAAAAGGTGAAAAGACTACAATTATTGTGACACACGACCCGGAGTTGATTGTAAGATGCTGTACGCATATTCTCCATTTGGAAGAAGGAAGTATCCGAGAAATTTACGAATTGAATCAGGAAGGGATAGAGAGGTTAGAACATTTTTTCTTTTCCGTCAGTGATTAGACCTACAATGATTTTTACATGAGCTATTATAATTCCGAGTATCAGCCGGGTAGGGATATGTTTTGCATTGATTACTGCAGAGTGGGCAGACTGGAGTACCCTGCCGGAAATGGTACTTATTCTTATGTGGAAGCCGGAGACATAAAGTTGGATCGCAGACTTACTCATGTGGAGCAGTTTGAAATGCCTCTTTCTCATTACCATGGAGCCATGGTGGCGGTAGATATGAATATTGGATATAGATTGATTTACTTGATAAATTTACTCAATTATCTGTCTTGACAATTTTAGATGCGAAAGATATGTTTATAACTGTGTTATATAACACTGTTATATTTTGGGAGGGTGAACGGTGAGCCAGGACAATGTAACATCCACGCTAGAAAAGATTCATACAGCAGCGAAACAGGAATTTCTGGAAAAAGGTTTTCAATTGGCTTCTTTGCGGAATATTGTGAAGATCGCAGGCGTAACAACAGGTGCCTTTTATGGCTATTATAAAAGTAAGGAAGAATTGTTCGAAGCCTTGGTAGGGGAACAGGCAGAGTATGTTTTAAGACTATTTGATACAACTCTTAAAGATTTTAATAAGTTGTCGGGCGAAGAACAAACAAATAAAATGACAGATATTTCCGGTGATGCCATGTTTCGAATGCTTGACTATATCTATGATTATATAGATGCCTTCAAATTGCTGATTCTATGTGCAGAAGGAACGCAGTATGCTGATTTCATTCATCAATTGGTATTGAAAGAAACAGCTTCTACGTATGCATATATAGAAACCTTAAAGAAGATGGGAATTAATATAAAGCCAATTAATAATAATTTAATTCACATGGTTTCCAGTGGACTTTTTACGGGTGCATTTGAAACAATTGTTCATGATATGCCAAAAGAAGAAGCAAGAGAGTATGTCCGACAGCTACAACAATTTCACACAGCAGGCTGGGAACGGCTATTAGGTGTAAAATTCGGAGAACAATCATAAGTTTGTAAATAAGAGAAACTCATTTCGAGTTTCTCTTAAAAATAAATCAAAGGTTAGAAAAAACTAACCAAGCAAGGGGGAAAATTCCTCTGCTCCTGTAAGCAGTCGCATTTTGCTCCGCAAAACAAGGAGGAATCGCAATGAAACAAAAAGAAAGAAGCACAATGAGCTGGCTCGCTGAATTTGCAGGTGAGAAAAAGAGCCTGTACATTGCAAGTGTCATATTTGCCATCATTGGAGTTGCTTGCAGTATCATTCCCTATGTCATTATGGGAGATATGATTGCAAAGCTGATTGATGGAAATAGAGACTGGTATTTCTATTTAAGGGATGGAATCATCATGGCGGTATTTTGGATCGGCAGAGTTACTTTCCATGGGATATCTACTTCCTGCTCCCACAAAGCAACCTTCCATGTGCTGGCGACAATTCGAAAGAGGTTATGTGATAAGCTGGCAAAGGTGCCACTCGGTCGTGTGAAAGATACACCATCCGGGTCTTTGAAAAATATTATGGTAGAGCGTGTTGACAGCATTGAAACAACTTTGGCACATGTGTTGCCGGAATTTACGGCAAATCTCATGGCTCCTCTGGCGGTATTTATATATCTACTGATTATTGACTGGAGAATGGCACTGGTTTCGCTGATTACTCTTGTACTTGGTTTATGTGCATACATGGGAATGATGATTGGGTATGAGGAAAGCTATCAGAATACTGTTAATAAGACAAAAATATTGAATGATACTGCGGTGGAGTATATCAATGGTATCGAGGTAATTAAGGCTTTTGGTAAGGCTCAGAAATCCTATGAAAAATTTGAGGCGGCTGCAAAGGAGGGCGCGGACTGTTATGTGGAGTGGATGCGAAGATGCAACCTATTCTTTTGTATTGCCATGGTACTTTCACCTTGTACTTCTCTGGCGGTAGTGCCAATTGGCGGGATTTTTTTTATGAATGGGAGTCTTGCATTTTCAGAGCTTGTCATGTGTCTGATTTTATCTTTGGGACTTGTATCGCCGATTATCACTGCTATGAGTTATAGCGATGATCTTGCGAAAATCGGCACCATTGTTGGAGAAGTAGTTGGAATTCTTTCATGGGAGGAATTAGAACGTCCTGCTAAAGCTCAGGAAGAATTGAAGGATTACTCAGTTGTACTTAAGAATGTTACATTTGGATACAAGGATAAAGAAGTACTGCATGGTGTGAATATACAAATCAAAGAAGGAACTGTCAATGCACTTGTGGGACCTTCCGGAAGTGGAAAATCCACGATTGCAAAACTGATTGCATCCCTTTGGGACATAAAAGGAGGAAGTATCAAAATTGGTGGTGTGGATATTCGGAATTTGCCTTTGGAAGAATACAACCGGAAAGTGGCATATGTATCACAGGATAATTACCTATTTGATGACACCATTCGGGAGAATATCCGCATGGGAAACTTAAACGCAACAGATGCACAGGTAGAAGAGGTTGCAAAGAAAAGTGGCTGCCATGATTTTATTATGGGACTGGAGCATGGCTATGATACCGTTGTAGGCAGTGCCGGAGGTCATTTGTCAGGAGGAGAAAGACAGAGAATTTCCGTTGCCCGAGCCATGCTTAAGGATGCGCCGATTGTGATTTTGGATGAGGCTACAGCTTATACAGATCCGGAAAATGAAGCCGTGATTCAGTCCTCGGTGGCGCGGCTGGTCCAGGGGAAGACGTTGATTGTCATTGCACACAGACTTTCTACCATCGCGGATGCAGACCGGATTTTTGTTGTAGATGATGGAAGGATTGTAGAAGAGGGCACTCATCGGCAGCTACTGGAAAACGGAAATCTTTATTCCAAGATGTGGAAATCACATATCGGAGTAAAAGATATGGGAGGTGAGGCATATGCTTAAGATATTTGGGAAGTTCTTTGATTTTTGCGGAAAGATTAATAAAGGAAAATTCTATAAATCACTGGCTTTAGGTGTACTATTTGCGCTGATGGAAGCTATGAAGATTCCGGCAATCATGCTTCTGATAGATGGTGCTATTAGACAGAGGGTGACATCTGTACTCCTCTTCGAGTGCTTTGGTATTATACTTGTAAGCGTGGTAATTGGCTCTGTGATCAAATACCGTATAACAATGCTTCAGTGCGAAGCAGGATATTATACTGCAGCCGGAAAGCGTATTGAGATAGCGGAACACATGCGATACCTGCCCATGGGATATTTTAACCAGAATAGCCTGGGACAGATTACAAGCGTTACTACCAATACCATGGAACAACTTGCAGATGTTGCCACAAGAGTTGTCATGATGACGACGCAGGGCATGCTGACTACCCTTGTTATTACTGCCATGGTTCTTTGCTTTGACTGGAGAATCGGACTCGTGGCTGTAGCCGGAATTGTTTTGTTTTTTGTAGTAAACAGCATTCTACAGAAAAAAAATCAGGCGTTGGCTCCGGTTAAATCGGCGTCGGATACAGATGTGGTTGAGAAAGTGCTGGAGTATGTGCAGGGTATCTCAGAGGTGCGAGGATATAATCTGACTGGAAGAACTTCCCAGAAGCTGAATCATGCAATTGAAGAAAACCGCCGCATTAATACGGAGATGGAACTGAAGTTTGTACCTCTGATGCAAATTCAAAGCGGAATCATCAAGCTGACGGGTGTTGTAATGACGCTATTATCCATTTACCTGTATCTGCAGGGAAGCATGGTGCTTTTAAATTGTATCGGCATGGTTATCTGCTCTTTCCTGGTGCTGGATAGTCTTGGAACAGCAGGAAATTATTCTTCTCTCTTGCGTGTGGTGGACATTGGCGTGGATAAAGCCCAGACAATCCTTGACCTGCCGGAGATGGATATTGAAGGAAAAGAAATTGCGCCAAAGAATTATGATGTAGATATCAATCATGTGGATTTTTATTATGATAAAGATTCCGTAGGAAAGAATTCCAAGATTATTGATGATGTGTTAATACATATCCCAGAGAAAACGACAACGGCGATTGTGGGACCAAGTGGTGGCGGAAAAACAACGCTCTGCCACTTAATTGCAAGATTCTGGGATGTGGATAAGGGAAGCATTACCCTTGGCGGTGAAGATGTGAGAAGCTACAGCATGGATAGTCTGATGAAGAATTTCAGCTTTGTATTCCAAAATGTATATCTGTTTCAAGACACTATTGCCAATAATATCCGATTCGGACAGGAAGATGCCCCGATGGAAAAAGTGATGGAGGCGGCAAAGAAAGCCTGCTGTCATGATTTTATTATGGCGCTCCCAGATGGATATGAAACGATTATCGGCGAGGGAGGAGCAAGTCTTTCTGGAGGCGAAAAACAGAGAATCAGTATTGCCAGAGCTATTATGAAGGATTCACCTGTAATCATTCTGGATGAGGCTACTGCAAATGTGGACCCGGAGAATGAAAAGGAACTGATGGAAGCCATTGAGGCACTTACCAAAGAAAAGACAATCTTTATGATTGCACACAGACTCAAAACAGTGCGGAATGCAGACAGAATACTGGTATTGAATCATGGTAAAATCGTACAACAGGGAAAACATGAGGAATTGATGAAAGAAGAGGGAATTTATAAGCGATTTGTAGAATCGAGAGAACTTGCCGCAAGCTGGAAATTGTAAAGAGAATATAAAAATTATGATGAGCTGGGAAATATCACTCCCGGCTCATTTTAAGTTTGCGCGCCATGGGCGCGCTCTAACGGGTGAAAGTCCCGAACATGCCCAGATAGTGGGAAGTGTATAGCCGAACAGCAAGGGTGTCCATCGTGAGGTGGATTGGGACAACGAAAGTACAGATGAGACGGTAGTCAAATTATCCCTCAAAAAAGATACACCTAAGATTGAGGTTACAATGAAGCCTGATGAGGAGAGTAATTACACATTAGAGGAAAAGGCTACATACCCTAAGATTAAGGAATATGTGAAGAACAAGTATGGTGTGAATGTGCATACTTCTTACATTGCACAGGTTAAGCGGATGTGTGGTCTGGACATGGGCGAGAACTATAATAAGTCCAAGAAAGAGAATCCAGAGGTGAAGCAGTGTCCACAGGAGAAGGTGGAGTATATTAAGGATGCGTTGAGGCATTTCAGATTGATTTAATAAAATTGATGGTATGTCACGAAAAATTCCCTAGATACTCCGGAAATTTGATGTATCCAGTATATGCGGGTGGTGCAACGAGACCGTTTCAGCTTTTGTAGTTTACACAAAACTTGAAACGGTCTCATCCTTTCTTATTCTGAAATTTTATATGGAACTATGTCTTACTGTTAAAGCAGCTTTCACATAATTACAACCAGGTACATCTTAAAACACATAAGTGAACATTGTTCATTTTTCATTAAAAATTTTCCCACACTAAAATGTGGGAGAATTTTAATATAATGTTTTATGGATCAACATCAATATCGAAGACGGATTATAATCCTGACGAATCATTGATACTAATATGAAAGAAAATAATATATCTGCAAACTGTTTTTCTGTGAATTGTTGATCAAATACATCTGAACGGATCTTAGGATCATTCTTTAATATATCACACAATCCATTAAGAATATGCCTCCATGTCTGCAACATTTTTTTCTTTCCATCCGTTTTTTCCTCCTTCATAAATCCCAACGAATGCAGAGAAAAGAAGCCTGGAAATTGTTCGTTTCCATATTCCAGTCTTTTATAAATCCATGAGATACAGGCAGCAACATCTTTAAAGACCTGCTCATCTTCAGGGTAAAAAAAGATTTCATGCCAAATACTCTCAATTGTATCCCCAAGCAAATCGGCCTTGGATTCATAGTAATTGTAGATTGTCCCAGCCGAAACAGAACATCGGGATGCAACAGCACGTATGCTTACAGCAGTCCATCCGTTTTCTTTGATTAGCTCTCTGCTTGCAGCTAATATGTCTTCTTTTGAAGTGGCAAGATGATTCACGAATTCACTCCTCCCCAATGTATTGGCATTAAGTTATTTTACTAAATGAACGCTGTTCATGTTGAGAATATACACCGTTCATTTTGGCTTGTCAATATCTTTTTTTATATTTTTTACTGTGAAATATCCGGAGAGAAATACATTCCAGCATCCATTGACGAACCAGTGGGAGATTGCCAATGAGTATCTGAGTGGCAATGTCCGTGATAAGCTGGAAATCCATATATGGTTAATATCTTCCCGACGAAATCTTTATATAATCTTAATACAGAATCAGAGACTCTTATACCATCTTTGAAGGCAATTAGATATAATAAAATGCATCACGAAGGTAGTGCTATTAGAATCAATAGTAAGGAGTTCTGATTATTTATGCTGGAAAAACTAAATAAGAAAATGCATCTGACATCTTTTCAGTTAATTATCCTGGGATTTGCAGGCGTGATCCTATTGGGAACCGTTCTGCTGATGCTACCGGTTTCCTCATCGGAGCAAGTACTGACTCCATTTCATGAGGCCCTTTTTACAGCTACTTCCGCGGTATGTGTGACAGGACTTGTAGTGAAAGACACCGGAAGCTACTGGTCTCTGACAGGGCAGGCGATCATTCTTGTCCTTATACAAATTGGAGGACTTGGTGTGGTAACTGTGGCGGCATCTGTTCCTCTTCTTTCAGGGAAAAAAATATCCCTTATGCAAAGAAGCACTATGCAGGATGCGATGTCAGCACCTAAAGTTGGAGGAATCGTCAGACTGACAAGGTTTATTTTAAAGGGGACATTTTTGATTGAAGCTGCAGGGGTATTGTTATTGCTTCCAGTTTTTATATCGGATTATGGGTTAATGGGAATCTGGCTGTCAGTTTTTCACTCTGTTTCTGCTTTTTGCAATGCCGGATTTGATATACTGGGAACGGCAGCGCATGCTTTTCCTTCTCTGACAGGGTATTCTGGAAACACCCTTATAAACATAGTAATTATGTTGCTGATTATTATAGGGGGGATTGGTTTTCTTACATGGGATGATATTTATACGAACAAACTGAATTTTAAACGTTATCGCATGCAAAGTAAGATTATTCTCATGACTACCACATGTCTGATTTTGCTTCCGGCAGTTTTTTTCTTTACCTGTGATCTGAAAAATTTGCCCATGGGGAAGCGGCTGTTGGCAGCTGTGTTTCAATCTGTAACTACAAGAACTGCCGGATTTAATACCATAAACATTTCAGAGATGAGTGAGGCATCAAAAGCGGTTATGATATTGTTAATGCTGATCGGTGGATCGCCGGGCTCTACTGCAGGAGGAATGAAAACAACAACGCTTACGGTGCTTATTTTAAATGCAATTGCAACGTTTCGAAGTCAGGAAAATGCAGGTGCTTTTGGTCGAAGATTGGAATATCATGTGATAAAAAATGCAGCGACAATAGCCATGCTTTATTTTACATTGTTCTTTTGTGGAGGAATTGCAATCAGCGTATACGAGGGAATGCCTCTTTTAAACTGCCTGTATGAAGCTGCCTCGGCTGTTGGTACGGTAGGTCTGACACTGGGAATTACACCGGAGCTTCATATTTTTTCACAGGTTGTGCTGATCATACTGATGTATCTGGGACGTGTAGGCGGCCTGACTCTGATTTATGCGGTATTTTCCGGAAAAAACAAGGGAAATGCAAAGCTTCCTTTGGAGAAAATTACAGTTGGATGAGAAGGAGAAAGATAATATTATGAAAAATGTATTGATTATCGGGATTGGAAGATTTGGAAGACATGTTGCAATGCAGCTTAATCAGTTGGGACATGAAATTATGGCAGTTGACTGGAGCGAAGAAAGGGTGGATAAAGTACTGCCATTTGTGACCAATGCCCAGATCGGTGATAGTACCAATGCTGAATTTTTAAAATCCCTTGGGATTGGAAATTATGATATCTGTTTTGTGGCCATTGGAGGAAGTTTTCAAAATTCTCTTGAAACAACTTCCCTTCTGAAAGAAATGGGAGCAAAACTGGTGATATCCAGAGCTGAGCGTGATGTTCAGGAAAAATTTCTTTTACGCAACGGTGCAGATAAGGTGGTTTATCCGGAAAAGCAGGTCGCAAAATGGGCTTCTATCCGCTACACAGACGATCATATTCTGGACTATATGGAAGTGGATGCTTCCCAAGCGATCTTTGAGGTGGAAGTACCAGAGGAATGGGCTGGAAAAACAGTAGGCGAACTGGATATCAGAAAACGCTACAACATTAACATTCTGGCAGTAAAAAATGAGAGAGAATTCAATATTGCAATTTCTCCAGATACATGTTTTACAGAGAATAATAAATTACTGGTGTTAGGAGAATACAAAACCCTTCAGAAGTGCTTCCGCATATAGTTCATTTTGCTCTTAAATTCTCTTTCGGATGAAAAAAGGTTTTTGACCATAATGCAGCCGCATGATATAATTTCAAAAACAGCAGAAAAAGGTGGCAGGCAAGATGAGTTTAAGAATTGAAGGAGATAATAAAAAAACAGAGGAACATATCCTTGTTTGTCTGTCCGCAGCACCTTCTAATCAGAAAATAGTAGATACAGCGGCGAAAATGGCGAATGCGTTACAGGCACGTTTTACAGCGCTGTATGTGCAGACTGGTGCAAAATCAGAAGCCTTAGATAAAGAAAAGCTGGAAGAACATATTCGGTACGCAGAAATGCTTGGAGCAGAAATTGTGATGACTCATGGGGAAAACATACCGGTACAAATCGCAGAGTATGCAAGGCTGTCCAATGTTACCAAAATTGTAATCGGACAAAGTAATGCCAGACGAAATCATTTTTTCAGCAAGTCAACTCTGACGGAAAAGCTGATTGAAATTGTACCGGATATTGATATCCATATTATTCCGGATGCGGTAAAATCCAGGAGCTCTCAGAAACGGTCATTTACATGGTATGTAGAAAAACCATCTGCAAAAGATTATTTTCTGACAGTTTTTATATTTGCAGTATGCACTTTCATTGGTCTGTTATTTCAGAAACTGCATTTCACGGATACGAATATTGTAACGATCTACATTCTGGGGGTATTGGTTACTTCAATTGTGACAGACGGTTATCTTTGCAGTGTAGCCGGCTCATTCTTAAGTGTAGTTTTATTTTGTTTTTTTCTGACTGAACCAAGGATGTCTTTTCAGACATATGCGGTGGGATATCCGGTGACCTTTTTCATAATGCTTATTTCATCCGTACTTACAGGAGCACTTGCAGCAAAGCTGAAGACACATGCAAAGATGTCTGCACAGCTTGCCTTCCGTACACAGGTGCTGTTTGATACAGACCGTCTGATGCAAAAGGCCAAAGGAGAAACGGAGATCCTTGATGTTACCTGTACACAGTTGATTCGGCTGTTAAACCGTAATATTACAGCATATGTTGTGGAAAACGGAACTTTATCAGAGGGAAAACTATTTTCCAGAGAAAAAGAAGACACAGAAGATTTTTTAATACCAGAAGAACAGCAGATTGCCAGATGGGTCTATGAAAACAGACAGCGTGCCGGTGCATCCACGCAATATTTTCCACAAGCCAAATGTCTATATCTGGCAATCCGAAGCGGGAATAGCGTTTATGGTGTAATTGGGATACCACTGCAAAAAGAAACTCTGGATTTTTTTGAATACAGCATTCTGCTGTCTGTAATAAATGAATGTGCGCTTGCAATGGAGAATGCGAAAAATGCTATGGAAAAAGAGAAAAATGCGGTTTTGGCTAAAAACGAGCAACTGCGTGCGGATCTTCTTCGCGCAATCTCACATGATCTTCGGACTCCGCTTTGCTCCATTTCTGGCAATGCAGATATGCTGCTGAGCAATAGCGACCGCCTGGATGAAGCTACAAAGCACCAGATTTACACCGACATTTATGACGAATCTGAATGGCTGATCGGAGTTGTGGAGAATCTGCTTTCCATTACCAGACTGAATGATGGAAGATTGAAATTTAAATTTACAGATCAGCTTTTAGATGAGGTGATTTCAGAGTCGCTGCGACATATTAGCCAGAAACATGATGATTATAAAATTGTAGCAGACTGTGAGGAACTTGTTCTTGCACGTATGGACGTACGTCTTATTATACAGGTTCTGGTAAATCTAATTGATAACGCGATAAAATATACGCCGTCAGGTTCTGTTATCTGCATTCGGGGAATAAAAAAAGATGGGAAAGCACAGATAAGCGTAGAAGATGATGGTCCTGGAATTCCGGAAGAAATGAAACCGCATATTTTTGAGATGTTTTATACAGGGAAAACAACGGTTATGGACAGTCATCGGAGTCTGGGACTTGGCCTGGCACTTTGTCACTCTATTATAGAAGCCCATGATGGAACACTGATCCTGACGAACCATGATCCACATGGATGTAATTTTACTTTTACTTTACCCTTAAGCGAGGTAACATTAAATGAATAAGACATTAATCCTGGTGGTAGAAGATGACAGACCCATACGCAACCTGATCATTACTACATTAAAAACACATGACTATAAATATCTGGTAGCAGAAAACGGATATTCGGCCATTCTGGAGGCTTCATCTCACAATCCGGATATCGTTCTTCTGGATCTGGGGCTTCCTGATCTGGAAGGTGTAGAGGTAATAAAAAAAATTCGAACCTGGTCAAATATGCCGATTATTGTAATCAGTGCCAGAAGTGAGGATGCGGATAAAATAGAAGCATTAGATGCAGGGGCAGATGATTATATTACAAAACCATTTTCTGTAGAAGAATTGCTTGCCCGCATCCGTGTCACGCAAAGGAGGCTTGCTATAACGCAGACAGGGGAACAACTGGAAATCTCTGTTTTTAAAAATGGTGAATTGAGGATAGATTATGCAGCCGGCTGCACATATCTGAAGGAAGAAGAATTGCATCTGACGCCCATTGAGTATAAATTACTCTGCCTTTTATCCCATAATGTGGGAAAGGTGTTGACACATACCTATATTACCCAACAGATTTGGGGACGATGTTCGGAAAACGATGTTGCTTCTCTTAGGGTCTTTATGGCAACACTGCGGAAAAAACTGGAACCAGAGAAAAATGGGATGCAGTATATCCAGACACATATTGGAATTGGATATCGCATGCTTAGAATTGAGAAAGATAAATTCTAAGCATGAACAGCCTGCAAAATGAATAGAAAAATATGCCGTTGTTATTACGCCATGATTGCAGAATCCCCATCTCCCCGGATGATAATGATGTCGTTCAGCTTTAAAACAGTATCTTTCTGCGGCAGTACAGACAAGTCATCGCGCAGTACAAGAAAGATCGTGATCTGCTTCATTTCTTCCATTTCCGCAATGGTTTTGCCTGCAAAATGGCGGTCGACAAAAATTTCTGCAATCTCTTTGATGTCGGTGTCTTTTAAGTTGGAAATACTGCTCTTGCGCTGGTACTGTTCCACGAAACCGGCACTGATGATACCGGTTGGGATGGCAACCGCGCCGACACCCAGATAGGCGATACAGATCGCCATGACACGTCCCAGTGTCGTGATCGGGTAAATATCCCCGTAACCGACCGTAAGGAGCGTTGACATGCTCCACCAGATTCCGCTGAATGCATTGCGGAAAACGGCAGGCTGCGCATCGTGTTCCACACTGTACATGCACAGACTGCTTGCCAGCATCAGGATCAGCACGATAAAAACAGAGGAAATGATCTGGTTTCTTTTTTCATATAAAACAGTCGTGATAACGTTAAACGAATCGTATTTCGCATTGAGCCGGAACAGATGAAAAATCCTCGCGACGCGCAGCATACGGAAAATGACAAAACCGGACAGGAAGAAAGCCGGAATGATCGTAAGCAGGTCAACGATGCCATCAAAAGAGACCAGAAATTTCAGCCTGGCGCGCGACTTGCGCATGCCTGGATAAAGGAAATCTGCAGTCCAGATACGGAGCACATATTCAATGCAGAAAATGAGGACGGTAATGGTTTCTACCACAGAAAACACACCGGAAAGTGGGGCAAGCTGCTCAAATGTCTGCATGAAGGTGACCAGAATATTGCTGATGATCGTGATCGTAATAAAAAGATCAAAAGCCCGGCTCAGCCGGTTGCTCTTGTCGCCAATCTGAATGATATTAAATATATTTTCTCTCATGGAAAACCTCTTACTCTGTAAAAATTCTTAAAATATCAAGTCCAGTTTAGCATATCCGCAAAGAAACCACAAACACCTGTGCCAGATGAAAAAAAATCTCGGAAAATATTGGATAAAAGCTTAAAATGTTATATGATAACCAAATAAGGCGAAGTGTCATACACAGAAGTGTGTGATAGAAAAAGTTGAGAAAAGGAGACATGATATGGGCAAATCACAAGTTTATTTCACAACATTTAAAGCAACAGGAAATGAAAATCTGTTACAGAAGCTGCACCGTCTGATGAAAACGGCAGGTTTTGAGCAGATTGATTTTAAAGATAAGTATGCAGCGATCAAGATCCATTTCGGAGAATATGGAAACCTTGCATTTTTAAGACCAAACTATGCAAGAGTCGTAGCAGATTATGTAAAGGAATTAGGTGGTAAGCCGTTTTTAACGGACTGCAATACACTTTATGTGGGAAGCAGAAAGAACGCACTCGATCATCTGGAAACCGCATATATCAACGGATTTTCTCCATACCAGACAGGTTGTCATGTACTGATCGCCGATGGTTTAAAGGGAACCGATGAGACACTGGTTCCGATCAATGGCGAATATGTCAAAGAAGCCAAGATCGGCTCTGCCATTATGGATGCGGATGTATTTATTTCCCTGACACATTTCAAAGGACATGAGATGGCAGGATTTGGCGGTACGATCAAAAATATCGGTATGGGCTGCGGTTCCAGAGCCGGAAAGATGGAGCAGCACTGTGAAGGAAAACCGAGTGTTAATACAGAGGCATGCGTGGGATGTGGAGCGTGCAGCAGGATCTGTGCACATGGAGCACCGGTCATTACCGATCATAAGGCAAAGATCGACCATGATAAGTGCGTAGGATGTGGAAGATGCCTTGCAGTCTGTCCGAAGGATGCGATCGCAGCAGACTATGCAGATTCAGTTGCAATGTTAAATTACAAGATGGCAGAGTACAGTCTTGCAGTCTGCCAGAACAGACCATGCTTCCATGTATCACTGATCTGTGATGTATCACCAAACTGTGACTGCCATGCAGAAAATGATATTCCGATCATTCCAAATGTCGGTATGCTGGCATCTTTTGACCCGGTCGCACTGGATCAGGCATGTGCAGATCTCTGCAACCAGATGACTCCGGTCAAAGAGAGTATTCTTGGACAGAACTTAGAGCATGTGCAGGAACATCATGATCATCATGACCATGAGGATCACGATCATTTCCATATGACACATCCGGATACGGAATGGAAGAGCTGTATTGCGCATGCAGTAAAGATCGGACTGGGAAGCAATGAATATGAACTCCATCAGATCTGATCATTGGATCTTTCAATATAACAAAAAATACTTCGTCAGAGATCTTCTGGCGGGTATCATTATTATGGCAGTGTCTATTCCGATTTCCATGGGATATGCGCAGATCGCAGGGCTGCCGGCGGCATACGGACTGTACGGGTCCGTATTTCCGATTCTGGCATTTGCCCTGTTTTCAACTTCCCCACAGTTTATCTTCGGAGTGGATGCAGCCCCGGCGGCGTTGGTCGGTTCGGCACTGTTAGGCCTTGGGATCGAAGGCGGCTCAAAAGAAGCGATCGCAGCTGTACCGGTACTGACGTTGTTTGTGGCACTCTGGCTGCTGGCATTTTATTTTATGCGTGCCGGCAAACTGGTCAATTATATTTCTGCCCCGGTAATGGGTGGATTTATTACCGGTATCTGTACCACGATCATATTAATGCAGATGCCAAAACTGATGGGGGGCGTGGCAGGAACCGGCGAACTGGTAGAGCTTTCATTACATATCGTAGATACCGCAGGAGCGATCCATCTGCCTTCTCTTGTACTTGGAATTGTGGCACTTTTTATCCTGCTTGTATCCAAAAAGATCATGCCGAAATTTCCGATGGCGGTCGTGCTGATGGCAGCAGGCGCATGGATGACACGTTTTCTGCCATTGCGCGCATGGGGCGTGCAGACACTTGGGGCGGTGGAACGTGGACTTCCGAAATGGAGCATCCCGGACATTAGTGTGCTTCCACTCAAAGAGACGATTACGATCAGCCTGTCTGTTGCGGTTGTCATTATGGCAGAAACATTGCTTGCAGAAAATAATTTTGCACAGAAAAACGGATATCGGATCGATGATAACCGGGAGATCCTCGCATTTTCCATGGGCAATTTTCTGGCGGCATTTACCGGATGCTGTCCGATCAACGGTTCTGTATCGCGTACCGCAATGGGGGAACAGTATCAGGGAAAAAGCCAGCTGACCGGTATCGTGGCAGGGATTTCCATGATGGGAGTTTTGCTCTTTGGAACCGGTTTTATTGAATATCTGCCGGTGCCGATCTTAACCGCGATCGTGATCTCTGCGCTGCTTGGCGCAACCGAATTTGAACTTGCGGTAAGACTTTTTAAAGTGAGCCGCACCGAGTGTTTCATATTCCTTGGAGCGTTCTTTGGCGTTCTGTTCCTTGGAACGATCAATGGAGTACTGATCGGTATCATTTTATCGTTTTCGGAAATGATCATCCGTACCGCAAAGCCGGCAAGATGTTTTTTAGGCATCCAGCCCGGACATAAACATTTCCGGGACTTAAATGAAGGCGACCAGATCCACGCGATCGAGGGTGTGCTGATCTATCGCTTTAGCAGCAACCTGTTTTTTGCCAATATCCAGATCTTACAGCGAGAGATCGAGGACCATATCACAGAAAATACGAAAGCTGTGATCTTAGATGCCAGCGGAGTCGGCAGCATTGACATTACAGCGGCAGACCGCCTTGGTATTTTGTATCAGTCCTTAAAAGAGAGGGGGATACGCTTCTATATGACCGAGCACATTGCAGAGGTAAACGAGCAGTTAAGGCAGCTTGGACTCGGCTATATGATCGAAGAGGGAAGCGTGCGCCGGACGATCCATATTGCTTTAAAGGATATGGGAGTCACAAGACCTTATCCACTGGAAAATGGAGTTGATAATGTGGAGCGCAGTGCATCCAGAAAACGAGCCGACAACCGGGTACAGGAATTTGTCTGGGCGTTTGGTTCGGAGACGGAGGCGCAGATCGAAAAGCAGATCATGCTTCAGATTGAGCACTTAAAAGAGACCGGGGATGTGGAGGAACTCTTACATGGAAAATGGTCTCACATGGAAGAACTGGATGAGGATGAGTGGATTGAACATTTAGAGGAACATCTAAAGGAGATCGTAAATATCTCCGGCAAGGATGAAAAGACACTTGCAGCCCACTTTGAGGCGCATAGAAAAGAAGTCCATGACCGTATTGCCAAAGAGCATCCGGAGCTGGCAGAACGATTCCGTGAGCGCAGGCATGTGCTTGATGAACATCTGCATGAAAAACGGCCGGAAGTCTATGAATTGATCGTAAAACTTCGAAAAAAAGAAAATACATGAGTTGACGTAGAAAACGCGGATGCGTATAATGATTGGTAGTACCAAATTGGTGCTACCAATTTTTACATGCAAAAAAGAAAGGTAAGGATGTTTCGTTATGAAGTATTTACGTCAGTTTCTGATTATTCTGGGTATTTCGTTTGTCGGTGAGCTGCTAAAAGTATTGCTGCCCCTGCCGATCCCTGCCAGCATTTATGGCATGGTGATCTTATTTATCGGACTTTTGACCGGATGGATCCCGCTCGATGCGGTGCGGGATGCAGGCAAATTTCTGATCGAGATCATGCCGGTCATGTTTATTCCAGCGGGAGTCGGGTTGATGGCATCGTGGGGAATTTTAAAACCGATGCTGCTTCCGGTCAGTATCATTGTGGTCGTGACACTGATCACAGTCATGGTTGCGACCGGCTGGTCTTCGCAGTGGATGATCCGGAGAGAAAAAAAAGAGGGAAAGAAGGCAAACGAGCATGAATGAGTTTTTTCAGACCTCCCTGTTTGCGGGAGTTACGATCAGTTTACTGGCATATCTGCTGGGATCTGTTTTAAAGCGGAAATTTAAGTGTGGTTTTTTAAATCCGCTGCTGATCTCGATCGCAGTGACAATCGTGGTGCTGCTGGTGGCACATGTGGATTATGATGTTTACAATCAGGGCGCAGTATATTTAAGCTGGTTTTTGACACCGGCGACCGTCTGTCTTGCCATCCCATTATATGAGCAGTGGCAGCTTTTAAAAAAGAACGTCAAGGCGGTTTTATTTGGCATCACTTCCGGTGTGCTGACGAGTTTATGCACGGTACTGGTGCTTTCCAAACTGATGGGATTATCCCATGAAGAGTATGTGACATTATTGCCGAAATCCATCACAACCGCGATCGGAATGGGCGTATCCGAAGAACTGGGTGGTTACGTCACGATCACGGTAGCGGCGATCGTGGTTACCGGAGTAATTGGAAATATCTTAGGGGAACTGGTCTTTAAGATCTTTAAGATCACAGAACCTATTTCAAGAGGGCTTGCCCTCGGTTCCTCCGCGCATGCGATCGGAACGGCAAAAGCGATCGAGTTAGGAGAAGTGGAAGGGGCAATGAGCAGTCTTGCGATCGCAGTGACCGGTATCATGACCGTTGTGCTTGCCTCTGTATTTGCCAATTTTATGTAGCAGGAAAGGGGAAAGATTATGATAATTACGATTGCGAGAGAATGTGGCTGCAAGGGCGATAAGATCGGAATGGCACTGGCAGAAAAATACGGAGTACCATTTTATAATAAAAAAGCGATCTCCCAGCTGGCAAAAGAAAAGGGAAACTATGAGAAATTCCCGGATTTTTATGGCGAGATCCCGGTGGATACATTGCTTTACTCAATCTCTCTGGCAGAGGAGGACGGCAGATTATATCAGACACCACAGAAGGCACTGGCACCGGTGATCGGGAAAGAGGACTGCATCATCCTTGGACGGTGTGGAAACTATGTGTTCCGGGACAGAGACGATGTGGTTTCCGTCTTCCTGACCGGCGATATAGCATGGCGGGAGGGAAATATTGCAAAAAAGCATGATGTTTCGCTGAAAAAAGCACATAATATTGTGTCAGAAACTGACCACAGAAGAGCCTCCTACCATAAATATTACACAGGAGAGACCTGGGGAATGGCAGGACACTATGATCTGTGTCTGGATGTGTCAAAGATTGGAGTGGAGGGAGCACTCCGTGTCATCGGACGGTATCTGGAAGAAATACAGATGACACGAAAAACGAAAGTGTAGAGAGAAAGAATGCAGACGAAAACAAATACAACGCAGGAATATGAAAAAGTGATCCAGTATATCTATGAGCGGATGCAGGATGGAACCCTGCGCGTCGGGAGCAGGTTGCCTGCCGAGCGTGCGATCGCAGAAGAACTGGGCATCGGGCGCAACTCGACCAGAGAGGCACTTTGTACATTACACGGGATGGGGCTGCTGACCAGAGTACAGGGATCAGGCAATTATGTTTCAAAAAATGTGGGACAGTCCATCCGCCAGACGATCCAGATGATGCTGGCACTAGAGAGCATTTCAAGGGAAGAGGTAAGCAGTTTCCGCCGTGTGATGGAGCAGAGTGTCTGTAATGTGCTGCTGGAAAAAGGGCTGACCGAAGAGCAGAAGCAAAAGATCGAAACACAGCTGGAGAAAATGGATCACTGCAAGGGGGAGACACTGGTGGATGCTGACAGGGCATTTCACGAGGCACTGATCGCGGCAACGGAGAACAATCTGTGGATGATCATCATGGAGGCAGTGACAGAAGTGTACCGGGGAGAAATTGATTACAATCTTGCGCATGCCACGGAAGAAAGCAGACGGAAGCTGATCAGATCACACCGGGAGATTTATCAGAGCCTGTTAAAAAAAGATGGCGCAGCATTACAGGAAGCAATGAAGAGTCATTATCTATAGGAAAGGAGAAGTATGGAAGATCAGATCACAACGCATGGAACATGCTATATTGCAAAAGAAGCAGTCGTAAAGGGACAGGTAGAGATCGGAGCGCAGTCCAGTATCTGGTATAACGCCACGGTGCGTGGAGATACAGAGCCAATCTCCATTGGAAAAGGAACCAATATCCAGGATAATGCCGTAATCCATGTCGGCAGAGGATATCCGGTGTCGATCGGAAATGGAGTTACGATCGGACACAGTGCAGTGGTTCATGGGTGCAGCGTGGGAGACAATACTTTGATCGGAATGGGAGCCATTATCTTAAATGGTGCTACGATCGGGAAGAACTGTATGATCGGTGCAGGTGCGCTTGTCACACAGAATATGGAGATCCCGGATGGCAGCCTCGCCTTTGGCAATCCGGCAAAGATCAGACGGCTGCTGACCGAAGAAGAGATCCAGTCAAACCGGGATAATGCGGCAAAATACTGTGTGGAAGCGGCGGATGAGATCGGAGTTTAAAATAGATTTTGTTGTTGGAGCTTATTTAACAAATTCCTTCCGGTTTAACAGGCACATAAAACCAAGACACAGCAGTAACTGTACGATCGAGGACATCGGTGTGGCAAGCCCGATCTGAAACAGGGAGGTGTCCGGCTTTATACTCATCAGGTAGGAAAACGGAACACGCACACCAAACGCACCGATGATCCCCTGAACCATAACAAATTTTGTCTTTCCGATGCCGTTGTAAAATCCGGTGTAGCAGAAAAAGATCGCGGTAAACATACAGTCAATCGCATAAGCTCTTAAATAATCTGCCGTAGCGAAAATGACACTTTCATCGGAAGAGAAGATGCCGGCAAGTATATCTCCGTGGAAAAAGGAGAGGAAGAACATCCCGACTCCGATCGCAAAGGAGACCAGTACGCCATAGTGCAGAGCCTTTTTGGCTCTGTCTAAGCGGCCGGCACCATAATTTTGTGCAACAAATGCAGAAATCGACTGCATAAAAGCAGACGAGATCAGCATGATAAAGGCACATACTTTCTCGGCGACACCCACTCCCGCAGATGCGATAACGCCCATGGAGTTGATGATCGCCAGGATGATCAAAAACGAGATACTGACGAGCAGATCCTGTAAGGCGATCGGGGCACCGAGACGGATGATCTGGGTCAGACTTTTTTTATGGAGACGAAGGCTTTCCTTTTTTAACAGAAAGGGAAGCTCTTTTTTTCGGATAAATAAAAAGGAAACGATCACCAGCAGAAGTGTCATAACGATTGCAATCACGGTAAACATGAGGATAGCATTTCCGACCGTGCGGCCGCCTTCCTCTCTTTTTCCACTTCCGATCTGCTGGCCTAAATAAACGGTTGTTCCCATTGCAAAACTGCTGACCAGATTAGTCAGAGTCATCATGATCTGGGAACCGGTCGATACCGCAGACACATCTGCGGATGATGCAAATTTTCCGATAATGAGAAGGTCGATGGCACCATACATCGCCTGCAGAAACAATGCCAGCAGGACAGGCAGTGCGAATAAGATAAGTGGCTGTAAGATCTTTCCCTCTGTAAATGTCGAATTTTCTTTCATAACAAAATTCCTTTCCTATAAAAAAAGCCGGATAAGAAGCAGACATCTCAGTCTGCCATCTTATCCGGCTATTGTTTCCATTGAACAAATTGCCCTCCGATGAACCACGGCAAGTATACTATAGAATGAGGGGAAAGTCAACGTGGGGGGGAGTTGTAACTGCGCAGAGTTTTTATGCCCACTATCTTGGCAATATTATTACCACGGAAATGACAATATAATTTAAGAAAAAAGGACTTTAAATTATGATGTCATTTGATCCATTGTGGAAAACTATGCAAAGGCGTGGTATAACAACCTATGCGTTAATTGAAAAACATGGTTTTAGCCGAGGTACGTTGGATAAACTTAAACACAACCGAAATGTTACTTTGGAAACAGTTGAAAAATTATGCGTAATTTTAGACTGCAAAGTGGAGGATATTGTTGTATATATAGCTGATCCAGATAGATAAATTTTGCATTAGTTGGTGCGTTAATGATTGGGAAAAGGGGAAAATGACAAAATGAAATTTGTTATAGATAAGTAGTTAAAGTTGTGCTATACTAGTAGTAGAAAATATCGTTGTGATAAATCTTTAGTTATAGGATAAAATATTATGGAAGAAAATACTTCTGATGTGATAAAAATAGAAGCATATCATGGTACAGCTGAAGCATATAAAGATTCTATCCTCAGAGAAAGAAAGATGAAGAAAAGCTCCAGAGAGGATGACTGGGCGGGAACAGGTATCTATTATTTTGTTGACGAGAAAGAGGAAGACCTTATAAAAAAATGTGTTTTATGGGCGTTGAACATAAAAAGATATAAGACCGCTGCGGTAGTGAAAAATGTGATAGAGATCGATAGAGACAAAATCCTCAATTTGAAAGACAAGGCGCAGCAGGATATGTTTCAAAACTATAGGCAGATACTATATGATAGAGCAAATCAATGTGCGATAAAGAGCGGAAGAAAACTATCCGAAAAATATCGAGATATGAGAAAGCTGGATTGCTTGACGACTAATATAGTATGCGGAAAGTATGGGTTTGATCTTGTCAAAAGGGATGCATATATTAACTTTTATCGAACAATGCCCGATAATAGAGAGTATCCACGTTCCGATATACCGAATGCAACAATAATAAATTTAAGAGATGAAAGTTATATTACAGAGTGGGGTGAATGTGATGCTAAGTGATTTTATGAATGGATTAGAGGACTTCAAAAAAGAAATTGCTCAAATGTCTGATGAAGAATTTTTAGCTCCTTTTTTAGAACTGGGAATTGAATTTGTACCTATTACAGAGGAAAAGTCGGCTAATATTAATAGCAAAACATTACAGGGAAAAGTTGTATATACTATACTGGTAGAAAATAAAGATGGATATCCTATGCAACTTATTGCGTAATAATGGAGAATGAGATGGAAAAATTGACACAGGCACAGGAAGCTGTTTTGAAATTAAAGAGAGTATATTTTGACGAAATATCATATGATTACCATGCAAATGGCAAGGAATGTCTTGAGTATGAATTTAATTTCGAAAAGAATATAGAGGAAATGCAGGATAATTGTTATCGAATTTGTTTAAAAGCAAATGTAACAGATCAAAATCATACAGTAGAATTGCATATCCAGGTTGTAGGCGAATTTGAATGTGGGGTAGAAGATGAAGAGTTCAAAGATAAAATTTTAAATGAAAATGCGATTGCAATTCTGTTTCCATATTTGAGAAGCCAGATTTGTCTTGTCACGACTCAACCAGAAAATGTACCGATTAACATTCCACCTATTAATGTTTTGTCGTTGTTTGCATAAATCGAGTAGGAGGCTAACCATTAGTTGATTAGCCGACCTCTCACACCACCGTGCATACCGTTCGGTACACGGCGGTTCCTTAGTTTTCACAAACTACTAGATAATAGTCAAGCATGGATATATATCCTAGCTTGGCTATTATTTTCTTTGAAAAGATTTGGTTCAAGACTTTCGCCATTCTCCAATAACCTTTTCTACTACATGCAAGTTCCTTTGCCTTCCAATGCTCCATTCCTAATGCTTTCAACATTCGGTACTTCGTCTTGATTTTCTTCCATTGTTTCCAGTAGACCGCCCTGATTCTGCGTCTTGCCCATTCATCAGTCCCCTTTAGTAGTCCCTTCATATCTGCCAGTTTGAAGTATTCCACCCACCCTCGCACATACTCTTGGTACTTCCTTTCTCGTACTTCATTACTAATGCCTTTGTTCCTGTCAGTAAGCTCTCTGATTTTATTTTTCATCTTCTCTACTGACTTTTGATGTACTCTGAATCTGCATTTACCTTTATGTCTATAAAAAGTATAGCCAAGATATTTGACTTTGCTGATGTGAGACACCTCCGTTTTCTTCCTGTTTACTTTCAGAAATAGTTTTCCTTCAATGAACGGGATGATGTTTTTCAAGGTTCTTTCCGCACTTTTCCTGCTCTTACAGAAAATCATACAGTCGTCTGCATATCGGACAAATCTATGTCCTCTGCTCTCCAGTTCCTTGTCCAATTCGTTCAGCATTACATTACTAAGCAACGGACTAAGCGGACCACCTTGTGGCATACCGACCTCTGTACGTTCAAACATTCCTTTTGCGATTACTCCCGCATTCAGGTATTTGTGTATCAGTGAAATCACTCTGCCATCTTTGATGGTTCTTGACAATACCTCTATCAGCTTACTCTGGCATACCGTGTCGAAGAACTTTTCCAAGTCCATATCTACCACATATACATAGCCCTCATTTACATTCTTTTGGCATTGTCTGAGCGCATCATGTGCTCCTCTTTTCGGTCTAAAACCAAAACTGTTCTCTGAAAACTGTTCCTCAAAGATTGGAGATAGTTCCTGTGCGATTGCCTGTTGAATGACTCTATCAACAACCGTTGGAACTCCTAGTTTTCGAAACTCGCCCTTTGTTTCCTTGGGTATTTCTACTCTTCGAACCGGGTTAGGTTTATATTTTCCTTCCCCTATCTCTTGGATTAAGGATTCCTGGTTTTCTCTAAGGAAGGGCAGAAGTTCATCCACCTGCATACCATCAATTCCACCTTTTCCTTTGTTTTTCTTAACTTGCTTATAGGCGTTGTTAAGGTTATCTTTTCGCAAAATCAAGTCCAAAAGATTGTTCGTCCAATAGTCTGTGATGACACCGCTCTTTTCCGTAATCTTAGAGTAGTCGAACACTTCTGCATACTCTTTCTGTTCCGCAGATACCATTTGCAGATAGTCCTCTATATGAAGTTGTCTGTTCTTAAATCTACTTTCAGTTACATTCATTACTTGTGTCTCCTAAAGTTCAGCCCTTCGCCAGTGTTTGCAACCACTGGTTTACTATGGCTTCTGCTGACTTCTCGCCATTCGTTGTTACTGACGGATTTCATACTCTGTTTCCATCCGCTGACGAGACCTCCCTTGGTACCACACGTCACTTTCTCTCCATACATCTGCCACATATACTATAGTTAATTCCGAGTAGTTATTGGACTTTGATTTGTTGAGCAACCTTATCCTTAACTATAGCCTCATGTGATTTCTGTTCGTCAGACCAGAGATTTGCCTACACCTTCCTTCAGATTCCACCTCACGATGGACACCCTTGGTGTTCGGCTGTATCCTTCCCACTACTAGGGCGGATTAGGAACTTTCATCCATTAGCGACGTGCGCCGCAAGGCGCACTCAAAAAAAAAGCTGCCTCAATCCTGCGGCAACTTTCCCGTCTACATACTCATAACAATTATGATGTTTTCTTATTTTATTTTTCCAGTATCTTCACTGCTGTTCCATAGGCAATTACTTCTGCTGCTCCGGCCATAACCTGTGAAGAACCATACTTAATATCAATTACCGCATCGGCTTCCAATTCCTTTGCCTCATCCACCATACGTTTCGTGGCAATCTGACGTGCTTCATTCAGCATTTCTGTATAACCCACTATCTCGCCACCAACCAGGGTTTTCATACCTGCCATAAAATCACGTCCCACATTTTTCGTCTGGACTACCGTGCCTTTTACCAGTCCCAATGCGTCAATCTCTTTTCCCGGAATATAATTAATACTTAGAAGCTTCATCTTCTTCTCCTCCTTCAATTTCCTTAAATCTACTTCTCAGTGCGACTGCTATGCATAAAATTATAACAAGTGGTATTGCTATGAAAAATATAAGCAGTCCAAGTGGTATT